>Ga0187771_10003773_pt1 | contig 10629 bp, 8 predicted proteins | sample 0116_SJ02_MP15_1_FD_133139 | JGI IMG/M metagenome (GOLD analysis project Ga0187771, IMG submission 133139) | Tropical peat soil microbial communities from peatlands in Department of Meta, Colombia - 0116_SJ02_MP15_10_MG | ecosystem: Environmental > Terrestrial > Soil > Wetlands > Peat | place... | reverse complement strand
GATCCCCGGCAATTTCATGTTGTAGGCGAGTTTGTAAGGCGGGATCCCTTGCAGCAGGAGTTGCCCGGAGTAGGCGTATTCTCCTTCGTCGCGCTCGAGAGGCATGTCGCGCAGGCGGTAGCGAATAAACCCGAACAGAATCAGCGTGGCCAGCAGCACTACCCACACGACTGCTCGCGGCGGTTGCAGCCACGGAACTGCAGAGTCCGGTTCGAATCCGGCGGGCTGCGCTTCGATCGCTGCGTCCCTCGCTGTCGACATTCACTCGTCCAGGCAGTATTGTATCCAACGTCGCCCGGAAATCCGGTTCGCTGTAACATGTTGCGATGAGCTTTTTCCACCTTGCGTTCTCCTGGATCGATTCTCTTTGACATGAAAGCCGCTGACTTGGTGTTATCGGCCGGCGCCTCAGGACGCGCAGACCAAGCCAGAGGAGCCGCGATGGGTCCGCCGTGGCAGAGCCTGCCGGCGCTTCTGGTCCTAGTGGCAGGGCTCCTGGCGCGCCTGGGGCAGGCGTGGGCATATTTTCTCGATCCTGACGAGGCCCTGCACACGCTGCTCGCCAGCTACAATTCTTTCTCGCTGACCTACCAGGCGACTCTCACCACGGCGCATCCGCCGCTGCTGATTTTCCTGCTCCACTATTGGCGCTGGCTGGGGCAATCGGAACTCATGCTCCGCCTGCCTTCGGTTGTGGCGGGCACGGCCGGCTGCTGGCTGGCCTATCTGTGGCTCAGCAGAGTCAGCGATCGTTCTACAGCTTTTCTTGGGCTGCTGCTGTTTGCGTTTTCCCCGGCGCTGGTTGAGCTGTCGGCCCAGGTGCGGCAGTACGCGCTGCTGATCTTTTTCATGGCAGCTGGCCTGTACTGTGCCGAGCGTGCGCTGCAGGAGAGCTCGCTGTCGTTCATGAATCTGTTTTCGCTGTCGTTGTGCGGGAGCCTTCTCGTTCACTATTCAGCGCTTCTCTTTGCTTTTTCCATGGGCGTTTACGTGCTGATTCGTCTCTTCCCGTGGAGACGGCGGGCCAGCTTGTTCGCCGCGTGGGCAGCCGGGCAGGTGGTGGCAGGCGCGCTTGTCGCATATTTCCTTTTGGTCCACGTGTCGCGCCTGAGGCAAGTGGGAATGCCGCAGGGCATCGCCGGAACTTGGCTGCGAAAATCGTTCTACCACGCCGGTGAGAGCAGCCTGCTGCTGTTTCCGGCGAGGCAGACACTGCGTGTCTTCACCTATCTCTTCAGCCACGGTTTGGTGGGAACGCTGGCGCTGCTCGTCTTCCTGGCGGGGATGATTGTGCTGCTCAGGCGCGGATCGCCGCGGGCAGAATGTCCCAATGCAGGCGAACTGGCAACGCTTCTGGTTCTTCCCTTCGTGGTGAATTGTGCCTTGGCGATTGCCGGGCTGTATCCCTACGGCGGGACGCGACACAATGTATATCTCAGCTTCTTCGCGATCCTCGGAATTTCTCGCGGCTTGGCCTTGTGGAAGCCTACGCGGATTGAATGGAGAACGCTCGTCGTCATCCTTTGTCTGGCAGTGTGCAATTTATTTCCTGCGCCTCCGCCTCTGATCCGCGCTAGAAATCACAAACGAGACTTGATGAATAAGGCAGTGGCATTTCTGCGAAGCTCTGCGCCGCCGGGATCAATCCTGTTTACGGACTATCAGAGCGGACTGCTTCTGGGATACTATGCCTGCGGACACGGAGTGGTGCAGGTGTTCTTTCCTCTTGAGCCGTTCACCCAGGCGCGTTGCGGCCCTTACACCATCATCACGGCGCTGCCGGAGAGTCAGAAGTGGGAGTTCCGCGCCGGTGAGTTCGCCGACCAATTGGCCGGCGCTGCCCAGAAGTATGGAATCGCTCCCGGGACTAGCGTGTGGTTGTTTGAAGCCGGCTGGAGAACGGATTCCGCTGCCGCAGTCACCACGGAGTTGTCCCGGCTCGGCTGCGCAGCACCCAGGCGCTTCGGAGACAACATTCTCGTCTGCCCCGTGACTGTTGCAAATCGCGACCAGCGGCAGCACGCCGCGCGGATCGAGGTCCGCCTTTACAGGGAAACTCTGATTGAGTCCAGGAAGAACGAAAGCAGGTTCCTCGACTTCGCGGAATTGCCCGAAATACGGGCAATTCCGCTCCGCTCGGAATGACAAAATTGAACTTAGTCAGAGTTTCCTTACAGCACACAATGAGTCGCGCTCGCCGCGGCGGCTGTCCCCACAAGGGGTGGTAGCTAACATCTCGCAGATTCCTTAGCCCGCCACAATCCAAGCCCCGCCAGGCAGTAGAGCGGGATAGCAACCAACAACAAGGCGCGCAATCCGAACAGGAGGGAAAGATTCTCCAACAGTCCTCCTGCTACTGCGCCCAGCATGTTGGAATTGAGAGCGCTGGAGGGTGAAACCGCATTCTTAAACTCAGAGGCAAACAGGATGCCGGCAATGAGCACAGGAATCGAGAATACTCCGATGGCAATGGTTCCCACGATCGCAGGCGGTGCGTCGACTCGATCAAAGGGGAACCAATACGCCGCGGCCAGCGCTGCTACCAGGGCCGCCCAAATCGCAAACTTCGGCAGCGACTTGATCCTCTCCACAATTGTGTTGGCCAGCAGAAGGGCTACCAGCAATGCCGAGATGACGATTCCGTTGACCTGCCATATCGTGCCGAAGAACAAAGCCAGCCGGCTGATGATCTGCGTTTCCAGCAGCAGGAAGCCGGCGCCCATGCCAAAAAAGAACAAAGAGAATCGACCGGGCGTCTGATCGCTTCGCCTGACCCATGCATAGAAGACAATCGCAAGCAGTATGACCAGGATGCTGGCCGAGTAATAGGTGCGCGGAATCCGGTGATCTTTTTGGTATAGATACGGCCAGTCGTCAGTCGTTATGGGCACTGCTTCTCGGTCTGGAGGCGAGGCGTTCTGGCGAACGAATTCAGCAAGCCATGAGTCCGCAGCCAATGCGTCGGCCACGCGATGACTGCGAGACACCACAAAACACGATGCTGCGGTAGAATAGCGGGACTCAGCCCGGAACCTCAACGGAGGAGTCCCCACCGCCTGCCGCAGCATCTCTGCCAGACGCGTCCCCACCCAGGGACGATCCACCTGGAATTTGACGAAGATAATCCCGTCCGCGGCGAGATGTCCAACGGCTTCACGCATCGCTTCTTCCGTGTAGACAAAATTGTCGATCCGCATGTTGGAATAGTCGGAAAACTGGGTGTGGGAGTCCAAAAGTCCAAACAGAATCAGATCGTACTGCTGCTTCGTGCGCTTCAGAAAACTCCGGGCGTCGCCTAGGTGAACAATCACACGCGGCGAATCGTAGGGATGCTCGGGATGCCCGCGTCTGCCAAGATCCAGAATGGCTGGGTCAATTTCGACTGCATCCACGCTGCGACTGTCGTGCCGCAGCGCGGCGGCAACGTCATTGCCCGTTCCTGAGCCGACGACCAAGACCTTGGGCGATGGGACAGTAAATCGGAATGGCAGATTGTAGGGATTGTGATCGGCCTCACCCTGCAGTGCGGGATGGCGCGCAAGAAACAGAGGAGAGAGATCTACGGTTTTTTGGTAAAACGTATGATTTACGAGGAGAACGCCTCCCCAGGCATCACCGGCCGACGTGTACTCGCGCGTGTACTGCACCTCTTGGTAGGGTGTCCAGATGATCTCTTTGCCTGGTTCGACAGGATCGTGCAGCAGCAAGGCCAGCGGCACGAGCAAGCTTGCAACCAGAGCGGCATCTCTGCGGCTGGTCTGTAGAAATGCGAAACCGACAAGAACAACTCCCATCCATATAGCCACTGGAAGCATAGCGCGGCTGACAACAAAGAACGCACCCACGCCGAGAACACTGCCGAACAGGTTCCACGAGTAGGCACGCAGCGAACTCGCGGCGCAATCCATTTGCCGGCTGACGATCTGCCCAAGCGGAACAAAAACCGAGACAATCAGCAGGAACAAACAACCGGCCACTGTCGCGGCCGCAAGAAAGTACATCCATTCCGTGCCTGCGGGCGTGCCCCAGATACCGACGTCGCCGGACCCGCCCAGGGCTTGCGACAAACTCTCTAGCAAACGTCCGCCGCGCCACGGAATTCGTACTACCAGAACCAGTCCCAGAAAAGCTTTGAGAGCGGCTACCCAGTTTAATTTCCGCGCTACCAAGGCGCAGCCCAGTCCGAAACCGAGGAAGCACAGCAGAAGGGCCAGGTTCTTGAAGTAAGCGAAAACCCGCACCTCCACGGCGATCCAGCGAATGAAGGCAAGCTCAGCGAAGAGGGTCAGAAAGCTGGCCAGCACCAGCTGACGCGGACGCCAGCCGGGCGGTGCGCTTTCGCTCGCCGCAAAGAAGGGTTTGCCGCGCCGCTTAGCTATCGACAGCGCAATTTGGACGGCGGCTAGGAACGCTATCGCCACCAGAAAGGCACTCGTTCGATAAGTCATTTTCTGAAACCAGAGAAGCGAATAGGAACAAACACGACACGCCCTGCCCCACATTGACGCCGATGTTGGTCAGGATTCTGTCGCCTGTAAGCTATGCATACTACCATCTTTCCTTAAGTCACCCTGGAGCACCTGCGTCGGGCGACTAGCCGAGATTCTGCCGGTTCGGCGGGTGCCTCTTCGTGATCCAGCCGAGGATGTGATTCCAGGTCACTACCCAAGGCACCACCAGGGAAAACAGAAGGCGCGCCGCCAGCGCACGAAGGGGAACTCCGCGAAGGCCTCGCCAGTCGAGCCGAAAGGCGAAGTACAGTTCAAGCGCCAGCAGGAAGAGCAGCGGAATCGCAGTGCGAACTAGAAGCAAAATCGCAAGAACCTCCGCGACACAGCGGAGCAAATTGCGCACCAGACGCGCGGGCCGAGCGCCGGAGACACCGTCGCTGACCGAGTAGTTGGCCAGCCGGCGAACTGCGGAGAAAAACGTGAGGCGCGGCCGGTAGAAGGCTTTGGCTTGCTCGACAAACGCAGGAGTCACCAGGGCGCGCGCCTTTTGGTCAAAAACCGTGTCCTCGCCGAAGAAGAGATCTTCGGGAAATCCTCCCACTCGCTGCCACAGCTCTTTGCGAAAAGCCATGGATCGGGCTGTGCAGGATTTCGTCTTCGCATCGGGGCTCAGCTTGACCCCCAGAAACGGCGCGGCAGCGACGTCCCAGATAGTGCGATGGTCTGGATCAATGCACGATCCTCCAACCGCGTATTCCGCTTGGCCCGCGCAAATCGCGGCAGTAAGGTTCTCCAACCAGTCCGGACGGTAGGCGCACCCTGCGTCTGCACAGGCAATCACGTCGCTCGAAGCCGCGGTGATGGCCACATTGCGCCCGCGGGCAATCGGACCCGGGCAATGCTGCAACTGGCAACTCTCGTCGCGAATGGGGACGAGGACTGGATACTTCTCCTTCGCCGCCTGCAGCCACTCCCACGTCCCATCGCTGGAGCCGCCGTCTACGATGACCACTTCGGAAGGAGCCAGGGTCTGCGCGGAAAGACTGGAGATCAGCCGGTCGATCTCCTCCACTTCGTTGAGAACTGTGGCCACTACGCTCACTGCCGCCATATGCTTTAGCGTCACAGTCTACCAGTTGCAGACGTTTCACTCGGAGGCTATGGCGGTTTCGCGGTAGATGTAGCCGGTTTTGAAAGGGCACGGCCTTCAGCCGTGCCGCAAAAGGCAAACAGACGAAATCGGCTTTAGCCGCTGAGGGAGTGTGCCCTCAGGGCCGAAAGGCCGACTTATTTCTGGCTCCCATCGGCGCGGCTGAAGCCGCGCCCTTTCAAACCGCGCGGTCACAGCAACTCTGAAATCGCTATAGCGCGAACCACGCTGCCTACAGCGGAGTCTCGCGAGCTCAAGCTGGAAAGCGTAGACGAGCTAATCCGGCGACGACGAATTTCTGTGAATCCGCGGCCAGAAACGGCAAGGCCTTCTTCGCTCTCACGAAGAAGGCCCATGTCCCGAAAAAGCGCTGAAATGCTGAAAACCAGCCTTACTTTTGATCCATCGTAATGCCGCCGCCCGCTTTTTGAGCTTCCTTAGCGGCTCGTGCCTGCTTGGCGTCCATGGCCTTGTCCACCCACTGACCGGCGGTCTTCAAATCCTCCTCGCGGGCAGCCAGATCGTCGCACTCCACGTCGGCCCTTTCGCGGTACATCAGGTTCAGGTAGGCCATCGCGTCGTCATAATCCGGACGAAGCTGGATTGCCTTGTTCAGGACGTCCATGCCTTCCTGGATCGCTGGCGTGTTCTTCTCCTTCAGTTGATCGCAGACCTTTTTCTGGTCTTTGTTCTTTGGATTGAGGTGCTCATCACCCTTCAGACCTAGCTGGGCGCGCGCTTCCATGCGCGGCGCATAGCAAACCGTCCAGTCAATCACGCCGACCGAGTAGTATGGTTCAGGGTCGTTTGGGTCAAGATCAGAAGCCATGCGGTAGAACTTCTTGGCCTCGTCGAACTTCTTCATTTGCAGATCCAGATATGCAATGCCTTTGGCGGCGTTCACTTTCTGATCGCGGGCAGGATTGGCATCAATCACCGTCTGATACTCGTCGATTGCTTGGTGAGCGATGCGCAGATTTTCGTCCGTGTCGACGCCGGGTATGTACTGCGAAACGTAGGCAGTGGCCAGATACATGCGAGCGTTGATGAGGCTGGGATCCAGTCGCACGGCTTGCTGGAAATGGTCGATAGCCTGCTCGTAATGCGAGTTCTTGTAGGCTTCGACGCCTTTGTTGAGCTGATCGCGGGCAAGCAGCTTGTTGCAGCCCGCCGAAGAGATGAGCGCCAGCGCTACTGCCGCCAGCGCGAAGAACCTTAATTGATTATTCATTGCGGTATTAAGTCTCCCTCGCCACAGCATCCTAGGCCCAGGGACACCGGATTGCAAGAGCGCGCTGCGGCGGCACGGGGATGCGACGCATCCCGTGCCCTGGGCCGAAAGCGCAGACGCGCTCCGAAAGCCCTCAACCGATGTGCCGTCTCAGTTGCCGGCCTCGATCTTGGCGGTGATCAGTCCTACCTTGTCCACACCGGCAGCGTGGGCAATATCAATCACGTTGGCGACATTGGCGAAGGCGATGTTGTCATCTCCCTTCACAAACATCACCTTTTCGGCGCGTTGTGAGTAAATGTCTTTCAAACGCCCTTGCAAATTGTCCCAGGTCGCGTCTTCATCGTTGATCTTCAGCCCAGGCTCCCGGCCGCCGCGGTCAAGCAACTGCACGACGACGGTGCGCGACACGTCGGGGGTCTTGGGCGCATTCGGCGGAGGAGGCTGAGGCACCAGCGCATCCAGTCCTTTTGGCGTCACTGGCGAGATCACCATGAAGATGATCAGCAACACCAGCAGCACGTCAATGAGCGGGGTGACGTTGATGTTCGCATTCATTCCACCTTTCGCGCCAACTGCCATTCCCATGGTCGTTCTCCTCTGCTGTAACTGTTCAGCGTGGTTACTGCCCTGCAGCGGCCGGAGCCGGCGGGGGCGCTGTGGTTTTCCTCTGTTCGGTGAGCAAGCCCAGGTCATCTACTCCGGCGGAGCGGACGGCGTCCACAACCTGTACCACCCAGCCATAGCGCGCTCGCATGTCTGACTTCACGTACACGCGCTTGTTCTGCGCGTTGGCCAGGCGGTCCTTCACCTTTCCCGTCAGCGCATCCACCGAAATGCGATCGGAGCCAAGATACACTTGGTTGTCTTTCGTAACCGAGACAAGTACGGCGTCTTCCTTGTCGGCGTCCTCCATAGGAGTCGGGTTGTTCACCCTGGCCATGTCCACGCTGACGCCTTTCTGCAACATGGGCGTGACCACCATGAAGATGATCAACAGCACCAGCATCACATCCACCATGGGCGTGACGTTGATGTCGGAGGTAACCTTCGATCCTTCGTCTCGCTTTGCAAGTGCCATAGCTTTGATATCTCCCTACTGCGGCCGGAACCGCCTTACCGCGTCAAGTTGGGAGGGTCCGGCGCCGGGTAACGCCAGCGCCGGACGAGCAACTCAATGCGGAAGCTGAGTGCTCCCATGTCTCGCAGTTTCGCGGACACGGGAGACTACCCCTTACCGCCGATCACCGCGTTTCTTGAGGAAGTAGTCGATCAGTTCGCTCGACGAATTATCCATCTCGACGTCGAACGCTTCCACGCGGCCGGTCAGGTAATTGAACATCATCACCGCCGGGATGGCAACGAGTAGCCCGATGGCCGTCGTCACCAGCGCCTCGGCGATACCGCCGGCGACCGCGGCCAGACCGGTGGCCTTCTGGTTGTTGATGCCGACGAACGCGTTCAGAATGCCCATCACCGTTCCGAACAATCCCACGAAGGGAGCGGTCGAGCCGATGGTGGCCAGGCCGCCCAATCCGCGCTTCAGTTCGGCGTGGACGATGGCCTCGGTGCGTTCCAGAGCACGCTTGGAGGCCTCTATGGTCTCGCCTGGGATCGCACCCGGGCTGTCCTGGTGAGCGCGAAACTCCATCAGGCCGGCCGTGACCACCTTGGCCAAATGGCTCTTCTTGTTGCGCTCGGCTACCTTGATGGCTTCGTCAATGCGGCCGTCGCGCAAAGCCCCCGCCACAGCGGGGGCAAAGGCGCGTGATTGCTTGCGGGCCGCGCTGTAGGCCATCCACCGGTCAATCATGACGCCGATCGACCAGCCGGACATGACGAACAAAATGACAACAACGGTTCGAGCAACCCACCCCATAGCCTTCCACAAGCCCAAGGGATCGGTGGCCAGCGTGCCGCCGCCTTCCTGCTGGATAATCCAAGCGGCTGCCAAGTGAACGTGACTGAGAACTGCTGCTGCTGCGTGAGTTGCAAACATGAGTTGCTTTTCCCTCCTCGGAAATCTCTGCGTACTGGTAAAGACACCACAAGGCGTCTTTCTTGCTGACCGCTGGCTGAAACCTACGGCGCCGGCAGGTCCAAAGACCTACCTGTAATTGCGACGTTCCAGCGGTCTAGCCAAGCTCTGCGACGTGCCGCTCCCGGCCACCGCGCTTTGGTGGGAAAGGGGAGGGCAGAACCTCAAATAAGTCTCTTCCAGTGGCTTCCGTAGCCCCGGACCAGTTTAGCTCCCGGAGAGCGTGAAGTTCACCTGCACCTGGGTTTCGACCTCGACCGGTTCTCCGTTGAGCAGATACGGCCTGTACTTCCACTGCTTAACGGCCTCGATCGCGGCCGGGGCCAGCATCGGATGCCCGCTGATCAATTGCAGGTTCTCGATATTGCCGTCTTTGCTGATCTGGGCCTGGAGAATCACCGTGCCCTGAATCCGGGCCTGCCGCGCCAGCGGCGGGTAAGCCGGCTGCACTTTCCTAATCAGCAGCCCCTGGGAAACACCTGACGAGACACGGATGCGCTGAGGCGTGGCAATCTTGGGCATCTGCATATTGGCTGCGTTGACAATGCCGCCAATGACGCCGCCCATCTGGCCTGGAACCCCGGGAAGTCCGCCCACTACACCCGCCGTCGACATCACTGGCGGAGGCGCTTCGTCTTCCTTAATCATCTGCACTTTTTGCGGGATTTTGGACGGCGTGCGCAGCTGGCCGTTAATGATGTCGGTCTGGAGTATCTTCGGTGCTTTCACCACCGCGGCGGCTGGCGGCGGTGGCGGCGGCGGTGGCGCGGGGGCCACCAGGAATGTCATAAGTTGCGTTCTCGGCAGGGCTTCGGTGAATATCAGCGGGATCAGGATCATCACAATGACGATCATGACTTCAAAAACGAAGGCCACCGCCGTCGTGCGGCCCCGCTTCGTCTTTAGCCTACCCCCGGATTCAAGCAGACTGTCTTCAAACATAAGCTTCTCCCCTACTGCAGACCGTAACACACTTTAGACACCGGGCGGTTCCCTTTTGCTCCCGGGATCCAGCCAGCCCATGAGCCATACCCAAGCTCAGCGGGCAGTCCGTGAAAATCCCCCTAACTACTTGCAAAGAAAGCTTAAAGCCTACCCGCCACCGCCAAGTCGGGCAACCTACCTGGCCTTGCTGGGCATCACCGCGGGGCGCCTGCCTCTCTCCATCCGCCACTCCTGATATGCCACCAGGATGGGAGCCGCGATAGCAATGGACGAGTACGTTCCGATCAAAATACCGATCACCAAGGCGAGGCTGAAACCATGCAGCACCTCGCCGCCAAACAAGAAGAGTGCGAGTACGGTAAGAAAGGTCAGGCCCGCTGTCAAGATCGTTCTACTCAGCGTCTGATTGATGCTGCGATTAACGATATCCGACAGTTTCTCGCGCCGCATAAGTTTAACGTTTTCCCGGATGCGGTCAAATACCACGATCGTGTCGTTATTAGAGTAGCCGATCAGCGTCAGGATGGCCGCGATCACGGTCAGCGAAATATCGTTCTTGGTGAGAGAGAATGCCCCCACCGTTATCAGCGTGTCGTGAAACACCGTGACCACGGCCGCCACGCCGTAAATCCACTCAAACCGAAATCCGAGATACACCAGCATCCCGGCCAGCGAATACAGCGTGGCCAACCCAGCCTGCTGGCGCAACTGTCCGCCCACCTCTGGCCCCACGATTTCGACATCGCGCACGCCAAAGTCCGACAGGAAGAAGCCATCGCTCAGCGTTGCTACAGCGGCGGGATCGGCCGCGCTG
>Ga0187771_10003772_pt1 | contig 10631 bp, 7 predicted proteins | sample 0116_SJ02_MP15_1_FD_133139 | JGI IMG/M metagenome (GOLD analysis project Ga0187771, IMG submission 133139) | Tropical peat soil microbial communities from peatlands in Department of Meta, Colombia - 0116_SJ02_MP15_10_MG | ecosystem: Environmental > Terrestrial > Soil > Wetlands > Peat | place... | reverse complement strand
TTAGCGGTGCTTGTGGTTCTGGCGGTAATTGCTGTGTCCTCGTTTTTTGTAGTGAGTGAAACCCAGCAGGTAGTCATCACGCAGTTCGGCCGCCCGGTTGGCGAACCGATCACTAAAGCGGGACTCCATTTCAAAATTCCTTTCATCCAGACGGCCAACTTTTTCGAAAAGCGAATAATGAAATGGGACGGGCGTCCCGATCAGATTGCCACCAGGGACAAGAAGTACATATGGGTGGACACCACGGCGCGCTGGCGCATCCGGGATCCGCTGCTCTTCATGGAGAGGGTGGGAACGTTTGGGACCGCGCAAAGCCGCCTTGATGGAATCATAGACTCGGTGGTGCGGGACCGTGTTTCGGACAACGAGCTGGTGGAACTGGTCCGAAGCGAGGGCTGGGAGGAGGCAAAGCAGTTGAGCGGGGCAAGCGTTCCAGAGCCTCAGATAATCGGGCCGGGTTTTGAGAATGCCGAGCAGAACGAACCGCTCAAGAAAGGCCGTGAACAAATCACGCGTGAGATGGTGGCCGATGCGTCAAAGCTCATTTCCGAATTTGGGATGCAACTGCACGACATACGCATAACGCGCATCAATTACGTGGAGTCAGTCCAGCAGAAGGTTTTTGACCGGATGATTTCCGAGCGCAAGCGCATTGCCGCCCAGTACCGTTCCGAGGGCGAGGGGGAGCGTGCGGCGATCCTGGGTCAGATGGAGCGGGAGCTGGCCAGGCTGACCTCGGAGGCCTACCGGAAATCTCAGGAAATACGCGGCAAAGCTGACGCGGAGGCGACCAGGATATTTGCAGATTCCTATGGACAAGACCCGGAGTTTTTCTCTCTTTACAAGACTTTGGACCTGTACCGGAATTTCAGCAGCAACAGTTCGTTGCTTCTAACCACAGATGCCGATTTCTTCAAGTATTTGAAGGGCAGCGGCGAAGCGCCCCGCAAATAGAGCTGGAGTGTGGCTATGATATTTTACGAGGAAAATCCGGCCGAAATTGTCGAGGCAGACGCAGTGGTGGGCATTCCCAGCTCAAATGAGGGTGAGACCATAGCAATGACCACTGCACAGGTGGACAAAGGTCTTCTGGAGTCCTTTCCAGGTATGCGGTGCGCCATAATAAACTGTGACAACAACTCATCGGACGGCACGCGGGAAGCGTTCTTCTCGGCGCCGGGAAGCGTTCCGAGGCTATACGTTTCATCCGAACCCGGGAGCCGCGGCAAAGGGAGGAATCTGCACAATTTTTTCGAAAGGGCCGCTCGTCTGAACCCCAAAGTCCTGATAGTCATAGAAGCCGACATAAAGAACATATCACCCATCTGGATTCGGAACCTGGGGACGCCGATACTCAAGGGAGCGGGGTTCGTCTGCCCTCTCTATGTGAGGCACAAATATGAAGCTACGCTCACCAGTTCGGTGATTTATCCGCTGTTCCGCTGTCTTTACGGCCGACGGGTGCGCCAATGCACCGCGGGCGACTATGGTTTCAGTCCCAAGCTGCTTGACTCTTATCTCAATCCGCCTTTCTGGGGCCAAATGCTCGACAATTTCGGGATCGATATCTTTATGGGCAATGTGGCGCTGACCTCCAGGCTCCCGATCGTTCAGTCAGTTATGGGAATTCCCAAGGTGCATCGGCAGGTGGAGGGCGACTGGCAACTGTCGGTGATTTTCCACGAAGTAGTGGGCACTATTTTCGACCTGATGCAGGTCTATGACGGTTTCTGGCAGCAGGTGAAATGGAGCAAACCGACCGCGCTCTTTGGTACGGACCTCCAGGAAGTTGAAACGCCCCTGCCGGTTGACATTAATACAAAGCGACTCCACGAGATGTTCCTGGAAGGTTTCAACAAATATTTCGGACTCTGGGAACAGGTTTACGGACCGACGGTGGCGCCCAAGCTCCAGGAAATAAGATCGATTGAACTTCAACATTTTTCCTTTCCTGCCCAATTATGGATGACCATTCTTTTCGATTCGGCGGTCGCCTATCGAAGGATGTCATCTGCGGAAAGGATAAGCCTGCTGGATGGACTTCTGCCGCTTTACCTGGGTAAGGTGCTTTCCTACGTGAAGAAAACCGAGCGGATGTCGCTCCAGCAGGCTGAAGAACACATCGAAAACGAGTGTGTTATGTTCGAGGAAAACAAGCCTTATATCATAAGGGTATGGACTAAGGGAGAAATGGGGTGAGCTATGCCGAAGATCCTTGTTGTCGATGATGAGGAACACATCAGGCTCCTCTATTCCGAGGAACTCAAAGAGGCCGGTTATGAGGTCATCACGGCGGAGAACGGCTACAGGCTTTTGGAGAGAATCGAAGAGGAAAAACCAGACCTGGTTGTGCTCGACATCAAGATGGTCGATTACAATGGCCTGGATCTCCTTCAGGACATCCGCAACGAGTTCTATGACCTGCCGGTCATACTATCGACCGCATACGACACTTTCAAAGAAGATATGAAATCGATCGCCGCCGACTTCTATGTCGTAAAGAGTTTTGACCTTACCGAACTTAAGAAAAAAATCGCCATGGCGCTCGAGACCAGGCTCCCCGGTTGAAGTCCGATTATCGCCATCACATGCCTGTCTTAAGATAATCTTGAAACCCTTGCCGTTGGTGATATATAGGTCTTTTCGGTCCTATAGACCCTGCAGGTCCAATCGGCTCACTGGGGAAGGATGGGGAAATGTCTTACAAACATGAACCAGCGTGCCCAGCCAAACCACGCTTCCTGTCAGTGCGTAACCGGCTCAAATCGTTGATCGGCGGGTCTTTGCAGTCTGTGGCAGGATATCGTGAGATGAAGGCGCAGGTGAGTATCGAGCTTGAAATACCCAGGAGCATTCAACACGGGGATTACGCTTCGAATATTGCGCTTACTCTTAGCAGGCCGCTGAAGCGAAATCCCGGGCGGCTCGCATCTGAAATCGCCGCCAACCTCGATCGATCAGGCGATCTGCTCGAAAAGGTGGAAATAGCCGGGCCGGGATTCATCAATTTTTTCATCAAGCCTGCGGCCTGGTATGGAGTCATCGGTGAGATTCTGGACTGTCCTCGCGAGTACGGCAGGCTCGTTGTCCAGGGAGGTCGGGAGGTGCAGGTGGAGTTTGTGAGCGCAAATCCCACCGGCCCTCTTCATATAGGCCACGGCCGGGGGGCCGCCGTAGGCGACGCGCTCGCAAATATTTTGGAAGCTCGAGGCTGCCGGGTCCAGCGTGAGTACTACATAAACGACGCCGGAAACCAGATGGACACCCTGGGCCGCAGCCTCTATTTCCGCTGCCGGCAGGAGCTTGGGGAGAGTATCGAGTTCCCCGATAACCATTATCGGGGGGAATACATGCGGGAGCTTGCCCGCGACTTCCTTTTGGAGTATGGGGACCGTTTCTTCAGCGCTTCCCTGGAGGAGGCGCCTCCGGTTCTTAGCGGGTACGCTTCCAGTCGCATCCTGAAGGGAATCAAGGAAGACCTGGGCATTTTCGGGGTTCATTTTGACAACTGGTTCAGCGAGCGCGAACTTCACGACAGGGATTTGGTCGGCAAGACCGTCGAATACTTAAGAGAGCGCGGATTTATTTACGAAAGAGAAGGGGCTGTCTGGTTCAGGAGCACCGCGTTCGGTGACGAAAAGGACCGTGTGGTGGTGAGGGCGAACGGAGCGAGCACTTACTTCGCTTCAGACCTGGCGTATCACCTGGACAAATTCAAACGCGGCTTCGAGTCGGTAATAGATATATGGGGCGCGGACCATCATGGATACGTGGACAGAATGCTGGCAGGGGTGCAGGCGATCGGGCGAACCAAAGGGGACCTTCGGATCGTTCTTGTGCAACTGGTGAACCTGCTGCGCGGGGGCGCGCCCGTGGCAATGAGCACGCGTGGGGGAGAGTTCATTACGTTGAGGGAAGTCGTCGATGAGGTAGGAAGAGACGCAACCCGTTTTATTTTTCTCACACGTCGCACGGACAGCCCTCTGGATTTCGACCTTGAGGTCGCGAAGGCCCAGAGCAATGATAATCCCGTCTTTTACTTGCAGTATGCCTACGCACGACTTTGCAGCGTTTTTGAAGTAGCCCGGGAGCGAGGAATTCAATTCGACTGGCGCTCGATAAGCGAGCAGACGCTGCACCTCTTGCAAGTCAGGCAGGAATTTGAAATAATAAAGATGCTCGAGCAATACCCGGAAATAATTTCCGAATGCGCCAGATCGCTCGAGCCGCACTATATTCCATACTATCTGCACCAACTTGTGTCCCTTTTTCACAGCTATTATCATGACAACCGCATCCTGAGCGAGGATGCGGAACTGAGCAAGGCGCGGCTCTGTTTGTCTAAAGCGGTACAAGAAGTTATCGCCAATGCACTGGGGCTTCTCGGGGTGAGTGCGCCGCAGAAGATGTAGAGGGATGCGATGATTCGCCCAAAGCTTGTCGTTGTGAGCTCTGACCGTGACGATCAGGGCCGCTCCTTTCGGGACGGCAGAGGATACCGGTTCGAGGTGAGCAGAAACAAGTTGATTTTCTGTGCGCTGGGTTTCGTTGCGTCCCTTTGTTTTATGTTCACTCTGGGCATTTTTGTCGGCAGGGGAGTGTCAGTTGTGAGCTCGGATGATTATTCCATCAAAGGCCGATTCCTGCGATTTTTGGGATTGCAGAACCAGACGGGCAACCCTTTGCCGGGATCTGCCGCAACCTGGGAAGACCCCAGGAAGATGCTCGAATCACTCAATTACTATGAAGATTTGACGCACAAAGGCGTGATGTCCCCGGAGCTTCGATCACGCCCGGTTTCCAACGCCCCTCAGTCGGAAGCTCACCAGGCGCAGACCCCTGGGGGGGCGTCCAAAGCGATTGAGTCCCCTGCGGCAATGGTTGTAAGCGAACCTCCAAAAGAAGGGACAAAGCGGTCTGGTGCGATACGAAGTGTTGAAAACCGCGCGGAGTCTGCCGAAAAACCTTCCGTTCGCCAGCCGGACAAGTCCCAGACGGTGGAAAACGGCGCCGGCATATATACGCTGCTGGTTGCCTCATTGAAAGAACCTGATGCACAGGCGCTGATTGAAAAGCTGAAGGCCAAAGGATATTCGCCCCGAGTCGAATCGCTCGATCTGGGGGCATCCAGATGGAACCGTATCCTGCTGGGCTCTTTCGCCTCGCGCGAAGCCGCGATAGAGTTCGCCGATGAGTTCAACAGGAAGGAACACCAGGCAGCGCTGGTGACGAGCAGTTCGAACTAGCGTTGTGCTTCGGCCTCCGGCGGAGGGGAAGAAGATGCAAAGTATTCAGGCCGTTAGAGGCATGAATGATATACTGCCCGATGCTGTTGGCTGGTGGCGAAGGGTTGAAAACGCGGCGCGGGAGGTCCTCGAAAGCTTCGGCTACCGGGAGGTGCGGACCCCTTTGGCTGAGAAGCTCGAACTTTTCGCTCGAAGTATAGGGGAGAGCACCGATATCGTCGAAAAAGAGATGTACGCTTTCCAGGACCGCAACGGCGAATGGATTGCTCTGCGTCCGGAGGCCACGGCTTCAATCGTCAGGTCCTATATCCAGCATGGGCTTCATTCGGATTCGGCTTTGCGCAAGCTTTATGAAATCGGTCCGATGTTTCGGCATGAACGTCCTCAGAAGGGTCGCTACCGGCAGTTTCATCAGATTGATGCAGAGGCTTTCGGGACTGACAGCCCGATGATCGATGCCGAAATGATGCATATGCTGAGCCTGTTGGTCGAGCGAATCGGCATTTCCGGGGTCATCCTGCACGTAAATACGCTTGGCTGCCCTGAGTGCAGGCAAACTTACAAGGAAATCCTCAAAGGTTTTTTGAAGGAAAAGGCAGACCTGTTTTGCCCCGATTGCGTGCGCCGCCGTGAGACCAATCCTCTGCGCGTCTTTGACTGCAAGGTTGAAAAGTGCCAGGCGCTGCTCGATAGAGCTCCCATGCTGATCGATTATGTCTGCCGGGATTGCCGGGCGCACTTCGACGCGGTAAAAGATTATCTGGACAAGCTCGCGACGCGCTATGAGGTGAACCCCCGAATCGTTCGCGGCCTCGATTATTACATGCGTACCACTTTTGAAGTGATCTCGGACCGGCTGGGCGCCCAAAACGCAATCGGGGGCGGCGGCCGCTACAATGGTTTGGTACGCGATCTGGGCGGACCCGACGTTGCGGCTATAGGCTTCGCCATTGGCGTGGAACGTCTGATCATGCTGCTTCAGCAGGAGCGGGAGCAAATCTTGCGCGCGCCTCGTTTTTTTTTAGTCGGACTTGGGGAAAAGCCTCTCGAAAAGGCTTTTTTGCTCCTCCAACAGCTTCGCGGTCGTGGCCTCGAGGCTGAAATGGATTATGGGGGGCGCAGTCTCAAAAGCCAGATGCGCCGTGCCGATAAATCCGGGGCAAGGTATGTTCTGATCCTTGGGGAAAACGAGCTTGTGCAGCGCCAAATCCAGGTGCGCGACATGCTGGCTGGAACTCAGGAACTATTGCCTCTCGATGCTATAGTTGAGGGAGTTGAAGGATTGAGGGATTAAGGGATTCAGGGAGTCGCAGGGTTTTAATTGCCAGATTCCCGAATCCCTCAATTCCTGAATTTTGCTATTCGTGAATCAGTTTTTTGGAGGATAGCCGCGTGAACCTGCTCGAACCCCAGATACCGGATGATTCCACTGACTTTGAAGAAAGGTCGGTCACGCTTGACCGGCTTGGCGAATGGCGAAAGACCTTTGACTGCAACAGCCTCAGGGCCGAGCACGTCGGCAGGGAAGCCGTGCTCATGGGATGGGTGCTGAGGAGGCGCGACCACGGGGGGCTGATATTCGTTGACTTAAGGGACCGGCAGGGAATCACCCAGGTTGTATTCGATCCGCAGATCGGCCGGGAGGCGCACGAACGAGCAGGGGAACTTCGAAGCGAGTATGTCATGGCGGCCAGAGGCAGGACGCGCTTTCGCCCAGAGGGGATGGCCAATCCGAAGCTGCCTACTGGGGAAATCGAGGTTGCCGCAACAGATCTGCGAATTCTCAACACTTCCAAAACACCTCCTTTTCAGGTTGAAGACGACGTGGAAGCGAGCGAGAGCATACGGCTAAGATACAGGTACCTGGATCTGCGCCGCCCGAAGATGTTCGGCAACCTGCTGCTGAGACACAAAACGGCCCAACTTACGCGCAGCTACTTTAACGAGTTGGGTTTCATCGAGGTTGAGACCCCGGTGCTCACGCGCTCTACGCCTGAAGGGGCTCGAGATTACCTGGTTCCGAGCCGGGTCAATCCCGGGAAGTTTTTTGCCCTGCCCCAGTCGCCCCAGCTTTTCAAACAAATTCTCATGATCTCGGGGTTCGACAGGTATTATCAGATCGTCAAGTGCTTCCGCGATGAAGACCTGCGGGCGGACAGACAACCAGAATTCACGCAGCTTGACCTGGAAATGTCCTTCGTAGGCGAAGAAGACATCTTTCAAATCATCGAGGGTTGGCTGGCCAGATTGTTAGGGGAGCTGATAGGATTTTCCGTCAATGCCCCGTTTGCGCGCATTACTTACAGCGAGGCCATGGACCGCTACGGGACTGACCGGCCCGACATGCGTTTTGGCCTCGAGATGAGCGAAATAACCGACATCGTTTCGAAATCCGAGTTCCGGGTTTTCCGGGAGGCGATTGAACGGGGCGGGATGGTCAAGGCGCTCCGCGTCCCTGGGGGCAGGGACCTGTCAAGAAAAGAATTGGACGATATGACAGATTTCATCAAAATTTTCGGAGCCCAGGGAATGGCCTGGATCAAGATTCAGGCTGAAGGCTGGCAATCGCCGGTAACCAAGTTTCTGCCTGAAGGGGTTCGAGAAGCGCTTTCGCAGCGCCTCGGCACAGAACACGGAGACGTTTTGCTTTTTGTGGCCGATCAGCCTAAGATCGTAAACGATTCCTTGGGCAATCTTCGGGTTCGTCTTGGCCAGCAGTTGGGTCTGATCGATCCTGATGAATTCAATTTTGTCTGGATTACGGATTTTCCGCTTGTCGAATGGGACCACGAAGAAAAACGCTACACTTCGGTCCATCATCCATTTACCTCGCCTGCCGAATCCGATATAAATCTGCTCGAAACGCACCCCGAAAAGGTGAGGAGCAGGGCATACGATTTAGTGCTCAACGGCATCGAAATCGGGGGCGGCAGTATTCGTATTCACCATCGGGATATCCAGAAGCGGGTTTTCGACGCGCTGGGGATCTCGGTTGAGGAGGCACAGGAAAAATTCGGGTTTTTGCTCGAAGCGCTTCAGTTCGGGGCGCCTCCCCATGGTGGGGTCGCCTTTGGACTTGACCGGCTGGTGATGCTCCTGTGCGGGTGCAGCTCGATTCGTGACGTGATCGCGTTCCCCAAGACACAGAAAGCGACTTGCCTGATGACCGCCGCGCCGTCCGAAGCCGATCTCAATCAGCTTTTGGAACTGTGCCTGAAGGTGGAAGGCAGGAAATAGAACAATATGTCGTATAGCCGTATTTAAGGATTTAGCATGGCTCTTTGGAATCCAAGGAAACGAGTGCTCGATTACCAAAACCCGGAGTTTCGGCGCATGGAGGTGCAGGAGGCGGCCGAGCCCAACCTGATTCGGGAGGTTTTCCCTTATGTTGAGGTGCCTCGAATCGCGTTCGACCATAAAATGCTGCCCATCGATCCGGCGGACGATATATTCATAACGGATACGACCTTTCGTGACGGCCAGCAGGCGCGGCCTCCTTACACGGTCAAGCAGATCGAGCACATATTCGAGCTGCTTCACCGCATATCCGGGCCCAATGGAGTCATTCGCCAGTCCGAGTTTTTCCTTTACAGCGACAAAGACCGGCAGGCGCTGGACGCCTGTCTTGCCAAAGGCTATGAGTATCCGCAGATAACCGGATGGATCAGGGCTGTTGAGGAGGACCTGAACCTTGTAGTCCAGCGGGGACTGAAAGAGACGGGTATCCTGAGCTCGGTCTCCGATTACCATATATTTCTCAAACTCAACATGGACCGCAGGACGGTGCTCGAAAAATACCTCAGGACTGTCCGCGCCGCACTGGACAAGGGCATTGTCCCGAGGTGCCATTTCGAGGACGTCACACGTGCGGATATTTTCGGGTTCTGTATTCCCTTTGCTATCGAACTGATGCGACTGAGAGAACAGAGCGGCATGGACATCAAGATTCGTTTGTGCGACACGCTCGGCTTCGGCGTGACCTATCCGGGGGCGGCCCTGCCCAGGAGTGTCGCGAAGCTTGTGAGGGCCTTTATCGATGATGCGGGGGTTCCGGGGCACCTCCTCGAATGGCACGGCCACAACGATTTCCACAAGGTTGTGGTAAACGCCGCAACTGCCTGGCTCTACGGGTGCGGCGGGGTCAACGGGACTCTGCTCGGCTTTGGCGAGCGCACGGGCAATGCCCCTATAGAGGGCCTCATTTTCGAATACATAGGGCTAAAGGGTCAACCCAACGGTGTGGATACAACCGCGATTACGGATATCGTGGAATACTTTCAGAGTGAACTCGGCTATGCGGTACCCCCGAATTATCCGTTTGCGGGTGAACAGTTCAACGCGACGCAGGCGGGCATCCATGCCGACGGGCTGGTAAAGAACGAGGAAATATACAATATTTTCGATACGCAGAAACTCTTGAAGAGACCGATCTCCATCGCGGTTACGGACAAGTCCGGTGTGGCGTCGATAGCCTATTGGGTGAACCACCGCTTGCGGCTGGATGAAGAGCGGCGGCTTGACAAAAGGCATCCCGGCATTCTAAGGATCCACAAGCGTGTGATGGCCGAGTATGAGATGGGGCGCAATACTTCTATCTCCAACGACGAACTGGAACGGTGGTCGAGGCGATACCTGCCCGAGTATTTCATTTCCGAATTCGACCGGCTCAAGCAGCGCGCTTACGCTCTTGCCGCTCACCTTGTGGCGGAGGTCGTCGAAAGCGAGGCGATAAGGAGCCTTGACCCTGAGAAACAGGAACCGCTGCTGTATACTCTTTTGGAACTCAACCCCTTCATTCAGTATATCTATGTGACTGACCGGCAGGGGCGCAAGATTACCCGCAACATCACGCATATCGTGGATAAATCGAAATATGAAAACGCCAGAGTGGGAGAGGACCTTTCCGATCGGCCCTGGTTTATCGAGCCCATGAGGGACGGCAAAGTACACGTGACCGACTTTTACACTTCGCTTCATACGGGAGCGCTCTGCATAACGGTTTCAGCCCCGATAAGAGACCAAACCGAGGAGATCGCGGGCATCCTCGGTATTGATATCCGCTTTGAAGACCTCGCCAAGATGGAAAAGAACGGTGAGATTTAGCAATTCACGGGCGGATGCATTCTCATGCGAAGCCTTGAAGAAAGCAATATCTCGCGCGAAGCTTAAAGTGATACCAAGTTACGTTCAAGATTGGGCGGGGATAAACCCCATAAGCGCTCCAATAAGCGCGTAAGTTATTGAATTTACTGATGGCAGGATCAGGATTTCGTCACACCAGCGAAAGCGGGGGTCCAGTGCATTACTCATTGATTCTACAGGAAAAAACAAAAATCTGGATTCCCGCTCCCCGACTCAAGCCCTCGGGGACAGGCTTTCGCGGGA
>Ga0187771_10003770_pt1 | contig 10631 bp, 9 predicted proteins | sample 0116_SJ02_MP15_1_FD_133139 | JGI IMG/M metagenome (GOLD analysis project Ga0187771, IMG submission 133139) | Tropical peat soil microbial communities from peatlands in Department of Meta, Colombia - 0116_SJ02_MP15_10_MG | ecosystem: Environmental > Terrestrial > Soil > Wetlands > Peat | place... | reverse complement strand
GGCCTGCCGCTGCAGAAGTCTTTAGAGATGTTGTCGCGACAGACGCGCAGCCAAGCCTTGCACGCGGCCCTCGAAGAAGTTCGGGACAAAGTGCGCGCCGGCGAATTGCTCTCGGAAGCCTTCGAGTCCGTGGGCCAATTCCCAAAGATCTATTGCGCCACCCTGCGCGCGGGCGAGCGCAGCGGCAACCTGGACCGGGTGCTGGCCCAGTATGTGGCCTATCAGAAGACGACGCGAGGGTTTCGCAAGAAATTTCTCTCGGCCCTCGTCTACCCGGCTTTCCTGCTGGTCTTTCTGACGGGGCTGATTACCTTCGTGATTGCTTTCATCGTCCCCCGATTCGCCGCTCTCTATAAGGACTTGGATGTGCAGTTGCCGGCCATGACGCTTTTCCTTATCAGCTTTGCGGAGGAGGCCAAACGCCTGGGCGCGATCGTTCTGGCGGCTGTGTTGGCGGGTGTGCTGGTGGCCCGGTCGAGCCTCCGCTCCCCGCGCACACGCCTGGCCTGGGAACGTTTCAAGTTCCGGCTGCCCTTGGCAGGGAAACTCTTGCTGAAGTTTTCGGTGGCGGAGTTCGCCCGCACGCTCGCGACGCTGCTGCAAGGAGGGATTCCCATCGTGGCGGCGCTCGAGACGGTGAAGGATTCCGTGACCAGCCCGCTGCTGGGCGAGGCCATCATCCAGGCGCAACGGGAAGTCACGGCGGGGCGTTCCTTGAGCGCTAGCCTGCGCATGAGTGGCTTCTTCCCGCCCATCGCCTTGGACATGATGGAAGTGGGGGAGAGCACGGGCGCCATGTCCGGCATGCTCGAAGCTCTGGCGGAATTTTTTGAGGAAGACGTCAACATTGATCTCTCCACCTTGGTGGCGTTAGTGGACCCGATCATGATCGCATCCATCGCCGTCGTCGTAGCTTTCGTGCTGATCGCGTTTTACATGCCGCTCTTTTCCATGGCGGCTCAGGTGCATTGAGGATTCGGGAGGATGACCTTGGAAGACGTGGCAAGTCCGGCGGAACTCGAGGCGGCGCGCAAACTGGCGGAACGTTACCACTATGAGTTTGTGGACTTGCGGGATTGCCGCCCGGACTCCGAACTGCTCCGCACCATTCCCCTCGATTTGATGCTTCACCACCAATTTCTCCCGCTGGAGGCGCGGGACTCGGTGCTGGTCGTTGTCGTCGCGGACCCCACGGACCTGGCCCGCTTGGACGAGCTGGAGATCAAGCTCGACCGGCAGCTCCTGGTGCGTGTGGCCGCCGCCAGCCAGGTGCGGGAATTCCTCAAGCGGACCGAGCCCTCCCAGCGCGTGCTGGATGAGGCGACCGAAGAGTTCCGACTGGACGTCATCCGGGACGAGGAATCGGGCGGCGAAGAGGGGCTCTCGCTCGAGCACCTGGTGGAAGAGCGGGACGTCAGCCCCATGATTCGGCTGGTGGACTCCATCATCTTTGCCGCTCTCGAGCAGCGAGCCAGCGACATCCACATCGAGAGCCGCGACAACTCGGTGGTCGTCAAGTACCGGGTCGACGGTGTGTTGCAGCAGGCCATGGCGCCGCTGGCGCGGGAGTTCCAGTCGAATCTCATCACGCGCATCAAGGTGATGGCCGAGCTCGATATCGCGGAGCGGCGGGTCCCGCAAGATGGCCGGTTCCGGGTGCGTTACCGGGGCCGGCCCATCGACTTTCGCGTTTCCATCATGCCCTCCATTCACGGCGAAGACGCCGTGCTGCGCATCCTGGACAAGGAATCCCTGCACGAGAAATTCCGGCAGCTTCGCCTCGACGTCCTGGGCTTCGAAGACCGGGAAATGAAGCGCCTGCGCCGCTTCATCCGCGAGCCTTACGGAATGGTGTTGGTGACCGGCCCCACCGGAAGCGGCAAGACGACGACGTTGTATGCCGCGCTCTCCGAGATCAAGAGTGATGAGGACAAGATCATCACCATTGAGGACCCTGTCGAGTACCAACTGCGGGGCATCCTGCAAATCCCCGTCAATGAGAAGCGGGGCTTGACCTTCGCGCGGGGCCTGCGCTCCATCTTGCGTCACGACCCCGACAAAATCATGGTGGGCGAGATCCGCGACAACGAGACGGCCCAAATCGCCATCCAATCCGCCCTGACCGGACACCTGGTCTTCACCACCGTGCACGCCAACAATGTGGTGGACGTGCTGAGCCGCTTCCTGAATATGGGCGTCGAACCCTATAACTTCGTTTCGGCGCTCAATTGCATTTTGGCGCAGCGGCTGGTGCGGATGATTTGTGAAGTTTGCAAACGCCCGGCGGAGGTCTCGGAGGAGTTGATGGAGGAGTCCAGGATGGAACGGGCGAGCTGGCGCGGCGTGACCTTCTATGAAGGCGCCGGATGCCCGGAGTGCAACCAGACGGGATATCGCGGCCGTACGGCGATCGGCGAACTGCTGGCCCTATCGGACCGCATCCGCGAGCTGATTCTGGAGAAGCGGCCGTCGTCGGAAATCCGGCGCGTGGCTAAGGAAGAAGGCATGTTCACCCTGCGCGAGGCCGCACTGGAAAAGGTCCGCCAGGGAGTGACGACCTTGAGGGAGATCAATAAGGTCACCTTTGTGGAGTAGCGGCTTATTTACGATTTTTGATTGAGGATCGTCGATGGACGATGGAAGGGGACACTTTCTGCGGTCCGCCGTCAGCTCTCGGCCTCGGGCGAAGAAGCTAACGAGCCCCCTCACCCCTAGCCCCTCTCCCCAAGCGAGAAGGTGGCCCGCATGGGCCGGGTGAGGGGTCGAGGGTGGATTCGAGCCGAGCCTGTGACTTTACTTTCGACGTTTACGACAGACCGTGACGATTGCTGGCGCTCTGCAATCGGCGATGGCAAATGGGCGTTGGAAGATTTTCCTTTCAACCTTTAACTTTCGACTTTCGACTGTTCTTTCATGGTTTGGGATACTTTGAAAAAGCGGGTGACGGCCAGAGACCAAAGGGGATCCTCGACCTTTGTCCTGCCTGCCGTGGTTCTGGAATTGGAACCCGGTTTCGTCGCAGGAGCTCGCCTGGACAAGTCCTCGCGCCAAGTGGAAAGCATGGGAGTCCGCGAGCTGGAACCCGGGGCGTTGTTAGCGACCCCGAATCGTCCCAACGTGGCGAAACAGGAGGCCGTGCGCAGCGCGGTGACCGAAGTAGTGGAGAGAATCGGGAACGGCAATGGTCGCCTGGGCCTGCTGGTCCCGGACGCGACGGTGCGCGTCAGCCCGCTCGTGTTTGAGACCTTGCCAGGCACCCGCACCGAGGCTGAGGCGCTGGTACGCTGGAGATTGAGGGACAGTCTTTCCTACCCTCCCGAGGAAGCCCGTGTGAGCTTTCAAGTAGAGGCACGGGAGTCCAAGGGCGTGGAGTTGCTCGCTCTGGCTATGCGCCTTTCCGTGCTGGCGGAATATGAAGCCGCTCTGGAGGGTGTGAATGGCGGCGCGTGCCTGACTCTGCCTGCCACCATGGCCTTGCTTCCTCTCCTTCCGGAGGATGTCCGGGGAGGGCAGGTGCTGGTGCACGTCTGCTCCGGGTGCGTGACCGCTGTCGTCGTGGAGGGGGACCGTGTACGTTCCTGGCGGCACCGGCTGTTTGAGGCGGCGGGGGCGAAGGAAGCTCTGCAGGAGGTCGTGCAGGAAGTCGGGCGAACGCTGGCGAATTGCTCGGATCACTTGCGGCTCGACGTAAGCCGCGTCTGGGCCTGTCTTCGGCCTCCCTTCTCCCTGGACTTGACAACGGAGCTGGCGCGGGCGCTGAACCGTGAAGTGGTCCCGCTGGGAGGGAGGGCGGGCCGAGCCCAAACGCTTTCCGGGCCGGACCGTGAGCTGTTCGAACGCTATGGACTGACGTTCGCGGGATTGACTGCGAACGCGGGGCGTGAACGATGAAAGTTGAACTGAACCTCGCGCAGGCGGAGAGCCCGCGCGAGCGTTACGCGCTGGCGTGGGCACTGCCGGCCTTGATTTTTGGGCTGGCTAGCCTCGTGTATCTCGGCCATTCGGCCACCCGCGAGCTGCGCCGATTCCGCAGCGTGCACGCCAGCCTGGTCAGGCTCGAAGTACAAGACAGAAGCCTGCGGGAGCGGGAAACGACGCTGCGGCGAGACCTGGAGCAGCCGCAGTTTCGCGAAATCTACCGGCAAGTGCAGTTCGTCAATGGGCTCATCGAGAAGAAATCCCTCGCGCCTACGGAATTGGCCGCGCGGGTTACGAAGCTTCTGCCTGACGGCGCCCGCCTGTCGGGACTCGCCCTGTTCCAGCGCGACGAGCAAATGACCGTGCGCTTCACCATTCACGCCAAGAGTGTAGAGGCGGTCGAGAGTTTTGTGAGCAATCTGGAAGATTCCCCTGACTTCAAGGACCCCGTCATCGCCAATCAGGGGTTTCAAGAGGAAGGGGCAGCAGCCGGGGAGTTAACCGCCTCCTGTTCGGCGCGCTATTTACCCGGCGCGCGGTGAAACGATCCACGAGGCATAAAGTGCGGAGAAGCCGGCGCCAAATCGTAATTCGAGTGATCGAAAAGGTGGCGATCGGTCTGGTCCTTTTGGATCTGGCGCTCTACTTTGGCGTGCTCCGGCAGGTGCAAAATTGGGTCGCTTCCGAGGAGCAACGCTACGCTGCGACTCGCCTGCGTGTCCGGGAAGAGAGCGAGCGGGTGGAGCGCCTCGAAAAATTTCAGGCCAGCCTGCCCGGAGCAGGGGAGAAAATCCAGGCGTTCAAGCGTGACCATGTCCCGCCCCGCCGGCATGGATTCTCGCAAGCGGCGCGCCTCCTGCGCCGGGTCTCCGACGAAGCGGGCGTGCAATTAGTGGGGCCGGTCGTCTACAAGCTCGACAGCGAGCACGATAAGCCCTTGGAGCGCCTGGGATTCCTGGCCGATGCCCAAGGCTCATTCGCGGACCTGATGAAATTTGCACACGGGCTGGAAACGGCGCCGGATTTGATTTTGATTCATGAGTTCTCCTTCGAGGCCGGGGAAGGCGGGGAGCTCAGCCTGCGCCTGGCAGCCGACCTCTACATGACACCATGAAGCTCGCGGGCCATATCGAGAAATGGGCGGCCGGCATCCTGGGCGCGGTCTCCCTGATCCTCTTGCTGAATCTCGTGCTGCAATTCGGCGGGGTGCGAGCAGGGAACCGGCGTCCAGTTGCGTCCGTTCCTTCTGCGGCGGGGACGGGCAAGCCCGCCACCACCGACGACCTGCTGCGATTCGATCCAACCGTGCGAGTGGACCTGATGAAGCAACATGAAGAGAGACCCCTGCCGGAAGTGTCGCGCAATCCCTTCGAGTTTGAGGCGCCGCCCGCACCTGCAGTGAAGGCCTCGACTGCTTCTCCGCAGGCTCCGCCTCAGCCGCCCTCGCCGCCACCGATAACTCTGAAGCCTTTGGGGTATTCCGAGCTTACCCCGGGCGTCAAAGAGGCTTCGGTATCTGACGCGGACCAACAAGTTTATGTTGTTCGGGAAGGGGATACAGTCTCGAATAAATACAAGATTATAAAGATCACCCCCACGGCCGTTACGGTGGAAGATGTGGTTACGCATCAAACCGCGGAGCTTCCCATACCGCAATAAGGACGGGAGCATTCGGGGGCAGAGAAGCGGTTTGCCCTCCACTTGGCCCCCCGGTACGGAGCGAGGAAAAGGCTACGCCCTGCTGGTGGTCATGGCCATGGCCGCGCTGCTGCTGGTTTCCTTGACCGTGGCCCTTCCCAGTGTTCTTCATGAAGCAAGGCGTGAGCGCGAGGAAGAACTCATCTTCCGCGGCACCCAATACGCGCGCGCCATCGCGCTTTTTCACCGTCAATTCCAGCGGTTCCCCGCCAATCTCAAAGAATTGAATCAAACCAATGGAATGCGTTTCCTCCGCCAGCCCTACCCGAATCCCATGGACCCGAAGGGAAAGTGGCGATTTATTCATGCCAATGCGGCGGGTTTGATTCTCGACTCCAAGACGCAACCCCTGCCCATCCAGGCTCCGGGCGCGTCGGGGCTTTTGCCCGGGGCGCCGCCGGGCGGTTCGTCGGGGATGACGCAATTGCCGCCCGGCGTCGGGGTGGGCGGCAACTCCGCGCTCGGAACACCTCAAACGGCATCGGGCGCAGGCGTTGACTCTTCCTCGCCCGCGATGGGCCAAGCGCCGGCGGGCTCCGGAGGCCAGACTTCGCTGTTCGGACCGCAACAACAGCTCCCGCCCTCTGGGCCTAACGGTGAGATTCCCGGCGCCTTTATCGTGGGCGTTGCCCCCACCAGCCACCTGACTTCCATCAAAATCTGGAAGAAGCACACGCATTATGATGAGTGGGAGTTCCTCGGGACTGATCCAAGTCTCTTGGCGTCCCCGACGGCGACCCAGCTCGTACAGCCGCCCGGCCAGCAGCAAAGCGGCTTCATGGCCCAGCCCGCGGCGCCAGCCACCCCGCCCGCCCCTGCGCCGACCATTCCTCCTGGCGGCCCTGAGATTCCTTCTCAAGAGCCGCCGCAGTGATCGGCAGACTCGGGCTGGGTCATTCTCAGAGGTGGCAAGACGGGTCCGTTGCGTTTACACTGGAAGCTCCAACGCTAAAAACCAGGCTGGTGATTGCACGCTGGGGTGGCCGAACGTACGGTGTCGCGCGGGCTGGAGCCTATAGCGGAAATTCTCGTTGACGGCTACCACGCTAGCTGGTAATTTCCCGGTACATTTGTCGGGAGGTAATTGCATATGAATCGTATTCAGGTGGCAGCGGCCTTCGCCCTTTTCCTCTCGATCTCACCGGGACTTAGGGCGCAACCCAAACCTGACAGCGCAACGCAGGACACTCGCGACCACGTGATTACGGTCAGCCGGGGCGGTGAGGCATACGCCAAGCCTGACTTGGGGATTCTGGTGATGTCCATTCGCTCCACCGCTCCGATCACGGAGGAGGCGGTGGCAGAGAACGGGAGAAAGGCGAAGGCTGTCGAGACAGCTCTCAGCAATCTGGGCTTTACTCCGCAAGGCTACAAAATTACTTCGGTGACCTTCGCGCAGGCCGGAGCAACACGATTCGGACCGAACCAGCCCGACATCACGGCCTATGAAGCCCTCCAGCATGTCTACGTGTTTTTTGAAGGCGCGGACCTGAGCGACGTGGCGAACTTGACGCAGAAGTCAGCGGCAGTGATCGAAGCGCTGCGCAAGGCGGGCGCTGTCCCGGCCAATGTCGGAGGTCCCCATCTTTCAACCGTGCAAGCCGGCCTGATTATCTACACCGTCAAGGATTCCGCACCTTACGAGAAGCAGGCTTTGCAGCAAGCCATCGCCCGTGCAAAGGATGCCACCCAGGACATCGCCAAGGGAACGGGAGTGGAGATTACCGGTCTGCGCAATGTCAGCTCCAGCTTCCTCTACGGCAATTATGGGCCGCGGTCAGGCGCCATCACACTCGAAGGTCTCTCCTACCGCTTCTACTCGACCAAGAGCGATGAGGTGGAAATTGGCGCCAACGCCACCGTGGAATACGACTTCAAATAAACGATTGTTTAGAAATCAGCGATAGTTTGAGGTGGTTGGAGAGAAGCTTGGACGGGGTCGCCGACCCTTCGCGAAACGCGTGCGAGCCTCACCTCTCGCCGCCCGATGAGGGGCGCCGAGAGGTTCGCGTGAGAGTGTCCTCCAGGCTAAGCCTGCGCAACGGGCCGCGCGACCCGGAGAGTCTTGGCGGCGCGCCGGTGGTCGGCCAGCATGGCCAGCAGAGAAGTCCGTCCCAGGTTTTCGCAACGAACGGTGCACATGGACAGGGCGTTAAGAGGCCGGACAAACTCGTGGATGCGGCGCTGGTAGGCTCGAATGACTTCTGGGTCGTTGCCGTTGGCGTAGGCCCACGACCAATCCGTTACCCACCGTATGACGGTGCCGTGGCGATGTAACGGGCTGCGCTGGAGGGGATCGCGCGATCCAAAAAGTTCAGCAAGACAGTTGGGCGCGGTCAGGAACACTAACCGCCCGCTGTGGAGGAGTGAGTCCGGCCGCAGCCCGTTATCGCCCAGACTGCGAGCGATTTCTTTCAGGCAGGTCGGCCCCGCCACCACCACCACTTGCTGACCGATTTCTAACCCCGCGCGAACGAATTGTAAGATTTCCGGAAGGCCCTTTTCTTTTACGACTATTAATCGGCACCCGTCCCCGTGGGCCCCCGGGTCCGCGTACCTCGCTAATTCTGCACCCATATATAGTCTTATCTTCCGCGAAGTCTTAGCAGCCTGTCAACACAACTTATTGAGGCATGTCAAAAAGTCCAGGGTGGGAAAATGCCGACTTTCGCCTCTTATTCGCGCCTCACTCTTGCACGCAAAATGAGAGCGCACTCAGGGTTTTCCCAGGGCAATCGTAAAGTTCGGGTGACAGTCCGCCGCGGGATCGTGCTTCACATATTTCTTCAGGTCACCGCTGCGGACTTTGAATTCTAAGGCCGGCTTCTTTAGTTTTTCGGGCAAGCCTTCGAAGCGAGCCTTGCCGTCACTATCGGTGCTGATTTCGAGGTCCGAGGTTCGCTCCTTCACGAAGCCGTGGGGAATGCTGACGAAAATCTTGGCGTCGTAAATTGGGTTGTCTGAGCTGTCTAGGATTGTGAAGTCCGCTGTGCACGGCCCTAGCTTGGCGTCGATCGTCGGGACTTCGGCGGGAGGTGCGGCGTGCACGTTGCCGAAGGCTGAGACCACCAATACGGCGGCCAATTTGAAATATAACTGGCGACCCCAAGATGCCTTTCCCGATCGACCGGCATCGGACCGGACAAGACACGTCACCCAAGAGACACACATGGCGACATCACTTCCTCTGCCGATGGCTGTCCATTATACCGCCATCCGGAATTCAACTGGCGTTTCTCGCGTTTGCTTCGAGCTGAGCCGCTTATGGTTTAGAATAGGTCGTTGGGGCACCAGGGCAAAACAAAGGAGGTGATCCGGTGGGTGTGATCGTCGCCGAGACAAGCCGAGCTGTGAAAGAGTGTGAATCTCGCGCCCTTACGAAGGAAGAGCAGCGCCTGGAAGAGTCGCGCGAACGGAAGGTCCACTGGAAGCGCTGGGGGCCTTATCTGAGCGAACGTCAGTGGGGGACGGTACGGGAGGACTACAGCCCGGGCGGCACGCCTTGGGAGTACTTCCCGCACGACCACGCGCGCTCTCGAGCTTACCGTTGGGGCGAGGATGGCATCGGCGGGATCTGCGACCGGCATCAGCTCATCTGCTTCGCGCTAGCTTTGTGGAACGGCCGCGACCCCATCCTCAAGGAACGGCTCTTCGGGCTGACCGGCAACGAGGGGAACCATGGCGAGGACGTCAAGGAGTATTACTTTTATCTGGACTCTACGCCCACCCATTCCTACATGAAATTTCTCTACAAATATCCCCAGGCCAAGTTTCCCTATGGTCGGCTGGTAGAGGAAAACCGCCGCCGAGGCCGCGACGCGCCGGAATTCGAATTGATAGATACCGGCGTCTTCGACGACGACCGCTACTTCGACGTGTTCGTTGAATACGCGAAAGCGACCGCGGAGGACATTTGCATTCGCATGACTGCCCATAACCGCGGTCCGGAGCGCGCCGACCTGTATCTGCTGCCGACCTTGTGGTTCCGCAATACCTGGCGCTGGAATGGCGATAGCTCCCACCCTTGGCTTGCCAGGTACGACCGGTTGAATGGTGCCGCCGCAATCATAGAGGCTGAGCACGCCTATTACGGCCGGCGTTGGTTGATCTGCGAAGGCTCCCCCGAACTGTTGTTTACCGAGAACGAGACAAACCACCAGCGCTTATTTGGGGTTTCGAATGGCGCGCCCTTTGTGAAGGATGGGATCAACGACTACGTTGTGCTGGGCGCAGGCTCGGCGGTGAATCCCGCCGCCAGCGGGACCAAGGCGGCGGCACACTATCGGTTTCGAATCGCGCCGGGCGGGAACGCGAGCATCCGGCTGCGCCTCACCAACCAGGAGCCGGTGGACGAAATGCTGGGGGAGCAGTTCGAAGCAATTTTCTCCGAACGTCTTGCCGAAGCCGACGAGTTCTATGCGAAGCGCCTCCCCTCCAGCATTTCGCACGAGGCTCGCAACGTGCACCGGCAGGCCTTCGCGGGAATGCTCTGGTCCAAGCAATTTTACAACTACGACGTCCGCACCTGGTTGCAGGGCGATCCGGCCGAACCCCCGCCACCTCCCGGCCATCAGAACGGCCGCAACCACGAATGGACTCACTTATACAACTCCGACGTTCTTTCGATGCCTGACAAGTGGGAGTACCCGTGGTACGCCGCCTGGGATCTTGCCTTCCATTGCATCCCGCTGGCCTTGGTCGATCCTGACTTTGCCAAGGAACAGCTCACGCTGCTCACACGCGAGTGGTACATGCACCCGAACGGCCAGTTGCCGGCCTACGAGTGGGCCTTTGGCGACGTGAACCCGCCTGTCCACGCCTGGGCGGCCTGGCGCGTGTACAAGATCGAGAAGCGATTGCGCGGCGTGGGCGACCGCGCGTTCCTCGAATCCGTGTTTCACAAGCTCATGCTGAATTTCACCTGGTGGGTCAACCGCAAAGACGCGGAAGGCATGAACGTTTTCCAGGGCGGATTCCTGGGACTGGACAACATCGGGGTATTCGATCGCTCCGCG
>Ga0187771_10003769_pt1 | contig 10632 bp, 10 predicted proteins | sample 0116_SJ02_MP15_1_FD_133139 | JGI IMG/M metagenome (GOLD analysis project Ga0187771, IMG submission 133139) | Tropical peat soil microbial communities from peatlands in Department of Meta, Colombia - 0116_SJ02_MP15_10_MG | ecosystem: Environmental > Terrestrial > Soil > Wetlands > Peat | place... | reverse complement strand
TCACCATCCTTCTGGAAAGGCTCCTGTATTACCGAAGACGCTCCAGAACCAAACGATTGGAATTTATGGCGAGAATCAAAAGGGCCCTGAAAAGTGGAAGCGTTGAAAAGGCGATGGAAATCTGTAAGCACACCCATGCCCCTTTCTCGAACGTCATCTATTCCGGACTCGTCCTTCATGATCATCATGAGAAAGAAATATCGAGTGCCATGGAGCGGGAGATCACGGTCGAGACGACGAAACTGGAGCGCTTTACGAGCATTGTGGGGACCATTGGCAACACGGCGGTCTATATCGGGCTCTTCGGGACCGTCTTGGGGATCATCCGGGCCTTTCACGACATTGCTGCGGCCGGAGCGGGTGGGATGAGCATTGTCATTGGGGGGGTGGCTGAGGCTTTGGTCTGTACGGCTATGGGGCTATTCGTGGCTGTCCCTGCCGTGATCGCCTTCAACTATTTTATGAAGAGGGTAGAGCGTTTCATCCATGATATGGAATTATGTGCTTCGGAGGTCGTCGACCTGATCGGCAGGGGATCGGCAGCATGAAGAGGGCGAACAGAAGATCCAGACTAATGGCGGAGATCAACATCACCCCTTTTACCGATGTGGTACTAGTTCTACTCATTATCTTCATGATTGCGACGCCATTTATCTATCAGTCCAGTTTGAAGGTTCAATTGCCCAAGGCGACGAAATCGGAGGAGCCCTCGCGAGACATTGTGATCAGCATCAATGCGCAGGGAGAGGTTTATTTGGAGGATACGAGACTGGATTTAGAGGCGCTCAAATATAAGTTGACGGCCATGATGAGGAGCAGGCCGGACGCCTTTGTGATCATCAACGGGGACAAGAACGTCAGGTATGATTCCGTGATCCAGGTGATGGATGTCTTGACGCAAGCGGGCGTGAAGAATCCTGGCTTGGGAATCGAACTAAAAAGATGAAACCCCCTCCCATCGAGGCATCCGGTTCATTTCTCTCCGCCTTCATTCTCTTTGTCCGCGGCCTATCCATCAACACACGAGCGTTGGAAACACCAAGCTATCCCAAGATAAGGGACGAAGGAGATAACGAAAGAGTTGCAGCTCGAAGAACACCCGCAGACAGATTTGCGCCGCCATGCATCGCTCGTGGCAACGGGGATCCTGCTCAGTCGCATCGCGGGATTGGTCAGGGATCGCGTTTTTGCCCACTACTTCGGAATTTCTGACGCAGCCGATGCCTTCAAGGCAGCCCTTCGCATTCCAAATTTCCTACAGAACCTGTTTGGAGAGGGGGTGCTCTCGGCGTCTTTCATTCCTGTTTATGCGGGCCTGTTGGCTAAAGACGAACGGGATCAGGCAGACGACGTGGCCGCTGCCGTTTTCTGCCTGCTGTCTTTGGTGATTTCCCTTCTGGTGTTGATCGGAGTTCTGGTCACACCCTTCCTGATCGATGCCATTGCACCTGGATTCAAGGGGGCCAAGCGCGAATTGACGATAGACCTCGTGCGCATTCTGTTTCCCGGGGCCGGCCTGTTGGCTCTCTCGGCATGGTGCCTCGGCATCCTTAATAGTCACCGTCGATTTTTCATTTCCTATACGGCACCGGTGGTTTGGAATTTGATGATGATCATCTCATTAGTCGTGTTCGGCGGCTCGTTCGAGCAATTTCCCCTTGCTAAGATTTTGGCATGGGGATCCGTCGCCGGCAGCCTCCTCCAGTTCGGAGTGCAATTACCCTCGGTGGCCTGCCTCCTGCATCGATTTCGGCTGTCGCTGGGGCTATCGATGGAAGGCGTAAGAACGGTTGTCCGAAATTTTGTACCGGTGTTTTTCAGCCGGGGTGTCGTCCAGATTAGTGCATACGTTGATGCCCTCCTGGCAAGTTTCTTGCCAACCGGCGCTGTCGCGGCTCTGACTTGCGCCCAGACTTTGTACGTCCTGCCCGTGAGTCTCTTCGGCATGTCGGTCTCCGCAGCGGAGCTCCCTGTCCTGTCCAGCGCCACGGGCGAGGCCAACGAGGCAAACGCCTACTTGCGAAGGCGGCTGAACGCCGGTCTTCGTCAGATTGCCTTCTTTGTCGTTCCCTCTGCCATGGCTTTCTTCGCTTTAGGCGATGTGATCGTTGGAGCGATTTACCAGACAGGTCAATTTACTCGTCACGATTCCGTCTATGTGTGGGGAATCTTGGCCGGCTCCGGAATCGGCCTTTTAGCCAGTACATTAGGAAGGTTGTATGCTTCGATGTACTATGCCCTCAAAGACACGGTGACGCCCCTGCGTTATGCAATGCTCCGCGTATTCCTCACCGCAGTTCTCGGATATGTTTGCGCTTTACCTCTGCCGCCTGCTCTTGGCCTGGATCCGCGCTGGGGGGTGGCAGGACTGACAGCTTCGGCGGGATTCTGCGGATGGTTGGAGCTGGCTCTGCTCAGAAATTCAATGGAGGAGCGGATTGGCAAAACCGGCCTCCCGGCCGGGTTTGTCCTGAAACTTTGGGTTTGTGCAGGGGCAGCTGCGGCCGCTGGCTGGGGAGGCAAACTGATGATGAATCAGAGTCATCCAATCGTGCTGGCGATCGTATCTTTGGGGATGTATGGAATTGTTTATTTTGGAGCGGCGATTGTTTTTCGTCTACCCGAGGTGGAAGATCTTGTCAACAAACTTACCGGATTTGTTAGATCTCTTCGGTGACCTGGTTAATAAGGGTCTCAAAATTGAACTGGCACCGTCATTAGAAAATCTCCCCTCGCCCCTCTTTTCCAAAGAGGGGTAATTCCTTCCTTTGGCAAAGGGAGGTCAGGAGGGATTTTGCAAATCGATGTCTTTATTATTGTGAGACATCCTCTCGGGAAACCAGCCTAAAATTGATTCTTGCCAAATTCGGATGGATGAGCGATATTCTTACCGAAGAAACGGTTAGAAGCCCCCGCGCCCTGCCTTCTCTCTTTCGACATTGTGTCGCATGGTGACAATAGATCGGGACAAGGGCAAGAAGGCATGAACGGTGTGTTGGCCTAAGGATTGAATTGACGGAATGAATAGAGTACGAGGTGGAAGACAACCACATTCTCGCGTAAACAACCGGGATTACGCCGATACCGGGGGATTGTTGAAGACAGGATTCTTTTCGTTCCTCCTTCATATTACCTTAGCAGTCATTTTGATTCTCAGCACAAGGTCCACGATTCCTAAAATCGGGCAGTCGGTTTATCGAGTGACGATTCGGTCTTTTTCGCCCAAGGGAGACGGAACCCCGCTGGGTAGCCCCATCCCAGGGCCTCCGGGTAGGACTGCGGAACTGCCCGCATCTCCGCCGGGTGAAAAGCTGAAGCCCGTCTTAAATCAAAAAGGAGCTGAAAAAGCTGAGGCCACAAAATCGCACCAGAAAAAAGCGGAAAAGAAAGTGGAAAATGTGGAGAAGGGATGGAGCTTGGAAAAAGGAAAAAGTTCTCTGAAGTCCATTCAAGAGGCTATCGAGGATATTGATAAAAAGGCAGCCCTTGAAGAGATTCAAAAAAAGGTAGCCCGTCGCGAGAGATCGACTCGTCTATCTCCGGGGACAACAGTCTCCGGGGCCGGAGCAGCAACGGGATCGGGAACCGGATCAGGGCCAGCGGGTTCCCCCTCGGGCGGGTCACCCTGGGGTTCTTCCTCCGGAGGTTCGTCCGCATTGGAATCCAGATTAAGCGATTACTACAGTGCGATATGGGCAAAAATCAAAAAGGAATGGACTCTCCCCGGAGACCTTCCCAAAGGAAAAACGGACTTGGAGGCAGTGATCGTCGTCATTGTAGAGAGGGACGGCAAAGTGCAAAAATCGTCGTTTGAAAAAAGATCCGGCAATGCGCGTTATGACCAGAGTGCGATGCGGGCGATTAAGAAGGCAGAACCTTTGCCCCCCATCCCTAAAGAATTCAGTGACGAAACCTTCGAGATTGGAATCCGTTTCCATCAGGAATAGGCGGCCCATTGAAGCAATTTTTTCACAGCTTCAGGGTGAGCAAGGAGGTATAAAAAACGGGAGAGGCCAGAAGAGATTTCCCTGCCTCATGTGATACCATGGAAGCTTATTTCAGCAAAGAAGTCGTCCTGCGAACCCATGGCTTGAGCAAGAAGTTTGGAAAGCGCTGGGCGGCCAAGGACTTAAACCTTGAAGTCTACCGGGGAGACGTTTTCTGCTTCCTCGGTCCAAACGGCGCCGGAAAAAGTACAACCATCCGCATGATCCTAACTCTCCTCACGCCTTCAGCCGGCTCGATTGAAATTTTCGGGATGGATCTTCATAAGCACCGCCGCGCCGTCCTCTCACAGGTCTGCGGAATCGTCGAGAAGCCGGATTTTTACCTTTACCTTTCAGCCTACAAGAACCTGGAAATACTTGGCTCGATGACCCGCCGTGTTCAAAAAGAGGAGATCATGGAGGCCCTCGAGGTGGTCGGGTTGACGTCCCGTGCCTTTGAAAAAGTCAAGACGTTTTCACATGGGATGAAGCAACGGCTCGGAATCGCCCAGGCGTTGTTCACCAAGCCCCAACTGATTATCCTTGACGAACCCACGACAGGACTCGATCCACAGGGAATGAAGGAAGTCAGGGGGCTGATCAAGGAGCTCGCCAGCGAGAGAGGAATGACCATCTTCCTCTCTTCTCATCTCCTTTCGGAAGTTGAGCTGGTTGCTACGAGGATGGCGGTGATCAATCGAGGTGAGCTGATTGCTCAGGGGTTTGTTTCGGAGCTGCTTGACAAAGAACCGATGGAGTATTCCATCCAAGTCTCACCTCTTGATTCTGCGGTCGAGCTCCTCGGGAAGCTCACATGGGTGAAGCTTCTCTCCGCCGAAGACGGCAAGATCGAATTGCGTGTGGAGCCCGGTCATGCTTCGGAGTTGAACCGGTTTCTTGTATCGAATGACATTGAGGTCTTATCCTTTTATCCTCATCGGACACTCGAAGATTTCTTTCTAAAGATCACCGAAGGGACCTCTGAGATATGAAGCTCTTCCGGTTTGAGACGTACAAGATATTCAGCCGATGGCGGACGTACATCAGTTTTGGCTTCATCGCTTTGATCGTCACCATGACCGAGGTGGTGATGAAACTCAGTGCCAATGAGATCCTTTACCGGATGATGAGATCGTTCCAGAAGGATTTTCTCATCTTCGGGAATGTCTTGAACGGCTGGTTCATTACAGCCTTCGTTATGAACAGCCTCCATATCCACATCCCATTTTTCATCACCCTCGTGGCTGGAGACATCGTCTCAAGCGAAGCCACCTCCGGGACCGTGAGACTTCTGTTGATTCGACCCCCTTCGCGAAGCAAGATCATTACAGCCAAGTACCTGACTACCCTTTTTTACACGACGGGGCTGGTCATCTTTCTCGGGCTGATATGCATCACCCTCGGTCTTCTCTTGTTTGGTAACGGTGATTTGATTATGAATTATCAGACCAAGTTCCGCATTGTCTTTATTCCCCAGGCGGAAGTCCCCCTGCGAATGCTTCTTGCCTTTACAGCGGCGGTCTGGTCCATGACAGTAGTGGCATCTCTCGCCTTTCTTTTTTCGACGCTGGCCGAGAACTCCATCGGCCCGATTATTGGCACGATGGCTGTCGTCATTGTCTTCCTTGTTGTCGGAAACTTCCCCTTCGATTTCTTCCGAATGCTGAGCCCCTATCTCTTTACAACCTATATGGTCTTCTGGCAGCGGTTTCTTGATAACCCGATACCGTGGCAGGAGATAGCGAAGTCAGCCATCATTCTCGGTCTCCACAATATCGGCTTGTTTTTGATCGCCTTCGTCGTCTTCGACAGAAAGGATATAACGAGTTGAAAAGAGCTTTATTGTTGGCCGGGGTTCTTTTTCTGATTTCGACTGAATGGATTCAAGCCCAGGAAGATGCCTCCCGCTATCTCGATCCCATAGAAAAAAAATATTCCGCATTGGAGGATTACATCGTGGATGTGAATGTCCATTTTGACATCGAAGCGCTCAATGCACCAGACTTGCAGGCTAAGCTTTATTACAAGGCTCCCGACAAAATGAAAGTAGAGTCCAAACGAATCTTCTTCTTTCCTCAGGAGGGTGGATATTTCAATCCCTCACTGTTCAAGAAAAAAGCTTTCGACGTCAGGCTGGTGGAGCGCCTGATCTATGACGGCAGAAAGGCCGTCAGGCTGAAACTCACTCCAATGGATACAAACACCTACGACAAGAGTTTTGTGCTGACGATAGACACGGACCGAAGCCTGATCAGAGAGATCAAGATCTCACCCTCCGAGGGGAGGGAGGTCAAAGCCACGATGGACTACAGGCAATTCGGCGATTTCGAGCTTCCGACGCGTATTGACCTCCAGCTCGACATACCGTCCGGCGAACCAACTGGGATGAAGGAATTTACACAGTTCGGACAGAAGACCAAGAGGATCACGGGCAAGGTTGAAATCACGTATTCGAATTACCGGATCAACGTGGGTCTAAGCGATGACATTTTTCGAGAGAAAGGACCCAAGAAGCCGGAGTAGGCATATCATCCCTTGATTCAGTTCTCCTCTCCCTCGAAAGACTGTGTCCTACTATGATCTACCGAACAGGCACACATAGTGTAGTACCTGCAACACTTCTTTGTTTTTGGTTGGCGTGCCGCACTTGATGCGGCATCCAGTCCTCGTTTTTTGGATTCGTGCTGGAGTTTACCCCATACCTGATGCGGGGCAGGAATGACTATCAAAATAAAGAGATTTATGATGCACTATACAGAAAACTTGACAGACTGTTTACGATTTTGTTAAATGGAAATATATAAACGGTGATGTCCAGGTAAAGGGAACCCCGTAACCCCACTCACGTGAGGAAATCGGGGACGGACCCGCCGCTGTAGTCCCGACCCCATATTTTTGGGGTAAGTGCCTTAACAAAAAAGCCACTGTCCTTCGACAAGCTCAGGATGGGAAGGCGAGTTAAGGTCGGGAGAGTCAGAAAACCTGCCTGGATGTTCTTCACGAAGAAGTCTTCGAGGCCAAGACGGTGAAGGGTGTATGCGGGTAAATCCCCAGTCTTCCATGCGAAGCCTGGGGATTTTTTTTGAACCCTTCCCCTCAAAAAATTTCTTAGGGGAGGTGTTTTATGAAACATTTTATTTCCATTTTTTTGTCTTTAACCTTAGTTGTGGTATTCCCATGCTTTTCTCTTGCACAAGACCAAGAAGTGACGCTTGAGGAGGTGGTCGTCACGGCTACCCGCGACACTCAAGAAATCAGGAAGATCCCTGCCAACGTGACCGTCATCACCAAAGAGGAGATTGGACAGTCCAATGCACAAAACGTGGTTGACCTGCTCCGAAACGAGGCAGATATTCAGGTCGAGGATTATTACGGGAATGGGAAGTCAGCTGTCGTTGATATCAGAGGTTTTGGAGAAACAGGTCCTCTCAATACACTCGTGTTAGTAGATGGGAGAAGGGTGAATGCAATCGATCTCAGCGGAGTGGACTGGACTCAGATTCCTCTTGATCAGGTGGAGCGGATTGAGATCATCCGTGGAGCTGGAAGTGTTCTTTATGGCGACAATGCTGCTGGAGGGGTCATCAACATCATTACGAAGAAGCCTGAAAAACCTTTTTCCGCCAGTGCAGAAGTGGTGGGGGGAAGCTACAGCTACAATAGAGAAAGTGCTTCCGTGAGCGGGAAATGGGGTCCCCTGTCTGCTATTCTCAACACGAGTCATAATTCCACGGACGGATATCGTGAGAATGCGTTTTTAAGAGCAGAAGATGTTGGAGGAAAGGTTACCTATGACTTGAATGAAAATATCAGCTTCAACCTGAGCGGAAGTTTCCATCAGGATGATCAAGGCTTGCCAGGTGCCCTTCCTAAAGCCATTTATGAGGTGGATCGGCGGGCAACGCTTGCCCCTGACGATAAAGCAAAAACGGATGACCAGTATCTCGATCTGGGGGCAAAGGCCAAATTATGGGACTTCGGTCGATTGGAAATGGACCTTTCCTATCGAAATAGAGAAGTAAACACCTTCTGGCAATCCTACTCCGAAAAGGATCAAAGCAACATAAGCACCTGGGGGGTAACTCCAAGATATATTCTCGAAAAACCCCTCTGGATCTTGCCTAACAAATTAACTCTCGGGCTCGATTTCTATGATTCGGATTCCAAAGTCCTTTCCGAGTCGTCGTTTGGATCAGGCCGGGTGGAAGTTACGAAGCAATCGACAGGGGCCTATGTATTAGATGAATTGTCTCTCCTCAAGAGCCTGATCCTCTCCATGGGTTATCGCGAGGAGTGGGCGACCTATGACCTCTTTCAAGAGATACCGAGAGCAACGGATAAGGAAAATATTAGCGAGCCTGCGTGGAATGTGAGTTTAGACTATCTCTTTGACAAAAAATCTTCTGCTTGGCTCGGTGTCAAAAGGAGTTTCCGTTTCCCCGTTTCCGACGAATTGATCCAGTACTTCCCCGTTTTTGAGGTGAATCGTTCGATGAAACCCCAAACGGGATATCAATATGAGGCTGGTGTTCGCCATGCTTTTACGGATCAGATTGAAACCAGCTTGACGCTCTTCTGTATCGAAAACCGAGATGAAATCTTCTTTAACCCCTACACATATACCAATGAAAACTTTCCTAAGACTGAGCGTCTGGGAATTGAATTAGGAACAAAGGTGAAACCCCTCCAATGGCTCACTCTTTGGGGAAACTATAGTTATATTAAGCCTACCCTGCAAGCGGAACCCTATTCAGGAAATGATATCCCTGGGGTACCGAGACATAAGGGCTCGCTTGGGGCGGATGTGCAAATAGGGCGCCTCTTGATCGAAAGATTGGATCTAAGCGGTCATCTGGGCAGGATATGCGACGGTTTACTCTTCAGTACCAGTGCCAATCTTGTAGGGTCCCGATACTTTATCAGTGATTGGGCCAACCAGGATGATAAATTGGGTGGGTATTATTCCATCAACGCAAAGCTCTCCTACACTTGGAAGGGATTGAAGGCCTTCGTCGGTGTCAATAACCTGACCAATCAAAAGTATTCAGAATTCGGTGTTGTCAATGCCACGGGAGCACAATACTTTTACCCCTCGCCTGGACGAAATTTCATCGGAGGGATGTCTTACATCTTTTAGTATCAAGAAGGCCCAATATGTCGTACACTCCTCTTCCGACGTGCTATAAAAAGATGTTTCCATTTAAATTGTCTACGACCTCCTACATCTATCCTGATCATATTATTCCAAATGTGACGATGCTCGCGCCTTTCTTGGACGAGATAGAATTAGTCCTCTTTGAAAGTGAGGGGCAAAACAATTTCCCTGATCATGCTCAAATCAAATGCCTGACGAACCTCTGTCTTCATCAGGATATAACCTTTAATGTTCACCTTCCCATCGATATTTTTCTGGGAGACGAAAATGAGGCGATAAGGTCCCGAGGAATTTCCATTACAAAGAAATTCATCGAACAAACCCTCTGTCTTCACCCCTCTGTTTTCATTCTTCATTTCGACCTAAGAGATAAAAATGGTCAAGAGGCGCAAGATGTTGAAACATGGCGGAGTCGTATTCTTCAAAGCTCAAAAGAGATTTTGGAATCTGGAATTGAACCGAACAGAGTTTCGATTGAGACCCTTGGATATCCATTTGGATGGGTTGAAGATATTGTGAAGCAATGTGAGTTCTCCATCTGCCTTGATATTGGCCATATTTTGCTCTATGATCAGGATCTCAAATTCTATCTAAACAAATATCTCCCCGAGGCCTCGATCGTCCATCTCCATGGTTTTCAAAATGGGATTGACCATCTCGGGATAGATCGATTACCCGACCCCACTTTAGAATTAATTTTCTCACACCTTCGCAATTACCATGGTATTGTTTCTATAGAGGTCTTTTCGATTGAGGATCTCAAAAGATCCCTCGTCACCTTGGAGGAAAAATGGGGAAGAAGATGATCTTGATCACCGGAGGATGCCGAAGTGGGAAAAGCCGCTTTGCTTTGGACTATGCGAATCAACATTTTTCAAAAAAATTATGTCTCGCCACATGCGAAGCGCTTGATGAAGAGATGGCTCAGCGCATAGCGCACCACAAGAAGACGAGAAGTCCGGAATGGCAGACGATTGAAGAACCTGTAAGGGTTGTCGACAAAATCAGGCAATATGGCGCTGAGACGGATGTCATTTTGTTGGACTGCATCACGCTTTGGCTTTCCAATCTTTTGATGCGACAGAAGGATGACTCGGAGATCATGGAGGAGGTAAGTACATTGATGGATACCATTAAGGAGGAACAAACCTCACTCATCCTTGTATCGAATGAGGTTGGGATGGGAATCGTCCCAGCCGACCCGCTAAGCCGTCGTTTCAGAGACCTATCAGGAATGGCCAATCAGAGGATAGCCGAAGCGGCAGATACGGTCATCTTTATGGTCTCAGGAATCCCGATCTTTCTGAAAGGAAAAGATGAAAAACTTTCTTAGAGCCCTTTCATTTCTCACCATTCTGCCGGTTGGGCAAAACCAGCTTTCAGGCGGGAAAGAATTAGCCCGCTCGATGGCTTTCTTTCCTCTCGTCGGCATCGTGATCGGTCTCATTCTCTCTACGGGTTATTATCTCTTTTCCCTTTTCCTTCCCAGGT
>Ga0187771_10003768_pt1 | contig 10634 bp, 9 predicted proteins | sample 0116_SJ02_MP15_1_FD_133139 | JGI IMG/M metagenome (GOLD analysis project Ga0187771, IMG submission 133139) | Tropical peat soil microbial communities from peatlands in Department of Meta, Colombia - 0116_SJ02_MP15_10_MG | ecosystem: Environmental > Terrestrial > Soil > Wetlands > Peat | place... | reverse complement strand
GTTTGCGAAGGTTTTTTGGGGTGGGTTGATGGTGGGGGCGTGGTTGTGGGCCGGTAGATCAGCCTGGTATGAGCATCGTCGATTCTTAAGAGTCCGCGAGGCGGCTAAATCGTCCGCTTGGCATGCGGGAGGTCGCGGGTTCAAATCCCGCCCGGTCCACCAAATTTAACGCTTGTCGTTCCCGACTTCTGACCGGCTTTTTCCCGGAGAGTCTGGCCTTCGGCTAGTTTGGTTTCCGGTCCTGAGATCTTCTGTGGGATACATGCCCGCGCAATTTTCGAACCAGAACCGCCCATTGAGATGCACTGTTCAATTTCTAACGGCCACACAGTTGGTGGTACACATACAAGGTAAAGCTGAGACGACGGTTGCGCTAAAAAAGAAAACTGGGCTCTGAACTAGCAAAGACCCACAATTCACGTGCTTTGTCATAGTTCCAAGGGACCCTGGGTCATAGAGGTTCAGGGGGTTCGAATCCGCTCCCTTGTACTTCTTGAAGGACCCCTGTACTCATTTATACTGGAGAGATTCGCAAATCCGTTAGCGCGATGCCAACACGCGCGCTTCTACTGGCTGGACGGACGGCGAATTTCGCCAGCAGCGTAGAAAAACCTGCGACATGTGCTCTGCTAATTTCTTCGAGTAGAGCTGAATCAAAGCGATGCCGGCCTCTGGTTCCAATGGGTCGGTGATGTCAAACAGCACGTATTTTCGATCGATAACCTTGAAGAAGTTCACTTTTCCCGAGTATATGCGCACCTGGAACAATCTGTTCCTTGTTTTCTCTGCCATGGATCCGAAAATTCTGAACGAGGGCGACATATACTCGGCAAACATCAGTTTGACCGATACGCCATGCAAAGCCTTGTCTGCAAGCAGCCTTGCGTTCTCCTCGACAACATGGCGCAAGTTCTGGGGCACGTCCCCCGGCGCCATGGCAATGAGAATCTCATTATCCGCGGAGTACTCAGCGTCCCTAATCAGCTCCTTGATCTCCTCGTAACCCAAGGCTACTGATACGAACACCTCGTCTTTCGGGAGAGTTTTGTCCACGTGCTCGAATTTCTTCTTCAAGTCTTCGGCCGCTTCTTCCAACTGATGCAGTTTAACATCCATCTCCTTCTTCTTTGAATCAACAAGCCTGTCAAGGATTTCCTTGGTCCTCTTGGGTCTGTACAGTTTTGGTCTTGTGTTCTGGACTTCGACTATCCTCTTCCTAACCAGACCGTTTAGGACATCATAGATTCGTCCAAGCGGAACTCCCGCCTCCTTTGTGAGCATCTGAGCATCTGCTTGTCCTCTTCGCAGAAGAGCTTCCCAAACTCTGCTCTCATACGTAGAGAGCCCCATCTCCTTCAAAATCGGCGAGAAGTCATCATTAGATTCTGGCAAGGAACAAACTCAACCACGGTTTTGTTCGAGTGTAAACTATAAACACCTTATGGTTGTTGTAAACAGTCAGACGATTCGTTATGAGCAAGAAAGAGAAGAAAGATGACGGAGTCTGGTTCATCACGGGCACCTCGACAGAGTTAGGCCGCGCGCTGTCGGAGACCAATGACTACAAACAGAGGTCTTGGTGAAAGCCGTGGAATCAATGCAAGGAAAAACAGAAAGAATGCGAATCATAACACTTGAAGAACACTTTGCCACTCGTGCACTAATGGAAGGTCCCGCACGTGACATGCTACAAGGCGCACGCACGCTCCCACGTAATGCCCTAGGAGTTGATACATCCAAGCTCACTGACCGGCTACTAGACATCGGCGATTCGAGGGTCGCTGAAATGGATGAGGCCGGCATTGATGTACAGGTTCTTTCGTTGACCCATGGTATAGAAAACATTGAGGACGAGGCAGAGGCTTTGAAATTCGCGAGCTCTTCGAATGACATTCTCGCCCTCGCAATTAAACGACATCCAACTCGTCTTGCGGGTTACGCTATCTTGCCAATGTCGGCGCCACAAAAAGCAGCTGACGAACTGGAGCGTACTTTCAAAGAATTCGGATTCAAAGGAGCCGTGATCCACGGACACAGTCGTGGCCGCTATCTCGACGATAGGTTCTTCTGGCCAGTACTTGAACGTGCCCAAGACCTCGGCATTCCGGTCTACCTCCATCCTGCAGTCCCCCCCGAGCCAGTTATCAAAGCCAGTTATGTAGGAAACTTTCCGAGAGAAGTAACACCTCTACTTTCATCCGGGGGCTGGGGTTGGCACATCGATACTGCGGTTCACGTTCTTCGAATAATTCTAAGTGGAGTGTTTGATACTTATCCAAAGCTTCAGCTAATCGTTGGTCATCTCGGTGAGGCTCTTCCCTTTATGATGCCGAGAATTGAACGCGCAATTCCAACCGAAGTTACCAAATTGAACCGCCCTATTGGAGCATACCTTCGCGAGAACGTTCATTACACTGTCAGTGGATTCAACTATACTTCTTCATTTCTAGATCTGTACCTCCAGGTCGGAGTGGATAGAATCATGTTTTCGGCAGATTACCCTTATTCGTCGATGAAAGAAGCGCATGACTTTTTGGATCGATTACCCATTAGTCCGAGTGACAAAGAGCGAATCGCTCATAGCAATGCGGAGCGTCTCCACCAACTTTAGACCTGCGATTCTAGACGTGGAAGAAGTTTGCATCAAGGACCTACCGAGAAATCGGTTACGCAGTAAAAATCAAGGATACAAACTGAGGAAGCGGAAAAATTGGATGCCCCTTGGATTGGTGCCACAGTAGTCTGGTCTTTTTCAATATTATATGTTATAATTTGGATTATGTCCTGTCGTCGCGCGAACACTAAGGGGACGAACGCCTATATTGCCGCCGAGGTGGTTGCATGATTCCCAAGAAGTTTGACTATTACGCGCCCTCCTCTCTCAACGAAGCAATCCAACTCTTGACCGAAAACGAGGAGGCAAAGGTGCTTGCGGGAGGGCAGAGCCTGTTAGGCTTAATGAAGCTGAGATTGGCGGCACCCACCGCTCTCGTTGACATCTCCAAGCTTCCCGGGCTTTCCTATGTACGAGAGGATGGGGATCATTTGGCGATTGGGGCTCTTACCACCCACGACACAATCGAGCACAGCCCAGCCATCAAAGAAAAATTCACGGTTCTGAATGAAGCCGCCAGCAAGATTGGGGATCAGCAGACCAGGAACTTGGGCACCATAGGAGGAAGCGTCTGCCACGCCGACCCTGCCGCCGACCTACCCACTGCCCTACGCGTTCTGGAGGCAGAGTTTGTGATGAAAGCAAAGAAGAACGAAAGAGTCATGCCTGCAAGCGATTTCTTCGTGGATTTCTTCACGACTGCAGTTGGCCACGATGAGGTTCTGACGGAGATACGACTACCTTACCTTCCTCCGAAGTCAGCCTCGGCCTACCTGAAGCATAGTTTGAGAGAACATGATTTCGCCATCGTTGCCGCCGGGACGGTGACGACTTTGGGAGATGGAGATGTGTGCAGAGAGGTGAGGATTGGCCTCGGCGCGATAGGGCCAACGCCATTGAGAGCCACCACCGCAGAACAGTACCTCAAAGGCAAAGTTCTGGACGACGCGAAAATCGCGGATGCTGCCGTGAAAGCGGTCGAAGGGGTAAGCCCACCATCAGACGTGCACGGCAGCAAGCAGTACAGGTTGGAGATGATCAAGGTGCTCACGAAGAGATCACTCAGGCTTGCCCTAAGCAGGGCCGGAATAAGCGGGATCTGACCACATTGCCAGAGAAAACGCGAACAGCGAAAGCCGATCAACAAACCAGAGTATCGATGCGGATCAACCACAAAGAGTACAGCGGAGAGGTTGAACCGAGGACTCTGCTTGTCTACTTCCTCAGGGACGAGCTGAATCTGACAGGAACCCACGTTGGATGCGATACCGGGCATTGCGGTGCTTGCACGGTCGTCTTGGACGGTAAGGCAGTGAAATCCTGCATGGTTCTCGCCGTTCAGGCTAGCGGCGCTGAAATCTTGACAGTCGAAGGTTTGGCCGACGATGATAGGCTCCACCCGATCCAGGAGGCATTCAGGGAGAACCACGGCCTCCAGTGTGGGTTCTGCACCCCTGGCCTTCTGATGTCCAGCCTCGCGCTCCTGCGAGAGAATCCGCATCCAACCGAGGCAGACATTCGCAGAGGAATCGAGGGTAACCTCTGCAGGTGCACAGGCTATGTGAACGTAGTCAAATCGATAAGGGCAGCTGCCGAAGCGGCAGCGAAACGGAGAATGGAGGTCGAGCGCTGAAGTTGAGCGTCGTCGTAGAACAGGAAGTGAGCGTCGCCCAGGAAGAGAAGGTGAGCGAGCTGAAGGGGAGGTTGGAGGATCCCCGGCTCCTGACCGGCAAGGGGAGATATGTGGACGACCTGAAGATGGAGGATCAGGCTTACATGGGGATTGTCAGAAGTCCGTTTGCCCACGCCAGGATAAAGCGCATCGACCTCTCCAAGCTGCAATCTTCGCCCGACTTCATCGCCGCCCTAACTGGCGAGGACCTGCTCAGGGAGGGAGTGGCCACGGTCACGGAGTTACCGATGCTAGCGCACAAGTTTGCGAATCGGCACCAGCTTGCGGTTAGCAAGGTTAGATTCGCCGGAGAGCCGGTGGCCGCCATATTGGTCAGGCGCAAAAACTCGCTGGAAGACTTGGTCGAACAGGTCGAGGTCGACTACGAAACGCTACCTGTTGTGACATCCATAGAAGAGTCGAAGAAAGGAGGCACGCTGATCTACGAGGACTGGAACGATAACATCTTTTACACTCTCTCCCGGAAGCGAGGCGATGCCGAGAGCGCCATCGCCCCTGCACCCCATGTGATCAGGGCCAGAGAGGGGATTCGAAGACAGGAGGCCGCGCCTATGGAGCCTCGCTCGGTGCTGGTGACCTACAAGAGAGAAGAGGGTCTCTACGAGGTTTACGCTACCGTCCAGTCGGTGCACTTTCTCCGCCAATATCTCTCCTCCGAGCTCAAGATCCCAGAGGCGAAGTTTCATGTGAAGGTGATGGACATGGGAGGAGGGTTTGGGAGTAAGGGGGGCAATTCGTATCCCGAGCCCGTGCTCGCCTGCCTCTTCTCCAAGCGAACTGGGCTGCCAGTAAAGTGGACTGCCACAAGAACAGAAGAATTCCTCGAGGCAGCAGCAGGAAGGGATGAGTATTGCGACATCACGCTGGCGTGTGACAAGAACGGAATGATTGTTGCGCTCAAGGCGAGAATAGAATGTGATGTTGGTGTTTCGGGCACCTCCGCATTCATGGCGTTTGCCACCGTGGGGTTTATGCTGGGAACATACGAGATACCAAAGCTTGACCTAAAGGCCCAGTGCTATGTGACAAACAAGATGACCGTTGGCCCCATAAGGGGGGCCGGTAGGCCCGAGGGCGTCTACTTCATCGAGCGCGCCATGGACATAATGGCAAAGAAGATAGGGTTGGACCCAATCGAGTTCAGACGTCGCAATATAGCGGACCCGCAATCACCAGAATCTGAGGGCTACCGGGACCTTCTCGACACGCTGGTAAAATCAGGACATTATGAGGAAATCCAGCGTTGGAGGGATGATCTAAGTTCAGATATTGGGAAAGAGAAGGATGGGCGAGCTCTGGTCGCAGGAGTCGGTATCTCGCTTCTTGGAGGAGACGCGGGAATTTTTTCGATCCGAAGCATGCTCGCAGGTATGTCATTACGGGGATTAGTTGGATTCATCAGAATGTTGCCGAGATTCAGATCCTTCGGTGGCGAGTATGGCAGGGTTACAATGAATAAGAGTGGAGAAGTATACGTTTACACAGGCTCCTCACCCCATGGCCAGGGTCATGAAACAGCATTCGCTCAATTAGCGTCCGAAGAACTCGGAGTTCCAATCGACAAAGTGAAAGTGGTGTGGGGAGACACCGAACAGATACCCCACGGAGTGGGAACGTTTGGTAGCAGGTCGGGTGCGGCGGGAGGAAGCTCCGTAGTTGACGCCTCACGTAGGCTGAAGTCTGATCTTATAAAAAAAGCCTCGAAAATCCTCGGAAGGGATCGAGGATCGCTTGACTTTCGCAACGGAGGTATTGTGGAGGCGAAGCACCCTGAGAATGTTCTAGTTGAGATAGGAGATATCCTGGACAGACTGGGGACGACCGAAATCTCCGCTATCTCCATATACTCGCAGCGCTCGCCGCGAGACGCGAGCGCAGCACACCTCTGTGCCGTAACTCTCGACCCAGAGCTTGGCACCATCAAGATTGTGAAATATGTCGTTGTCGAGGATTGCGGGAGGATCATAAACAAGACCATAGTCGATGGGCAGTTGCACGGCGGTGTGGTGCACGCAGTCGGAGGCTCGTTGTTCGAAAAACTCGCGTACGACGACCAAGGGAACCTCCTGACCGCTACGATGATGGACTACAACATTCCTACGGCACAGGATAGCCCTGACGTCGAGATATTGCACAGAGGAACGCCTTTTGCTGGTGCGCTAAATGGCGTCAAGGGGATGGGGGAAACCGGCACAATGGCAGGCTACGCCGCCGTAATGAACGCCATTAACGATGCCCTCTCACAAATCCAGCCTGGAGCACAAGTGAACGTAGCGCCCGCAACGCCTGACTCCATCTTCGCCGCGCTTGCAAACCACACTTCCCAAAGCACCTAGAGAGGTTGAGATTCTGCACTACGACGGCTCGTTCGAGGTTAACTCACCCAAGGATGTTGTCTACGACTTTATCGCAGATCCGGCGAAGGTCTCGACAATACTGCCTGACGTTCAGGACGTCAAGATAACAGACCACGACGATTTTTCGATGAAAGCGAAGATGGGAATCTCATTCGTAAAGGGTCTAATGGATGTCAAATGCACGTTTACCGAGAAGACACCGTTCACCTTCCTGAAACTGAAGGCTAATGCAAACGGACTTAGTAGTGTTGTCGAACTAGAGGCTAGCTTCACTTTGAAGGACGGCGAGGTCGGCGGAACAGTAGTGAGGTGGGCTGCCGACGTGAAGATCGCAGGTTTGTTGGCCAGAGTTGGCTCCAGGCTAATCGACTCCGCCACTCAGAAGTACGTGACAGAGATGATCAATTCCTTAAAACCGAAGCTCACTCAGTGAAAAGCCAATGCACAGCAAGACGCTGAGAATGCCTCTACCCACCTCACGATAGTGATAGGTTCGTATCTACCGCCGCATCTCACCGGGCGAGGCATTGACGCAGCGGAGGCGTTCATTCGAACCCACCACTTCTTGTCTTGGGCAAATGGTTTAGAGCTAGATACGCTCTAGATCAGTTCATGAGCGAAATGCCGGACGAGAAAGTTCCGAGTTCTGAAAAAGGTCCGGTGTTCGTCCAGCCCCGTGCAGGTACTACGGGGGGTTCGAATAGGCTCCTGCGTACTTTTTGATGGACCCCTGTATTAGTTTCTACTGGAGAAATGCGCGAGTCCGACCTATCTCCTATCACCCTGCAAAGGCAATCCTTATGCCTCCTGCTGCAGCTTGTCCGGTCATTTGTGCTTGTTTAGTGCTCGTGTCCGCCTTCTGCCTGCTCTCCGTGTGCGTGTCCTCCTTTGATGTTCTCGTAGAGGTGATGTGAGTACAGTTCCAACCCAAGCATGGCTTCCACGTGCTCTCTTGCGGCAGGCACATCATTCGGGTCGTAATTCCTGGTGGCAATGAAGCGGTTGTATCTATCTTGAATCTGCTCCTCAACTGCGTGCGATAGAAATTCGATCACTTCCTTGGGGTCTTGTTTCTCAATCGCCTTGTCGACTTTCGGGAGCACGGGGCCCCAATCGAGGCCCGCCGGTTTCAGTCCTGTGTAGGGGGCGCCTTCTCCTTCCCTGTGCAAACGCACGACTGTCTCGAAGAACCAAAGATCAGCGACATCTTGCGCTTCCTTGTTTCCTTGCCTTCTTACGGTCAAGGTTTTCTCGAAAGCATTCTTGATCTCAGCTTCCGCTTTTGCAGGTGCGTATGGAAGTATGAGGTTCACGTTCCTTGCATCCAGAGCTTTCCTCGCGGCTGTTACGACTGGTCCATCCATCGTGTCGCAATGAGGTGGCATGGGTCACTTTCTCCTCGCGATCAATTACGGCAGCCTGAGAAAGCTAAACCTTTGCCCGAGCATGTTAGGGGTTAACGTTCTTGCCAAACGCGTTTGGGTTATGGCTTATAATGGGAATTGAGCTTACAGACAAGGAGTTGAGAAATCATTTGACATTGACAGCAAAGGAGGTGCTTGAACATGCCTAGGATTGGAAAGAGACCAAGGTCTGAGATGAAACCTAAAGTCTACTGCATCTCCTGCAAGAAGCCTATACAAGGCAAGCCCAGCGTGATGAAATTGCAAATTACTCACAAAAATCCTAGAATGATTGATTGCGCAAAGAAAGTTGGATTCACAGCATCCAACTGGGACTTAGGTGAAGCGATGCAAGGCACCTTGCACAGGCAATGCTTCAACCAAGCCATGCTGATCTGGGAAATCGCCTTCCACACAAGACCACTCAGTCCTCGCCGACCCGAGTAACTTCTCATTCTGCCGAACCAGCCGTGAATAAGGAAAGCCGTTCAAGCATTCGCGGAAGTGTTGCAGCAGAGCAGTAACTAAGAGCTAATCTGTGTCGCAGTGGGGAGTAACACTTCTGTTGAGCACTCATCAACTGCTCGGCCCTAAGTAGTTCCGCGGCGTCTCCGGAAAAACGCCTATGTCTAAGGCGTTTGGTTGGTTCAAATGAGAGTCTTTGACTCTCCCTTATATCGAGCGGGCGGCAACTGGTCGTTGAAGGTTACGTGTGATGTCTTCGCAAAGATGCGAGAAATGTGGCGCCCCCGTCTTCTTCCAGGAGTCTTATTCAATGGGCGGCCTTTGCCTGACATGTTACAGATTGGAAGCCGCCAAGAAAATGAGTTTCAAGTTTGAGTGAATGATGCCTGGGCTGTCTCTTGTTCGAAGCTTGTGCCGGACCTGAGAACGCTTCTCGTAGAGTGTCTTACTCCTCAAAGTAAACCTCGATTGGACGAAATGAACGACATTGCGAAAGCTGCTGGATACAATGTCGTCGGGCAAGTTACACAACACCGCGAAACCATCGATGCCGCCTACTGCATAGGCGCAGGAAAGCTCGACGAGATCTCGAGAACGATTGAAGAAGATTCAATCGAAGCCTTGATCTTTACCCGGCAGCTATCTGCCGGCCAAATATTCCGAATCAAAAAGAAAATCGGTGAAGGAGTGCGCGTTCTCGATAGAAACCTACTCATCCTGGAGTTGTTTGAAAAACGCGCCTCCACAAAGGAGGCGAAGCTCCAAATAGCATTAGCTGGGCTGCGCTACACGTTTTCTTGGGGCAGAGAATCAATCCGAATGCGCGGAATTGCTAGTGAGCAGATGGGGCGTGGCGGGCCTGGGCAATATCCCTACGAAGTGTACGAGGCCATGTCCCGCAAACGGATAAGCAAGATCGAACGAGAACTCAGCGAGATAAGATCGAAGAAGGCGCGCCTTCGTGAGCACAGGGGAAAGGCTGGATTTCGAACGGTAGCTCTGACAGGCTACACCCAGAGCGGAAAGACCACACTATTCAACAGGGTCGCCTCGGAATCAAAGGAAATGGGAATGGGACCCTTTACGACGCTATCCACGTTTGCCCGAAAAGTCTCCATGCCTTTGAAAGAGGAATCTGCCGATTCATTCATCCTAATCGACTCGATCGGATTTATCGAAGACCTCAACCCTATACTTCTAAACGCGTTTCACACGACCTTGAATGAACTCGCAAATTCCGATCTAATTCTCCTCCTCGTGGACGGAAGCGACGCCATCCAAGCCGCAAAGAGAAAGCTCTCAGCCTCTCACGAGGTTATGAGGAAGGAAATCAGCGGCGTTCCCGTTCTAATCTGCATCAATAAGGTGGATATCGCATCGCGAGAGCATTTAGATGAGGTCCTCGAGGAAACCCGCAAAACATTCGCAACAGAGGAGATAGTGGAGATAAGCTCGAAGACCGGGGCGAATGTGCCGGATCTTCTGCAGAAGATCGCTGAGAGACTTAATGGGCCACTCTAAGCTGAATTTCGTATGCACATTCGTATACTCGTTGGCCTTAACCAATTCATGAGGACATGATTGACCGTGTGCAGCTAAAGTGGCACTTCGAAGTAGTGTCGGTCTCCTTTCGCGTCTTCTTCGTAGTCGTACTTCTTCCGTGTCCGTCGGTCAATGTAGAGTCCTGAACCTAGGTGATCTATCTGCAAATATTAAGAACCACTTGCCGACCACTACACAATTGAAGGCTGAGAATAGAACTGCAGAACGCAACTGTCCCCCTAACTCAGAACTGGAGTCAAATTCATGGTGGCGTTCCTGATGCCTATTCTCTGCTGCGTCTTCCAAATCATGATAGCAATTGTTGGAGTGGCCTTTGCACCGAGTGGTGGCGACATTATACCGCTCTTGAAGGCACCTCGGCCCGGAAGGAAATTCATCAACATCGAGAACGTGGTCGCGACAGCAACTCTGCATCAGAATATTGATTTGAACTCTGTCGTACAAGTATTCCCTGGCGTAGAATATCGGCCTGAGCAATTTCCGGGCTTGGTATTTCGGTTGAGGAAACCGAAGACCACCACCTTGATCTTCAGCTCAGG
>Ga0187771_10003767_pt1 | contig 10635 bp, 12 predicted proteins | sample 0116_SJ02_MP15_1_FD_133139 | JGI IMG/M metagenome (GOLD analysis project Ga0187771, IMG submission 133139) | Tropical peat soil microbial communities from peatlands in Department of Meta, Colombia - 0116_SJ02_MP15_10_MG | ecosystem: Environmental > Terrestrial > Soil > Wetlands > Peat | place... | reverse complement strand
CTTTTCGTATATTTGAGGAAGAACCTCTTCTTTTGTCTTAACGTAAAGTTGATGCTGACTATCAGCCTGAGCCCTGCTAACCTTCATAGCGTTTACTTTTTCAATCATCCTTGAGTGAATTTCTTGGCTTTTAGCGGCTAAATCGGTTAACTCCTTGTGAAGCACGTCAGCTTGTGCGTCAAGCGTTTTCCGCTGAGTTAATAGCTCCTTGATCTTATTGTTCTGCGCTTCGATTTTTTTGTAGCCGCTAAGCAGCATTTCAAGCTGCTTAACATTCTCTATCAGCATTTTTTCTTCTTGCAAGTCAAGAGAGGTTGTGGAAATCTTCCATTCAATCGCATCATGCTCCTCTTGAAGCTCCCGCTGGCTCTCGCGCGGCAGTTTCTTTTTAAGAATAGCGATTTTTTCCTTTATTGCCCTTATTTTATCAGTAATTGGGTCAGACTGCTCCCTGACAGCGTCTCTTTGACTTTTAAGCAGCTTAACCTTTTCATTTATGCCGTCACGCTCGGCTTTTAACCCAGCGATCTCCTCTCGAGCCTTCTTGACTTCTTCATTCAACTGGTTTCTTCTTTCAATGCAGTTCTTGATTTGGACGTTCGCATTGTTAGCATCCTCTCTTAGCTTTTGTATTTGCTGATTAATTTCCTGTTTTCGGCTGATATTTTGTTCTTTTGTCATGAAGGCAGTGCCTCTGATAGGTTCAAGGACAGCCAGTGTTGGTGGAATTTATAATGATTTTCCGTAATAAACTATTCTTTTTATATATTAAAGTACGCTTTTGCCTTATAATTCTTAAATATGCGGTGCAACCATTGTCTGGTGAGACGTACCCGCTATGTCCTTTAATTACGATGACCTGCTAAAGAAGGCTTGTGCTCAAATGCCTGAAGTTTCCACTAAGCATGAGCGCTTGGAAATGCCAAGGTTGATGGTTACTACGGTAGGCATGAGAACAGTAATTTCTAACTTCAAGGAAGTTGCTGACGCCTTGGATCGTGATCCTCAGCACATCTTGAAGTTTTTAACAAGAGAAATGGCTACAGCTGCGACTTTTCAGGATTCAAGAGCAATTTTTCAGGGCAAGTTTCAAAGGGAAAGTTTCGAGCGGCTGTTGCAGAGGTATTTAGAGAGTTATGTGGTTTGCCCAGTTTGCAAGCGCCCAGATACGAGAGTTGTTAAAGAAAAACGCTTGTCTTTTCTTGTGTGCAACGCTTGCGGCGCGAAATCATCGATAAAGCCGTTGTGAGTGACCTCAATTGGAAGTCTACGTGAACCTGAAAAAGGTCGGCAGAAACGTCCTTTTAGCTGTTTGCGACTGCGAATTGCTAGGCAGAACTCTTCGGGAAGGAAAAATCGTCTTTCAAGTAAAAAACGAGTTTTACAACGGTAGAGAGGCAACGGTTGAAGAAGCTATGGGAATGATTGATAATTCAACCATAGTGAACCTTGTAGGCAAATGCTGCGTGGAGAAAGCCATAGCCAACGGTTACGTGCATCCCGAAGCGGTGTTAAGAATAGAGGGCGTGCCCCACGCTCAGATTGTTAAGCTTTGACCGTGCTCTTGGATATCTCGTGCGTGTTCCTAAATTCGTAAAAGAATGAGCCTCGCACCTCTTATTGGGGTGGGCTCGCGCGTGTCAACTTGGTTCCTTTGGCTGTGGGTTCAAGGGTGGCGCGAATGGTTGTTCCTAAATTATGAGAGTACCTACTATGTCGAGCCTCATGGTATTCACCGATGTTAGCTTTGTTGTGACTGCTATCTTACAGTCACAAATTCTAATAAATTTAAACTGAGCTAGTTCACATCGAGGTGAAATACGGATTGATAGGTGAAGTACTAGGCGAAGCTAAAGGCAAGTTAACTGGAAGTCGAATCCTTGCTGACGGAAAACTTGAGGGCTCAAGCACTGGGATGGGCACTATCTTGGGAAAAGAAGCAACGTCTATGGACACGGGTGTTTTAACGCTCATGCCCAACGGAGTATTCATGGTAGAAGGCAACGGCATGTTTATGACGACTGAAGGAGAGTTAGTGATGACGAAGATCAACGGAATTGGCTGGTTTACAGGTAAAGCTCTGAAATCAAGTGGTAGAGGAGCTTGCTACTTCATGACAAGTGCGTCAAAGCTCGCAAGCCTCAACAAGACTGTCGGCGTCTGGGAACGCGAATCAGAAGAGAACGGAGACTGGAGCCTCAAGGTCTGGGCGTGGAAATAGCCAGCCCCGTTCCTTTTTTTCTGTACTTATTGGCAAGCATTGTTGTTCTCAAACTAGTTTGCCAACTATCTGCTGCTTCTAGATTTTGGAACACCCACGCGCTTCTTTAAGCATAGTATTCCGCGCTCACAATAATGGCGTTTATAGCGTGCTTAAGCGGTGACAAAGCGACCACGAACTCATCAAAAAAAGCCAAGAGCACAAAAAACATGTTTTTTCGCGCGCACTTTCATCCCTTCATTTAATTCTTTGTTAGTGTCTTTGGTTCTTTCCACTCTTCTCTGAGGATGCTAAGGATATAGAAATCAGCCCAAACTCCCATCATAAAGACAGACTTTCGAAGTATCCCTTCCTTCTTAAAACCAGTCTTATCTAGGACCTTCTGTGAGGCTTTGTTCTCTACGTGGGTTACTGCCTGAATCCTGACAATGTCCTTAGACAGAAACAGATAATCCACCATCAGTTGGACAGCTTGTGTGCAGTACCCTTTGTTTCTTTCAGTGGGAATCAGAACATAGCCTATTTCCAACATATTTCCCCAGAGATTGTGTTCTATGAAACCCACTTTGGTTCCGTCCTTCTTCTCTACAAAAAACCATTTTCCGCCCTCAGCAAGCATTTTGTCATACCATTTCTCAATGTTTCCTTTCGATAGCTGTCCCAAACCCTTGTATTCTCCCCAGAATTCTGGTTTGCCAAACCATTCAGCCAATATCGGAAAGTCTTCCTTCTCAATAACTCTCAAATTGACAGTCTTACCTTTAAGCAAATCAAACCACCAATCTTTCATGCAGTTTTTGTGAGTATTCTTGGTTCTTTCCATTCTTCCCTAAGGATGCTGTAGAGAAAACCGTCTTTCCATTCTCCTCTGATGAAACCACTCTTACGCATTATCCCTTCTTTTGTGAACCCTGCCTTTTCAAGAACCCTGCATGACGCAAAATTATCCACGCCAGTAATAGCTTGAACACGTACAAGTTGCTTTGAAAGAAATAGGTAGTCAACAATGATTTTTACAGCTTCGGATCCGTAGCCTTTTTTCCTTTCGTTCGGAGCGAGGATATAGCCTATTTCCATGTAGTTTCCGTTTAAAAAGTGGAAGATTGTTCCGATTCTTGAGCCGTCTTTTTTCTCTATGAAAAACCACTTTGTGTCAGGGGTGAAGCCGTCATATCTTTTTTCCCATTCTGTTTTAGACATTTGTGGAAACCACATGTCACTAAAGAATTCTATATTGTTACTCCAATCAGCTAACAATGGCAAATTATCTTTTTCTATTACTCTCAGATTCACAAGTTTACCCTCAAGCAACTTGTTCACCAACAAACTCAGTTTGCTTCAGTTTGGCTATAACTTTTCCGCAAAAATGGGTTTGATTTTGCGGTTTAACCGTTGACCTTGGAAAAGGGGGATTGTGTTGGGGAGATAAATTTAGCACCTTTTCTTTTATACGCTCAAATAAGCTTTGCGAAAGTTCAACTGCTGAAAAATTTTGTGTGGACACCAAAAATATATTTTTGTGGCAAAGCTGAAATACCTCTAAACTTCTAGACAGTTATGTCAACGCCTTTCGCTGCAAGTCTTTCTTCAAGAAAATGGATAGCCCTCACGGCTTTGCTGGGTTATTTGGCATTGGCGCTTTTTCTTTTATACATCGTCAACATAGACGAGTTAATTTCAGTTATCGAAAGAATGAACCTAGAGCTGTTCACTTTAGCCATAGCCAGCAACCTCATAGCCTTTACCTTCGACGCGTTGGTCTGGTACCAGCTTCTCAAAGAACTATCAATCAAGATAAGTTTCCGCCGAGCATACGTCCTAAGCTGGGTCGGCGTATTCATTGACAATCTGATACCCAGTGGCTGGTCAGGCGACTTTTTCAAGGCCTACTTGCTAAACAAAGATCCAAACGTAAAAAGCGGCCAAGCAGTAGCGTCAGTCGTCGCTAAAAACGTGTATGAAGCCATATTCGTCCTTGGCAGCATGACTGCCAGCCTCTTCCTGCTCTTCGAATACTACAATACCGTGGGCTCAATCCTCTCCGCGCTTGCCGGAGTCATAATTCTGCTGACGTTGCCCCTTGCAATTCTGCTAGCTGCAAGTTTCGAGCTGGCTGGAGCAAAGAAATTCGTTTCTGCCGTGTTCAAATTTGTCTCTTTCATCGGCAAAAGCCGATGGAATCTATCAAGTCTTGAAGCGAAGGTGCAAAAGGCACTTGGCGACTACCACGAAGGAATGAAAATGGTGCTGCAAGACCGCAAAATGGTTATTTTACCCCTGATACTTTCCTTTTTCACGTGGATCTTCGAAGTTGTCACAGTTCTTTTCACGTTTGCCGCGTTGGGGCAGCCGATCCCAGTTGACAAAGTAATAATTGTTCGCTCCGTAGGGGGAGTGGTTGAAGCCCAAGGATTCGCGTTCTCAGGGTACACCCAGATCCTTACAAGCGAAATCTACCGGTCACTCGGAGTCCCCATCACTATAGGCATCTCCGTCGCCCTCCTAGGGGGAATACTTATTTTCTCACTGAAGGCAGTAATCTCATATGTAGCTTTTCACTACACGGTATTCCCTCAACAATCAGAAACAAGCACTAACATCGTCGAGCCGACAAGCTCGCGCGATTAGGAAGATATTAATTGGATAAGGTGTCAAACGGTAATAAGGTGAAGTAAAATGCCAATAGTCCAAGTTTCTGTTTGGGAGGGCATGACCCTTGAAAACAAGAAGAAAACAGTTGAAGGTATAACCAAGGTCTTTGAAGATTTAGGAGTACCCAAAGACGCGGTTGAAATAGTCATTTATGAGACGCCCAAATGCAACTGGGCAACAGGTGGACGATTGCATTCAGAAAGGCTATCCCATGTGCGCTCGCTATAAGCGGTACGTTAACAGTTTGCACATTGCGGTTCGTTAAATTGCTGGAACCTGCTTCCCCTGATCGACATAAAGAGATGTTTGTAGTGCACGAAAAGCCGTCAGATAGGAGACTATGCTTAGCCTCATGCGTTCCGTAATGCAGCTTCTCGCTTTTAGATCCTTGTGGAAATGCCTATTCGAGATGTTCTCCCAACACTTAATAGCAACATGAATTCTTGTCAACTGGATAGTTAAAACTACTGCGTCAGCGGAGTCGCAGTCTGCTGTAATCAGCGTATTTTGAAGGTTAGCGAGTTAAGACTAACAAATCTCAGGCATCACTTTTTCAGCAAATAGCTTCAATACCTTTTCTTCGTTTCCATAAGCAGCATTGAAAATTAGGTACTGTAAGCCAGAGTTGACTAATTCATGAATTTTGCGGACTACTTGCCTTGGTGTTCCATATGTTACCCAATCATTGTACTGCTCATCGGTTACGCCGGGTTGGCGATGCCGCTGAATCATTAAGCCAACTTCTTTGTCGTCTTCGCCGATTATTAGGTGTCCCAGTTTTGTTTTCAATATGTCATCGTAGTCTCTGCCAACCGCCTTGCAGTGTTCTCTTAACTTCTCGAGTTTCGCCTTCACCGTTTTCGGTCCGCCAACCAGATTGCAGGCGTCGCCGTATTTTGCAACCAGCTTCAGCGTGACTTTTTCGCCGCCCCCTCCGATTAGTATTGGGGGACAAGGCTTCTGTATAGGCTTTGGATAACACAACGCTTCACTTATCCGATAGTACTTGCCTCGAAAAGAGAATCGGTCATTAGTCCACATGCCCTTTATAATCTGCAAGGCTTCCTCCAGCCTCTTCAATCTCTCTGGAACCGTGTAGAACGGAATATCGTAAGCATAAGCCTCTGTCTCGAACCAGCCTGCGCCGATGCCCATAAACAGTCTTCCGTTGCTCAGCACGTCTACAGTTGCGCCCATCTTAGCGAGGACCGATGGGTTGCGGTAAATGTTGCCTGTGACTAGTGTACCAACTCGTATCTTGCTTGTCACAGTCGCCAAAGCCGAAATGGTAGACCATCCTTCAAGCATCGGTTCTTGAAGGCTGCCTACCTGAGGTATTTGAAAGAAATGGTCCATCACCCAGAAACTATCAAAGCCGCTTTTCTCAGCATACAAGATTGTTTTCTTCAAAGTTTGAAAGATCTCTGCACCCTCACCGTCATAGGCGAAGCTTGGATGCTGCAAACCGAACTTGACCATAAGAGCACACTTGTCAACACGCTTATATAAGAATAAACGAGCGGTAGAGAAAAAAATACCCTAAAAGAGTAACGGATAGTTTTCAGCTGCTCGCTTCTTCAGGTTTTGCCGAAGAAGGGGATTGTCGCAAAAATTTAATTAATGATGGCTCTTTACATGTACCTCTAAATCGCCTGAGCCATTGAATATGCAAGCTATTTCAAAAATAACTATCTCTAAACGCGTTATCGCTATTCTCCTCATAGCCGTGCTTGCTCTCTCAGCATTTAACACTTATATGATTCTTGAGCGACCCAGTGGGCCATATAGCCCGTTAAGTTATGATTTTGTTGTTTCTCAAGACGGCAAGAATTACCAGACGAGAAACATGCTAACGGGTTCAACGAGCGTTTCCGGAAGTGCATCTTCCGCCATCAATACAGCGTTAACTAACGGAAACTCCGTTTACCTCAACCCTGGAACTTACACTTTGGACCAAGACGTTTTGGTTTCAAATAAAATTAACGCTAAAATCGTCGGCAACGGAGCAACAATAATCGGCAACGCCAACAAGATAGTCATTTACGGCAACAATTATACAAGTTCAGAATACTCAACCATTTCAGGCTTAACCATTATTAACGGGACACTGCTAATTGAGAACTCATTTGGAACAACCATAACTAACATGATTTTTGAGAACACATCAGCAGGAATCGAACTAGCCAACACCCGATCTTGGAGTGAAGACACACAAATTGACAATTGCTACTTTATCAACGCAACTGAAGGCATAGTTTTCGAAACGCCTACTGGCAACGCGACAGGCTCCTATGCCAGTTCAGAAATCGACCGTTGCTTCTTCAACATCCGCGACAACTCAGTCGGCATCAGCGTTGAACGTCTTGCGCAGTTTTCCGACAGCCAAATGCAAGACGTTAGAATGTGGACCGGTCAAGATGGAGTAACTAATCAAACTGGGCTTTTAGTTGATGGTTCGATGTACCAGACGCTGCTGTCTGGAGTAGTGTTTGAATCCTTCACCGATGTGCCTAACAACATGTTTGCCATTGATCTTGGACAATACTGTAATCCCGCGCCGTTTCTTGAGGGCGACGTCAACTTCCTAGGCGACTGGACAGCCAGCATCCACAACCCTTACAGCATTTGGATTTCTGGGCTCGGCAGCGCTTTTGAAAGGCAAAACGTCAACGTTCCAGTAGGCGTAAACGGTCAATACGGGGCTAACGTAACGATTCAGGCGCTCCCGCTTGACATTTACACGTTTGAACCTAAAATCCAGGTTGATGGAAGCTTCGCTAACGAGGAAGCCGTCACTGTGCGCATACGCCTGCAGTTCGCTGACAACGTGTTCTCAAACCCTGTTTCTCAAACCTTCAACAGTAGCGGGGCTGTATGGCTAAGCAACGACCAGATATTGGAGCTGTTCCCGTCGCAGAGCGTAATCGTGGGCGTAATATTCGATGCCACATCAAGCGCCAGCTCCACAAATGCGGTGGTCACGGTAAGTGGCTACGGAACAGCAGGATAAGTCAACTTTTCCCAGCAGGGCACCCCACTTATTGCGAAAAAAGAAAAGCAAATAGAGGGAAAAGACAGACTAATTTTCACTCCGAAATAGTAAATTTTTTAAATTCGAACGCTTTCTTTGGACAGAAAAATATTTTTGTTAGTTGTTGGATTTTCAACAAGAGGTACACGACGATTTATGGTCGATGAAGAGAAAGAGCCTTCTGCTGACACTTTACGGCAGCTTCTGGATTGCGAGCGGAAGCGTTCAGAAGATTACTTGACTAGGCTTAAATATCTGCAGGCTGACATTGAAAACCTGAAGAAGCGTTTTGACAGGGAAATTGAGCAGGTTAGGAATTACGGCAACGAGCGCCTAATCATTCAGCTTTTAGATATTGTGGACGAGTTGGAGTTAGCCGTCAGAAACGGTGAAATCTCAACGGAACCACAAGTCCTGCTTGAAGGCGTGGAAATGACGCTGAAGAAGCTCAGAAAGGTTCTTGAGCAAGAAGGTGTTACTCCAATAGACGACCCTGAAGGTAAAGTTTTTGACCCCTCCCGGCATCACGCTGTTGCCGCTGTAGAACGGGACGATGTTGCGGAAGGCACCGTGATTGAAGAAATACGGAAGGGGTACATGATGAGGGGCAAAGTGATTAGACCCAGCATCGTCAAAGTAGCAGTTAAAAAACCAGAAAATCAAGGTAACAAAACGGAGGAAAAAACAATATGAGTAGTCAAAAAACAAGTGAAAAAGTATTGGGAATAGACTTGGGGACAACCAATTCAGCAGCCGCCATCTACGAAGGCGGGCACGCCACTGTTATTCCAAGCGCGGAAGGCCCAACAATGGCGGGAAAAATGTTCCCCTCAGTCGTAGCCTTCACAAAAGACGGACAACTCTTGGTTGGTGAACCAGCCAAACGCCAAGCCACAACCAATCCGGAAGGAACAATTTTTGAAGCAAAACGCAAGATGGGAACCGACTTCAAATGGCAAATTTACGGTAAGGAGTACACTCCGCAGCAGATCTCAGCGTTCATACTGCAGAAAATAAAGAAAGACGCCGAAACTTACCTAGGCGGCACAATCCGAAAGGCAGTCATCACAGTTCCAGCCCACTTTGATGATAACCAGCGCCAAGCCACCAAAGACGCGGGAGAAATCGCAGGCTTCCAAGTTATGCGAATAATCAACGAACCAACCGCGGCATGCCTCGCATACGGAATTGACAAGCTACAGCAAGAAATGAAAATCTTAGTGTTCAGCTTCGGCGGCGGAACACACGACGTTACAGTCATGGATTTCGGCAAAGGGGTATTCCAAGTGCTCAGCACAAGCGGCGACACTCAACTCGGCGGAACAGACATTGACCGAGCAGTGTTGGAATACATCTTAGGCGAGTTCAAACGCCAAACAGGCGTCGACCTTTCAAGTGACAAGATGGCGATGTCACGCCTGAAAGAAGCCGCGGAAAAAGCCAAAATCGAACTCACATCACTCATGAGTACGGACATCGACCTGCCATTTATCACATCAGATGCCAGCGGACCAAAACACCTGCACATGACACTTACAAGGACAAAACTTGAATCCCTTGCACAATCAATCGTGCAGCGGACGCAGCCTACCATTCTGAAGGCGCTTGAAGACGCCAAGCTAACACCGCAGGGTATCGACAAAATCATCCTTATCGGCGGTATGACCAGAATGCCGCTCGTTCAGCGGTTTGTTGAGCAAATAATGGGCAAAGCACCTGAACGCGGACTCGACCCGATGGAATGCGTCGCCATAGGCGCTGCTATACAGGCAGGAGTTATCACCGGCGAAGTTACAGACTTACTATTGCTCGATGTTACGCCCCTGAGCCTCGGTGTCGAAACCTTGGGCGGAGTCTTCACGAAAGTCATGGAAAAGAACACTACAATTCCGACCAAGCGAAGCCAAATCTTCACCACAGCAACAGACTTTCAAACCGCAGTCACCATCCACGTGCTCCAGGGCGAACGAGCAATGGCGCAAGACAACGTTTCACTCGGCATGTTCAACCTCGTTGATTTGCCGCCTGCGCCGAGAGGCGTCCCGCAGATCGAAGTGACCTTTGACATAGACGCTAACGGCATCTTGAACGTGACAGCTAAAGACTTGGGCACGGGCAAAGAATCAAAAATACGCATAACTGCATCCACGAAGCTGTCTAAGGAAGAAAAGGAGCGCTTAATCAAAGAAGGAGACCAATTTGCTGAGCAGGACAGAAAGAAACGTGAAGACGCAGAGCTGCGCAACAACGCCGACAGTCTCGTCTACACTGCAGAACGGACAAAAACAGACCTTGCAGGCAAGATAACGCAGGATGAAATAGGCAAAATCGACGCGGCAGTCACGGAGCTAAAGAACGCGCTAGCAAGCAACGACATGGCACAAGTCAAAGCGAAATCCGACGCGCTCCAGAAAGTGCTGCAGGAAGTTGGAACAAAGGTTTACCAGCAGGCAGCACAAGAATACGCAAAGCAGCAGGGACAACAGCAACCAGGTCAAGCGCCGCCAGGAGCAGGACCACAGCCACCGCCAAGCGGCGGCCCAGAAGGACCAAGCGAAGAGAAAGTGGTTGATTCAGAAGACTACAAAGTAAAGTAGCCATATCTCTTCAGTTTCCATTTCTATTTTTTTTCAATTCCCGTCGCCAGCTGATATTCTCACGGCCGTTAGATTCTTAAATTTAATACAGACATGAGAGAATGACATCTTAGAAAAAGTTCGTTTGAAAAACG
>Ga0187771_10003766_pt1 | contig 10637 bp, 8 predicted proteins | sample 0116_SJ02_MP15_1_FD_133139 | JGI IMG/M metagenome (GOLD analysis project Ga0187771, IMG submission 133139) | Tropical peat soil microbial communities from peatlands in Department of Meta, Colombia - 0116_SJ02_MP15_10_MG | ecosystem: Environmental > Terrestrial > Soil > Wetlands > Peat | place... | reverse complement strand
TACCAGAGAGCGCATCATGGGATTGCCTTGCTGGGAGATCGAGCCCAGACGTTGCCGTCCTCCCGAGGAGTGTTCGCGCGGATTCAAGCCCAGATAACTCACCACCTGCTTGCTCCGCGCAAATCGCTCCACCGGACCCAGCGTCAATACAAACGCCAGCGACGTCACCGGCCCGACCCCCGGATGCGTCATCAACACCACCACCGCCGCGTTCTGTTCCGTTTGCTCGGCCACAGCCTGGTCGAACCCCCGCAGCGAGGCGTCCAGTTGATCCAGCATGCGCAGCAACTCTTGCCGCCGTCGGCTTGCCCAAGGGTCCAACGGCAGACCTTCTAACTTGAGCCTGCCTTTCTTGGTGAACAGTTTCTTCTTGCGACGCACGCCCTCGCCCATGGCCAGCGCGTGCAGTTGATTGCCGACCGCCGTACGCATCCACACCAGCTTCTGCCGATGCCAGACCAGTTGCCGCAAATCCCGCTCCCCCATCGCCGGCCGCCACAGCCGCGGAAACCGGCCGCTCAGCAACAATTCCAGCAGATGCGCCGCATCGCGCGCGTCCGTCTTCTGCTTGCGCACCATCGCCTCCCGGATCTGCGCCGCATCTCCAATCCACAGTTCGTGGCCCAGTTCTGCCAGCATCCGCTCGAACCAGCGTGTGGGCCCGGTGGCCTCGATTCCCACCCGCACCGGGCCTTCTAGACTCCCGTAGAACGCTCGGGCTTCGTGGCTCCCATACTCTAAGCGCCGCTCGATCAGCTCGCCGGTCTCTTCCTCCAGCAGCGCGATCTGCCGGTAGCGCGTGTGTAAATCACAACCTACAATCTTCATGTGCTCGGCTCCTTTCCTCCGAGCCTTGGTTGTTTGAGCAACTCAAGTCTACTAGGCGGCTGGGGGCCGACACGGTTACCGGCCCAGCCGAGCTTGTGGTTGACAGGGGCCCCTGATTATGCTGGTATCCTGTAAACAGTGAGGGGGAGCCGGTGAGCACGGTAATGCACCACTTCCTACACCCGCACAACTGCGGAGAGCTTGAGTCTCCGGATGGTGTTGGGATCGAGGAAGATAATCCTTGGTTTATCAGGATCCGATTAGCGATTAAGGTGGAAGATGGCCGCATAGACGAGATCCGGTTCAAGGTCGCCGGATGCGTGACCGCAGTGGCAAGTATGAGCGCGCTGACAGATCTGGTCCGGCACAGGCGGGTGGATGAAGCCTTGGCTGCGACTTCAGCCGACATCACATATGCACTCCAAGGCGTGCCGAAAGAAAAAGTGCACTGTTGCGAGCTTGCAATTCGGGCTCTTCGACGGGCGATTTGGGACTATGAGGCACGCCAAGACGCAACAAATGCCGGCGGTACAAGAACTACTTCGCAATAGAAACACGCTTTCGAGCGGAGATACCGACTTGGAGTTTGAATGGGCAACGAACGGTAAAAGGAGGCAGCATAACTTAGATGAAAGTCGCATACGTGTTCGCAACGGGCACTACTCACAAGATTCTGAGCACCATGATCGTACCCCAACTCGAAGAGGGTAGGCACGGCGTGGATGTGGTTGGCATGTTTTTCTTCGTGGACAACACATTTTTCCTGGTCAAAGGCAACGAAATTGCCGAACGGCTTCATTCGATCAGCAAGGGCAACGGCATGCTTCTCATGGCGTGCGATCAGTGTGCCTATGAGCGAAACATCGCCGATAAGCTGGTCGATTCCGCCAGAATCGGATGCTTCCCGGACCTCTATGCTGCCCTGGGCAAAGTAGGGGTTGACCAGGTCATAACGCTCTAGCAAAGGCGGAGACGCGGCCAGACGGCTGGGAAAAGGAAAGATGGGACCGATCTACTTGGATTACGCTGCCACGACTCCGACTGACCCTCGCGTCGTCGAAGCGATGCAGCCGTACTGGATCGAGTGCTTCGGCAATCCGAACAGCTTGCATTCCTGGGGACGTAAGGCCGGATATGCTGTGGAGGCGAGCCGGCAAACCGTGGCGGACGCCCTCCAGTGCAGCACTCAGGAAGTCCTTTTCGCCAGTTCAGCGACTGAGGCAAACAATCTAGCAATCAAGGGTTCGGTCGATTCGTGGAGACGGCAGACGCCGGGCCGCACTCCGCACATCGTCGTGTCGCCCATCGAGCATCACTCGGTGTTAAACAGCGTGCAACGTTTGGCTGAAGACGGCGCGATAGTTCGATGGTTGAGTGTCGACCGGTTCGGCGTCATCGATCCCGCCGAAGTCGAGGAATCGATCACCAGCGAAACCGTGCTCGTTTCCGTTGGCTACGGCAACAACGAAGTCGGTACGATACAGCCTATCCGGGAGATTGCGGCGGGAATCGCGCGGCGGCGACGCGGACGCGGTTTCTGGCCATTGTTCCACACGGACGCCGTGCAGGCGATTCCATACCTCGAACTCAACGTCGATCGCCTTGGGGTCGATTTGCTTAGCTCAAGCGCGCACAAATTTTACGGTCCCAAAGGAGTAGGCTTTCTTTACGTCCGAAATGGCGCTCCGGTAACTAGGCAAATGGACGGAGGGGAGCAGGAATCGCACCGCCGAGCGGGAACCGAAAACGTGCCGGGGATCGTAGGCCTGGCCAAGGCGCTGGAGTTGGCGCGAATGAGAGCTACCGAGGAGAGGGCAAGGATCGAACAACTGAGGGATTTCTTTATTGAAGGCGCTCTTCAAGTTGACCCTCGCATGCAACTCACCGGTCATCCCGTGAACAGACTGCCGCACATAGCCTCTTTCGTTTGCCGAGGGATAAATGCGGAGGCGCTGCTCGCCTTGCTGGATCAGGACGGCGTTGCAGCTTCTTCCGGCTCGGCCTGCACTTCCTCGTCGTTAGAGCCTTCCCATGTTCTATTGGCAATGGGAATCGATCCGGAAGCAAGCCACGGCAGCCTCCGTTTTTCGCTTGGCAGGGCCACCACTCGTGCGCAGCTCGAGTACGCTGCAGAAGTCTTGCACCGTTCCATCGAGACGGTCGCCGCACTGGCGCCGACGCGATGACATTATTATGCAATACTTTGCACATGCTGCGACAGCGTGTTCGAGAGGCCTGCTGAGGGGCCCAGGTCTCGCTTTTGTTTTCTTTGCGTTGTTGAAGTGAGAGAACGCCGAAGGAATTGGATGTTCGTTTGCTCGCGTGCAAAGGCTGAGGTCTATTCGCATTTTGCTGTCCGTCTCGACATGCGGTAGCTCCGATGAACGTCGTCCTGATTTCCACCTACGAGTTGGGCCGACAGCCATTCGGACTGGCTTCGCCAGCGGCTTGGCTGAAGCAAACCGGCGCGTCGGTAACTGCAGTTGACCTGGCGGTGCAGCATCTCTCAAAAGATCTGATCGCTTCGGCTGATCTGGTGGCTTTCTACGTGCCTATGCACACCGCCACTCGCATTGCGGTGCGCGTAGCCGAACGAGTGAAGGCCTTCAATCCTCGCGCGCACTTATGCTTCTACGGACTGTACGCGCCCGCCAATGAAGGTCTCCTGCGAAAACTCGGTGTTCACACCATACTGGGAGGGGAATTCGAGCAGGGACTTGTCGCGCTGGTGCGGCGGCTTCAAGAAAATGGGCATTCGAGTCAGTCTGGCGATCAGACGGAGCCGATGATCTCCCTGGGCAAACAGAATTTCCTTGTTCCTGACCGGAGCGGGCTGCCCGGATTATGGAAGTATGCATATCTGAGCCTCGGTACCGGTAGCCGTCGCCTGGTAGGCTATACGGAAGCTAGCCGAGGTTGTAAGCATCTGTGCCGTCACTGTCCCATTGTTCCGGTCTATGAGGGAAAATTTCGAATTGTCCAGCAGCAAGTAGTTTTGGAGGACATCCGGAGACAAGTCGCGGGCGGCGCGTGCCACATCACCTTCGGGGATCCAGATTTCTTCAATGGACTGCGACACTCGGTAGCGATCGTCGAGAGTCTGCACCGTGAATTTCCAAATCTGACCTACGATGTGACCATCAAGGTCGAACATCTGTTGAAGCACTCCGGTCTTCTGCCCACGCTCAAGAACACCGGTTGCTTATTTGTGACGAGTGCGGTGGAATCGTTCGATGATCAGGTACTTGATATCCTTGGGAAACATCATAGTGCCGAGGATTGCCGCCGGACCGTTGCCCTTTTTCGCGAGGTGGGCCTAGCGTTTGTTCCCACGTTCGTGACCTTTACCCCTTGGACCACCGCGGGACAGTATCGGGAATTCCTGGCAACGATTCTCCGGCTCAATATCGTGGAAAACGTCGCTCCGATTCAATACGCCGTTCGACTGCTTATTCCGGCCGATTCGAAATTGCTCGAATTGCCTGAGGTGCGCCAACTGGTCGGCGAGTTTGATGAAGCGGCACTGTGTTATCCGTGGTCGAATCCCGATCCGAGCGTCGACCGGCTGTGGGAAGAGGTCCTGGAGGTCGTCAAAACAGCCCAGTCGAAGAACAAGAGGCGTTGGGAAATCTTCGGCGAGGTTTGGAATCTGGCACACGATGCCTGCGAGGCGGATGCTTTGGAGTCCATCAAGGTTCTCGGATTGAATGACATACTCCCACGAGAACGGATCCCCTATTTGAGCGAGCCGTGGTTCTGTTGAGCAGAGCCTACTGAGGAGCAGGCTGCTCCTGTCTTAATCTGAAGGTTGAATTCTGGAGGGGAAGGGAGACCACGTCTACAATCGCGCTTCGGAAAGTGCGACCATCAAGTTACTGGAGCGCATCACAACGAGAAAGGCGCCAAACTCATGCCGTATGTCCTGATGAAGCTGTTCGAAGAGGCTCCGCGAAGATTCGACAAGTGGATGCGGATTCTCACCCTGGGACGGCTGCCGGAAATCAGGGACGAAATCGCAAGTTCCGCTGCCGCTCCCGGGGTGCAAGTGCTCGAAATCGGTTGCGGCCCTGGGACGTTGGCCTCACTGTTGGCCAGTCGCGGCGCCAACGTTGTGGCGATTGACACCTCGGAGGAAATGCTTCAAGAGGCTAAGCGGAAGATCGAAGGGCTCGATATCAAGACGCGCGTGCAGTTGAAAAACGTGTCGGCCATGGAGATCGAAGACCAGTTTTCGGAGAGAACGTTTGACCGCGTAATTGGAATCCTGGTTTTGAGCGAACTCACGGACGACGAGATTGATTACATTCTCGACGAGTGTCGGCGGGTCTTGAAGTCAAACGGGCAACTGTTCGTTGTTGATGAAGTCGAGCCAGAAGGATTTCTGCACCGCCGGTTACTGCGCGGACTCCGCTACCCGATGCGCCTGATTACCTTCCTTGTCCTGCAAGCAAAGGATTTGAAGTCAAGCAGCCTCTGGAAAAAAGTTCTTTACTATGTGATCGAGTTTCCCCTGATGCTGCTGACCTTCTTGGTGGTTCCACCTGCGACCCATCCGATTTCGGATCTCGATAAGCGAGTGAAGAGTGCCGGCTTCCGCATGGTGAACTCCAGGAACTTTCTTGGCGGAACGCTAAGACTTGTGCAGGCGGAGAGGTTGGCATGAGCACTATCGCACCAGCTCCGGAAAAGGGAGGCATGCCTCCGCTACGTCCTCAGCCGCCTCAGGCGAAGCCTATCGCGGCCACCGAGGGGAATCAGCGCCCGAAGGCGGAGCGCAAGCCATCTGGCCATTCGTTCGCGACCTTCCTGGCTACGATTGGGCAGTTGCCGAAGAGAATATTTCAAACTGTTTTTCGGGTAGTTCCGTATCCCACCAAACCCGGCCTAATCCGAATCGGGAATCCGGGGTCAGGGTCACCGGTTTTGGTAACGACGAACTACGATCTCACAGTTCGCAGGATGCGGCGGGCGTTGGAGGGCCTCGATTGTTACCTGTTGGTTGCTCCGTCTGCAGGAATCGACGTGTGGTGTGCTGCGACCGGCGGCCGCTTTAGCATCGCCAACGTCATCTCGATCTTGAAAACGAGCCACATTGGCCAACTCGTAAGCCATCGCAGGCTGATCCTTCCACAGTTAAGTGCGACTGGCATCAACATTTTTGAACTGAGGAAGCGCAGCGGATGGTCAGCCGTCTTCGGGCCGGTTCGTGCCGAGGATATCCCGGAGTATCTCGCGACCCGGCGCAGAACGAAGTCCATGATTCGCGTGTCCTTCACCATTGGAGAGCGTTTGGAGATGGCGACGGCGATGTGGGGGAGCCTCTGTTTAAGATACACGTTATTCCCGTGCCTCATCTTTGGTTGGAGGATCGCGCCCTGGTTTGCTGTTATTCTTGGCGGCTTGTCCCTGGCGGTCGGTCTGGGTTGCTTCAAGCTTCCTGGCAAGACGTTTGTGCAGAAAGCTGGTTTTCCTGGGCTTCTCGGCATCGTGGGTTTAGTCGCGACCCTGCTGTTTCCCTGGCATCCCCCAACTTTGTTCGTCGTTAGGGGGACGGTGCTTATCGCATTTGCATCGTTCTTGACGGGCACGGCTTTCCCCAGCTACTCCCCCCTGTGGCCGTGCGGCTACTCAAAGCTTTTCTATGGCGCGTGCGATTTACGACTCTCGGTAATTGAAGAACAGTGTATTGGCTGCAAGATTTGTGATTTGGTCTGCCCGGTTGAGTGTTTTAGTTTGAACGCGAATCGGAAGATGACATTCGCCGATGCTGACACCTGCGTCGGCTGTGGCGCCTGTCTGATTCAGTGTCCGACGGACGCGATCATCAACGAAGTTGCCAATGAACACCGTATGCAAACAGCTCACGGTTGATCAGAGACGGTCGCTGTATACGAGAGATGTTGACAACGATGAAATCATCGCGGTTGCACAATCCGAATGAAGAGGCGTCCGCATTCTTACTGCGTCCGGTGGTCATCGAGCGCGTCGCTCACTGGTGGAAACAATCCCTGGATGAGGCCGGACACAAAGGCGAAGTTCTCAAGCCTCCAGACTTGAGTGAAATCGCAGCCAAGTTTCAATGCTCCGAGGAGGAGGCTGTGCGCGGGCTGAGCGTAGGCGAGCATCTTTATTGGGGAGGCGGTGAGTGATGAGCGTCGAGGATCAAGAGGAGTGCATACTTTACAAGGTCGTGGTCAACCACGAAGAGCAGTATTCGATATGGCCGGCAGACCGGGAGATCCCACTCGGCTGGAAAGACGCGGGCAAGAGCGGAAACAAAGCGGAATGCCTGGCGTACATCAAGGAAGTATGGACCGACATGAGGCCGCTTAGTCTCAGGAGAAGCATGGAGCGCAAGGAGGGCGCAGGAGGCGATTGAATAGTTCCGTTCCCACTCTGGCCCCGAATGCTGAGATTTTACGACTGCCGGCCTCAAATGAGGACCGAGCCGCAACTGGCCGTCGCTTATGAAAACGGAACATCTGGCGAATCGTCCCGAACCTTCCTTCGTCGAGCAACCATTGCTGTCGCAGTGGAACGACACCCAGGTGGACTACCCAAAGGACTCATGTCTCCACGAATTAATTGAAGCACAGGTTGAGCGATCGCCCGAGAGTATAGCCCTAGCCTATGAACGGCAGGGACTCACGTATCGCGAACTTAACATCCGCGCTAACCAACTGGCGCACCACCTGCGGACGCTGGGAGTTGGGCCAGAGATATGCGTCGGTCTGTGCCTGGACCGCTCGCCGGAGATGATTCTCGGCCTGCTGGCGATCCTCAAGGCGGGCGGAGCCTACGTGCCGCTGGACCCGGCATACCCAAAGGAGCGGTTGTCCTTCATGCTTGCAGATTCCAACGTGGCGGTGCTGCTAAGCCAGCAGTCGCTTTTGGAAGGCCTGGCGCTTCGCTCGATGCGAGTTGTTTGTCTCGATTCGGAATGGTGGGCGAACGCAAAGGAGAAACCAGAAAATCCGGTGAGCGGCGTTGCACCTGACAATCTGGCGTATGTGATTTACACCTCGGGGTCGACAGGCAGGCCCAAAGGTGTGCAGGTTGTGCACCGGGGACTATGCAATCTTGTGGAGACGCAAGTAGGCGTTTGCGGGGTGCGACCAGGAGACCGCGTTCTGCAGTTTTGTTCCTTGAGTTTCGACCCTTCGATCTTCGAAATCGGCGCGGCGTTTCGGACGGGAGCTACGCTGGTGGTTGCGCCTCAGAGGGCACTGCTGCCTGGGCCAGCCCTGGCACAAGTCTTCCGTGATCAAGCAGTCACCACGATCGTGCTGCCGCCGTCGGTGCTTTCGCCGCTGCCCGACGAAGCTTTCCCGGCCCTCCAGACTCTCATTGTAGGAGCTGAGCCGGTTACGGCTGAGTTTGTGAAACGCTGGGCAGAAGGCCGGCATATTTTCAACATTTACGGAGCCACGGAAACGACGGTCTTTTCCACGATCGCGGAATGTTGCGCGGATGGGAGAAAGCCCTCCATCGGTCGGGCCATCGCCAACACGCAAATTCATCTGCTCGACTCATGCTTACGGCCAGTGCCGAGGGGCGAGCCAGGCGAATTGTATGTGGGAGGCGTCGGACTGGCGCGCGGCTATGTCAACCGCCCCGACTTGACGGCGGAGCGATTTGTTCCTGATCCTTTCGGCCATGAGCCTGGTGCCCGCCTTTACCGAACGGGCGACTTAGCTTGCTATCTGCCCAATGGTGAGATCGACTTTCTCGGCCGCGTCGACTACCAGGTTAAGGTACGGGGCCATCGCATCGAAGTAGAAGAAATTGAGGCCGTGCTGGCGGAGCACCCGAGTGTCCGCCAAGCCGTGGTTGTAACTCAGGACGATACTGCCGGCGACAAGCGATTGGTGGCCTATGTCATTCCTCAGCCCGGGCAAACTCTCTCGCTCACGGAGCTGCGCCGAGCTCTCAGAGCCAAGCTACCCGATTACATGCTGCCTTCCGTCTTTGTGATGATGAAGGCTTTTCCGCTTTCGCCCAACGGCAAAGTCGATCGCAATGCGCTGCCCGCTCCCGACGAGACCAGGCCCCAGCTGGAGGTACCCTACCTGGCTCCACAGAGCAAATTGGAAACTTTATTGGTAGGGCTCTGGCAGGACACGTTGGGCATCCCCAGAATAGGAGTTAATGACAGTTTCTTTGAATTAGGCGGTGACTCCCTGAGCGCCGCGGTTTTTTTGAACAAGCTCCAGGAGTTGTTGGGCGAAGTTGTTTATGTCATTGCCCTCTTTGATGCACCCACGGTTGCCGGTCTGGCTAAGTATCTCAACCGGCAGTACCCGGAGGCAGTGGCCAGGATTTCCGGAACTGGAGAGGCCAGACGCAGAGAATCGACAAGAGAGAGAGTCGACAGCGCCAAAGTCGCTCAGATGAGGCAATTGATCGGCTCGGCGGACTGCTGGGCTGGAACCAAAACTGCGGCATGCGCCAAAAATCCCGCGGCAATATTCATATTGTGCCCTCCTCGTTCTGGATCCACTCTGCTTAGAGTCATGTTGGCCGGGCATCCGGCTTTATTTGCTCCACCGGAGCTCGAATTGTTGTCGTTCACCACGCTAGCCGAGAGAAAAGCAGCTCTCTCTGGGCGCCAGAGCTTTTGGTTGCAGGGAACGATTCGCGCGATCATGGAGATCAAGGGCTGTGATGCCGAGACCGCGCAAACAATTATGGAGGATTGTGAGAAGCGGCAGCTCACAACCTGGGAATTCTACGGACAGATGCAAGAGTGGATCGGAGAAAGGAAGTTGGTCGACAAAACGACCAGTTATCCCTTTGACCTGCAAGTTCTTCGCCGAGCAGAAACATGTTTTGGGAATCCCCTGTACATTCATCTTCATCGCCACCCCTGCGGAATGATCCGCTCCTTTGAGAGCGTGAAACTCGGTCAGCTATTCAGGCACGAGCATCCGTTTTCGTCGCGGGAGTTGGCCGAGTTGCTCTGGTTGGTCAGCCATCAAAACATACTGGAGTTTCTCAAAGAAGTTCCGAAGGAGCGGCACCATCAGATCAGATTCGAGGACTTGGTCACTCAACCGAAAGCGGTCATGGAGAAGCTGTGCGGCTTTCTGAGCGTGGATTTCCATCCTGACATGCTCGATCCCTATGAACACCAACAGCAGAGAATGACGGACGACCTCCATGGATTTCCCAGGATGCTCGGCGACATTAGCTTCCACAAGCATCAAGCGGTCGATGCTCAAGTGGCCGACAATTGGAGGGAGAGCGGCTTAGAAGATTCTCTGGGTCAGCTTACCTGGCAAATGGCGGAGATGCTGGGTTACCATCGCGACGAACTCACCGACGAAAGGGACGGGAAACACGTTCTCATTCAGCCTGTTCCTAAGAATGCCAGCGCTGAACTGCCTCTCTCCTTCAGTCAGCAGCGGCTCTGGTTTCTGGACCAGCTCCAACGGGACAGTGCTGCCTATCAATCGGCACAGGCCATCCGGATCAAGGGCTGCCTGAACGTGGCGGCGTTGGAGCAGGCAATCGAGACAATCGTGGCCCGGCACGCGTCACTTCGAACCACGTTCAAGACAAGGGAAGGCAGACCCGTACAAGAGATCGGCCCCCCCGGTGTTGCGTTACCCGTAACAGAATTAAACGGAGCACGACACACACGCGGGGCCGAGGCCCTGCGATTGGCGACAGCGGAGGCACAGCGGCCCTTTGATCTGGGGTGCGGGCCGCTGCTGCGCACCAGCTTGCTGCGGCTGGAGGAGGAAGATCATGTCCTGCTGCTGACCATGCATCACATTATCTCCGATGGCTGGTCGATGGGGGTGCTG
>Ga0187771_10003765_pt1 | contig 10639 bp, 11 predicted proteins | sample 0116_SJ02_MP15_1_FD_133139 | JGI IMG/M metagenome (GOLD analysis project Ga0187771, IMG submission 133139) | Tropical peat soil microbial communities from peatlands in Department of Meta, Colombia - 0116_SJ02_MP15_10_MG | ecosystem: Environmental > Terrestrial > Soil > Wetlands > Peat | place... | reverse complement strand
GGTGAAGACTCGGGCCTTTCTCAGCTTCCCGGAGATCCGCTCGATTTTCCCGTCCTTGGGTCTGGATATGTCTGTGCCGCGCAAGGACAAGTGCCTGCCTGTTCATTGAGCAAATTGTGGAGCGGGGCCAGGGCTAGACTGGAATTCCCATCATTCTGTACGCTTCTTGGAGGTTGGGCCTGATCTTGGCCCGTACCTCCTCGTAGAGGTTCCGCCCCTCTGGGTCTATTATGACCGTGAGAGGACCGAAGTCTTCCACCTCGAGGATCCACATCGCCTCGGGGGAGCCTAGGTCCAACCACTCGACCCCCTTCACCCTCTTGATCGCCTTGGCAGCCAGCGCCCCCGCCCCGCCCGTGTAGATCGCGTAGGCGGTGCCGAGCTTCTTGCACGCCTCTGCCGTCTTGGGTCCCATCCCTCCTTTCCCCACGACCACCTTCGCCCCTGTCTTCTCTAGGAACTCCGCCTCGTAGGCTTCGAGCCTAGCGGAGGTAGTCGGCCCAGCAGAGTAGACCTTCCATTCCTCGCCCATCTTCCTCACTATGGGGCCCATGTGGTACACCGCGAGACCGCTGAGATCGACAGGCAGCTTCTCCCCCTTGTTCAGCAGCTCCAGGGCCCTCCGATGACCTGCGTCTCTGGCCGTCACAACCGTGCCCGTGAGGTAGAGGACGTCGCCCATGCGTAGCTTCTTGGACTCCTCGCCTATCGGCGTCGTGAACCTGTATTCCGCCAGGCTACGCACCCCCTCTGTTCAGGAACGGATGGGTCAGGAACTCCACTCTCCCGTCAGGATAGATCCTCATCGTGCTCTTTCTGTCCTCCCAGCAGACTACGGCGACCCCGACTGCGAAGGATGCGGGATGGCGGTTGACCGCCTGGATGTGCACGTCGAGCGCAGTCGTGGAGCCCCCGACGCCGTGCGGCCCCCACCCTAGCTTGTTGATGGCCTCGAGGAGAGAGGTTTCGATTTTCGATATCTCCGGGTCAGGGTTGCGCTCGCCGATGTCCAGGAGGAGCGCCTTCTTCGCGAGCTTCATTGCGATGTCGGCGGCCGGTCCGAGCCCTATCCCGACAACCACCGGCGGACACGGCTTTGGGCCCTGCTCGAATATGTCATCCAGAACGAGCTTGTAGACACCTTTCATCCCCTCGGCTGGAGGGATCACCTTGGCGAGGCTCGGTCCTTCGCTCCCTCCCCCCTTGAGAACAACGGTGACGTCTGCGGTTTCGGAACCTGGCACCAGTTCCCATTCAATCCACGGGATCTTGTCAGCGGTGTTGTTCCCCGAGTTCTTCCCGGTGAAAATGCTGACGGAGTTCGGCCTTAGGGGCACATCGGCGGTAGCTTTGATGGTGGCTTTGCGGAGGGAGTCCTCCAGAGAGCCGAGATACGGGAACTTGGTCCCGACTTTCACGTAGAAAATCACTGTTCCAGTGTCCTGGCAGGCTGGTCTCCCTTCTGCTTCGGCAACCTCGAGGTTCTTGAGCATCGAAGCAATCACCTTCTTGGCTAGCTCGGAAGACTCGCTGGCCTGGGCGTTCCTGAGAGCGTGCTTGACGTCCTCCGGGAGATAGATTGCTGCGGTAGAAACGAGTTTTGTGGCCGCTTCTGTGATTCTGTCCTCAACGACCACCTGACTCATGCGTTTCGCGGCGAGCGCGTCGGGATATACGGTTCCTCCCTAAATTCAGGGCCCTGCCTGAAGCTCAGCCCCGAGCAAGAGCGTCGAGGGTCTCCACTGTTCTCCAGTTTCTGGTTGTTGCGAGAAGCCCGAGCTTCTTCTCGAAGAACTGGTTCGACAGCTTGGTGCGGCCATATCCATGCGGAAGGAAAAGGTAGACTTCGGTCCCCGAGGCTGCGTATTCCTCACCCTTGGCACATGCCCTGTCGATTTCTGTGGAAGGGAAAGCCGAAGCCTTGGCGGAGAGGAAAGTGACGTGGGCTCGCTCCGTCTTCTGTCGCTCGAACGGGAAGTCCCTGATGACCTTCTGCATTTCTTCCTTCGTCCTCGCGATTATGGGAACTTCCAAGCCGAACTTGAGTCGTATCGATTTCTGCAGTTTTTCGATTAAGGCGTGCTTGTCAGAACTCGGATGGTCGAACACGACATTGCCGCTCTGGATGTACGTCCGGACATTGGTGAAACCGAGCGACTCGTAGCACGCCTTGAGTTCATCCATCGGGACCCTCTTCTGCCCGCCGACGTTTATCCCACGAAGCATGGAGATTGTGGTGTCCATCTGGTCCTCAACCTCAGGCTGGCTTCTCTGCTCTTTCCTTGAGGGCCTTGTTCATCTCGCCAAAGCCTCTGGCGGTATCGTTCCTCAGCATCCCGGTGAGGAATGGGAGCAATAGGCCTCCAAACAGCTCCCTCTGCACGAACGTCGTCTTCCCGCCTTCCGAAGGCTTGAGCTCGAAGATGTGCTGACCGTCGAAAAGCCCAGGGATTCCGAGGTGCCCAATCCAGCGGAGCTCCTTCCCAGGTTCGGCCGCAAGAATGGTCGGGCTCATCTTAATGCTGCGCCCACCTGAGGGGTGAAGGGTGACTTTCAGTTTCTCACCTTTCTCGGTCCTGCCAGAGATTTCTCTGATGAACGGGTTCCATTCGGGGAACTTGTCGAAGTCCGAGAGGACGCTCCAGACCCTCTCAGGAGAGGCGTCAATGTCAATCTCACTGGTGAGTTCCTTTCGATTGAACCCTGTGCTACTGAGTACCGCTGACACGAGTGGACGCGCCGTGGAGATCCTCTTTATGGTTTCAGTCTGAGCGGATTGAAGGAACTGCACGCGGAGCGCCTTTGGTTCAAAAATCATTTAACCTCCGAACCTCGTGACTCCGCCATGCGTCCCTACACCACAGACATGTATGAAGGAATGCTTGCCGAGACAGTGATGATCAACGGCCACAAGGGCATGAGAATCAATGCGTACTTCGCGCGGCCCCTCGGCCCCGGTCCCTTCCCAGGAGTTGTCCTGATACACCATAGGCCGGGGTGGGACGAGTGGTACAGGGAAGCGACGCGGAAGTTCGCCCACCATGGATATCTGGCGATCTGTCCCAACCTCTATTTCGGCTTCGGCCATGGCAAGCCGGAAGAGGTCACGGAGAAAATGCGGGCTGCAGGCGGGGTCTACGACGATGACGTTGTAGCCGACATCTCGAGTGCGGCAGACTACCTGAGGTCACTGCCGATCAGCAACGGAAAGGTGGCAGGGTTTGGGACCTGCTCGGGCGGGCGCCATGTGTTCCTGGTTGCATGCAGGACGAAGGCCCTCGACGCCGCGATAGACTGTTGGGGAGGGTCGGTGGTGATGAAAAAGGAAGACCTCGTCCCGAACGCCCCCGTGTCGCCTCTGGATTACGCGAACGGCCTTTCGTGCCCCCTGTTGGGGCTATTCGGGCAGGAGGACAGAAACCCGGGTCCGGAACAGGTCGCCCAGATCGAGGCGGAGCTCAAGAAGCTAGGCAAGGCCCATGAGTTCCACAGCTACGCGGGCGCGGGCCATGGATTCTTCTACTATCACACCCCGTCGTACCGGCAGGAGCAGGCAGTCGACGGCTGGAACAAGATATGGGCGTTCCTTGAGAAGAACGTAGGGACGCCGCGCTAGCCGACCGAGGACGGTCGCTTCCAGACTACTGCGACGGCCCTTCAGCTTCTGGGCTTGCGTAGAGGAATATCCTTCCGACGATTTTCTCTCCTATCTTCTTCGCGTGGCCGGATGACGCCACGTTATCCTCGGCGATTTCGTTGACAAGGGTTTGGATGTGCCTCGACTTCAGGTAAATCAGCCGGGCCTGGAAGATGTCCCTCGTTATCCCCTTCCTCCTGAACTTCGGTTCAACGTAGAGGCCGTGCGACCTCGCGACCCCGCCAGCGATGGCCATCCACGCCATCCCAACAATCCTGTTGGACATCTTGACTACGAAGCACTTGTCCCCGTTCCTGAGAGCGACGCTCACCCACCGGGTGTTCGTCTCGGGCTGGGTCATGGCCATGAACTCCTCTATCTCCTTGGCGTCGTTCGCGATGCTGACGTGGTGCTTGAACCTGTGGTCGGCTGAGGCCTTGGCCACATCGAGCTGCCAGATGTTCCAGTTCTCTCGGGGGATCTCTGCTGCCTCGAGCTCTGAGAAGATGTAGCTAGACGGCTTCAGTTCGTAGAATCGGTCGAAGGCCTCCCTAGACTTTGTGAAGATGGTTCCAGTCGCTTCGTAGCTGTCGTAGATGAAGAGGCCGTTTCTGGTTCCCGCCGAGTCCTCTGAAAGGAGGACCTCGCCGTCTGCCTCCAGCGACTCCTTGGCTTCGTGCCGTAGGATAGGGTCGAAGAACGTCATCCCCTTCGGCAGACCCGCGAGGAGGCGGTCGACTTCTTTCGGCCCGGGGACCTTCACTATGTTGATCATGGCTACCAGTCCAGGATCGTGAAGTTCTTGGTCAGCCTCTCCTCCCCGAGGATGTTGCCGATGACGAGCTCGAGACTGTCGGCTCCGCGGTGAAGGTGCACGACCTCGTCGTCCCTGAGGGCGTCTCCCAGGAGATACTCGAATTGGATCTTGCGGTCGGTCGCATGGCCGAACCGCTTGATCCGTTCCCGCTCGATCTGTTCATAGGCGTACATGAATTCGTAGAGGGACCTGTAAATCTGGTGCTCCATGTTCTCCTCGACGTTGAACTCGAGGTTGGCTCTGTCCCTTCCTCCGATTGTGATTGCTTGGAGCCCCTCGAGATCTGCCCAGAAGATGGTCCCGTCTGGGGCGAGCACGGCGTCCTTGTCCAACCAGACATCGTAGAAGTCCAGACCGCTGTAGGTACCGTCGCCGTTGTCGCTCATTGACCTGACGAAAGGGTGAGGATTGCGATGCCGCTCTTGACGAAGTTTCTCAGGAAGCTCATCGCCTTCTCGTTGTTGTCGATGCGGAAGAAGTCGAAGAGCTCCCCCGTGTCGTCGCCGATGGTCCAGTCGGAGTGGAAGTAGATTCGGACGTTCGATGGTATCAGCCTCGTCTCCTGGACCATTTCCTGCCTGAACCTCCTGTACCAGTAGACCTCTGTGACCTTATCCTGGAGGGCTTTGGGTAGCTTCACGATTTTCACCAGGGGCGCAATCCTGAAACCGTGAATTGAGGTGGTGCTGGAATCCGACATCTCTGCGGCTTTCATCGCGATGGAGGCAAATTCTAGTCCTTGCGACCCGTAGGGGCATCCTCTGGACCAGAGCTCGCCGGTGAGATACCTCGGGTACCTCATCTCCTTCTCCTTGACGTTCGCAATCCTCATCCTTAGGTTGTCACTCTTGAGGAGGCTGCTGATCTCTTCCTTCTTGAAGAGCTGACGGCTGAATGGGCTCGTCGTCGACCCGATTCCTTTGACAGAGAAGTAGAAGTCTACGCCGTCTATAGCCATGCAGGGCTCCCTGCTGACGGCGCTCCTGTTATCGTCAATCAGTAACTCCTTCACCCCGATGGGGTCCGCTTCTGTGAAAGGCCTGACGCTGTCAGGGAGGTAAATCCTCTCAAACTCCTGCATCTGAAAACGTTGGAAGTACTTGTTGGTGGTCGTCCCTGCACCCTCGTATTGGTTGAGACTGATTGGAATCCCTCTCAGCTTGATTGGGACCGGCGCGGCGACCTCGATTGTCATTGCCTTGGTGCCCCGCAGTACGGACAGGCCTCAGCGGTAGTCGGAATCAGCGTCCCGCAGAACTTGCAGTTCACCTTGGCGACCTCTCTTATCACAACCTGTTCGCCTGGTCTCGAGCCCAGATCAATCCTGGACTCTGCCGGCGGCGGAGATGGCGAGGGGGGCGGTGGTGGGGGAGGGGGCGTGTACTCCGGATGCTTGGGAAGCGTCTGGCCTTTGCCTCGTCTTCGGGTTGCGGCGTAGACTACGACTGCGATGATGACCAGGACAGCCGCTATCGCGAACGCGTAGGTCAGGAGTGGGGTTGACCCCAGCGAGCTTGGGCTCGACGTTGTAGTTGTGGTTGGGGTCGCCGATGCCAGAGCGTAGCTGGTGGATGCTACGTAGAGGTCATCGGTATAGGTGAAACTCCCAGCCAGACCCTGATACTCTCCGCTATCCTGCTCGACGTAGTTGTACCCCACTATGTAGCCTGTGGCGGTGTCGAAGTACTCGGTCCAGGTGTAGGTCGCAGTGAAGACTCCATACGAGTCGTCTCTCTGGTACTCGCCGGTTCCTTGTGCCTGAATCGTCTGAACGGCCTTCCCCTCGGTGGGGAGCTGCAGGCTGTAGTTCTTCGACAGAATCGTCATGTGTGTGTTCAGCGCGTAGAAGGAGGCTCCGATGGAAAGCGATGGGGTCATCGCAAACCAGACGTATGTCGGCCTGGAGTATCCGACCTGGTTGTCAGTGCCCGTCACGTAGGTGAAGTTGCCCGAAGACCAGGTGTACTTGCCAGAGCTGGAATAGGAGCTGGAGTTCCCCTGGCTACTGCTATACTGATAGGAGGAGCTGAATGAAGATGATACTAGGCCGGCTGTGACAGAATTCATCTGCTCCATCCCCTTCACGAGGGTTTGGTCCGTGTACCCAAGGTAGGAGCCCTGGCCGTTGTTCACCGCGATGGTTTCAGAGTAGTCGAAGGAATCTCCCGCCTTCGGGGTGTAGGCTGAGACCGAGCGGACACCTGAAGTGATTCCAATGATAAGCAGTAGGACGAAGAGGACTGTTTCGACGGCCTTGGCCCGTTCTGCTCTCAACCTGCGAACCCCCCGACCCCGTGGCTGTGGGCTGGATGGAATCCTCCCATGCCGCTGAACGTGGCGTGATATGTCGAATGGGCGACAATTACAGGGAAGTACCAGACAAAGAAACCAGGATGCACCGCATAGGTGAACTGCACAGGAGTCTCGGCAACCTTGGCCGTCGAGTCGATCTCCTTCACTAGCTCGTTCCTAACCCCGTGAATCATTCTCACGGCGAGGGCCACCATCTCAGAGCGCTCCAGCCCCCTGGCGTAGGCGAAGAGCATGGTGACGGCCTTCTCCATCAGGTCGAGAACCTCGTGCGACTCGAACACTGGTATTGACGCAAGAATCGAGGCCGCTACCAGCGGGTACTCCAGGTAGTTCGTGAGTTGCTCGACGATGGACTGCACCTTTGCCTCCACTTCGCCCGGGTCTAGCTCCCCGATGGCCAGGAAGGCGGAGGCAATCTCCGTGTCCTCTGATTCCATGTATCCCCAACCGATGAACTTCGACTTGAAGAACTGGAACTTTGAGCTCAGCTGGTCGAGTGGTAAGTTCATCACCGCCAAGATTGCTGCGGCTTCGAATGATTTCGTCAACTTCGTGAACTGGACGAACCTGTCTGTTGGATAGGTCCCGTCGTAGCGCCTCCCTGCTAGGATCGTCGCGGCCACCCCCGCAGAAAGCTCCTTCGGGACGTGCTGGCTCCGGACCTGCCTCTCCAGCATTTCCAGCTTGTCCAGCGAGTCCAGCATGTCCTGGGTGCCGGAAGCCGTCATGACCTCGGCTGCCATCAGCTTGTTGGGGGTTGTCGAGTCGAAGCCCCGGAGGACGCTGAAGGCTTGGAGGAATCTCTGTCCTATCTGATTGGCGTCTCCCTGGAGCTTCGCGAGCCCTATCGCTGTGCTCCAGACCAGAGATGGGGCCTCGATGGCGGATGGCGCGCTGCCGCCCGCATCGGTGACCGGATGATCTTCGTTCTTGAGGTCAGGAACTTGGGGCTTGATCAGGGCCACGTATGCCATCGACCTGTCTGCGATGGACCTTAGCTCTGCGTAGGTCGACTTGAGTTCCGCCATGAAATCTGTGAACTCCTCGTCGGCCACCCTGTAGTCCCTGACCCTCAGGTCATCCATCGTCGTCGTCCCCTGGTCAGTCAGAGAGAGGTACTCTGCGCCGTAGGGCACCATCCGGTCCACCATGGACTTCGTCTGGATGAGCTGGTCTACGCTCGCCTCGAGCGCCTTGAGGTCCGCCTGCTCCTTGGAGACGACCGCCGCTTCGCTCTGGATTCTCTGCTCAAGTTCCCCTTTTTTCTCTTGGCCCTCGAGGCGGAAGACGAACGAGTGTTCCTTATCCTCGTCTTTCCTCAGAGTGACCGCCGCCTGTTCCTCTTCGTTCCTCTCGGTGACCATCTGGGAGGTCAGCTGTGAGAGCCGTTCGACAGAAGCGATGGCTCTGTCATGATCGTCCTTGGTTGCGCGCTGAACGTAACCGTTGGCGCACAGGTAGTCCAGGTCGGCTGGCGAGATGGAGCTGGTGAGTATCTCTTCGCGGTTGGACAGCTGGGAGAGAAACGTCAGAACCGCGCTGCACTTCATGGCCGGGTGCCGCGCAAGAAAGCGTTCCGATTCTTAAGGAATCTGGAGGGCTCGCAATGCGAAAGCCCCTCATTGATTCCTGCTTGACGGATCGTACTGTGATTTCTCCCTCGTCAAGAGCCCCCACTCTGAAGCGGGTCTGCTCGACGACTCCGAAGGTTGTTCTAAGGGTGGCGAAGAATCTGGCGGGCCAAAGGCGGCACCCCCTTGCAGCATTACGGCCTGGGCTGCTGTTACCGGTTCTGGGAATTCGGGATGTTCCTTAAACGGGATAGAACCGCGGATTCCTGAAATGACAGACGTTTCCCTCTTCATCGCGGCCACAGTCCCTGTCATGGTCCTTCTTGGGATAAGGCACGCCCTCGACGTCGACCACATCGCGGCCATCGATAACCTAGTCAGGCTCCGAAACGCGGACAAGCCGGCCAGGTGGGTCGGGTCTCTGTTCAGCGCAGGTCACATGGCGGCTGTTTGTGCCGAGATGATCGCCCTCGTGTACGTGGTCAAGAGCCTGGAGGCGGAGTCCACTTTCGAGCTGCTAGGTGGGATGATTGGCGCTGCCGTGCTGGCTGGAATCGGGGTGGTGAACCTGTACAGCATGAGGAGGTATGGCAGGTCGGGGTTCAGCATCCTCGCCCAGAAGGCCGCGGGGATGACCAAGTTTGCCGGGAGCGTTGGTTCGCCGTTGTTGATAGGATTCGTCTTCGGCCTTGGGTTCGACACGGCTTCTCAGATATCCGCTCTGACGGTATCAGCGGTGGCCTCGGCGACGCAGGGAGTGCAGGTCGCACTGTTTCTGACTGCCTTCTTCGCGGCAGGGATGATCCCGACCGACACGTTAGACAGCCTTGTCCTCCGAGAGGTCTTCGCGAGGATGACCAACTCAGGTGGATTCAGGGCGATTTCCTATGTGCTCAGCGTTCTCGCCGTGTCCCTCGCGTTGCTTGAAGGGACCGGGACCATCGTCGGAGTCGAACTGATCCCGGCTTGGTCGGGAGCTTTCGTCGCCTTGTCGGTGATTTCGATTGGACTGTCGTACTCGTATTACCGAAGAGCTCCCGCAAGGGCGCAGGCTGCTCGATAGCCGTGGTCGCTAGGCTGCCGGCGAGACCTTCCTGACGGCAGTCCTCTCAAGGATGCGGTTCCTCAGTTGGTGGAGCCCGTCGCCCCGCTCGGCCGATATCTTCACGGTGGCATAGTCCTTGAAGAGTGGGTTGTCTTCGACGCTAGAGCGGGCGCGGGGGTCGAGAAGGTCGACCTTGTTCAGGACCAGAAGAACCCTACTGGGGTCGACTTCGAGTTCGTTGAGGGTTTCCCGGCAGCTCGTGAGCTTGATCCCGATGCTCTCCATGGTCTCGCTCACGTCGATCATCAGCAGCACGAGGTCGGCATAGCTCAGCTCGTCAAGGGTCGACTTGAATGATTCGACGAGGTAGGTGGGAAGTCGGGAGATGAAGCCCACCGTATCTGATAGAAGGATTCTCCTTTCTGACTTCGGGAAGACTACTGTTCTGGTCGTTGTAGTAAGTGTCGTGAAGAGGTTGGGAGATGCCTCCTTGGTTTCTGAAGTCAGCCTGTTGAACAGGGTGGTCTTCCCGCTGCTGGTGTAGCCTGCGAGCGAGACGAAGGGCACCCCGAGCTTCCGTCTTTCGTTGGTGTGGAGGTCCCTCACGGTGCGGCTCTTCTCCAGCTTCTCCTTCACGAAAGCCATCTGGCGCTTCAGAGCCCTGAACTTAACGTCCACGGCGAACTCACCCATGCCGAAAGCCCCTGCCTGCTCCCCCTTGAGGGAGTAGCGTACCGCGTCCCGCGCCCTCGGGAGTTCGTAGCGGAGCTCCGCGAGCTGGACCTGAAGTTTCGCCTCGGTTGTATTGGCCCGTCTCGCGAATATGTTTAGGATAAGCCTCTCGCGGTCGACGACCTGCGCGTGCGTCAGGCCTGAGAGCTTGTTCGCCTGGGATGACGAGACGCTGGCGTCGATGATTATCGTGTCAGATTTCGTGTCTTCCACCATGGTCTGGAGCTCCTGGGCCTTGCCCACCCCGACACCATACTCCGAGCGGATGATGTCCCTCTGGGTGACCACCTGTTTGACCTCGTACCCCGCTGCCTTGGCCAGGTCTTCGATCTCGCGTTTGGCGAAGTCGTCGGGGTAGGTCACTATGATTGCCTTGCTCCCGGATTCAGCTGTCAATGTCTGCCTTGCGGAGTGTAAAGAGTCGTGCGTAAAACAGTTCCTTCGGGCGGGGTACGTTAGGCGGGAACTACCGAGGTTCCCATGAGGTGGTCGCTGAACTTCTGCTGGTATCCCTTCTGCGTCGC
>Ga0187771_10003764_pt1 | contig 10639 bp, 8 predicted proteins | sample 0116_SJ02_MP15_1_FD_133139 | JGI IMG/M metagenome (GOLD analysis project Ga0187771, IMG submission 133139) | Tropical peat soil microbial communities from peatlands in Department of Meta, Colombia - 0116_SJ02_MP15_10_MG | ecosystem: Environmental > Terrestrial > Soil > Wetlands > Peat | place... | reverse complement strand
GGTTCTGGTAATAATCATGGTTCCTCCCTGTGAACAGGGGTAGGTCTTTTATGCCCTGTCAGGGCACAAGCTAGTAGCAGGGGGCAACGCCCGAATTCGGGACGTGCGCATGTTTGGCCCTGAAGCGGTGGCATCACCACGGAGTGGGATGCGGGGCCTGCGTGACGGCACTTGCGTTCGATCCGTCAGGTGACAGGTCGGACTTTCTGGTGGACGCGTTTTCCGGGGGGTGTTCCCTTCGCCTACTCACTACGCACTATGACCGCCGTTGTTTCCGACGGCCTGGAGCACTCGTTCCCTAATGTACTGAATGGAACGCCGCAGGCCTTCATGGATATCCACCTTGGGCTGCCAGCCAAGCTCCCGTCCTGCCGTGATGTCCGCTAGCGTCACCTGGGCTTCACCTGGAAGGTCCGGCTTGTAGATTGGCTTAAGCCCGGTTTGCAGCAGTTCCTCGACAAGTTGGTAGATCTCGTTGATGGAGTAATTGACTCCCGTGCCGACATTGAAGACCCGGCCGTTTGACCATGCGCCCTCGAGCAGCGCCATGTGGAAATCGTTCACGTCGTCCACATAGATAAAATCCCGGCGTTTTTCTCCGGTTCCATAGATGACAGGCCGTTCTCCGCGGAGCATGCGAATGATGAATGCGCTCATCACTGGTGGGACTACCCGCCGCCAGTCCTGTGCCGGGCCGTAGACGTTGAAATAGCGGACGATGGTCACGTTCATTCCGTAAAGGTCTCGGTAGCTCTCACAGAAGGCGGCTCCGCCGTGCTTGCTCGTGGCGTACACCCCAACTGGCCGAATCTTGTTTTCATTGGTGGGAAATTCGGTGATGCCCTCGTACTCAGCGGAAGTGTCGGCATAGATGACCTTACGCACTTTTGCAATCCGTGTCGCCTCGAGAACGTTTAGGGTCCCCAAAACATTCACGCTTGCTGCTTCAAGTGGTTTGTTCTGGCAGTCCGGCAGGCTGGTCTTTCCAGCGAGATGAAAAACCGCTTCCGCTCCGCGGAGTAACCGGTGGATCCTCCGATCGCGGATGTCAACCTTGTGAAACTCCACCCTCGGATCGACGTTCTCGAGGGTTCCGGCACTCAAGTTGTCGATCCCAACGACTGAATTGCCCCGGTCAAGCAAATGTCTCGCCAGGTTGCTGCCAACGAATCCGGCCACTCCTGTCACCACGATTCGGTTAGGCATGATTGGTAATGTTCCTCCTTGTAGGAATACCCCCGATTGGGCAAGCCGTGGATAGCCGTGGATAAGACCCGCAGAAAGGAAATGAAAGACCCATGCTGGCTACAGAAGTGCCGCACGAGGGGTCAACTTTATTGGAGTTACCGAAATTGGCTCTGCTCTTGTACCCGCAGGTTGAGACCCTTGGCTAACCACGGAGGGGGTCCCGGCGGCCTTCAGTACGCCCCCTCGGCGCGGAGCACTTTCCAAAACGTTTTGGCGATGATGAGCAGATCCAGCCAGATGGACCAGCGGTCGATGTAGAACATGTCCATTCTCATCTTTTCCTCGTAAGTGGTGAGTTGCCGACCCATGACTTGCCAAAATCCGGTGAGACCTGGTTTGACGGAAAGCAATTTCGGGAGTAATGGACCATATCGTTCCCCTTGCTTGTTCGTGATGGTTCGAGGGCCAACCAAGCTGATGTCCCCGCGGAGAATATTGAAAAATGATGGGAACTCGTCGAGGCTATATTTGCGTAGCACCCGCCCGACCTGCGTCACACGGGGGTCCGTTTTGAGCTTGAACTTCAACTCGAACTGCTGACGAAGCTTGGGATTCCTTTCCAGAAACCGGTCTGCGTCCACTCGCATCGTGCGGAACTTAAGGTAATAACGGTAGTTTCCATCGGACCCGACATACGGGCTACGATAGAAGATCGGTCCACCATCCTCGATCTTGATCAGCAATGCTAGGACCGGAAAGAGAAGCGCCGTCAGCAGGCTCCCGACCAAGCCGGCGAAGATATCCACACAAAACTTAACGCCTCTCTGAATCCGCCAGGACCAATCCGGCACGGCGTAAAATCGAAAAAAGCCGGAAAACTCATCCAGCTCGAAATTGAATTCAGAGGTAGCAAACAGGTCCGAGTAGACCTCCACGTCGACCCCGCGAGCCTTTGAGCGATAAAGAATTTCTCGAACCAATTCATGCGATCCCGGCGTCGTACTGGGAAGACTGACCACAACCAGCTGCACGCGCAGCTTCGAGACGGCTTCTTCCCAGGCGGCAAGAGCGTCGACTTTATTCGGAGTCGAGCCTTCGGTCTCAGGGCACCCATTCAACTTGGAAGAGGGGATTACCCCCACCATCCGGTAACCCTGATACCGCTGGACGGAAAGCAAGTTCTCGAATTCGGCCAGCTGTTCCGTGCAACCCACCCAGAGGGCTCTTTGTTGCGCCAGCCCTCGCCGCCACAGGGTCGCATAAAAGCTCTTAAGGCCAAGCCTGAAGAAAGGAATGGCTGCCAGTGCCAGAAAGTACCAGGAGACGAAGAGATACCGGGAGAATCCCAGTCCCTTTGCCTTAAAGAAAATAAAGTTCGCGCAAACCAGGGCGAGAAAGGCAAGCGAGACGGCGCGGAAAGTGATTTGGAGTTCCTTTTCTGGCCTGCGCAGGTCCGGACTCTCGCGTCCCTCCGCCAGATAAAGGGTGACGAGCAGGAAGGGCAGATAGAACAGTTCGTAGCCACGCGGGCTCATACCCTCTCTCGGAATATTGAACAGTCGCTGCATGGCGATAAGTGAAACCCAGTTAGAAAGAGCTACCGCTGCGACGTCACAAGCCAGGAACAGGAGGCGCTTGACGCTAACTTGGCTGAGCGCGTCGGAAAATTGGGCGCGGCGCGTAGAACCTTCCTCGGTCGGAATGAAAGGTGGAAACCTCTCCGTGATTTTTCGATCTTCGATATGAACACCCATAAACTTCACTCAATGAACAAGCTCGAGATCCCTCATGCCTTTCGCGCCACAAGCAACGTCGAATATCCTACAATCACTCGGTGCAACGTCAGCCGATCGGTGGCCTCGGTAAATACGTGGAGAATCCGCTTGGCTGCGTTCTTCCACCGCTCATCGTTGAAAATCAAGGGAGCATTGCTGAGATAGACGGGCACGAATCCGCAACGCTTGACCAATAGAGAGAGGGTTCCCGGTTCGAACGAGCACAGATGCAGGGGCGGATCGAACCCTACCAACGGCTTCCCTTTGGACTCCATCCAGAAGGGATCTCGGAACCCGAAACGACGCCGTGTTTCCCCCACCAGGGAGTGCAACCGCGCGTCTGGAACGACAATGACCAGTATCCCGCCACTGCGCAATCTGGGCCGCAACAAGCCCAGGATCGAGGCAGGATCTTTCAGATGCTCGAGAACGTTGAGAAGGGTTACGACGTCGAAGTCGCGAGCTGCGCCCAACGCCACGAATCCCTCCACCGTCCCATGAAAGGTTTCGACCCCGTGCACGGATCGCGCGTAAGTGCTGCCCGTGAGCGAAGGTTCCACCCCGAACACGTCGAATCCCGCTTCGCGGAGGCAGCGCAGGAAATTGCCGGACCCGCTGCCCACATCCAACGCTGCTCTGCCCTTCTTGAAGCGTAAGATGACTTTCCTAACCCCGCGATTGAATCTTTCCTCCCCAATCCGCCACTGGTCGCCCTGGTCAAAAGCCGCGTATAACTGTTCCAATTCATTAAAGCTGGGTTGGGGGTTTACATAGCGCAGTCCACAACTGTCGCACCGCACAATGTCATAGCCCCGAGCCCGGAGATACTCTGTGTAGGGCGAGGCCGAGCAGACTCGGCATGAAACCATTTCGCGCTGTGGAATCGCCAACGCCGTTGCCTGTGAGCCCATGTCCTTCCTCCAGCCATCAGCCCGTTTTTTGCACCCTGTCAGCATCTCCGGCTCGCCTCGTGGTCAATTCCCGGACCACCAGAAGGAAGAAAGATGCGTTGCCTACGAGATAGCGTTTCCAGAGGCGCTGGGGCTCTTGCCAGATGCGATATAGCCATTCCAGGCAGGCTTTACGCATCCACACGGGAGCCAGCCGGACAACCCCCGCGAACAGATCAATCGCACCCCCCACGCCGATGCAGGCCGGTACACCCAACCGGTGGAGGTTTCGTTCAAGGAATTCCTCTTTCAAGGGCGAACTCATTCCCACCATCAGAATATCGGCGTGAGAACACCGAATGGCCTCGACGACCTGCATGTCCTGTGTACTAGTGAAGTAACCGTTGTGGTAGCCGACAATCCTCAAACCGGGAAACTCAAGAGGCAGGCTCTGTACTGCTCTTTCGAGGATCTCGGCTCGAGCGCCCAGCAAAAAGAGACCGTAGCCCTTCCGGGCGGCCCGCTTGAGCACTTCGTACCAGAGGAATGGCCCCCCCGTCATTTCCTTGAAGGGGCGGCCCAAAAGGCGCCCAAGCTGAACGAAGGCCATCCCATCCACGGTGACAAGATCACTGGTCTCGTAAATGTGACGGAGAGATGCGTCGTGTTCCTCCATGACCCGGATGCCAGCGTTTCGTGTCAAGATCTTTCGCGGAACACCTGCCCGGATGAACTCCTCGATGCGGTCGGCCGCCTCCGCAATCGTGAGGTTGTCGAATCGCACGCCCAACATTTGAATTTGGCTGGAGCTGGCGTTCATGAGCCTCTGTCCCTCGCAGCGCCATCAGCGTTTAAGCGGTGTCTTGGTCTAGACGCGTACCCCAGAATCCCAGAACAATTTTCGTCACGGTGTCGCTGACACGCCGCTCCAGGTATTCCCCCGGCGGGCGCCAGTCCTTGGACGAGTTCATGGCGATCCGTACGGCCTGGACCAACATCTGCGGCGTGCTTCCCGAGAGAATATTGCCGCCGCATTCCAACGTTTCGGGGCGCTCCGTTGTATCCCGGACGGTGACGTTCGGGATCCCCAAAATCGCGCATTCCTCCTGGACGGTTCCACTGTCGGTCAGGACACATTGGGCGCGGCGCTCCAGCTTGACGAAATCAAAAAAGCCAAACGGTTTTGAGAAATGCACTCGCTCCGAATCGTGCTGCGGCTTATAACGCTCGATGTTCTTGGCTGTGTGGGGATGGAGACTGACGATCATTTGGGTGCGATAGGTCTCCGCCACCTGAATCAGGCCCTGAAGCAGCCGGGCGAGGCGCGCCGGATCGTCAACATTCTCCGCCCGGTGCATTGTGACCAGAAAATAGTCGCCGGGCGCAACACCCAATCGCTCCAATACATTGCTCGCCTCGATCTGCGGAGCGTAAGACTCCAGCACTTCGTAGATGGGATTCCCGGTCACGAAGATCCGCTGGCGCTCGATTCCCTCCCGCAGCAAGTTTTCCTTGCTGCGATGCGTGTAAGGCATGAGGATGTCGCTTGAGTGGTCGATAATCCGGCGGTTCACCTCTTCGGGCACGCGATCGTCATAACACCGATTGCCCGCTTCCATGTGGTACACCGGAATGCCCAAGCGCTTCGCCACGATAGCAGCCAGACTGCTGTTTGTGTCGCCCAGAACAAGGAACCGATCTGGCTCTTCCTCCCGCAGCACGGGCTCGATCTTGGTCAAGATCGTTCCGACCTGTTGGCCAAAGCTTCCCCGGGCTCCCAGGTGGTGGTTGGGCGCCCGGATGTTCATCTCTTGGAAGAAGATGTCGCTAAGGCTGACATCGAAGTTCTGGCCGGTATGCACTACAACATGAGAGCAGAGGCAGTCCAGCTTCTGTATAATCCGGCTGAGTCGAATGATCTCTGGTCGTGTTCCAAACAGTGTTATTACCTTCATCACGCCACCGCATGGGCAAGCTCGGCGCTTGCCAGCAATTCGGACAGTGCCCAACAATCCATTGTGACTTCGCGAGAAGAATATTCCGCACTCAGCGCAGGCTTGACGATTGGCTGACTTTGTAGCTCGGGCACAATTGGGTGGATGACGTAGTAGCCGTCACGCTCGGTTGTCCTAGCTAACTCTTCCTCAGAGACTAAAATCTCATGGGTTTTCTCTCCCGGCCGGATGCCAGTGAACTCGATGTCGATGCTCCGGGCACCGATCATAACCTCCGCGATATCAACAACCCGAGCCGCCGGCGCGCGCGGAATATACGTCTCGCCTCGCGTAGCGCCACGGACGGCTGCAAAGATAGTGTCAACCGCCTGGTCAAGGGTGAGAAGAAAACGCGTCATGTCTACAGTTGTGATCGTGACCGGTCCACCCTTGCGGATCTGCTCACGGAAAAGGGGAATGACCGAACCACGGGAGGCGATCACATTTCCGTACCGCACACAAACGAAGTCGGTATCGCCCTGCCCTTGGTTTGCGTTGACAAAAATCCGCTCCTGCAAAGCCTTTGTCATTCCCATGACGTTTACGGGCTTGCAGGCTTTGTCGGTTGAGATCCCTACCACGAATTGCACGCATGCACCTTCCTCACTAACGGCACGGACAAGATTCTGTGCACCGACGATGTTTGTCTGCACAGCCTCAAATGGAAAATACTCGCAAGTGGGAACCTGCTTCAGGGCCGCCGCATTGAAGACCACATCGACGTCACGGACGGCGCGCTGTACGGAGGTAAAATCGCGGATGTCGCCAATTAGAAAGGTAAGGATCTCACGATAACTGTTGTAGATAACCTCGTCGGTTGCTATCGTCCGCTGCAAATAGCTCAGGCGCATGGTATGTTGTTTGGCCTCATCTCGAGAAAAGATGATCACCCTTGCAGGCTTTCCCATTTCGCCAGAAAGTAGGCGGCGGGTCAGGGCTTGTCCTAATGACCCCGTCCCCCCTGTAATAAGAATCCTTTTGCCCTCAAGCTGCATGTTGGTGTCTCCATTCGTCATAGGGTGTAGGATCCGCTGCCAGTTGCCCGACCAAGTCCGTCCACAAAGGTGGCGCAAAACCCGTGGCGGTCTGGAAGCGAGTCGAAACTAGGCTGCGATCGCGACGGACCTCACTGGACGGATCGATTTCGACGCGCATCCGATAGGCCGCTCGAAATAGGCAGAGGAGGTCATATTTGCTGATGGGCACAGAAGAGACGTGATAGGTTCCGGATAAACGCGGATGGTGCTCAATTACGTCGGCAACAATACGAGCAAGAACCAAAGTCGGAAAGCCACTGAAGATGGCATGCGTATACCCCTTTACACGTCCTCCCTGGTTAGCCAGGAACCATTCGAGCAGCCCGACGGTTGTGCCCAATTCTCTTCCGACCATCGAAGTTCGTAGGGTCAAGCAGGTCGGGCTGTCCAATTCTCCTAGGAGCTTTGACCACCCGTACAGGTCTTCCGGATCTGGAGAGTCGTCTTCAGTGTACGCCCCGCGACGGCCAGAAAAAACGCAGTCTGTGCTGAAGTGAATCAATCGCACCCCTGACGCCCGGCAGAAGCTACTTAGGCGGCGCGGGAAGTATGAGTTGACCGCTAGGCTGGAGATTGGATCCCTCGCCGTTGGCTGCTGTTTTACAATGCCGATGGCGTTCACCACAACACCGGGCTGCGCAGTTGCAATGGCGCCAGCGACAGAGTCAAACGCGGTGGCATCGACCCCAAGAATGGCTCGCGTGCCATCCAAGATGCTGGCGTTAAACCAACAGGGCAGCCCCCGCCGGATGGTGCCCCATGTTTCAAAGCGCTCGGGGAACACTTGGCAGAGCTTATGGCCCAGCATGCCAGACGCACCTAGGATAAGGACTCTCATTCAACCTTCTCGGTTTGTTTCCGCAAATACAGATTCAAAGACCGCGATCATGCGGTCCGCGAATCTCTCGGTCGTAAAAAACTTCTCGAAGCGCTCCAGGTTGTTTTGGCGGATCTGCTGCCGCAGGGCCGGACGATCTGCGAGATACAGAATCTTTTCGGCTAGCGCCTCCGGGTTCCCTTTCTCGCAGATGAGCCCGTTGACCCCATCCACCACGAGCTCGGGAATGGCGCCCACGTTCGTCGCTACGATCGGGAGGCCGGCCCGCATCGCCTCCAGCACCACCAGGGGCGCTGTGTCCACCAGCGTCGGGCAGACATATATATCGGCTGCGTTCAACACCTCGTGCTTCTCCGCTCCTTTGACGGGTCCTACAAAAGAGACCGAACCCTCGAGGTGCTCGTGGGCTAGGAACTGATCGACCCAGGCCTTCACGTGTTCAGAATCCCAGCCCCACCCCCCAGCCACTACGCAGCGAAGATCGTTCCGCTCCCGCAGCATGCGGGGGAGAGACTGGAGGAAGACCGGCAGCCCTTTCGATTCGACCAGGGTGCTCAGAAAAAGCAGGGTGAGCAGGCCCTCTTGGCTCCCGTTCGAAGCTGACTTGCCGTTGGTCGGGACGCGGTTGATCCCCAGGTACGTCGAGGCAATGCGATGGGCCGGCAGGAACGGTTCGAAGTTAAACTTCAAGCAATCGGCCAACACGATGCTGCGTGCCGCCCGCCGCAATGTGACCCGCATGATCCCCCGCACGATTCGGCCGGAGCGCTGGTACAGGGCGGGGATGTTCGTCCCGTGCTCGAGGATGACAACCGGAACGCGGAATAGGACCCCCAGCCAAACAAACAACGAATCCTTAAGGAAGGCGTTCCGGTTCGTCGCCAGGGGGACGCAGATGGCCTGATACGATTCTCGGACCAACCAATAGGTTGCGCGCAGCAGATACCACAGCAGCCGGAAGAACTTCTGCGGCCGGAGGCGTTCGAAGTCGGCTATATCACTCGCAAATTGAAGGTCGAGGAAGCGAACCTGAAAGCGCTCCCTGAAATGGCTTTTCAACAGGGTTTCATAAACGCGTGTCGGGCCCGAATCGAATGGCCCGAGGACCCCCACCAGGAGAATTCTTTTTGCTGGAGGAGCCGAAGCGCCCTTGGCCGTAACGGGCGTGGAAACTAGCAGGCTGCTGTCCGGAACGAGTTCGATGGGACGCCGGTGTTGCTTCAGCCCTTCACAAATGCCTTGAAATACTCCCGCTGCCAACGTCCGGTCACGGCGGACCAAGGCAGGGTACAGGTACCGCCGGGTTATGTGGAACGAAAGCCAGGCAATCGAAAGCGGCAAGTCGAAGAATATCGTGCGGAAGCGGAGGAACAAGACGTGACCTTTGGCCACGTTCCTGACTTTATCCGGACTTCCTTGGGGGGCCAACGACACACGATGCCACACCACCGCCGAAGGCTCCACCCTCAGACGATACCCTGCGCTCCGAACGCGCAAGCTCCAATCTACATCTTCGGGGCCGTATGGGGAGTACGTCTCGTCGAGCAGGCCTACTTCATGGAAAACTCCTGCCGGCGCAAGGGAGGCGCATCCTGAAACTAGATCGATCTCTGTAGGTTGGCAGAACTGGCCCAAATCGATCTCCCCCGAGCCGGGATGCCGGTAGTACGAGATCCGCGGATACAGCTTTCCTCCTACGGAGCAAATCCGGCGCGGCGAATTCGCGAAGTAAATCTTCGGCTGCACCGCGCCGATCCGTGGGTCCGTTTTTATCTGGGCCACCAGCCGAGTCAGAAAGTCAGTGGCTACAACCGTATCGTTGTCGAGAAAGAGGACGTACTCAGGCCGCCATTGAAGCGCTTGGCGCAGGCCGGCATTTCGGCCGCCGGCGACGCCGAGGTTCTCCTTCAGCCACAAGAAATGTACACTCGGGAAGTCCTGGCACACGCGGCGCAGTGAATCATCAGTGGACCCGTTGTCCACCACGAGGACCTCGTAATTCGAGTAGTCAATCTGTTGAAGGGAAGCGAGGCAATCCCGCGTGTATCCGGCCTGGTTCCGGTTCAGCACGATGATTGCGACCAACTCATTCATCGCCGTTTCGAATGATCAACTGCTCAGCAAAATGGGAGCGGCGCCGTTCCCGACGCGAACCGTCTCCTCCGCCAGCGGCGTCCATTTGGTGGGGGCAAGCAGGAGCCCAACAAAGATCCAAAACACATCGCCCTGTGCCCCCAATCCGTACATGCTGCTGGTCAGAGCGACCAACGCAAAGGAGATCACCAATCCGCAGAGAGAAACTCCCAGATTTCGCGAAAAAGCATCCGAGGCTTTGGCGGCGAGCTTCGACCCGACCCGGTAGAGCACAGCCAACTGACCTACCAAGAGCAGCACTCCCCCCACTCCCATGTCCAACAAGAAGCGTAGATATTCGTTATGGGGGCCATGTCCAAAAAGCATTGTTGGATCGTCAAACTCGTAAAGCAGGTAGTAGTCCGTGGATCCGAAACCGCGCCCCATCATCGCGGTCTTGGCGTCAAGAAATTCGTTCGTGAGCAATGCCCAAAGCGCCATCCGGTTGGTCATATTCGTGGAGACATCCTCATTCAAAAACCGAGTGGGGACATATAACAGGGCGCCGCCGAACCGGGCATACACCCGCGGGGACAACTGCCCTACTCCCACGATGAGGGCGAGCAGGAGCCAGTACTTCAGCTTTACTTTTGATTTCCACAGCATGAGAGGGGCCGCGGCCAGAAACGCGAGGAGAGGCGCCCTCGACCCTGAAGCCAGCAGTAAAAGGACTGAGCAAATGAGGATAGTCAGGGGGAAAATGGTCCTTGTCCGTTCCTCCCCCATGACAATCGGAGCCGCCAAACAGCATAGATATAGAAGCAGAACCGCGTAGCTAACTTCG
>Ga0187771_10003763_pt1 | contig 10639 bp, 8 predicted proteins | sample 0116_SJ02_MP15_1_FD_133139 | JGI IMG/M metagenome (GOLD analysis project Ga0187771, IMG submission 133139) | Tropical peat soil microbial communities from peatlands in Department of Meta, Colombia - 0116_SJ02_MP15_10_MG | ecosystem: Environmental > Terrestrial > Soil > Wetlands > Peat | place... | reverse complement strand
CAATGTCGCAGGCAGCGACAGCGGCCGTGAGGTTCCATACGTTGTACATTCCCGGCAGCCGGGAATGGAAAGTCTGTTCCCGAGACGTCCCGGGATTTCGAAGCCTGAAAAATACCTCACCGGACCGGAAATCAACCGATTCGATACGCCAATCCGCGCGGGGAGAGCGGCCGTAGGTAATCACGCGCCCTTTGCATTGCGAGACGAGCGAGCCGCAGTTCGGGTCGTCGGCATTAAGGACCAGGCATCCGCGCTCGGGGATCAGCCGGACGAAGTCGCGGAACGCTTTCAGGACGGCGTCGAGGTTGGCGAAGATATCGGCGTGATCGAATTCGATGCTCGTAACTATCCCTATATAAGGCTGGTAATGGAGAAACTTTGGTCCCTTATCGAAGAAGGCCGTATCGTATTCGTCCCCTTCAAGCACCATGTACTCGCCCGAACCCAGCCGATAGCTTCTGTCCCAATCCTTCAGGAAAGCCCCGATAAATGCCCCGGGGTCTTTTCCGCCCTGTTCCAGCGCCCATGCCAGAACAGACGATGTCGTGCTCTTTCCGTGGGTCCCGGCTACAACAATGCTCTTCCGCCCATTGAGAAAGAACCTCGAGACGGCCTGGGGCATCGACAGGCAGGGGCGGGCCTGCGCCATAATGAATTGGGCTTCAGGGTTCTCCCGGCGTATTACGTTACCCATGATAAAAAGATCGGGGGCGAACTTTTGGGGGTTTTGCGGCGAGAACCCCTCGAAGAGCGGGATGCCCAGGCTGCGCAGATGCGTACTCATTGGAGGATAGAGGTTTTGGTCGGAGCCGCCCACTTCGAAACCGCTCTGTTTGAGCATAGTCGCCAGGGTTCCCATGGCGATGCCTCCGATTCCCACCAGGTATATCTTCCTGATTGCCTCAGTTTCCATGCTCGACAGTTTCCATGATGCAATCGTGCAAGGCCGGCCTTAACTGCCTGAATGCGTTGTTTTGCCGTGTCGGATGAACACGGTTGGCAAGAAGAATCACCAGGACCCGTTTTTCCAGGTCCAGCCAGAAAGAGACCCCTGTAAACCCGAGGTGTCCGACCGTGCTGGCGGAAAAATAGCGTCCCGCGCATGAAGGGCCCTCTCGGGCGGTCGTGTCGTAACCCAGGCACCAGTCGCTTCCTCCCTGGGCGACCCGGGTCCGGGTCCAGAAAAGCCGCACGATCTCCTGGGGCCAAAGCCGGTTTGATATATTACCCTCGTAGACGTTCCACAGGAAGGAAAGCAGCTTGAACACCCCGCGCGCCGTCCCGAAAAGCCCGGCGTGCCCGGCCACCCCGTCCAGGGCCCATGCGTTTTCATCATCCACTTCACCCTGAAGAAGCCGCTTTCTCCAGGGACAGAACTGAGTGGCGGCGTACGAAAGGACTGTGGGCTGAGGACCGAGGACCGGAGACTGCGGGCCGATCGGACAAAAATGAAGTTCATCTATTCCAAGCGGTTCGAACAGCAAATCTCGGGCCAGCCGGTCCAGCCTTCCTCCCATTTGCCGTTCGAGAATAAGTCCGAGCAGCATAAAACCAAGATCGCTGTACTGCGCCCTCTTGCCGGGAGCGTCATCCAGGGGCGTTTTCAGAATCATTGATGCAAGGGCGGTTCGTCTGGCTTCATGAGGCAGTTTGATCAGTTCCGGATAAAAAGGTTCGTATGGGGGAAGCCCCGAAGAGTGTGAGAGAAGGCTTCTTAAGGTGATCCCTTCTTTATCCCCCGGCACAAAATCAGCGAAGAACCGGGAAAGGGGGTCGTCGAGGCTGACCAATCCGCGTTTGAGAGCGACCATGCAAAGGGGAGCGGTCACAAGGGGCTTTGTCAAAGAAGCCAGGTCAAAGCGGGTGGACAGGGTCACGGGAACGCCGCCCGATTTCACGGTCCCCCATGTGCGCTCGAAATCGGGCTCCAGGCCGCCCGAAATGAGAAGAGAGGCGCCGGAAAAGAGGCCCCGGCCAATGGCCTCCCTGACTTGGCCTTCCAGGCGCAATTGCGAATCAGCGGGTAACCGGAGCTTCGAGTATTTTGAGCACACGTTCATGCGTATCCAATACGAAGGGCGCGCCGAAGGGAATCACATCGTTGCGTTCGCCGTGGCCGAAGGGCAGGCTGTGCACGACAGGAAAGTCATAATCATGCACATGGTCCATGACCATCCCGCATATATCATTGTTCTCGGCGCACCGCTCAAAGTCTCCCAGCAGGATTCCCCCAAGCAGAGGAAGTATCCCGGCCAGCTTGAGGTGATTTATCGTCCGGTCGAGCCGGTAGAGGGCTTCTCCACAGTCTTCTATCAGGAGCAGCGCTCCGGTCATGTCCGGCATATAGGGTGTTCCAACCAGGTGGACAAGACAGCTAAGATTTCCCCCAAGCACGGGGCCTTCGGTCATGCCCGGCCTTATGACCTGCTCCGGGTCCAGCCTCCACTCGTATGAAGCCTCACCCGACAGGACCCTGAGAACGTTTTCGGCTCTTTGGGGCGACTCGCTCATGCCGATGAGGTTGGGGCCATGGAATGTGGTCCATCCCAGACCGCCGATCAACCCAAGATGCAGGAAAGTGATGTCGCTATGACCGATGAAAGGTTTAGGGTTAGGCCGAAAGCTCGGAAATGGAATTCTGGATAGAAGCCGCCCGCTGCCGTACCCGCCACGGATGCAGATGACTGCTTCGACTTTGGGGTCCAGGAGGGCTTCGGTAAGGTCCTGGAGCCGCTCCCCGTCCGTTCCCGCAAGGTAGTTTCGCCTTTTGAAGATATTCTTGCCGGGCGCCACCTCGTATCCGGCTGTCCGCAGGATTGCAGTCCCTTTTTCGTACTTATCGGCTTCGAAGGGGCCCGCAGGCGCCACGAGAGCAACCAGACTCCCCCGGCCAAGGCTTTGGAATTTGCTCAATTGAGGATCACCCAGGTCTATTATTCCGAAATGCCGTTCGCGCCGTCCCGGTTTGTTTTGGCTTCCCGCCGTTCACTGCTATAACGGACGACAGAGGTCGGATGTCGGAAGACAGAGAAAAACATTCCACGGGCCGTAAGATCGTGTCAACTTGCTTTTGACGCTTGCTATAAGCGTTCACTGCTACTGCCTCTTATTGCGATCGAAAATTATTCTAAGACCATTAAGGGTGAGATATTCGTCCACGGCGTCGATCACCGGGCACTCACTTGCAATCAGGGGGGCCAGCCCTCCGGTTGCTATCACATATATTTCGCGGTTAATCTCTTTTTTCATCCTCGAGATGATTCCCTCGACCAGGCCCGCATAGCCGAATACGATTCCGGCGTTCATCGACGCGATCGTATTTTTGGCCAGGACCGAAGGCGGGCGGGCGAATATTTCGACCATGGGCAGCTTGGAGGCTTTCTGAAAAAGCGCCTCGCACGAGATCATGATTCCGGGGCAGATCACCCCACCCATGTATTCTCCGCGTTCGGAAACATAATCGAAGGTTGTCGCCGTGCCGAAATCGACCACGATAACAGCTGATTTCCGCTGCTCATAGGCTGCCACCGCATTAACAATTCTGTCGGCGCCTACCTCCTTTGGATTGTCATAGAGGATCGGCATGCCGGTCCTGATTCCCGGCCCCACCACCAGGGCTGAGGCTCGAAAGTAGCTCCGGCAAAACCTTTCCACGGGGTTCAACACAGGCGGCACCACGCACGATATGATAGCGTCCCTTACGCCGTCGAGGGCAATTCCGTACACCGAAAACAGGCTCCGGAAAGTTATCGCGTATTCGTCTACAGTCATATTGACATCGGTGCGAATACGCCAGTCGTGCGCCAGACGGCCATCTTTAAACAAGCCCAATACAGTGTTGGTGTTGCCGATATCTATTGCGAGGAGCATGGAAGAATCACCAATCTTTCGAAAAGCGTGAATCGTGAACCGTGAACCGTGATCCGTGAACCGTGATCCGTCATTAGTAACTGTTCACTTGTTTTTCAGATGTCTAATCAGGCCCATAGCCAACATCCGTTCGCGCTCTATGATCTTCTCAACTTTTTCAGATCCCCCTGTGAGCCCGATTTCTTTGGACAAAATGTACTGAGTCTCAAGTTCAGCTATCGAACTCAGGGTAACGTACAAAAATTTCATAAATTCTTTATCACTTTTTCTGGCTGCGCCCTGAGCGATGTTTTCGAAGGTCTTCTCATTACGCCATCCTTTTGGGAGGTACATCATATAGACTTATTTCAGGAATGCAACGCTAGCAGCGGGCGGTAACGTCGCATCAACTCCATATAATAACACTTTTGCTTGTGTGCCGAAAGCGCCGATGGGAGCCTCACTACAAAAGCTCCGACCCACCGCCAGATTCAACATCGCGCTTTTCTTTTACGAGGTGTCGCATCAAGGATTATGATGCTCTCTCGCAAATAAGGCCTTGTTTCCTTGGTATCGCGCAAACGGTCCCATTGTTGCCCAGAAACCCTGCGAAGATAGTGAACAACATTCACCTCCCTAAGAAACCATCCGACTTTGCAGCCAATATCTGCAAGTATAAGATCAACGGGAATCTCCACGCCAGCATATGCGGATGTAGATACGACTATCCAGACAGCGGAGTCTGATTTCGCGCAGTACATAAGGTTTTCCAGTATGGTCTTCATGTCCTCGAAGTAGGCTGGAATCATGGAAGGAATTCGCTTATTCCAGAGGGACCGAGATCTCAGCTCAATTTCGGCCAAGCTATCTTCAAAGTGTTGTCCAAAGTCCATCTCTTTTGGTTCCTCCCAAGACACCTGAACGTGCGAGCGTATAGTCCTCAGTCTTAGCGCTCGTAGATCCTCCATGGATTGGACGAACTTGCCCAGGAAAAGCTCGGGTCGATAAACATCGGAATAATCGAAGGAATTCAGGTAAGGGGGAGACATGATGCATAGTTTGAATTTGTCATTTAGTAACTCTGTCCCGATCTTTTCTCTTGAATCAATTGGATGGATATAAACGTCAGAGACCTTCAATGGACAGTTTTTCAAATCAGATTTCACCAACTCGAAACGCTCCGTCAATGCTTGAATGAAATCTGTTTTCCCGAATCGGCGACCTTTCCAGTCCTTGCGGTATCGTAGGCACTTCCCATCCTTTGTGGCGTTACAAACGTCCATGGCTGCCCCGATTAGACAGAGTCGGATGAGATCACGGTTGGCATGTTTTTTTCCTATAGTGGATTTCCAACCTCCCTCAAAAGCCCTCAGCACTCCCTTGTTGAAAAGCCACTTACCGGCTACGGAGGACTCAGAGAAGGTTGAAAAATCTTCCAGAGGAGACAATGCGCCCTCATTTGCACCGGCGACAGCATCATTAAAAGCAGAATTGAAGCTTTCACCTCTGGAGCGTAATAATTTTGCCCTCGAGACAAAAGCAAGAAAGGGATTTACCTCGAATCCTACAGCCTTGAACCCATGAAGAGTTGCCGTCAAAGGGACAGTGCCACCTCCGCTGAACATATCAATTATAAGGTCATCCTCAATACTGCAATGTGAATCCTCAATGGCGCGTTCGACCAAATACGGGGAAAATGCCTCCTTCACGAAGTACCAACGATGCCTAGGGAATGAAAGGGTATCTAAGGCACTGATACTACTTAAGCCCTGAAGAGAATCGGTAAATCCAAAAGTTAGTTTGGGGTGCATATGGGCTCTGCAAACATTCTGATTGGTTTTGCAAAATCATCTCTCACGACGTGGTACTCGGGATCGTAACTGATTTCTCTATCTTTGTACCACATTCCATTTTCATATGTAATTGCATGCGAGCTTTCAGTAAGGCCACGTCTTCTTCCATCAATTACAACGAGGTAACCGACAGTCTGATGAGCCGGCGATCGGCTTCGGTTCCGATCGAGATAATCAGCTAACTGTTTAGCCCCCCCATTAGCGCGCGATTCCGTATAATCCACTGTGATATCGCCAGTTTCTGCTAGGGATTTCCCAAGCCATTTTATTTCAATAAGAGCAAGACGATTAGTGAACATCCAGGTAACCTTTATATCAACAGGGTGGCTTTCGTCGACGTTCTGTTCTGGTCGCACCTCTGCATCACGAATAACATTATTGAGGAACTGGGCCAGAGACCTTCGCATGGTTTTCTCTGGTTTTGTCTTAAAAAATAATCTGTTGCTGTTCTGCCCGCCGTGCCATGTTTGCCGAAAGATCTCACAACTGGAATACCTGATGCTTCGCCTCTTGTAATCCTCCAAAGCGTCTGATAAATGACCAAATGTCGGCATAGCGAAAACACTAGAATGAACTGGACTTGGATTACAGATTAAGCGCTCATAACCTTTGATTACAAAATATTCATTACGAGCTTGGTATGAGTACACTACCGCACTTTCCGAGATGCGAGATGTATCAATTGACAATTCCCTCCAAAGCTTAAATTTTCCATCTTCAAAAATCTGGATAATCCATGTAATTTGGCCGGATTCATATAAGAATTCTTGGGCCAAATAGTCAATGCTGGTAAACGTTTTTGACGACGAGGGATCGCAGATTGCCTCATCATTGATCGAAATTAGAACAATAAGCTTACCCCTAATTTTCTCTGGCTCAATATATTCATACAATTTGCGTAGTGTGATTAATATCTTACGCAAAAGGACGGTCCCGATGTCGCCGTATGCTTTTGCAATCTCTAGGACATATAGGTGGTGAACGATTTCATTCATTTTATCGAGATCTAATGCCATCTGCATTGATTCCCTCGTATCCACACTTCGTCAATTTGAGAAAGATAGGTTAGCCAGACAACTGATGGGACCATCAGATCATCGACATCCACGCCGATAGCTTTACTCAAGGTAGCAAATTGATCATACAGCATATCAAGTGAGCTATCTGTAAGCAACTTACGGCTCTGAGACAACGACACAGCATTTCTGATATCAGGTTCTTGAGATAAGGCATGCCGTATGGTGCCAACGGGGAGAGCCAAAAGACTCGCGCATGCTCCATCGAGAAAGGGTTCCCTTTCTGCGTTAATCTGAAGTGACTTCAAGATGTTATACTCGTTTACTCCCCCCATCGAAGTCTTCAAGTAAGAATTCGCTCTTACCAGATGACCAATCTGAAATAAAACTCCGAGTGCCTCGTCGATATCTGGACTAAAAGGGTGTCCCTGCTGAGTGACGGCAAACCCATACTCCCAGTCGGCAACTGGATGATTTTTGTACAGTGAGAGTAGGCAGGCTAAGTAGCTAAACAGGTGAAGCTCACTACGGGCGATGTTCCCCATATTATCTTCCAGGCGCTGGCTTATAGATAGGCAATCAAAATATGCGTATGGGTTCGGCATCTTCCATTCAGTTCCCTGAGTTCAGAGCTGCTTCAATATTACCATAAGCCATTTCAAACAGGGCTTCCTCCTGCATTTGCACATCGGAAAGCTCGGTCCAGGAAGTCATTCGGTGCAGGGTCATTCTCTGAACCCCACACTCTGATGCAAGCTTTCGTAGAAGCTGAGAGGTATTGATGTTTGCAGTCATGATAATGGAGTGTCCCGAAGCAGCATATTTGGCGAACATCTGTCCTGCCCGGCTTTCATACGCTATGTCGAGGGCTCCCTCAGGCGTATCGATGAATATAGTCGCCTGCCCAGCATGATGAGACATATACTGGGAAAAGGCCATTCGAAGGGCGATGTCCAGAAAAAATCTCTGACTTTCAGAGAGCTGATAGTCCTCTCTGCGCAGCGATCCTCTCATCTCCAATATGAGTGAAAGTCGTGGGTCAATAACTGACGTGCTAGAGTACAACTGAATATCAATGTCAATTCCAAGAAATAGCACGGCCAAATCGCGAAATAGCGGAACGAATTCCTGCTCGGCAGCGGCGTAGCTTCGTTCGAGCTCTCTTTGGAGTTTCAAGTATTCTCTCTGTTTTTCGTCGCGTTCGCTATACTTCTTTTTCTTGAGCCTGAGGTATTCACTCATCTCGCTTATAAGATTCTGTAAGGTTTCGTCTGTTCTACTCCGAAGTTGAACGAGAAACGTCTCGTTTGCAGCTTCGAACTCATCCAACTGCGCACTCGCGGAAGTAAACGTCGACTCGCAAACCTTCAACTCTGCTGAAACGCGATCTTTCGTCTTGAGCGCAATCTTCAAACGCTCTTTCGCCTCGCTGATTTGTCTATCAAGTTGCTGTAATTGCGCTATTGAATCGGAAGACGGGGGTTGATTCCTAATTTTGCTTGCGCAGAGCGGACATTTTTGAGCGTCAATGGCATGCTGGATGTGGTCGGCAATGCATGGACCCTCTGCTCCACATACAGCGCATCTCTTTTCGGAGATGGATGCGGATATAACGGGATGGTGGCTGACGTAGTAGTCTTTGTGAGTACGGCGTGAAAATTCTTTAAAATACTCATTTTGCAGTGAGCTGAGTTCAGCGGTAATCTCCATCCATTTTAGCTCAGCGTCAGAGAGATGAGCCACCTTTTTTTCGACTTCTGCCCGCCCCGAGTCCTGTGCCTCGCGAAGAAGCGCATATTGGCTTCCCAATTCTGCGAATTTATCATCAGTTAGCGTCGTCTTCATCGCATCGCGTATCACCTCTATGCGGCTACGCACATTCGAGGCTTGATAGCTGTAGTTGCGGGCTAACGATCCTGCTTTTTCCATGTCACGCTTTAGTTTGTCGGCTTGTTGGGCTTTTTCAAAATCTGCCCCTATACAGAGGTATAGCGCCTGGTTTAAAACGCGCTGATCCCAGAGTAGCAGGTGGCGACTTTCATCGAATGTAAGTACGAAATGTTGCAAAAACACAAACTGCTCGAATGAGGCTAACCCTACATCCTTGGTAATCCTTTGCTGATATTCTTGCGAACGTTGGCTCGGTGTATTTTCGCTACTGTCCAACACCACTTCACCGGTTCCCGCTTTGAGAACGGTCAATTCCTGAAGCTCGCCCGGTTCAAATACGCCCCTCGTGAGTTTATAAAGATGATTACCAACCAACAAATGGACGCCGACGCTAGCAGCATCTCGATCTTGCTCAGAAATTCGGCCGGTAAAGAAAGCTTCCCTGTAACCTGCCCCGAATTTGTAATACTCTTCGACTGATTTGAATTCGCGGTTAGGATTTGGCACTATTCCGGTGATCGCGAAGTTTACAGCGGCAAGAAAAGTGGATTTTCCTAAACCATTTGCACCTGCGAGACAGAATACACCGTTTGAGATATCCAGCTCAACATTTGGTTCTAAGTTATAAAGCGAGAACCGTTGGAGCCTCACCTTCCTAATCTTTGGAAAAACTAGTTTCTGAGAATTGCTCATTAGATTGCACCCATAGGGAATTTCCAAATGGCAACGCCAGAGTCCAATTTCCTGCCATCAAGGTCCATTTCAGTGAAGGGGCCGGAAATAAAGTATCAGTTTACATGCTTTCTTCTCTGTTCACTATTCACGGATCACGGTTCACGATTCACGGTTCATATGCTTCTCTATGCATGAGGCCATCGAGTGTGCAACCTCTTCTATAATCTTATGGTCGGCCCCTTCAACCATGACGCGGATCACCGGTTCGGTGCCCGAGGGGCGGATGACCATCCGGCCGTGCTTTCCCAGCCGCTGTTCCATGCTGCGCTGGAGCTTAACTATTTCCGGCACCTGGTCTATAGGTTTCTTTTGGCCCACGCGAACGTTAACGAGCTTTTGGGGGTATCGTTCCATGATCTTTTTCAGCTCGGACAGAGGACGCCCTTCCCGAAGCATTACGGCGAGCACCTGGAGGGCTGACAGGATGCCGTCGCCGGTGGTGGCGTGATCCAGAAAGATCATATGTCCGGACTGTTCGCCCCCCAGATTGTAGCCATTCTGCCGCATCTGCTCCACAACGTACCTGTCGCCAACCGGGGTCCTGACCAAGTTCGCACCAAGCCCCCGCAGGGCCACTTCAAATCCCAGGTTGCTCATTATCGTCGCGACAACGGTTTTATCTTTCAGCTGATTACGTTCGATGTAATGCTTTGCGCAAATGGCCATCATCTGATCGCCGTCGAGTATTTCACCCCGTTCATCGGCCAAAATTATCCTGTCGGCGTCCCCGTCAAGGGCAAAGCCGGCGGTGGCGCCGCTCTGGCGGGTCACAGACGCCATGGCTTCAGGGTGAAGAGCGCCGCAGTCCAGGTTTATGTTTTTTCCGTTAGGCCTGTCGCCCGTAGTCACCACTTCGGCGCCCAGTTCTTCAAGAACCGTGGGCGCAACCCGATAAGCGGCCCCGTGCGCGCAGTCGATTACGATCTTGATTCCCTCCAGGGTAAGGTCTCTGGGAAATGTATTCTTGAGATAGACAATATATCGCCCCTGAGCGTCGTCGATACGCCTCGCACGGCCTATTTCCGATGCGGGAGGTTTGGGCAGCCGCTCTATCTCGCCATTGAGGATAAGCTCTTCGATATAATTTTCGGTTTCATCTGGAAGTTTGAAGCCGTCGCTTGCGAAAATCTTAATACCGTTATACTCGTATGGATTATGCGAGGCAGAGATGACTATGCCGGCGTCAGCCCGCATGCTGCTGGTAATATAGGCGATGCCGGGGGTGGGCGGAGGTCCGACCAGCAAAACGTCAACTCCCATGGCGCAGATTCCGGAAGTGATGGCGTTCTCTATCAT
>Ga0187771_10003761_pt1 | contig 10643 bp, 9 predicted proteins | sample 0116_SJ02_MP15_1_FD_133139 | JGI IMG/M metagenome (GOLD analysis project Ga0187771, IMG submission 133139) | Tropical peat soil microbial communities from peatlands in Department of Meta, Colombia - 0116_SJ02_MP15_10_MG | ecosystem: Environmental > Terrestrial > Soil > Wetlands > Peat | place... | reverse complement strand
TCACAAGAACAGAAATTGGAAACTCGAAGTTGGAAACTCGCGACTGATTTCCAATCTCCGTTTTCCAGCTTCCGAATCTCAGCTTTCCTTCTTCCCTTCCTTCGCTTCCTTCTTGGCCTCCGGGGCCTCCCCTTCGGCGCCCTCCTCGGCGACCTTGCCTTTGCGGATGACTTCGGGTTCGGCCGGAGCAGCCTCCACCGCCTCCACTGCCGGTTTCACTTCCTCTTCCGCCTTGAGTGTCACCACGTGGGCCACCACGCGCAGGGGATCCGTGAGGATTTTCACTTTCGGCCCGACCGGCAGGTCCGAGACGCGCAAATTGCGGCCGATCATCAATTCGGTGACGTCAGCGGTGATGTGTTCGGGGATGTCGTCCGGCAAACACTCCACCTCCAGGTCGCGCAGCAGGAACTCGAAGATTCCGCCCTGCACCTTGACGCCTTTGGCTTCCCCGGTAACACGAACGGCAACCTTCACCTTGACTTTCGTGTCCCGCGCGATGCGGACCAAGTCCACGTGAAGCAGGTCGCCGCGCACCGGGTCCGCTTGCCAGTCGCGGATCATCACGCGGGTGGGGGCCCTGCCGCGGATTTCCAAGGTAAGAATGGCGTTGTGCCCGGACTCGGTGTGGAAAATCTCCTGGATCTTCCGGGAGTCCAGGGCCACCGGGATCGAGGGCCCGCCGCCGCCGTACACCACCCCCGGAACGCGCCCGCCCCGCCGCATCCGCCGCGCCGCGTTCTTCCCGAAATCCTCGCGCGGATCAGCTTCTACCGTCATCGCCTCAATCGTCATGTGTCACTCCTCGACCTCAAATGAAGAGCTTGCTCACCGAGGTCTCCTCGTGAATCGAGCGGATGGCATCGGCAAGCAATTTGCCCACACTCAGAATCTTGATGTGCGGGCACTTCACCGCCTCCGGGGAAGGGGGAATGGAATTTGTCGTCACAACCTGCTCCAATGGCGCTGAGATGATTTTTTTCAGGGCGTCCTCGGCGAAAACCCCGTGAGTGCAGCAGGCATAGACTTTCTCCGCACCTCGGTCCCTCAGGGCCTGCGCGCTCTTGGCCAACGTCCCCGCCGTGTCGACCATGTCATCCACGATCAGCGCGGTCTTGCCGCCGACGTCGCCAATGACGTTAAACATTTCGACGGTACGTTCGTCTTCGCGGCGCTTGTCGATGATCGCCAGAGGCGCCCGGAGCTTCTTGGCGAAGGCCCGCGCCCTTTCCACGCCCCCCGGGTCGGGCGAGACCACCACCACGTTGCGCAGCTTCAGCTTTTTGAAATAATCGACCGTGACCGGAGTCGCATAAAGATGATCCACGGGAATGTTGAAGAAACCCTGAATCTGGCCCGCATGCAACTCCAGGGTGAGGACGCGGTCCGTGCCCGCCGAAGTCAGCAGGTCCGCCACCAGCTTCGACGAAATGGGGACGCGCGGGCGGTCCTTGCGGTCTTGACGGGCGTAACCGTAGTAAGGCATCACCGCGGTAATCCGCTCCGCCGAGGCGCGCCGGAAGGCGTCCAAGATGATGAGCAACTCCATCAGATTCTCGTTCACGGGGCGGCAGGTCGGCTGAACCACGAAAACGTCGGCGCCCCTCACGTTCTCCAGAATCTGTAGCCGGACTTCACCGTCCGGAAAGCGGCCCACCTGCACTTGACCGAGAGGCACTCCCAACTCGGAACAGATTTCCCTGGCCAGTGCGGGGTGGGCGTTGCCGGAAAAGACCTTCAAGGCTTGCCGGTTGCACTCCCCCATGGTCGTTCCCTCAACTCGAATTGGCGGTTCCCGCTCCTTCAAAATCTGGCTGGGAGGCCTGGATTCGAACCAGGGTTCCATGCTCCAAAGGCATGTGTCCTACCACTGGACGACCTCCCAACGACGTGATGAGTGACAGGTAACGAGCGGGACGAGACGGGCTTGAACGCCACTCGTCACTTGTCACTTTTCACTGCTTCGAAGAGCCGCCGCTTATACGTGGCGCGCGGAATCGTCCGCGTGCGGAAACTCCTCCAACCTTTGGGAAGCATTTTGCAGGTGCGGACCAGGCGACGAGCGGATTCAAAAATGGCGAACAGAGCAGATCCGCTTCCCGTCAAGGAGGCGGTCTCGGCTCCGGCCTGGATGAGCTGCCGCTTCACCCGCGCCAGCTCAGGCCACCTCGCGAAAACGACGCGCTCAAAGTCGTTTTCGGCCGGTCCCCAACCCGTGGGGAAATACTGTGGCCACGCACCGAACTCTTCCATGCTAGGGGCGTTCCGGGTTTTTGTCAACCATCGACTGACTTCCCGGTAGGCCTCGGCGGTGGAAATGGCAAAACCCGGAAAAACCACGAGACAAGGACGCGCGGGCAAATCCTCAAGCGGGTACACTTCCTGCCCGCGCCCGCATCCCAGTGCCCGGCCACCGAAAAAGAAAAACGGCACGTCGGAGCCCAGCTCCGCCGCGAGCGCCAAGCGAACAGCGGAGCCAAGACGGTCGCCCGTCAACCGCTCCAGGCCCGCCAGCGCCGCCGCGGCATCGCTGCTGGCTCCCCCCAACCCACTTCCCGCGGGGATCGCTTTGCGAATGGTCACGTGGATTCCGCCGCGGAAACGCCGAGCCTCCCGCCAAATTTCACAAGCGCGAAAGACCAAGTTGCCTGGCCCCGAGGGAAGGTTGGGATCGTTGCATTCCACTGCCACGCCCCTACCGCCCTTGCGCAAAGAAACTTCGAGCCGGTCGTGGAGGCCTATGGTCTGGTACACAGTACGGATTTCGTGGTACCCGTCCCGGCGCCGCGCGAGGATCCTGAGACCCAGATTGATTTTCGCAAATGCTCGAACGCGGATGGTTTGGTTCAACTCGCTCTGGAATGCTCGGGCGCGGCGGCTTCGCCCCGCGCCCGGGAGGTACGAAGGCAACTACTTCTGCACAGGCGTTTCCCTGGCCAATTGGAGCTTCAGGGCATCGAGATCCTTCTGCAGCTCCGCGGCCTGCTCGGAGTCGAAGTCGCTGGAGGTAGCGGCAGGCCACTCCTTGAGCGCCTGTTCCCATTCCTTCTCGGCCTGGACTTTCTTGCCCATTTGCAAGTACAGGCGCCCCAGATGTTCGTGGATCGTGGGGTCGTTGGAGATGAGGCGGGCCGCCTTCTCCAGATTCGGCTCCGCCAAGTCATAGCGATTGAGTTTGAAATACACCCAACCTAAGCTGTCGATATAGGCCCCATTATTGGGCTCCAGGGCCACAGCTTGCTTAATGTACTTCAACGACTCTTCCAGCCGAACCCCCCGGTCCGCCAGCATGTAGCCCAAGTAATTGGAGGCTGAGGCGTTCAAGGGATTCAACTTGATGACCTTCTTGAATTGCTCCTCAGCGAGGTCGAATTGCTTCTGGCGTTCGTACACCGAGCCCAGCATAAAGAGCGCAATCTCCTGGTCATCGGCGTTGGGTGTGAGCTCTAACGCCTTCTTGAAGGCCGCCTCAGCCTCGGGATAATGCTTGGCCTGAAGCCACACCCGGCCGATGTTGAAATAGGTCTCGCGGTCGGCGGGAGTCTTGTCGAGGAAGGACTGGAGCTGCTGAACGGCCTCCTCAGCGTGTCCCTGTTCGCCAAGAGTAAAAGCGCGGAGCACTTTCAGCGAGCGCTCGTTGGGGAACTGACGGATCGCCGCGTCGGCCTCCTCCAGCGCTTTGACGTATTGGCGGTTGGTGGCGTAGGTGTCGATGATCAACTCCTCGCCCCGCGGCGCTTCCGTGCTGCCCAGAGAGGCAATCTGCCTGAAAGTATCCACAGCCTGGTCGAACTTGTTTTGGGACCGGTAAATCACGCCCAGCCGCTCCAGGAAGACCGCTCGAGTGTGCGCTTCACTGGCCGTGTATTGGCCCTTCGGGTTCTCGGATCCTTTCACCAAACCCTGCAATATCTGGATGGCCTTGTCCTGATTCCCGAGCAGGTCTTCGAGTTGCGCCTGCTGGTAGGGCACTTCAGGGTTATCCGGCATCAGGGTCTTCGCATGCTCGAGCTCCTCACGCGCCTGGTCAAACCGGCCCTCCTGGCGATCCAGTTGAGAGAGGCGGAGGTAAGTGACACCATCCTCCGGATCTGCGGCGAGAATCTTCTGGAGTTCGGTTCGCGCGGCGGGAAGTCTGCCATCGTCCATCAGCGCTTCGGCGTAAAATCTGCGCAGTTGCAGGTTGTCGGGATCTTGTTCCAGTGCCTTCTCGTAATTGGCTACCGCATTGTCGTAATCGTGCGTCTGGATGTACGCGGAGGCCAGGATAGCCAGCAACTGGGGGTCTAAGTCGCCCTCGGGCAGTTTCTTAAGGAGGTCGATCACCTGATCGTAATCGCCTTGCTCAAAGTAGAGGCGTGCCAGGCTGGCCACGCCTTCCTTCGAATCGGGGTCGGCATTCAGCACCCTGCGGAAAGCATCCTCGGCCTTCGCCCCCTCGTTGCTCATGCGGTAGAGGCGCCCCAGGAGGAGCCAGGAGTCCGTGTCGCCGGGGCTCAGGCGCGTGAGGGCTTCCAGGTGTTCGATGGCCTTTTGCAGGCTCTCCTTCGCGTTCTTGTCCGGCTGGTTCTCGCCCAGCATGTGCCAGTAAATCTGCGCCAGCAGGCGGTGGGCATCGGGATAGTCGGGATGGGATTTCAGGATATCCTCGGCCTCCCGCACGGCCTCGCCGGTCTGACTGTTGCGCCAATAAAGCTCCGCCAATTCGACCCGCAGGAACAAGGAGTCAGGGTCAGCCTGCATGGCAAGCTTGTACTCGGAGATCGCCCGGTCAATGTACTCGCTGCGATTGTAAACCCCTGCCAGCTCTCGGTACCGCCGGGCCAGCATGAAATGGTAATAGGCTTGTGCCTGGTCGCCCTTGGGCGCCGGCGACGCCTCAGGAGGTTGGTTCCCTCCCGCTTGGGGAGAACTCTGGAGCGCACCCAGCGCCGCAGTCGCGAAAAAAATGAAGGTGATACCAACCCCTAGATATTTCACAACTTTTTGCATAAATGGTTTCCGCCCTATCGCATTTCCTCGCTTAATTATCCCATACGCCCGATGGAGTGTCAAAGGTTGAGAACCAAGAATTGCTCCCGGGGTTGCTTGGCGCATGCGTGATGCGTTGAAAACGTCATGAATCGTGACCGGGAGATGGGAGCCAGAAGCACTGCCCTCGGATGTGTAAGCAACTCCGCACCTTTTGAGGGGCCTACCGACCGGTCAGACGGCGGCCTGCAACCCTTTGCACATGCACCCTTTCTTGACATCCCGAGGGCGGTGAATATAATGAGCTATTCGGGTTGTTGAGGCCTCGGTGCGAATCACCTTGGAAGAGCTGGAACTCCACCGGATCGTGGTCTCGAAGACATACGCATCCGGGGCGTTGGACTACCAGGGAGCGGAGTTCCGGCAAGTCGCCCCTCTGAAAGTAGACGCTATCGCGGAACTGGCGGGCTCGGAAATCCGGGTTCGCGGACACCTGGGGACGCTCCTGGAGACTGCTTGCGACCGGTGCCTGGGCCAGGTGGGAATCCCCGTGGAGCGCGACTTCGATCTGTTTTACCGGCCCCTTCGGACCATTGCCCGGGAAGAGGAGATTGAGATACCCGCCGATGAATTGGAGGTGGGTTTCTTTTCCGGAGACGGCATCGAACTGGCCGACGTGGTCCGCGAGCAAGTGATTCTTTCCATTCCGATGAAGGTAGTCTGCCGGGATGAATGCCAGGGCCTCTGCCCGGTGTGTGGGGCGAACCGCAATGTGGTGGCGTGCCATTGCGTGCCTCCACAGCAGCAATCTCCATTTGCTTCGTTAAAGGAAGACTAGTGCCGTTCCAACTTTTTGGCTCTTGCTCTTCCGGTGCGCAGAACGGATTTTGGCAAAGCACCGCCCGCCATCTGTTTAGGCGCGATAAGTTGGAACGGCACTAGGACCGTCCCAGCTCCTTCAGCCAAACCCTCCTGGCTGAATGCTGGGGCGCGGTTTGGGGAGTGTCATCCTGAGCGCGCCGAAGGATGAGTGGCTTCGCGGAATCAGGATGACCCGCGAAGGGCTGAGCATGACAATTGAAGGCTTTTCGGCAATCTGTTAGAAGAGAGAAGAGAACTATGCCAAATCCCAAGCGACGACATTCCAAGGCGCGGCGGAACCGCCGGCGGGCTCACGATCATCTGGCTGGGCCGGCGCTTTCCGAGTGCCCGCACTGTCACGAAATGAAGCCACCGCACCGAGCCTGCCCTCATTGCGGCTATTACCGCGCGAGGGAAGCCGTGTTAGTTGAAGAATCAACTTAAGGTGAGGCGCACGAATCGGTGGGAGGTGCGCCGGCGCGGTGCCTGTGTATCCGAGCGCCAGGCACTATCCCGGGTCTCATTGAGCTGCCATGCGACGCATCGCCGTTGACGGCATGGGGACGGACGCAGCCCCCGCTCCCGAGGTGGAGGGGGCGATCCTGGCTGCGCGCGCGGGGTACGCGGAGGTGCTCCTGGTCGGCCCCCGCGATTCCCTGAAGCGCGAAGTCGAGCAGCGTGGCGGGCGCGGCCTGCCGATTGAATTCGTTCACGCCAGCGAAGCCGTGACCATGCAGGACGCGGCGGCCAAGGCTTTCCGGCGCAAGCGGGATTCCTCCATGCGCGTAGCGGCGCGCCTGGTGCGGGAGGGCAAGGCGGACGGCATGATCAGCGCCGGGAACACGGGCGCCGTGATGACCACGGCCAAAATTACCTTGGGCGTGCTCGAAGGCGTAGACCGCCCCGCGCTCGCGCAGGTTTTCCCCACCTCCAAGCGGACGACCGCCGTCCTGCTCGATGTGGGCGCCAATGTGGATTGCAAGCCCCAGCACCTGGAACAATTCGCGGTGATGGGAGGGGTCTACTATCGCGTCATCTTCGGCGTGGCGAAGCCGCGTGTGGGTCTGCTGTCGATCGGGGAGGAAGAGCATAAGGGGAACGATTTGACGCGCGACGCTTATACCCTCCTCAAAGAATTGCCCGGTTTTGTCGGCAACGTGGAAGGGCAGGATCTCTACAACGGTCGGGTGGACGTCGTCGTCTGCGACGGGTTCATCGGCAACGTCGCGCTGAAGATCAGCGAGGGGCTGGTGGAGGCTGTTTCGAGCCTTCTGAAGGAAGCGCTCTCCAGCACGCTTTCATCCAAGGTCGGCTACGTCCTCGCTCGCAAGGCGTTTCAAAACTTCAAGAAGCGCGTGGATTACTCGGAATACGGCGGGGCTCCGCTGCTGGGCGTACACGGAGTGTGCATCATCTGTCATGGCGGCTCCAACACGAATGCCATCAAGAACGCGATCCGCGTGGCCGCCGAGTTCGCCGAGGGGAAGGTCAACGAAAAGATCGAACGCGAGCTCGCCGCGGCCTCCCAGCGGCCAGCCCGAGCCTGAGCTGAGGACCAGCCGAGTTAGACAGAAGGCGGGCAGGACGTCCTCCTGAGAGCAACCAACTAGAGAGTCGCATATGCCTACAACAGGGGTGTTGGGGACCGGATCCGCGCTCCCCGAGAAGGTGATCACCAACTTCGACCTGGAGAAGATGGTAGACACCTCCGACCAATGGATCACCGAGCGCACGGGCATCAAGGAGCGCCGTCAGGCCGCTCCCCACGAGACCACCTCCTCTCTGTCGGTGCAAGCCTCCCGCAAGGCGCTGGAGATGGCGGGGGTTGCGGCGAAAGACCTGGACCTCATTATCTGTTCCACGATCTCACCCGACATGCCCTTGCCGGCGACGGCGGCGTTCATCCAGAGGGAACTGGGCGCGCCCGGTTGCTGCGCCTTCGACCTGGCGGCCGCCTGCTCGGGGTTCCTTTTCGGCATCACGGTGGCCGACCAGTTCATCCGCAATGGAAGCGCCCGGCATATCCTGGTCATTGGCGCCGAACTGCTCTCGCGCTACCTCGATTACAAAGACCGCGCCACTTGCGTCATCTTCGGCGACGGGGTAGCGGCAGCCGTTCTGGGGCCCGTGTTGCCTCCTTCGGGCATCCTCGCCTCCGAGCTGCACACGGAGGGCATGTACGCCGACCATCTCTTCATCCCCGCGGGCGGCACGCAGATGCCCGCCTCGTGCGAAACCGTGCAACAGCGGGCACACTACATCAAAATGAGAGGGAATGAGCTCTTCAAGGTTGCGGTCCGCAGCCTGGAAGACGTTTCGCGCCGCGTCCTGGAGAAGGCCAAGCTGGGCCCCGAGCAGATTAACCTTTTCATCCCTCATCAGGCGAACCAGCGCATTACCGAGGCCGTGCGCGAGCGCCTGGGCATAAGCCCCGAGATCGTCTACAACAATATCAACCGCGTGGGAAATACCTCCTCGGCGTCTATCCCCATTTGCCTCGACGAATGCCTGCGCAGCGGGCGCCTCACAAAAGGGGACCTGGTCCTGATGGCAGCCTTTGGCGCCGGCGTCACCTGGGGGGCCGTGCTGATGCGCTGGTGAAGGCCCTAAGTTACGGGGCCATTCGCCCATTGATTGATTTAATCAATGGATAATCTTTAAATGACTCAGTCGGGTAAGATCGCGTTCATATTCCCCGGCCAAGGGTCTCAATATCCCGGTATGGGACGGGAAATAGCGGAAGCCTTTCCGAGCGCGCGCCAGGTCTTCGAGGAGGCGGACTGCGCTCTGGGCTTCGCAATTTCCAAGCTCTGCTTCGAGGGGCCGGCGGAGGAGCTTCAGCTCACCGCCAATACCCAACCGGCGATCTTAACCGTGTCGGTGGCCGCAGCGACGGTCTTGCAAGAGATCGGTGTGCAGGCGGATTATGTTGCCGGGCATAGCTTGGGCGAGTACTCCGCATTGGTAGTCGCGGGCAGCCTGAGGCTGACGGACGCTGTCCGCCTGGTGCGGAATCGTGGCCGGTACATGCAGGAAGCCGTGCCGGTAGGGGAAGGCGCCATGGCCGCCCTGCTGGGGCTGGACGCGGAGTCGGTAGAAGAAATCTGTCGGGAGGCGGCGCAGGGAGAAGTTGTCTCCCCGGCCAGCCTCAATTCGCCGCGTCAAGTGGTCATTGCGGGGCACGCCGCGGCCGTAGCCCGCGCCGTTCAACTGGCGGGAGCGCGCGGCGCCAAGCGTGCAATCATGCTGAAAGTTAGCGCCCCGTTCCATTGCGCGCTCATGAAGCCCGCGCAGGAACGTTTGGCCGGAGACCTGGACCAAACGGAATTTTCGGATCTGCGCGTCCCGCTGGTCAACAACGCGGATGGGCGGCTGACCCAATCAGGGGCGGAGGCGCGGGAAGGTTTGAAGCGGCAGGTCACGCTGCCGGTCCGGTGGGAGCAATCGATGCGGTTGTTGAGGTCTGAAAATGTCGGGACGTTCATGGAGGTCGGTCCGGGGAGAGTGCTTTCGGGCTTGCTGCGTGACATCGATCGCCAAGCTGAATGTCTGCACGTGGAGGACATGGCTTCTTTGAAGGAGGTCGCGGGGCGTCTGGCCCCGCACTGGCAGGGCAACGCTTCGTTGTAGCGCCCCGAGGCATCGGGGCGCCATAGGGAGGAGCAAAGGCGCGTATGCTGAGCATGGAAGGGCATGTGGCACTAGTAACAGGAGCCGCGCAGGGAATCGGCCGGGCTATTGCCCTGACTCTCGCGCAGGCCGGAGCCGCCGTCGCCGGCGGCGATGTCAACATGGAGAAGATGGAAAGCGTCGCCAAGGAAGTCGAAGCCCTGGGCCGCAGGGCTCTGGCTGTCCACCTCGACATCGCCAACCCCGATTCCGTGAAGCAAGGCGTGGAGAAGGTGCTCGCCGTCTTCGAAAAAATCGACATCCTCGTGAACAACGCCGGGATCACCAAAGACAACCTCATCCTGCGCATGAAGCCCGAGGACTGGGACCTGGTGCTCCGCATCAACCTGAGCGGGGCTTTTCACTGCACCCGCGCGGTCCTGCCCGGGATGGTCAAGCAGCGCTACGGGCGGATCATCAACATCGCCTCCGTGGTGGCGCAGGCCGGCAACGCGGGGCAAGCGAATTACATTTCCTCGAAGGCCGGTGTGATTGGCCTCACCAAGGCCGTGGCCTCCGAGGTCGGCAGCCGGAACATCACCGTGAATGCTGTCGCCCCGGGCTTTATTGCCACGGCCATGACCGAGAAATTGCCGGAAGAAGTCAAACAGCGTATGCTGCGCATGATTCCCCTGGGGCGCATGGGTTCTGACCAGGACGTGGCCAACGCCGTGCGTTTCCTGGCCACCGAAGAAGCCGGCTATATTACAGGGCACGTGCTAAACGTTAACGGCGGGATGTTCATGCAGTAGGCGGCGCAGGGTGGTCAGCGGCAGGCGGGAGAAACTCGGAAGGCCGTTCGTGGTATGCCCTGGACTATTCGCTTGTCACTCGTCACTTGCCGCTGCTAGAATGTCGGCCCCGTGCCTGTTTGTCAGCCGACGGATTACTTGAGGAGGATTAACGCATGCCTTCGGTCGAAGAGAAGGTCAAACAGATTATCGTGGAACAACTGGGCGTCGATGAAGCTGAGGTGACTCCTACCGCTCATTTCGTGGATGACCTGGGCGCAGATTCCCTGGATCTCGTCGAGCTCGTGATGGCACTCGAAGAACAATTCGAGATCGAAATCCCCGACGAGGACGCGGAGAAGATCCAGACGGTGAAAGAGGCCATCGATTACATTCAGGGCCACACGAAAC
>Ga0187771_10003760_pt1 | contig 10644 bp, 7 predicted proteins | sample 0116_SJ02_MP15_1_FD_133139 | JGI IMG/M metagenome (GOLD analysis project Ga0187771, IMG submission 133139) | Tropical peat soil microbial communities from peatlands in Department of Meta, Colombia - 0116_SJ02_MP15_10_MG | ecosystem: Environmental > Terrestrial > Soil > Wetlands > Peat | place... | reverse complement strand
GAAGAGTTGTTGGAGTCTTTCATCAAAACTGTCGCTATGGCGATTGACGAGAAATCTCCCTATACCGGCGGTCATGTCCGTCGGGTTTCAGAATTGACAATGGCAATTGCAGAAAAGATAAACGAATCTACAGAAGGGCCATATGCAGGTGTTCACTTTGATGAAGAAAAATTGAAAGAGCTTCGCATATCGGCGTGGCTTCATGATGTGGGGAAAATAACTACGCCGGAATACATAATTGATAAGGGGAAAAAGCTTGAAACTATTTATGACAGAGTCGAAGCCTTAAAAGCACGTTTTGAGGTTCTTAAGAGGGACTATATTATTGAAGAATTGAGAAAAGTAGATCCGCAAAAAAAGGGGAAAAGCCGGAAAAAAGTAGTTGATGACTACAAGATATTTACCAAGGATTTAAAAAGGGATTTTGAATTTCTGTCAGAGATTAACACGGGAACAAAATTAATGGACGAAAAGATGTTGAACCGGCTGAAAAGAATAACTGCGAGAAAGTGGGACTTAGACGGAGATTCACGTAAATTTCTAAATGACGATGAACTTTACAATTTGAGCATTTCTCAAGGCACACTTACAAAAGAAGAGAAAGAAATAATCAAGAATCATGTAAACGTTACGCACAAAATACTCTCTCAACTTCCGTTTCCCAAAAAGCTGAGAAATGTCACATATTATGCTTCTGCTCATCATGAGAAAATTGACGGCAGCGGCTATCCATTTGGATTAAAGGGCGAGCAGTTTCCTCTCCAGGCCAGAATAATAGCACTGGCGGATATTTTCGATGCGTTGACAGCGAAGGATAGGCCATATAAAAAAGAAAGAACTCTGTCGGATGCCATTAAGATAATGGGATATATGGTAAAGGAAAAGCATATCGATGCTGATCTGTTTGAGCTATTTATTAAGGAGCGGATTTATCTCAACTATGCAAAGAGAGAATTGACACCTCACCAGATTGATATTGTTTAATGCGGGCGTGGGAATTTTTGATTAAGCTACATTTGAGGTAAATAATAGTCAGCGATATAAACCTACCGATGATCCAAAAGATTACCGCGTCGCTTAGTACCCCGTTGTATCGCATCAGGAGGTTTATCACGGCTTGCAATAGATTTGATCTCCTGTTCTATCTCCTGGTATTTTTCACTATAATTTGGAAAATATTTTAGTGCTTCCTTGAAGTGAAAAAGGGCACTGTCCATTTTGTTTTTTTTCTTAAAATATATACCAAAATTGTAATGTGAGTCACCGGGATCGTTTGTTTTTCCGTATGCTATGGCAATGCTATAGTAAACGTCTATATCATCTATATTTTTCTTTTCTATTTTTTTGTAAATGTTCAGGGCTGTTGTATAATCACCCTGCAATTCGTAGGATCTTCCAAGGTAAAGTATTGTATCCGAATCATCTTCATTAATGGTTAACGCCTTACGGAGGATGTTAATCGCTTCGGATGTACGACCCAATTTGAAGTAGGCAATTCCAAGATCTCTTGAGATATCTTCATCATCAGGAGCAAGGCTTAATGCCTTATGAAAGTTGGTAAGGGAATCATTCGTTCTCCCAAGCCTATCTTGTATCACGGCAATTCCATAAAGTGCATCGACATTATTTTGGTTCTTTTGTAAAATACTTTGAAAATGCTTAAGACCAGAATCCAGATCTCTATCCCTCAAAATAAGGAAGGTTTGCGTCCTTGTTAAATTGCCAATGATACTATCCGCGCCCTTATGAGTGTATGTAGTATGCAGTAATGCATCGATATAGGTGATTCTTTCATCGGTGCCCGGGTGGGTGAGAAAATAAGAAGGAATATTACTTGAGTAGAATTCATACTTTCTCATTTTTTTCATGAAGTCTAACATTGCGCTTCCATCATAGCCTGCACTAACCAGATAATACATGCCGAGTCTATCAGCCTCTTCTTCATTTTCACGGCTGTATTTAAGATTCAGGGTCGTGGCTGTCGCTACAGAAAAAGCTACAGCAGCGGCTGAAAGATCCCCCCCTCCTCCAAGAAACGCGCCGGCAAGCATTGCGGCAAGTGTCGCAATACCGATCTTTTGAGACTTTTCAATGATGCTGGCGATATGCCTTGCGTTTACGTGGCCTATTTCATGTCCGAGCACAGAAGCAAGCTCACTTTCCTTTTCAACAATATTAATCAAGCCCCTGTTGACATAGACATAACCTCCCGGAGTTGCAAAGGCATTTATGGCAGAACTGTCAATGATTGAAAAGTGAAAGTCGAAGGGAGCTTTATTGCTTTGGGCAAGAACTTTGTTTCCAACTTGATTGACGTAGGTGCTGACCTTCTTGTCATGGATCAGCACATTACTCTTTTCAAGTTTTTCGTAAAATTCTTTTCCAAGTTTTTTTTCATCTTCAATAGTGAAAGAAGCATATGTTAAACTTGTAGCTTGGAAAAGTATAAAGAGGATAATGATAGGAATAATCCACCCCTTCTTTTTAAAGATATCTGATTGATTCAAATGACCCCCTCTTTTAAAAAAAACCGGTCTTTACCTGTTGATTTATTTATCCCGAAAAAATTGTTCATTTTTATACTATCTCTTTTAAAGATCATAATCAAGATACTGCATATATAATTCTATATCAATATCTAGATTAGACTGCATCCGGTGCCGCTTCCATTTAATATTGTTAAGGGTTAGCCAATATGTTATAGGCCTCATCTGAAAATATTTTCCGTTTTTTCCGATTCCCATATTTATAGAACAAAAATTAATAAAAAGATTAGTGCGGAGCGAACAATGAAAAGAGGGCTGGTTATTACAATTGATGGTCCCGCTGGTGCAGGCAAAAGTACAGTCAGTAAGACCCTCGCGCAAAAATTGTCTTATGTTTATTTGGATACCGGTGCCTTATACAGGGCAATAGCCTATAAAATTCTGAAAGAAGGAATTTCGCATGATAATGAAAAAGTACTTTCAGACCTGTGTAATCGAATAAACATTCATCTCAAAAACATCAACGGCAATTTGAATGTTTTTATCGACAATGAAAACGTAACAGACAAGATTAGGACTGAAGAAGTAGGTCTTCTTGCATCAACGATTTCTGCCATGCCTATTGTCCGTGAGACGCTGCTGTCAATTCAGCGGGATGCAGGAGAAGAGGGCGGTATAGTTGCCGAAGGAAGAGATATGGGTACAGTCGTATTCCCGAAAGCTGATTGCAAGTTTTATTTGGATGCGGGCATGGAAGAAAGGGTAAAAAGACGCTACAACGAATTGATCACGCGGGCTAATGCGGCAGATTATCAAAAAATTAAGAGCGACCTCATTGTCAGGGACCAGCAAGACCAAGGAAGAGAAATAGCCCCTTTAAAGGTTTCACAGGATGCTGTTATCATTGATTCTACAAATATAAGTATATCAGATGTAGTCGAAAAAATGATGCAGATAATCAGAAGCTGTCAAGGGTTTCTTTCAACTGAGTAGGCAACATAACAGCTATATGTATAAAAGATATGAATATTTCGATTAATTCACTTCAACTCATGTGAATGGGCGTCATTAATTGGTTCTCGTGTGATATTGTCGTTTCCTTTGAATTAGCTTGATATTTCACAATCAGTATGTTACAAATTTTCGGTTAAAGATGTAATTTATAAAATAATGGGGGTAATAGTTTAATGGTTAACAATGATAACTTAATTTCAGAAGAACATTTTGAAGGTGAAAAGGTAAATAAAAATAAGCCAGTGAATGATGTAGTTACTCAAAAGATTTTGGGCAAGGAAGAAGACATTGGCTTCAAGGAATTATATGAACAGAGCCTTCAAAGTGTACAACTTGGCGAAATTGTAACCGGTAAGATTGTTCAGATAAATAGTGATGTCGTCATGGTTGATGTAGGCTGGAAGACAGAAGGTTATATTCCTGCCAGAGAGTTAAAAGATGAAGAAGGGAACATCCATATTTCAGTTGGAGATGAAGTGGAGGTCCTGGTTGATAGAAGAGATTCGGATGGCAACCTAGTCTTATCGAGAGACAAGGCTTTAAAAATTAAGGTTTGGGATGACGTTAGAAATGCTTGCGAGCATAATACTTCTCTTAAAGGTACGGTTGTAGAGAGGGTTAAGGGTGGCTTATCCGTCGATATCGGAATTTTAGCATTCCTGCCCGGTTCGCAAGTTGATGTCCGTCCTGTAAGAGACCTTGATAAGTATGTGGGACAAACATTGATGTTTAATGTTCTCAAGTATGACAGAAAAAGAAATAATGTTGTGTTGTCAAGAAGGGCGATATTAGAGCACGAAAGAATAGCGGCTAAGAAAGAGACCCTGCAAGGGATTGAAGAAGGAAAGGTTGTAGAAGGGATAATAAAAAATATTACCGATTACGGACTATTCATTGATTTAGGTGGAATTGACGGTCTGCTTCATGTGACGGATATATCGTGGGGGAGAATTACCCGTCCATCAGATAATTTTTCCAAAGGTGATAAGATAAAAGTAAAAATACTTTCATTTGATAGAGACAAGGAGCGAGTATCCCTCGGTCTGAAACAACTGACGGATAATCCCTGGGAGAATATAACAGGGAAATACCCTGTCGGATCCGTCATTGAAGGCAAAGTTGTAAACCTGACGGACTATGGTGTATTTGTTGAGCTTGAATCTGGTGTCGAAGGTCTGGTTCATATAACAGAGATGTTCTGGACAAGAGAGATAAAGCATCCATCTAAGATTTTATCTATAGGCGATATAGTAAAAGTCATGGTTTTAGATATAAATCCTGAAGCAAAACGGATTTCTCTCGGGTTAAAGCAAACAACGGAGAACCCGTGGGAGGCTCTGAAGCAAAAATATCCGGAGGGGAGCATTGTTAAAGGCGTGATCAGGAATATCACGAATTTTGGTTTTTTTGTCGGTATTGAAGAGGGCATAGATGGTTTAGTTCACGTATCTGATATTTCCTGGAAACAAAATATTAAACATCCTTCAGAATTATATAAAAAAGGCCAAGAAGTTGAGGCAATGGTTTTAAATATAGATGTAGAAAATGAAAAGTTCTCTCTGGGGATCAAACAGGTAGATAAAAACCCATGGGATGAGAAGAATTTTAAATATACGACAGGTTCAATCATTAAAGGAAAGGTTACGAACGTTACCGACTTTGGTGTATTTGTGGAATTAGAGGAAGGTGTGGAAGGATTGGTTCATATCTCGGAATTGAGTCAAAAAAGGGTAAAATCTGCGTCAGAGCTGTACGCCGTTGGTGACATTGTAACTGCAATAGTTAAAAGCGTGGATTTACAGAACAGAAGAATCAGGCTGAGCATTAAGGATTACGAAGCAGCTTCTGAGGGATATTCAGTTACACAGTACATTAACAACAAAGAAAATGTCGGTTCAAATCTAGGGAAGGTCATGGCTGACGTAAAAATAGTTGATACGGAAAAAGGGTAATATCAGACCATGAGAAAACACCCAGTGGCACTTGGGATATTCCTTTTATTTCTTATTGGTATGGTATTTTTTCTTCTTGTGTATATATTAGGTTCCACAACAGAAGATAAGCACGCGTTTGCACTCAATAATAAAGTAGGTGTTGTAAAGGTCGAGGGGTTCATTGGTGATACGCGTGATATAGTCGAACAATTAAATCAATTTGGTAAAGACGATAGCATCAAAGCAGTCATTTTGAGGATTGATTCTCCAGGAGGCGGTGTCGCCTCTTCACAAGAGATATACGAGGCTGTAATTGACCTCAAAAAGAAAAAGAAGGTTGTAGCCTCTATGGGGTCTGTTGCGGCATCAGGCGGGTATATGGTTGCGTGCGCCGCGGACAAAATTGTTGCCAACCCCGGCACTATTACTGGAAGTATATCAGCTGTTATGCATTTTGCCAATGCAGAAGAACTTTTGAAAAAGTTGGGGTTAAAAACATCGGTCGTTAAAAGCGGAAAATTTAAAGATATAGGTTCACCTGTTAGGGAGATGACGGCTGAAGAAAAAGCGCTGATTCAGGAGCTGGTGGATGACATATATGACCAGTTTCTTGATATGGTTGCCCGGGATAGAAATATACCTAAAGAAAAACTAAGAAAAATTGCTGACGGAAGAGTTTTTACGGGAAGGCAGGCTCAAAAGCTGGGTTTAGTCGATTATTTAGGTGATATGGGATATGCTTCAACGCTTGCAGGTGAAATGTCTGGAATCAAAGGTAAACCAGAGATTGTATATCCAAAAAAGAAAGGCTCAAAATTCTGGGATTATGTATTTCGTGAGATGTTTGCTGCCATTGATAAGCAAATGCGGGGTAAAGTCGAGCAGCTACAGGGCATTTTATATCTTTCACCGGCAGCAACCTACTATAATATTTTATAATTATGACGAAAAAGGAATTAATTAAAAAGGTTCAGGAGGAAATAGAGGTATATCCGGACAAAGACATATCATATGCAGTTCACCTTGTATTTGATGCAATGATTGGAGCCTTGAAAAGGAATGAGCGGATAGAGATAAGAGGCTTTGGAAATTTTACAGTAAGAAGCCGAAGACATATATTAGGCAGAAATCCAAAGACATCTGATCTTGTTCATGTTCCGGGTAGAAAAATACCTTTTTTTAAGGTTGGTAAAGAACTTCAAGACATGATCAATGGGCGCAAGTAAAATATTAGTTCAGGTAATGTCCCATTCGTTGTCTGGTGACGCAAAATCCTTCAACTGTTCCCTTCTTTTCTTATGTTGCAACTTTTTTAGTGCCTTAGCTTCAATTTGTCTTATTCTTTCACGAGTTACGCCCATCATTTCACCAACTTCTTCAAGAGTGAACGGCCCATAATTACAGGCTACCCATGTGCAGTTTAAAAACGTTTCATTTTTAAGACGCCATTCGCAGGTAATGTCCAGACAAGCCTCAGCAATCAAATGCCCCTTTTTTTTACATTTGTAAGTGTTAATCAATTCACGCTACCCCTCTTTCCCAAGTTATTGAAGTTTAAGCTTACTGCAACAACAAAACGGGTAATCAAAATACTCACATCATAAATTTATCGCAAATATCATAAGCATTTTTTTTTATTTGTCAATAAACTATGATTAAATAATCTTCGGAATTTCCTGAGCTTATTGAGTTATTTATTGTGAATGTGAGTTTCACGACTTTTCAGACGTTCAAGGCGATAAACCAAGGCTTCCTTTTCTGCCTTATTGTTGAAGGATGGGAGATTTAACGTTCCGCTGACAATATTGATAGCCTTTTTAAAATTATGGCATTTATGTTCAAACCACTTTGCAAGTTCTTCTGTTGCGAAAAAATTGACTGGATCATCTATGAGCATCAACTCCCATATTCGGACGGCATCACTCCAGCGGCCGGAACGCTTGTAAATCCGGGAAAGTGTTCTCCTGGACTCAAAGGCAACTTCTGAGTTCTGTGAGTTAAGCAAAGGCTCGAGAATTTTTCCGGCCCCTGATGAATCTCCACGGTCAAGAAAGAGCCGGGACGCTGCTAAAAGGTCAAAATGATCGGCAGTGGAAATATCATAATCAAATTTCAACATTTCGGCAAGGTGAAGTGTAAGGATAGACATAGAGATTACGTCTAGGCGGTTGTGTTCAAAGACATCTGCCACAAAGCGGGCATCACGGTGTCTTAACCAGTCGAAATAACGCTGGGGAATTTCGCTTCCCGGGATATCGCTGTCGCGCTGGATTCCCAGAATTTCCTTCTCAAGAGTCGTTAATCGGCTGTTATCCAGGCGATGGCCCAGAAGACGGCGTGATGGGTGGAGTAGATCCAGATGAGGCATACCAGCCAGACGGTCAGGAAGACGGTTAAGGACAAAGCGCGTCGACAGCAGGCTGATATCAAATGCCTTACCGTTAAAGGTTACAATAAAGGATTTATCCCTCGCCACTTCCAGCAAAGAACTTAAAGAGGCACGTTCTTCAGAGAAGTCACGCGCAAATATTTGTCTCGTAACGAATGTCTCATTTTCAAACCAGCCCAGACCGATAAGAAAGGCAAGCGTGCCGGTACCGCCGGCTAAACCGGTGGTTTCAGTATCTAAAAATAAAGCATCAGTACAATTAAATGAGGCCAGGTCCGGGATATTAGCAAGCAGTGCCGCGGCATTCATATCAAGGTCGGAAACTTCTTTGATGCAGCGGCGGCCATGCTTTGATGAACCGGGATGGAATCCGTGAGCGATAAAAAATTTACCGTGAACATTCTCGACTTCCTCGCCTTCAATTACGTCCTTCAGTGCTAGGGGGCTGCCGCAAGGTGTTGAATGCCGGGTGGGAGTTACAACCTGACGCCTGGACATGATGGACTCAATGCGTGTACGCAGTTTGCTAATTTCGTCAGCACGAGGTGATGACTTTTGTTTGGAAGAACGATCGCCTGTTAGACGTTGCAGACGGTTAATTGTACTCATTTATCATCTGTAATTATGTCAATTATATTTAAGGCTGTCTTCTTTGCAGCGGGGCCTACTTCAAGGGTTGGTCCCACACAGCTCGGACATCCCAGGTTGCACGGGCAACTCTGTATCAGTTTACGGGCTGCGGCTAAGAGGCGGTCGTGTTCTTCATACAAAAGATCCGAGAAGCCGATTCCGCCCGGATACGTATCGAAGATGAATACCGTGGGATCAAAGGCATCGACCATGGCTAGAACAGGCTTCGTATCTTCTTTTGAAGAAGATGTGATGGATCGCTTACCGGCGCCATAACGTACAAACCATTCACCGCTCTTATCTCCGATACAACGATCTATATCACGAACATCGGCCATCAGCAACATTGCGGCTAGGTGGTGCAGGCTGTATGCCAGGCCTGACAAACCGTCGATAAGTTCCTCCTGTGTGTGCGGCAGTTGATAGAGTAAATCCCGGGGAATGGTGAACCAGTAGCTGGTCGTATGCATGTCCTTCTCCGGTAGGGTTACATCACCGTAACCAAGATTTTCCGACGTATAGAATTTTATTTTCTTATATCCCACTACCTTCCTAACCACCTGGACGTCGCCATGTTCTACAATTATTTTTTTTTGTTTTTTAGCAAAGCTGTCGATTACTCGTACGTTCGTGTAAGTCATAGCATCAGTATAATAATCCGCGTCTACCTTATGCACATAGGCCGTCTTGCGTTCCAGGTCAAGTTTATCCACGTAGTACTGCTGGGATTCAACCATGTAAATGGCGTCGTCGTGGACTGTAGTGAAGGCGCTGTCCCAGTCCACCTCGGCGATGACCTTGTGTGACCCTGTTTCTGTCGTGTCCACCACCACAATATTTTCGGGGTTTATGGATCTCAGACTGACCTCATCGGCGGGGTAACTTTCCGCTGTCCAGTGCCACCGCTCATCAACTCTGTGAAGCACTCCTTTTTCTTCCAGATAGCCGAGCAGCTCTTCCAGGTTCTCGCCTCCGAAGCGTTCTCCTCTCTCGAAGGGGAGTTCAAAAGCGGCGCTCTTCAGATGGTGAAGGAGTATGAGGAGGTTGTCGGGATTGACCCTGCAATGTTCAGGTGAACGGGAAAAGAAGTAATCCGGGTTTTCTACAATGAACTGGTCCATGGGATTGCTGCGAGCAATGAGGATGGCGAGGCTGTGCCCCGTCCGCCTACCGGCCCGTCCGGCTTGCTGCCACGTGCTGGCTATCGAGCCCGGATATCCGACCATAATGCAGGATTCCAGATCGCCGATGTCTACACCCAGTTCGAGGGCGTTAGTGCTCACAACGCCCATGATGTCACGGTCGCGCAATCCCCTTTCTATCTCACGACGCAGATTCGGCAAGTAGCCTCCCCGATACCCGGTAACGAAATGATTATCAATGGGCTTACCTTTAGTGAACTCATCCTTGAGATATTTCGTGAGAACCTCGACGTTCAGGCGGCTGGTGGTGAATACAATGGTCTGTATTTGGTTTGTTATAAGTTCCGCTGCGAGCTTCCTCGCCGGCGTCATCGCAGATTGACGAATTCCCAGCTCACGATTAACGATGGGCGGGTTGTAGAGGATAAAAGTTTTTGATGCCGTAGGGGCGCCGCTTCGGTCGATCAAATCCACAGGCCGCTCTAGCAGGCGCTCTGCATGTTCCTTAGGGTTGGCGACCGTTGCGGAGCAGCAGATAAAGACGGGTTCCTGGCCATAAAATCGGCAGATCCTCACAAGCCGCCGCATTACGTTTGTCAAATGGGATCCGAACACCCCACGGTAAACATGCAGTTCGTCGATTACGACGTACTTGAGATTGGCGAACAGTTTTTGCCATTTGGTATGGTGGGGCAATATTCCCGCATGGAGCATGTCAGGGTTGGTAACGACGACATGACCCTGTTTGCGGATTGCCTGGCGCGCATCATCGGGAGTGTCGCCGTCATATGTATATGTCTTGATGTCAGCCTTCAAATCAGAAATTAGGCTGTGCACCTCATGCATCTGATCCTGCGCAAGGGCTTTTGTCGGAAATATATATAGTGCGCGCGTTTCCGGTTCTTCAAGAATCCGGTTGAGGACAGGTAAATTGTAGCAGAGTGTCTTTCCGCTCGCCGTCGGTGTAACCAGTACCACGCTGCGGTTATTCCGCACCGCATCGACTGCCTGAGCCTGGTGGCTGTAAAGCTTACCCATGTCCCTTTCCG
>Ga0187771_10003759_pt1 | contig 10645 bp, 7 predicted proteins | sample 0116_SJ02_MP15_1_FD_133139 | JGI IMG/M metagenome (GOLD analysis project Ga0187771, IMG submission 133139) | Tropical peat soil microbial communities from peatlands in Department of Meta, Colombia - 0116_SJ02_MP15_10_MG | ecosystem: Environmental > Terrestrial > Soil > Wetlands > Peat | place... | reverse complement strand
GCGCCCTTGCCTTGACCTGAGCGCGGGCAAATCCGAATGCTCCTTGTCAGACTCGTGACAAGGAGAAACGTCGATGCCCGCCAGCGCCGCCGCAGAAAAAGAACAACCGGCCACCCGCTTCGCCAAGGATCAGCTCAAGGCCTTCGTCGAGCGCATCGAGCGGCTCGAGGAGGAGAAGAAGGCGACCTCCGACGACATCCGCGACGTCTATGCCGAGGCCAAGGGCAACGGCTTCGACGTCAAGGCGCTGCGCACCATCGTGCGCCTGCGCAAGCAGGACACCGACGAGCGCCGCGAGCAGGAAGCGATCCTCGAAACCTACATGCACGCCCTGGGGATGCTGCAGTAAGGCCTTCGCCGCGTCGTATCCTTTGCGCCGTCATTGCCGGGCTTGACCCGGCAATTCATGAAGCCGGCCCGCGGGGCAAAACCAATCTTATGCCGTAACGGCTAATCATCATGGATGCGCGGGTCAATCCCGCGCATGACCTACGTTTGTTACGCGATTGCGAGCTTACCGCAGCGACGCCGTCGTCTGCGGCGGCGTGAACGTGGTAGTGCTGAGGAACAGCACGGCGCTGCCGCTGAAGCGGTCGTCCACCATGCCGAGATACGGATCGGCCGAGAAGGTCATCACCACCGACAACGCCGGCTTATGCAGCAGCTCCTGCTGCCAGCGCGGATCGATCGCGCCGGCCCGCGTCGTCGTCAGATAGTCGCTCACGCTCGGTGTCAGCATGGCGGCGCGCAGCCACGGGCTGTCGGCGCGCGCGCCGCCGCCCATGGGCAATGCGGCAGTCAGCGGCGGCTTCTCGACCAGGGTGGTGTTGGCTGCGGACGGGATGATTCGCGCTTCCATCGGCAGGCTGGGCAGCCGCGTGCCCATCGGGCGGGCGCGCGCGGCGAGCGGCGCCTCCGCGTCGTCGGCATAAGCGAGCGCGTCGGTGCTGCCGGTGCTGATCGGCTCGGCGGCCGTCTCATAGCGCGTGCCGGCCGCGATCGGCGCCGGCAGCGCCGGGCCGGTCTCCACCGCGCCGCGCCAATAATTGTGGTTGTCGAAGACATTGTCGGCAAGCGAGGCCGTGGCGAACGGCTGCTCTGTCGGCCGTGGCCGCGGCAGCATGGCGGCGACCGCGACCGGCTTCGGCCGCGCCGCCGGCAGCGGTACGATGTGCTCGACCGCCACGCGCTTCGGCGGACTCACGCTCGCGACCGCCGTCGGCACGCGCGCCTGCTTGGGCGCCGGCTTGTCCGTTTCGTCATCCTGATCGTAGCCGAACAGCCGCGCCAGCAGGCTGCGCTTGGGTTTGCGTTCGGCCGCGGCCGATTCCTGGCTGGCGGTGATCACGCCGGCTTCGCGCGCGGCTTCGAGCGAGGTTGCCGAAGGCACCGCGCCGTGCCGTTCGACGTCGGCCAGCGCCAGCGCATAGCCGGGCAGGGGATGACCGTCGGCTGGAATATGCACGGTACGCCCGTCTGGGAAGATCTTCACCAGTTCCTCGCGCGGGATGCGCGGCCAGTGACGCACGGTGCCGGTGTCCATGTGCACGAATGGCGAGCCGGAGGTCGGATAGAAGCCGACGCCGCCGCGCTGCAGCCGCAAGCCCTCGGCCCTCACCGTCGCCAGCGGCACGCCGGGAATATAGAAGTCGATGGCGTTGCCGTTGATGTGCTGGCTGAACTGCGCCACGCCGCTCGCACGTGAGCGCGCGCGCAGCATGGCGTTGGTGCCCGGAGAACGGTAACCGCAGATCACCTGGATCGGCTCCTTGCCGCCGACGGCGCGATAAGTCTCCCACAACAGATCGAACAGATGCGGATCCATGTGGGTTTCTTGTTGCTTGCGCCAATCGCGCATGAACCAGTCGAGCTGCTTCAACGCGGCCTCGTCATAGCGGCCGTCGCGCTTGAAGGTGACAGTGGTGTCTTCGCCGGTGTGGACGTGATGGAAGGAGAGGGTGCGCGTGTCGCCTTCGGCGATGGCGCTCTGCAAAGACTTATTGGCGGCTACCAGCAAGAATCCGGCAACGCTAAGGCGTGCACCGACGCGCGCGACCGACAGAACAAGACTCCGCTCGCGCCACGCGCCAACCGTCACTGCCTTCATCCGTGAATCCGCGGTCCCAAAGCCGCTCCCCCCGCAGCGCTTGGCCGCGGCAGCGACGGTCGTGCAGTCTTGTCGGGAAGGGTTAATGCGTACTTAGCGCCCCCGCCCTGATGTGCCTCTGCTACCGGCCGAAAATGGCCAAAAATGGGAAAGGCGTCTGTGGGGTATCGGGGTGGAACCCGGCGGTAGCGACCGGCTGCGGCCGCGGACGAGCCGCGACATGCCGCTGCTCGCGCTGCGGCGGCGGTGGGTCGGGCAGATTGTCGAAATAGGCGTACGCGTCCGCGGCCTCGCCGCGTTCGACCCGATGCAGGATGTCCTGATTGGCCTGTGCGCTTGCCTGCTCGCGCTTGGCGTCCTCCGGCGGGGCACGATCGGCGATGCGCCGCTCGTCGCCATTGAGGATGGTCTTGATGCGCTCGTCGAAGCCGTAGATGTCCTCACGCAGTTGCAGTCTGCCGGCGTCGTCGACGAAGGCGGTCTGATAGGTGAGATGCACCATCGGCTTCTCGTCGAGCTTGAAGCTGCGCTCGCCGCGGCCGAACAGCGCGCTGAGCTGCTCGGCACTCGGCGCCCGACCGTTCATCGCCAGATGCAGAATTACCTCGCCGAACTTGGTCGGATTCTCTACCCGCATGCAGCCGTGGCTGAACGCGCGCTTGTCAGAGGCGAACAGCCGCTTCTCCGGCGTGTCGTGCAGATAGACCGCGAACTTGTTGGGGAAGTTGAATTTGATGCGGCCGAGCGCGTTGCCGGCGCCGGGCGGCTGCGTCACGCTCAGCGTGCCGTCGTGATTGCGTTTTACTTCGAGGCCCATGCGGGCGAAGATATTGGGATCGCGGCCGTAGCGCGGCATCAGCTCGTTCTTGATGATCGACTGTGGCACGTGCCAGGACGGGTTGACCAGCACGTTATCCATCGCGGCGGTGAGCAGCGGCGTCGGCGTCTGCGGCTTGCCGGCGACGATCTTCGTGTGCCACGCCTCCTGATGGTTCTGCACGACTTTGAGCGTGTAGTCCGGCACGTTGACCATCACATAGGTTTCGCCGAGGGCGCGCGGCAGCCAGCGCCAGCGCTCCATGTTGGCGATGACGGTATCGATCTCGGCCTGTCGCGTGGCAACATGAGCGGGCGCTTTCTCGGCGCGCCGGCCTTTAAGCGATTTGCCCGCCGGCGTTTCGCTTGCCTCCGGCCGCGCCGCGCCGCCGCGCAATTCGGCGAGCTTTGCCTTCAGCGCCAGGAAGCCGCGATGCGGCGGATTGTAGCTTTCCAATGCGGCGCCGGCGTCGGGCGCCTCGGCGAGCTTCTTCAGAACATCGGCCGGGTTCGGCGAGTGATCGCCATAGTCGACCTCGGTGAGCACGCGGCTCGGCGCGATGCGGCCGTTCGCCAGATGGCGGGCATAGATGAGCGCCGAATAGCTGAGCGTGAGGTCGGCGTCGGCGAGCGCCTCGGGACTCGTGGCGGCGCCGAAGGCCGGTACTGGATAATCGGCCGCGTCGAGCCCATCGGCCGCGGCGTTGCCGAGTTGCGCGATCACCGCCCTGGCGCGCGCGTTGGGAAGTCCATCGGCGATCCACAAGGGCGCATAATTGCGCGCGGCGTAGAAGGCCGCCATCGCCTCGCGTTCCAGCACGCGGTCGATGCGCTTGTCGAACTGGCCGGAGGTGATGACCGCGCGCAGCTTATCGGCGATCTGTGTGTCGATGGTGGCCGGATGCTCCTCCACCGAACCGCGCATGCCGCTGTTGTCAGGGGCCGGCGCAGGGGCCGGCGTGGCGGCGGGCGCCACCGGCTGCGGCTGGGTGATGGCGTCGTTCTGGTCGGGTGGCGTGGCGGCATAGATCGGCGTGGTGGCCAGGAGCGCCAGCATGCTGCCGGCAAGCCAGCGGCCGAATTGATTTGTACGCATCACGATGATCCCACCAAACTCAACCCGCCCAGTCGGTATTATGCTGCGGAACCACCGCGGCGGCGAATGAAATTCGACCGCGGCTTCCTGCGAATTTCGAACACGGCTAACGCACCGCGCATGGTTAAGCTGCGGCGTTTATGCCTTCAAAGCGTTGCGTTTTCCTTTTCCACCAGCGGCGCATCATCGAGTCCCAACCCTTCCAGCTTGCGATAAAGCGTCGAGCGGCCGATTTTCAGCCGGCGCGCGACCTCCGACATCTGCTCGCGGTAATGCCGAATGGCGAAGCGGATCACCTCGCGCTCGATCTCCTCGAGCGGGCGCGCCTCGCCCTGCGCGTCGGTGAGCCGCAATAACGCGGCACCCATCTCGGCCGGCGGGTGCGCAGGCAGGCCTTCGCGCGTATCCGGCCAGCCGGCGGCGATCGCCGGCGCGGCCTCGACCAGCGGCTGCGCGGCCACTGCGTCGGGGTCGACCTGAGCGGCGATCTGCGGGAATTCGTTGATGCCGATCTGCTCGCCGTCGGCGAGCACGACCGCGCGGAAAATCGCGTTCTCGAGCTGTCGTACATTGCCCGGCCAGCGATAGGCGGTGAGCAGGCGCAGCGCCTCCGGCTCGATTGAGCGCACGCGCTTGCCTTCCTCGGCGGCAAGCCGGGCGAGGAAATGGCGCGCGAGCTCGGGGATGTCCTCGGCGCGCTGCCGCAGCGGCGGCACGGAAATGGGAAACACGTGCAGGCGATAGAACAGATCCTCGCGGAAGCGGCCCGCTTTCACGTCGGCGATCAGGTCGCGATTGGTGGCGGAGATGATGCGCACATCGACCTTGATGCTCTTGCGCGCGCCCACCGGTTCGACCTCGCCCTCCTGCAGCGCGCGCAACAGTTTGACCTGTGCGGCGAGCGGCAGTTCGCCGACTTCATCGAGGAACAGCGTGCCGCCATCCGCCTCGACGAATTTGCCGGGGTGCTTTTCGGTGGCGCCGGTGAAGGCGCCCTTCTCGTGCCCGAACAGGATCGACTCGACGAGATTTTCCGGCATGGCGCCGCAATTGACGGCGACGAAGGGCTTGGCGCGCCGCGCGCCGCTGCCGTGGATGGCGCGGGCGATCAGCTCCTTGCCGACGCCGGATTCGCCAGCGATCATCACGGGAATCGCGGAGGCCGCCGCCTTTTCCGCCGCGCGCAGCACCGGCCGCATCGCTTCCGAGCGGGTGATCACATCAGCGATGGTGAGCGTGCCGTCCCGGCTGCGCTTGAGCCGGCGCAATTCGCCAGCGAGCGCCTTGGCGGCAAGCGCATTGCGCAGCGTCACCTGCAGCCGTTCCGGGCTGACCGGCTTGACCACGAAGTCGGCGGCGCCCGCGCGCATCACCGACACCACATTGTCGATACCGCCATGCGCGGTCTGCACGATGACGGGAATGTCGAGGCCGGCCTCGCGCATGCGCGCGAGCACGCCGAGGCCGTCGAGGTCGGGCATCACCAGGTCGAGCACCACCGCGTCGACGGTTTGCTCCCCGCCGAGCAGCTTCAGGGCCATGTCGCCGCCCTCGGCGACCAGCGGCTGATAACCGAAGCGCTGCACCATGGCCTCGAGCAGGCGGCGCTGGACGGGATCGTCATCGACGATAAGCACGGTTTCGGACATGGTACCTCGACGCTCGGCATCTGTGCCGAATTGGTGCAATGTCGCTGTTCCGGCTTAATGGGTTGTTAAATGCGCCCGCGCCGGCCTAGATGAATGCCGCCCCTTTCCCGTTTATCCTGCTGCCAACACCCGCCCCATGGCCAAGACCACGAAAAAATCCAAACAAGCCCCCAAGCTCGGCGCGCTGCCGGAGTGGAATCTCAACGATCTCTATCCCGGGCCAGAAAGCCCCGAGTTGAAGTGGGACCTGGAAAACGCCGAGACCCGTTGCGTCGCCTTCGAGGCCGAGTTCAAGGGCAAGCTGGTTGAGCTTTCGGCGCGGCCCGATGCCGGCAAGGCGCTGGCCGCGGCGGTGCAACGCTATGAGGCGCTCGACGACACGCTTGGCCGGGTTATGTCCTATGCCTCGCTGCGCTATGCCGGCGACAGCAGCGATCCGGCCGCCGCCAAATTTTACGGCGACATGCAGGATCGCACCACCGCCGCCTCGCTGCATCTTCTGTTCTTCACGCTCGAGCTCAACCGCATCGACGACGCCAAGCTGGAAGCAGCTATGGCGGATCCCGCGCTCGGCCATTACCGGCCCTGGCTCGAGGACATCCGCAAGGAGAAGCCCTATCAGCTCGAGGATCGCGTCGAGGAACTGTTCCACGAGAAATCGGTCACCGGCTATTCCGCCTGGAACCGCAACTACGACGAGATGATCGCCGCCTTGCGTTTCCGCATCGGCGGTCAGGAGCTCGCCATCGAGCCGGCGCTCAACCTGCTGCAGCATCCCGACGAGAAGAAGCGCAAGGCGGCGGCGCAGGCGCTGGCCAAGACCTTCAAGGCGAACTTAAGGCCGTTCGCGCTGATCACCAACACGCTGGCCAAGGACAAGGAGATTTCCGATCGCTGGCGCGGCTTCAAGGACGTGGCCGACGCGCGCCATCTCTCCAACCGGGTCGAGCCCGAAGTGGTGGAGGCGCTGGTGTCCGCGGTGCGCGCCGCTTTTCCGCGGCTGTCGCACCGCTATTATGCGTTGAAGGCGCAATGGTTCGGCAAGAAGAAGCTGCCGTATTGGCACCGCAACGCGCCCTTGCCGAAAGTCGCCCAGCGGACCATCGGCTGGAGCGATGCGCGCGAAACCGTGCTCACCGCCTATGGCGCCTTCTCGCCCAAGATGGCGGACGTCGCCGGCCGCTTCTTCGACAAGCAGTGGATCGATGCGCCGGTGCGCCCCGGCAAGCAGCCCGGCGCCTTTGCGCATCCGACCGTGCCGTCGGCGCATCCTTATGTATTGCTCAATTACCAGGGCAAGCCGCGCGACGTGATGACGCTGGCGCATGAGCTCGGCCACGGCGTGCATCAGGTGCTAGCGGCGCCGAACGGCGCGCTGATGGCGCCGACGCCGCTCACGCTTGCCGAGACGGCAAGCGTGTTCGGCGAGATGCTCACCTTCAAGAAGCTGCTGGCCGCGACCACCGACAAGAAGCAACGCAAGGCCATGCTCGCCGCCAAGGTCGAGGACATGCTCAACACGGTGGTGCGGCAGATCGCCTTCTACTCGTTCGAGCGCAAGGTGCATCTCGAACGGCGCAACGGCGAGCTGACCGCCGACAAGATCTGCGAATTGTGGATGTCGGTGCAAGGCGAGAGCCTGGGGCCGGCGATCGAATTGAAGGCCGGCTACGAGACCTACTGGTGCTACATCCCGCACTTCATCCATTCGCCGTTTTACGTCTACGCTTATGCCTTCGGCGATTGTCTGGTGAATTCGCTCTATGCCGTGTACGAGCGCTCGGCCGAAGGCTTCGCCGAGCGGTATCTCGCCATGCTCGCCGCCGGCGGCACCAAGCATCACAGCGAGCTGCTCGCTCCCTTCGGCCTTGATGCGCGCGATCCCACGTTCTGGGACGGCGGGCTGGGGGTGATCGAGCGCCTGATCGACGAGCTCGCGGCGCTGTCTTAAGCCGCCGCGAAAGCATAGGCGCCCGCCGCCTTATTTTCTCGCCAGCCGGCATCAGATACTGTGGCGCAGAGCCGACGTATGTCTTCCAACGACCGCGAGAAAAACCGCTTCACCGCCCGCGCCAAACGCTACGCTAGCGTCGGCACCCGCGTCGGCGGCGTGGCCGCGCGCATGGCCGGCGAGCGCTTTCTCGGCATGACGCCGGACCGCGCCGGCAATGCGCTGGCGCTCGCTTCCGCGCTCGGCGGTCTCAAAGGCCCGATCATGAAGGTGGCGCAACTGCTCGCCACCATTCCCGACGCGTTGCCGGCCGAATACGCCGCCGAATTGACCAAGTTGCAGAGCCAGGCGCCGCCCATGGGCTGGGCCTTCGTCAAGCGCCGCATGAGCGCGGAACTTGGGCCTGGCTGGGAAGCGAAGTTCAAGAGCTTCGAGCATCATCCGGCGGCGGCCGCTTCGCTCGGCCAGGTGCATCGCGCACGCGCGCTCGACGGCTCCGAGCTGGCCTGCAAGCTGCAATATCCCGACATGCAATCGGCGGTCGAAGCCGACCTGCGCCAGCTCAAGCTCTTGTTCGCCCTTCGCCGCCGCTTCGATCCCGCGCTCGACACCACGGAGATCGCCACGGAGATCGCCGCGCGCCTGCGCGAGGAGCTCGATTATCTGCGCGAGGCCAAGCATGTCGCGCTCTACCGCGCTATGCTCAAGGGCGAAGAGTCGATCCGCGTGCCGAAAGTGTGGCCGCAGCTGTCCACGCGGCGCCTGCTCACCATGGATTGGCTCAACGGCGACAAGCTGCTCGCGCACAAGGACGATACGCTTGCCGTGCGCAACCGGCTCGCCACGGCCATGTTCACCGCCTGGTGGTTTCCTTTCAGCCGCTTCGGCGTCATCCATGGCGACCCGCATCTCGGCAACTACACGGTATTCGCCGACGCCAAGGGCAAGCCGGCCGGCATCAACCTGCTCGACTATGGCTGCATCCGCATCTTCCCGCCGAGCTTCGTCGGCGGCGTGGTCGATCTCTATCGCGGCCTGCTCGAGGGCGACGACGATTTGGTGGTGCATGCCTACGAGGTGTGGGGCTTCAAGCGACTCAACCGCGAGCTGATCGAAACGCTCAATATCTGGGCACGGTTCATCTACGGTCCGCTGCTCGACGACCGCGTGCGCACCATTGCCGACGGCGTGAAGCCGTCCGAATACGGGCGCAAGCAGGCGTTCCAGGTGCACCAGGCGCTGAAAAAGCGCGGGCCGGTCATGGTCCCGCGCGAATTCGTCTTCATGGATCGCGCCGCCATCGGGCTCGGCGCGGTATTCTTGCATCTGGCGGCGGAACTCAATTTCTATCGCTTGTTCAACGAGGCGATCGAGCATTTCTCCATTCCCGAGGTAGGCGCGCGGCAAACCGCGGCGCTCGCCGCGGTCGGGCTCAAGCCGTCCGCCGCTTCATGATGCGGAGTTGATCCGGATCAAAAACGCGCCGGCGCGCGATGGTATTGAGCGCCCGCATTCGAACTGTGTTCTTCAACGACTCCGGGGGCCGCAACCGTTGCTCTAAGCACCCATTTGCGCTACCTGACTACTTTCCACCACCGCGATCCCTGGAGACGTCACACCATGGCCGAACACGGCACCGTCGAATATGCCACCGCGACCGGCAACGATTATCGGGCGCATGAAAACACCTATGAGCAGTTCGTCCTGTTCACCTTTGTCGGCATCCTGCATGTGATCAATCTGCTGCTCGGCCTCGCGGTCGGCGGCGTCATGGGCCACTGGTTCCTGGCGGTGCCGGTCTTTCTGCTCGCAATCATCGGCCTGGTATCCGGCCTGTTGAGTGGCTCGAAAACGTCGAGCGTCGTCGCTTTCGTGATCTGTTTCCTGATTTTCGCGTATGCCGGGCTGTCACCGCAGTGACGTGAAGCCGGCAAAACGTGGAGGGCTAAATGCTGATTGCGGTGGTACTTGAGACCGACCCCGCCGAACCGCGCGTAGCGGGGACGCCGGAGACGGTGAAGAAGCTGAAGACCTTGGGCGCGGAGGTTGTTGTGGCGCGCGGGGCGGGGGTGGCGTCTGGCATCGCCGACGCCGAGTTTGCGGCGGCGGGCGCCAAGATCGCCGACGAGGCGGGCAAGGACGCCGACGTGGTGCTGAAGGTCAGACGGCCGACCACGGAGGAGCTCAAGGGTTACAAGAAGGGCGCGCTGGTCGTCGCCATCATGGATCCTTACGGCAACGAGGCGGCGTTGAAACAGATGGCCGATGCCGGGGTGGTGGCCTTTGCCATGGAGCTGATGCCGCGCATTACGCGGGCGCAGTCGATGGACGTCTTGTCGAGCCAGGCCAACTTGGCCGGCTACCGGGCGGTGATCGATGCGGCGGAAGAGTACGGGCGGGCGCTGCCGATGATGATGACGGCGGCCGGCACGGTGCCGGCGGCCAAAGTGTTCGTCATGGGCGTGGGCGTCGCCGGGCTGCAGGCGATCGCCACAGCCAGGCGGCTTGGCGCGATCGTCACGGCGACCGACGTGCGTCCGGCCACCAAGGAGCAGGTGGAGAGCCTCGGCGCCAAATTCCTGGCGGTTGAGGACGAGGAGTTCAAGAACGCGCAGACGGCGGGCGGCTACGCCAAGGAGATGTCGAAGGAGTACCAGGCCAAGCAGGCGGCGCTGGTGGCCGAGCACATCAAGAAGCAGGACATCGTCATCACCACGGCGCTGATCCCGGGGCGGCCGGCGCCCAAGCTGGTGTCGAAGGAGATGGTGGCCTCGATGCGGCTCGGCTCGGTGCTGGTGGATCTTGCGGTCGAGCGCGGCGGCAATGTGGAAGGGGCAAAAGCGGGCGAGGTGGTGCAGGTGGGTCCGGCCAAGATCGTCGGCTACCTCAACGTGGCCGGGCGCCTCGCGGCCTCCGCCTCGGCGCTCTACGCCAAGAACCTGCTCACCTTCCTGGAGACGCTGATCGACAAGAAAGAGAAGAAGCTTGCGATCAACTGGGACGACGAGATCGTCAAGGGCACGGCG
>Ga0187771_10003758_pt1 | contig 10648 bp, 8 predicted proteins | sample 0116_SJ02_MP15_1_FD_133139 | JGI IMG/M metagenome (GOLD analysis project Ga0187771, IMG submission 133139) | Tropical peat soil microbial communities from peatlands in Department of Meta, Colombia - 0116_SJ02_MP15_10_MG | ecosystem: Environmental > Terrestrial > Soil > Wetlands > Peat | place... | reverse complement strand
TGGCCCTGCCGTGAGGTCAGCCGCCTTCTGAACAGGCCCTTTTTCGTGTAACAGGTGAGTGAACTCTCACTTGTTTGCATGACGAGGGCGATGATCGTCTGTTCCGACCACCGGCGCATGCTCAGGTTGCGCGTCATCATCACGGGGTGGCGCGCGACTTCGCGCGCCCACTCGAGCGGTCGGGCCCGCCCCCCGCCATCGGCGAGTGCGGTGGTGAGGAGCCCCATCGCGTTGCTGCCCCGGCCGTAGCGCACCGGTTCGATGTGGGTGCGGTCGTCCGGGTGGAACGACGAGGTGATGGCGACGCCGGGGGTGAAGTCGACGTCGCGTCGGAAGGTGCGCGCCCCGAGGATCGCCTCGGAGTTGGTACGGGTGAGTTCGCCGAGCCTCGGCGACAGGTTCGGCAGGTTTCCCGTATCGCGCATGGCGTGCAGCAGCTTCTGGGTGCCCATCGTGCCCGCGGCGAGCACGACGTCGTCGGCGAGGAACGTGCGCCGACGCCTGCGCACCCAGGAGCCGGAGTGCTCGGCGGTGACCTCGTAGCGGCCGTCGGCGAGCGGTCGGATGGCCGTCACGGTCGTGAGGGGCAGGACCTTGGCGCCGCATCGTTCGGCGAGGTACAGGTAGTTCTTCAGCAGCGTGTTCTTGGCGCCGTGGCGGCAGCCGGTCATGCATTCGCCGCACTCGGTGCAGCCGGTCCGGGCCGGGCCGACGCCGCCGAAATACGGGTCTTCAACCTCGCCCCCCGGCTCGCCGAAGTAGACGCCGACGGGTGCCTGGACGAAAGTCTCGCCGACGCCCATCTCGTCGGCGACGGACCGCATCACGTCGTCGGACGGGGTCGTCGTCGGGTTCAAGACGACGCCGAGCATCCGCTTGGCCTGGTCGTAGTAAGGCCCAAGCTCGGCGCGCCAGTCCGTGATGTGGACCCACTGAGCGTCGCTGTAGAAAGGAGGAGGGGGCTCGTAGAGGGTGTTGGCGTAGACGAGCGATCCGCCCCCGACACCGGCGCCGGAGAGGATCATCACGTCTTTCAAGAGCGAAATCCGCTGAATGCCGAGCAACCCGAGCCGCGGTGCCCAGAAAAACGAGCGCAGCCGCCAAGAGGTCTTCGGCAACGACGACTCGTCGAAGCGCCGACCTGCTTCGATGACGAGGACCCGATACCCCTTCTCGGCGAGGCGGAGAGCCGCCGTGCTGCCTCCGAAGCCGCTCCCGACGACGACGACGTCGTACGCTTCGGCCTCCATTTCGGCGACAGTAGACGTCGGTAGCGGCGAAGGGCGAGAAGACGAGCGCGACACCCGTCAGAGATGCCTCCCAGCTGCCAGCACGCCCGGGATGACGAACCCTGTCCGCTTCCCGCAGGCGCCTGTCTCGCGACGAGGAGCAGTTGTGTCCCCACCCCCGGCGACAACGTTCCGTGCTCGGTCGTCGGGGTCGGGTCGCGAACGCCGCGTCGGCGCCGCTAGGCCTTCGACGTCGGGCAGGCCCTCGGGTCGTAGGGGGGGATCGAGCTCGTCGCTGCCGTCGGCGGGCCGAGCGCACCGCCGTTTGTGTTCGGCGTTGTCGTGGCCGTGACCGCTGCGGTCGTCGTCGGCGATCTCGGCGACGTCGCGCTCGTTCCGGTCTTGCGCGGTGTCGTTCCAGTTGTCTGGCGGGATTGCCCAGCCGGGTGGACGCTCGTGACCGCGATGTCGGAACCGGTCACCACGGTGACGTCGGCACCGTCGAGCGTCGCGCCGCGTGCCAGTGCGACAGTGCCGGACAGGTCGGAGAGCACCTTTTCCGCGTCTTGCAGGTGCATCGGGGCGGCATAGCGGATTGTCGTTTCCGAGATCGGACCGACCGGAGTCTGCGATCCGGTGGCGACGACCCGGTAGCCGAGGGCGCGCAGTCTGGCGACGACAACGGTGGTTGCGGTCGCCGATCCCGTGCCGTCGACGACCGATACGGTGATCGCTTTCGGTTGGAGCTTCAAGCCCGGCGGGGTGGTCCCGAGAAAGGCGTCGATCGTCTGCTGGTCCTGTGGCTCGGTCGGGAACACGATGTCGCCGTAGTTGAAGCCCTTGTACATGTAGGTCTGCGTGTCAACGACGATCGGAGCCGTGTACTCGGGGACCTTGCCGATGTCCACCGAGTGGAACGTGTTCACGAGGTGCAGCATCTCGCCGACGCCGAACGAGGTGTCGACGGTGAGCTGCGGTGCGATGGCACCGAGCAGCGACTCGTCGGTCACGGGGTTGCCGAGGCCGTGGCTCTTCACGGTGGCGGCGAGCACCCGCAGGAAGATGTGGTCGCGTTCGATCCGGCCAAGGTCCCCGGAACCGTCATAGCCGAGCCACGTCTTCGTCTTGTAGCTGTAGTTGTAGTACAGGTGCCGTGCACGGACGAGTGCCAACGCCTCGATCCCACCGATGTGCTGGCACCCTGTCTTCATCTGGGTGATTCCCGACATGTCCTTGATCTGCGTCGGGAAGTACATGTCGACGCCACCGAGCGCACTGACGATGTCGGCGAAACTCTCGAAATTGAGCACCACATAGTGGTTGATCGGAATGCCGAAGTCCTCTTCGATCGCCTGCACGAGCTGACCGGGTCCGTCGGCCAGCGCCGCGTCGACCTTGTTGTAGAGCCCTCCCGCGCGGGCGTCGGGAACGAAGGTGTCACGGGGAATGGAGAGCAGGGACACGCGGTGGTCGTTCGAGTTCAGCCGGAGGATCATGATGACGTCACTGTTCACGCCGTTCACGCCCTCCTCGCACTGCTTGACGTAGATCTCGAAGTTCTTCGCCGGTTTTACGGCGCAGCGAGAGGTGGAGCCGACGAGGAGGATGTTCTCAACCCCTGATTTCGCCTTGACAAGGTTCGGCACCTTGACGCGTCCGATCTCGTCAATGCGGTAGATCGTGAGCCCGATCGCGAAACCGAGGAAGAGGACGACGCACAGGACCAGCGCGAGCACACTGCGAATGGTCCAGCGATGGAGCTTGCTACGTCGCGCCTTCTTTTCCCGCCGGCGCTGGCGCCACGAGCATGGCGCGGCATCGCTTCCTTCGGGGGTCATGGCCTCGTCACCTGTCGCAGATGAACTCGAGGTCGGGACATCCGACCCGGGGGTTCAGGGTACCGGCTGCGTTGCCGAAATGGAGGGCGCGGACGACGTAGAAATCGCGGAAATGTCGAACGGGTCAGCGGCGGCACGCGTACCTGTTGACCGGCAGTCGAGGCGCCCGCGGCCTCGGTGCCTATCCTGTTTCGGTGGCGCTGCGCGAGATCGTCCAATGGAAACGACCGTTTCCGAGGGCGCGCTGGCTCGCCAAGCAGGTTCTCGTTCGATGGGACCTCTTCGCGCATCGCAAGGACGAATCCGTGCAGCGATGGCGACCCGTCTTGGTCGGCGCGCGAGCCGGTCATGTCGTCGTTCCGTCCGTCGCGCTCGAATCGAGTCGACGAGAGGCAGGGGACTTCGCGGCGCGGGGATTGGTGCGCGCCGGTGACCGTGTGCTCGACGTCGGCGCTGGCAACGGGCGGCAGGCGATCGGCCTCATCGAGCTGGGTGTTGGCTCGTACACCGGTCTTGAGGTGGTGAAACGAAGCGTCGAATACGCCAATGCGGCCTTTGCTTCCTTCGGAAGCGTGCACTTCGACTGGTTGGACGTTTTCAACCCGATGTACAACCCCCACGGTTCACAAGAGCCCGACAAGGCCTCGTTTCCGTATCCGGACGGATCCTTCGACTTCGTCGTGGCGTTGTCTCTCTATACCCACCTGGAAAACCTTGTCGTCGTCGCGCGTTACGCGTCCGAGACCTCCCGCGTGCTGCGCGCTTCCGGCGGTGCGTTCATGACCTTCTTCAAAAGCCCCCCCAACGCGGTGACCGCGAGCGCAGTGCGGACCGTGTTCGCGGAAAGGGACATCCGCGAGATCGTGGGGAAGCGGTTCGTGGTCGAAGACGCGGCCGGGTGCGAGACGACGGCTTTCCACGATCAGTGGCGCCTGTACCTCCGCAAGCGCTGAGCTCGTCGCTCCTCGCCGCCCGGGCGCAACGAGGCAGCGCGCCGCCCGTCCTCGGGGGTGGGGTTCGCTCCTAGCTGCGATCGGTCGTCCGGCGACGGGCGTCCGGGGTGCCTGGGGACCGCGGCGATCCCGCCGAAATGGATCCGTGAGCCTGTCGCCCGAGCCCGCGCCGTCCCGCACGACGTGACTTTTGTCACTACGGCTCAGGTGCTCCTGAAGAGTAGGCTCAGGCAAGCCTGAGGATCTGGATCAGGTGAGCAGGAAAGGGTGGTGGCCGTGACGGGCCTCGGCGCCTCACCGATTCCGTTGACCGTGGCGCGTTCGAGGAAACCCCTCTTCGCCGGGGCCGCTTTGCTCGCAATGGTCGGCCCCGGTGTGATGGTGATGCTGGCGAACTCCGACGCCGGAAGCGTGATCACCGCCGCCCAGTCCGGTGCCAGGTTCCGCTACGCGTTCCTCCTCCCACAGCTCGTCCTCGTCCCGGCGCTCTACTGCGTCCAGGAGATGACGGCCCGGTTGGGGTTGGCGACGCGACAAGGGCACGGCGCCCTCATCCGCCGGACGTTCGGGGAGCGGTGGGCGCTTGTCTCGGCGGCGGCGCTCTTCGTCGCCTGTGTCGGGGCGCTCGTCACGGAGTTCGCCGGCGTTGCCGGCGTCGGCCGGCTCGTCGGGCTCCCGAGATGGGTCTCCACCGGCGCGGCGGCGACCGCGCTGATCGCCCTCGTCCTGCTCGGGCGCTACCGCCGTGTCGAGCACGTCGGCATCGCGGTGGGGGCCCTCGAGCTGTTGTTCGTGCCGGCGGCGCTGCTCGCCCACGCGCACGGCGGTGCGATCCTCCACGACCTCGGGAACCCGATCCACGCGACCAACGGCTACGCGACACTGCTCGCCGCGAACGTCGGCGCCGTCATCATGCCTTGGATGGTCTTTTACCAGCAGGAGGCCGTCATCGACAAGGATCGGCACGGTCTCGAACTGCGCGCCGCCTTGCGATCCGCCCGGTTGGACACCGCGGCCGGCTCGGTGCTCACCCAGCTCGTCATGGTGGCGGTGATCGTCGCGACGGGCGCGACCCTCGGCGTGACCCACCGGGGTGTCGCCCTCAACAGCATTGGCGCGATCGCCTCCGCGCTGACACCGTTCCTCGGGCATGAGCGGGCGATCGTCCTGTTCGGTCTCGGCATGGTCGGGGCGGCGGTGGTCGCGGCGCTCGTCGTGACCCTGGCGGGGGCGTGGGGCATCTCCGAAGTGCTCGGCTGGCGGCACAGCCTGAACGACTCGCCGGCGCGCGCCGCCGGCTTCTACAGTCTGACCGTCGTCGGGGTCCTCGTCGGCGTCGTGCTGGTCCTCGCGGCGCCGAATCTCGTCAACCTGACGATCGACGTCGAGGTGCTCAATGCTTGCCTGCTGCCGATCGTCCTCGGGTTCCTGCTCGCGCTCGAGCGCCGGGTGATTCCCGTCGAGCTGAGGATGCGAGGCGCCCGCCGGGCGGCGACCTACTCGTTGACGGCCGTCGTCGTCGCCTTCGGCTTCGTTACCGCCGCGATCGTCCTATCCCACGTCGTCTAGCGACGATGGAACGGTCGGGGTCGATGACCCGTGCCCCGATACCTGTCGACAACATTCAGCTCGTGAACGGCCCGCGCGACGACAGACCCCATCGACGCGGCCCGGAAGATGCCGGAACGGCCGCGGAGGCCGCCTCCAGGAGGCCATCCTGTCGCCCGTTAGGTGCGCGGCTCCCAGCTGAAGTACCGGATGGCGACGGCCAGTCCACCGATCCCCCACGCCGCGACGATCAGGACGTCGGTCCAACTGAACGCCGTGCCGAGGAACCCGGCCTGTACGCCGACGGCGAAGTGTCGCACGGGGAAGATCCGGGCGACCCAGACGATCCAGGACGGCGCGTTATTACCGAATGGGATGAAGATGCCCGAGAGGAACAGAAGCGGCATGATCGAGGCTTGGACGATGGCGGGCGCGGCGTCGGCGTTCGGAATGACGGACGTGATCGCGAACGCGAGGGCGCAGAAGCAAGCCGAACCGACAGCCAGCACGATCAAGAACCGGACGAGCGTCATTCCGGTCGGGATGTCTGCCGAGTACACGGCTCGCCCGAATGCCGCCGTGATCACGACGAGGAGCACCGCGACGAACATCGCGTGGATCACGCGCGCGCCGAGATAGATGCCTGAGGGCAGAGGCGTCCCGTTCGTCCTCTTCAGGATGCCGGCATCCCGCTGCGCGGTCACAGCCATGGCGATGTTCATGTAACAGGCGCCGATGACGGCGTAGGCGGCCATCGCGGCGACGTAGTACGTCGAGTAGTGAATCGTCCGTCCGCCGATGTGAACCGTCGGGTGGCCGAGCAGTGAGGTGAAGATCACGAGGAACATGAGCGGGAAGGCGAACGTGAAGAATGCCGACGCGGGGTTGCGCCAGAAGGCCTTGTTGACGTAGCCGACCTGGGACACGAAGCGAACGAGCGGCCTCGTCATGGTCTCGGCACTACTGCGGGAGGGTTCGTGCCGGCGGTCTCCGACGCCATCGGATCCCCGACGAGCTCGAGATAGACGTCTTCAAGTGATTTGCGGATGATCTCCAGCTGTTCTAGTTCGATCCCGCTCTCGATCGACCAGCCCGTGAGGCGGTAGAGAACCCGACTGACGTCGTCTGGGACGAGTTCGACACAACCATCGGCCAACGTCTCACCGCGGAGGTCGACGGGGAGCAGAGTGCCGTCGGGCACGCGAAAACGGATCCGGACGTCCTTGCTCTGGCGGCCGCCCAGCTGCTCCGGGGTGCCAGTCGCCACGATCCGGCCGGCAGCCATGACGGCGACACGATCGGCCAGGTACTGCGCCTCGTCCATGTAGTGCGTCGTTAAAAGGACGGTCTTGCCGAGGACCGCGAGGTTCTTCACGACCTCCCACGCCTCCCGACGTGCTGAGGGATCGAAGCCGGTTGTCGGCTCGTCGAGGAAGAGCAGGTCGGGGTCCCCGGCAAGCCCGATCGCGACGTCGAGGCGGCGCTGCTGGCCTCCCGAGAGCTTGATGACGCGCGTGTCGCGTTTGGCGACGAGCCCGACGAGTTCGACGATCTCGGCGACCGGCCGGGGATGCGGGTAGTAGCTGGCGTACATCTGGATCGTCTCGGCCACGGTGAGGTAGCGGTCGACTCCGGTCGACTGCAGGACGATCCCGATCCGGGGTTTCAGCTGTTGACGATCATGTTCGGGGTCGAGACCGAGCACGCTGACCTGGCCGCCGTCGCGGTGCCGGTATCCCTCGAGGATCTCAACCGTCGTCGTCTTGCCCGCGCCGTTCGGTCCGAGGAGCGCGAAGATCTCGCCCGCCTGGATCTCGAGATCCACCCCAGCCACCGCAGCCACGTCGCCGTAGGACTTCGTGAGGTTCACGACCTCGATGGCGGGCGCGCCGTCGCGAATAGGCCCGGCCGCGGTCGCGCCGGGGGCGCGTCGTCCCACCAAGGCGGGTGCGGGGTTCACGGAACTGATGTTAGTGACTACTCACAATCACGTCAAGACCGATGTCCTGGCGGTCTTCGGAGCGATTCAGTGATCCGACTCGATCCAGTGACGTGCGCTGGTGGTGACCGTGATCTCAGGGTGTGCCCAGACGAATCGTTCCACCGCGTCCAGAACCTCGCTGACGTGGGCGGCGTCGACCGCGACCACGGCGAAACCAAGCTCGGCCCGCTGCCACTTGTCGAGGTGCCCCACCTCGGCGGCGGAAACCGCGAAGCGCCGTCGCACCGTGTCGAGGAGGTGTCGCACGATGGCGCGTTTGTCCTTCAGCGAGCGGCTCGATTCGACCAGGATGTCGATGGTCAGCACGCCAGCCTGCACGGCGACAGCTTGACTGGCGGCCGGGCCGTCTCGCCAGCCACCGCCGTGCGAGAGTTCTCGTCGACTGCGGCGATCGCGCTGAGAGGGAATAGTCGTGTCCGGTGGGCGGTTGGGCGTACACGGCACCAGGGATCGGAACAGGGAGGGACTGACGATGAGGATTGGGATGATCGGCGCGGGGAACATCGGGTCCACGCTCGCTTGGCACTTCGTGCGGGTCGGTCACGACGTCGCGGTCAGCAACTCGCGAGGCCCGGAAACGCTCGACGCGCTCGTTCGGGAACTCGGAGAACACGCCCAGGCGATGGCGGCCGCCGACGCCGCCCGCTTCGGCGAGATCACCGTCGTCTCGGTGCCGTTCGGCAAGTACCGCACTATCCCCGTCGACGGATCGAGCGGCAAGGTGGTTATCGACACCAACAACTACTACCCGGGTCGTGACGGGCAGTTCAGCGAACTCGACGACGACCGAACGACGTCGAGCGAGATGTTGGCCGCCTTTCTCCCGCAGGCGCGCCTCGTCAAGGCCTTCAACGCGATCTACTGGGAGCACCTACGGGACGGTTCCCGTCTGGCCGGCGCGCCGGACCGGATCGCGATCCCGATTTCAGGCGATGACGCGGAGGCGAAGCGCCTTGTCGCGATCTTGATCGACGAGATCGGCTTCGACGCCGTGGACCTCGGGTCCCTCGCCGTGGGTGGGCGCAAGCATCAACCGGGGAGCCCCTTGTACACGGCGGACCTCTCGGCTGTGGAGTTGCGCCGGCTGGCGAGCTCCTGAGGCGCGGCAGCCGCCGGCATCGACGAACCGGTTCGCGAGTTTCGCAGGCGCGAGGAAGCCGTGCGGTGGCGACCATGGAGGACCGCGGCGGGAATCGGCGGGACGTGAGCGAGTCCCACCTGGGGCCGATAGCTCCGACTCGTGACCGATCCGCGACCGCGGCCGGCGAAGTGGGTCTAGCTGTTCGAGAGCTGGAAGATGATCGTGTGCGAGTACACCTGGCCCGGGTCTAGCTCGGTCGTCGGGTAGGCCGGCTCGTTCGGCGAGTCTGGGAAGTGCTGGGTTTCCAGCGCGAACCCTTCGCTCTGGCGGTAGATGTGGCCGCTCGTCCCGACGACGCCCTGGCCGACCAGGAAGTTTCCCGAGTAGAACTGCATGCCCGGTTGCGTCGTGAAGACCGTCAGGGTGCGCCCGCTTCCCGGGTCACGTGCCCGGGCCGCCTCGATGAGTGATGGCGGTGAAGTCTGGTTCAGGACCCAGTTGTGGTCGAAGCCGTGCCCGATCTTGAGCTGCGGGTCGTGATCGTTGATGTTTCGGCCGATCGGCTTGGCCACAGTGAAGTCGAACGGTGTGCCCTCGACGCTCGCCTGCTCTCCCAGCGGGATCAGGTCGGAGTTGACCGGCGTGTACCGGCTGGCGTTGATGTACAGGGTCTGGTCGTAGACGGGGCCCGAGGCTTCGCCAGCGAGGTTCCAGTAGGTGTGGTTCGTCAGGTTGAGGACCGTCGGCATGTCGGTCGTGGCGCGAAAGGTGAGCTGCAACTGGTTTTCGTTGTTCAAGGCGTAGGTGGCGATCGTGTCGAGATTTCCCGGGTAACCTTCCGAGGCGTTTGGGCTCACGTATTCGAGTTGCAGCCCGACCGTACCGTCGCCCTCCGTGCCGTCCTGCAGGACCGTCGGCGTCCAAACCTGCTGGTCGAAACCGACGAATCCGCCGTGCAGGCTGTTGATGCCGTTGTTGATGGGGACGTTGTAGGTGACGCCTCGGAGCGTGAACTGCCCGTTGGCGATCCGGTTGGCGTACCGACCGATCAGGGCGCCGAAGTACGTGCCGAGACCGTTCTTGCCGTTGACGTTCGGTTGGGCGTTGTAGTCGACGTAGTCCCGCAGTGTCGGGTAGCCGAGCGTGACGTTCGCCGCGGTGCCGGAAGCGTCCGGGAAGCTGACCGACTGGATGATCCCGCCGTAGTTGAAGATCTTCACGACCATGCCGTGACGGTTGCTCAGGGTGTACAGGTTGACCAGCTGTCCGTTTACCTCGCCAGCGGCCGCGGAAATGATCGTCGGCGCACCCGATTTCGTGCTGGAGCTTCTCCTGCGGTCGTCCGTCATCTGTTCGCCAACCCTGCTTCCGGTCGTCTCCGCCACGAGCCGCGTCCCCGCGAACAACCGGCACGGGGACCCAGCCGGGATCCGGGCTCAAGTGCCACCAACGTAGTCCGCCATCGAAGAGCACCGGGGATGCGGCGTTCGGGCGCGTCGCCCTGCTCGATCGACGGGGTCCGCGACCGTGGCTTCCGGATCGCTCTTCACGTGTTGGGGCGCACTCCCCGCAGGAGCGCGGATCGAGCCGTTTCGGCTCCCCGCGGGTGCGGCTGAGCCTGGTCGGCACGAGGACCGGTTGGCGAAGCGAGCGATGTCATGACGCCGCTGTCCGCAGCGCGCGCCGATCGACGTCGTGTTCGACAAGGAGGAACCGAGTGTCTTGCCTAGTTTGGTTGTCCAGACGGCGCGTCTTCCGGCGTGGGCCTGGTGCCGTGACACGAGAATCGACGGTCAGTCAAACGAGAGGAGCTAGATTTCGAACGGTCCGTTCCCGTTCTGGTTGATGCGTTCGCCAAGTTTCGAGCGGTGTTCTTCGGGGGGGATCGCGATGGTGAAGCGGCCGAAGCCAAGCCCTGACGACCCGGTTCCGGCTCTCCCGCGGGACGAGGTCGAGCGCCTCTGCATGCGGAACCTGCTCGAGAACCCGGACGAGCG
>Ga0187771_10003757_pt1 | contig 10652 bp, 11 predicted proteins | sample 0116_SJ02_MP15_1_FD_133139 | JGI IMG/M metagenome (GOLD analysis project Ga0187771, IMG submission 133139) | Tropical peat soil microbial communities from peatlands in Department of Meta, Colombia - 0116_SJ02_MP15_10_MG | ecosystem: Environmental > Terrestrial > Soil > Wetlands > Peat | place... | reverse complement strand
CCCGACCACCACGGGCTCGGCTACCGCAATCGGCCTGATCTATCCGGAGCTTCAGGGCAAGCTCAACGGCATCGCGGTGCGCGTGCCGCTGCTCAATGCTTCGCTCACCGACTGCGTGTTCGAGGTGGAGCGGCCCACCACGATCGAGGAGGTCAATCAACTGCTCCGGGAAGCGGCCGAAACCAACCTGCGCGGCATCCTCGCATACGAGACACGGCCGCTTGTGTCGGCTGATTTCGTCAACGACCCGCACTCCGCGATTGTCGACGCGCTCTCCACCATGGTCATCGACGGTACGCAGGTCAAGATTCTGGCCTGGTACGACAACGAGTGGGGTTACGTGAACCGCATGGTGGAGCTGACGCAGAAAGCGGCGGCCACGCTGGCACTCCGCCCGGCCGCAGCCTAGCCATGGACAGCGTCCGCAGCTACGCGCTCGTCACCGGCGCCTACTGGGGTTTCACGATCACCGACGGCGCGCTGCGGATGCTCGTCATCCTGCATTTCTACAGGCTGGGCTACGACGCCATCTCGATCGCGTTTCTCTTCCTCTTTTACGAGTTTTTCGGAATCGTCACCAACCTGTTCGGCGGCTGGATCGCGTCGCGTTCGGGCGTGAAGGTTACGCTCTACGGGGGGCTGGTGCTGCAGATCGCTGCGCTGCTGATGCTGACGCTCCTCGATCCGGCGTGGCCGAAGTCTGCTTCGGTGGCGTTTGTGATGGCGGCGCAGGCGCTTTCCGGCATCGCGAAGGACCTCACCAAGATGAGCTCGAAGAGCGCGATCAAGGTCATCGTGCGGGACGGCGCGGATGGCGCGCTCTTCAAGTGGGTGGCACGGCTCACCGGTTCGAAGAACGCGCTCAAAGGCGCGGGTTTCTTTGTGGGCGGCGCGCTGCTTGCCGCGTTCGGTTTCATCGGAGCGCTGACCGGCATGGCCGCGGCGCTTGCCGTGGTGCTCCTCGGGACCGCCGCATCACTGTCAGGCGATCTCGGCAAATCGAAGAAGAAAGTCAAATTCACCGGCCTGTTCTCGAAGAGCCCGGAGATCAACCGGCTCTCTTCGGCGCGTCTGTTTCTGTTCGCGGCGCGGGACGTGTGGTTTGTTGTGGGGCTTCCGGTTTTTCTCAGCCAGCTGGGCTGGTCCTCCTACGCGGTGGGCGCTTTCCTCGCTCTCTGGGTGATCGGTTACGGGCTGATGCAGGCTCTCGTCCCGGAGATCCTCAGGGTCTTCGGCAGGGGCAATACGGTTGACGGAGGGGCCGCGCGCACATGGGCGTTCGTGCTGCTGCTGGTTCCACCCGGCCTGATCGCCGCGCTGCGCGCGGGTATGAATCCGGGCTGGACGCTCGCCGCGGGCCTCGCCGTTTTCGCTCTGGTTTTCGCGGTCAACTCGGCGGTGCATTCGTACCTTGTCCTCGCCTATACGGATGAAGACAGTGTTGCGCTCAACGTCGGGTTCTACTACATGGCCAACGCCTGCGGCCGGCTGCTCGGCACGCTGCTCTCCGGTGTGGTGTTCGAGCTGGCCGGATTCGAGGGCTGTGTCTGGGGTTCCGCGGCGCTGATCCTCGCCGCCGGTGTGCTGTCGGCCGGGCTGCCGAAGGGCCGCGCGGTTTCCCTGCTTGCGGTGGATGCGGGGAGCGCGGAATAGGGGCCCGATGGCGAGGCCGCGCGTCCTGATCCTGTGCACCGGAAACTCGGCTCGCAGCCAGATGGCTGAAGGGTTACTGCGTCACGACGCGGGCGAGTCGTTCGATGCCGCGAGCGCGGGCACCAAAGCAACGTTTGTTTCTCCCGAAGCGATTGCGGCGATGCGTGAGGCCGGCATCGATATTTCACAGCAGCGGTCGAAGAGCGTCGAGGAGTTCGAAGGCCAGGCGTTCGACTACGTCATCACGGTCTGCGACGATGCCCGCGAGAGCTGCCCTCTGTTCCACGGCGCGGGAACAAGGTTGCACCGCAGCTTTGAAGACCCGGCAGCCCTCGATGGGCCGCCCGAGGCGCGGCTGGCGCTGTTCCGGCGGGTTCGGCATGAACTGCGCGAGTATCTGGCGGAATTCGCGCGCGAACACCGGAGAGCCGCGGATTCTTCGAACCCGTGATTGCGGCACTCTTCCTGAACCGCGGGGGTGTCCGGGGGCACAGACGGTGGCGGACAGCAGGACGATTCCGCTGCATCCGGGAGCGCTGAAGTACTATCGCGAGCGCGGGTGGGTGAGGTAGTCCCCTGTTTGCCGGATGTACTACGGGGCGCGCGGCGAATATGATCCGGGTGGAGAAGATGTATGAGTTTCACCCGTAATCCGATCGTGGGGGTTGCCAGCACGATGGTGTTTCTGGCGGGCGCGTGGTTCGCCGTATCGCCGCGGGTTTATGGCGCGGCGTCGCCGCCGACCGCTTTCAACAACTGGATGGCCGGAGGGATGATCGCGACTTTCGCGGCCATGCGGCTGACGCAGCCGGGATCGGAGTTCGCAAGCTGGGTGAATATGTTCCTCGGGATGTGGGTGATGGCGTCGCCGTGGATTCAGGGGTATGCGTTCATTGAGGCGCGGCTGGTCAACACGCTGATCGTGGGGGCGGTGGTTGCGGTAGCGGCGCTGGTCAGCGCGACGGCGCGCACGCGCCGGTTCGGCGTGTAAGCCGCGGGAGACAGCCTTTCACGCGGCAACCCTGGCCGGCCGCCGGGAAAACCAGTTCGTTCACAGGCAAAGCCGGGACTGTCCGGTGCTTTCCGTGTTATCTATCCCTTCAAACGCATGCTGGTCGTGCTGCTGGTGTTTCTTGCGGTCTTTTTCTGCCGGGACGTCCAGGTGCTTTCGCTCGGGGCCACCCGATTCGAGTACCGGTTTGCGCTCTACGCAGCGTTGCAGATGGCGGGCATCGGTCTGTTCGCGGCTGTTCCGCACGGCGGATGGACCGCCTCGATGGCGATTCTCATCCAGCTCGCGGAAGTGGGCACGGCGCTGGCTCTCGCGCGCTTCGTGGAACGGCTGGCGTGGATCGGATGGATTCTGCCTTCGCCGGTGCTTCTGGCCGCTCTCTGCGGGACGGGGCGGATCATCGGCGGCGGCATGGGCGTGGCGCCCGCCACGATGACGGCCATCGTGACTCTGGGCTGGCTGTGCGTCACGGGCGGGCTGGCGCGGGTGGTGAGGCGCGCGCATTGCTCTGCCGAGGACCGGAAGTTCATTGCCGATTTCGCCCTGATGAGCAGCTTCACCGTGCTGGCCTTTGTCCCTTACGGGATGCAGTGAGCCGCTCGCGCCTCGAAAGAGTCCCGTGGCCGGCTGAACGAAGCCGCCGGGCGAGGAACACGTGGAGCCGGATCGATTCAAACCTACGATCGCTTCGTGGGTGCGCGCACGATCCGGCGACGAGAGCGGAAAGAACGGAGGACGCTGTTCGTCATCCTCGCGGCGATCGGGCTGCCCATGCTGCTGGCGTGCTTTCTCGTTTCGATGGATCTGAAGAGCGACCTTTCGGATCTGACGGCGGCGGCGCGGGGCGCGCGAAAGGATGCGGCGCTGGTCGGCTGGGCCGATCTGGCGAAGTGGCGTGGCGACGGCACGGCGCGGATGATCGGGTACATGATGGACGGGAACCAGGCCGCGCGAGACGGGGCGCCGGTGAATCTGTTCATTCTGATGCCGGAAGCGGGGCAGTTTCTGCATCCCGCCCATCCGCAGCCGGAAGAGATGGTGGAGGTGCGGACGAAGCAGCCCGTTGCGTTCAAATTCCGCCAGCTGGTGTGGGCTACGGGCAGGCTGAGCCGGACGACCGGTGGAGACCGCGAACATGCGGCGTGGGCGATGACGGACGCTCGCGTGCAGCCGGCGAGCGACGGCGAAATCACCGCCTGGTTCGGGCAGTGAGCGACTACCAGCTCAGAAGCTGGCGGACGTTCTTTGCCTGGCGCTTGCTCACGATGAATTCCTGATTGTTGCTGAGGGTGATGAGCCAGCGCTGGCTGCTGAGGGGGCTCATCCTGCGGACGTGGTCGATGTTGACGAGCGCTTTGCGGTGAATGCGGCGGAAGTTGGTGTGGCGGAGTTTTTCCTGCAGGGCTTTCAGGGACTGCGTGGCGAGGTAGCGCTTCTTCGCGGTGACGATCCAGACGAGGTCGCCTTCGGCTTCGAAGGCCAGGACCTCGCCGGTGTTGAGCAACAGGTATTCATCGCCGCTGCGCGCGACGATGCGGCGAGCGGCGGGAGCGGGGGGTGAATCGGCAACATCCTGAATGCTGGCGAGGCGCTCGACGGCGGCGGCGGGACGGGAGTGGAGTTTGACGGCGCGTTCGACGGCCTGGGCGAGACGGTCCGCGGTGACCGGCTTCAGAAGGTAATCGATGGCGCCGGCCTCGAAGGCCTGCATGGCGTACTGGTCCCAGGCGGTGACGATGATGATGAGTGGCACGCGGGGGCCGGGCTCGAGGCGGCGAATCACGTCGAAGCCGCCCATGCCGGGCATCTGGAGATCGAGGAAGACGATGTCGGGCGAGAGGTCGCGGATGGCGGCGAGGGCGGCAAGGCCGTCGGACGCCTCATCGATCCGGCCGATCTCGTCAAGCTGCTCGAGCTCTTCCCGGAGGACGGCGCGGGCGACGGGCTCATCGTCGACGATCAGGGTCCGGAGGGCCATGTGTGGTTCTAACACAGCGGCGGCCGCTCCGCGAGCCGGGAGCGTTGTACGGGCTCGATCCGGCTACGAATGAACTTCAACCGGCGATGAGCGGACGGGAAGAGAGAAGCTGACGGTGGTGGAGGAGGCGTCGGAAGAAACGCCGAAATCGCTTTGCCCGCCGTAGCAGAGCGCGAGGCGGCGGCGGACGTTGGCGAGGCCGACGCCGTGGCTGTCGGGAGGGTCGGCTTCGGCGGAGGAGGCTCCGAAGCGGCCGGAGTTGGAGATTTCGACCTTTATCATTTCGCGGTCGCGGCGCACGAGGAGGCGCACGAAGCCGGCTCCGGTCCGGGAGGCGGCGCCGTGTTTGACGGCGTTTTCGACGAGCGGCTGGATGGAGAGCACGGGGATCTCGCAGGGGTGGGTGGATTCATCGATATCGAGTTCGACCACGAGGCGGGAGCCGAGGCGGAGCTGTTCGATTTCGAGATAGGCGCGGACGATGGTGAGTTCTTCCTCGATGCGGATGACGGCGCGGTCGGCGGCGAAGGAATAGCGGAACAGGCCGGCGAGATTGGCGACGAGCTGGCGGGCGCGGTGGTTTTCGCGGCCGATGACGCCGTAGAGGGTGTTGAGCGAGTTGAAGAGGAAGTGCGGGTTGATCTGGGCCTGGAGGGCGCGCAGTTCGGCCTGCGAAACCAGTTGCTGCATTTCGCCGTTGCGGATGCGCTCGACCTGCTCGGTGGCGATGGCGGAGAGGCGGTCGAGGAGTTCGATGTCCTCGCTCAGGTAGCGGCGGCCGCCGGTTCGCGAGCCGAGCAGGAGAAGGCGGGTATCGCCGCGCGAGAAGCGCATGGGCGCGAGCGCCTGGACCCACGAGGGGACGGTCCAGCGGGCGGCATCGAGGACGGCGATGGCGGATTCGGGGACGCGATCGGCGGCGGGAACGATTTCAAACCGGCGGGCGGAGAAGAATTCGGCGACGATGGCGGCGGCGGCATCGAGGTAGGAGGATTCGGAAGAGGCGGTCAGGTCGCGCAGGCGGGAAATGCTGCGGTCGACGCTCGAGCGGAGAAAAACGGTGCGGGTGAGGAAGCGCTGGGCGCGCGTGCGGGACCAGGCGAAGAGGCCGAGCGCGAGACAGGCGAGGGTGAAGACGATGCCGGCGTAGAAGGGGTCCTGTCTGGCGTTGGCGAGGAGAGCGAAGCGGGCGTCGGCCACGGAGGCGATCCAGACCGTGAAGGCGGCGAGGATGCCGTTGACGAGGAAGCGGATGAAAGCGTCGAGAAGGAGAAAGCGGTAATCCTGCAGGAGAACGAAGAGGGCGAGGGGAATGCCCGCGTGGTGAAGGGCGATTTCTCCCGACCAGGCTTTGGCGTCGTGGGCGGATTCGAAGTGAACGAACGAGATGGCGAAGAGGAAGAGAACCATGGCGCCGGCGAGGCGCGCGCCGCTGCCATCGCGGTTGCCGGCGGCGGATTCAAGAATGACGGAGGCGGCGGTGAGCGTGCCGAAGCCGAGGGTGACGAGGAGGATGGCCGCGTAGTGAAAGCGCGGCAGGCCGGTGACGAGATCGACGATGTGCAGCAGCACAGCGAGGGCGCTGACGACATAGCCGGCGATCCAGAGAAGGCGCCGGCTGGAGCGAAGCGAGATGTGCAGGAGAACGGCGGGCAGGACGCTGAGGACGGAGAAGCTGCCGGCGACGATGGCATCGGAGATGGCGTCGCCGGGCGAGGTGGCGAGGCCGATGAGGGAGCCGAGGTTCCAGAGAAGAGCGAGGGCGGCGGCGAGGCTGGGAAGAGGGCTGCGCTCACGGGGGTTGGCGCGCCAGTCGAGCAGGAGCAGGTAGAGAAGAATGCCGAAGGCAATGGCTCCGGCGCAGTGGCCGATGGTGTTGACGAGAACCGGAGCGTGGAGGCTGAGCCGATCAGGCATGGTACTCAGGCATCTTCAAAGATAGCGGACGCGCGGCGCGGACTATATGTTTCGGGCGGCGTGGCGGGCGCGAAATGCGAATTCGCATAGAATGGGTCTCTGCCCTGGAGGCAGGAGCCTATGAAGCGAATCCTGACACTGTTGTTTGTTGTGGCTGCGCTGCCCTTGATGGCGCAGCGCAAGGCCACGATCGAAGGCGTGCCGGATATTCCGTTCACGACCGTGCCGAATTTCCTGAAGCTGCCGCCGGGCGAGCATCTGGGCGAGTCGGTGGCGGTGGCAACGAATTCGAAAGGCCACATTTTCGTTTATCACCGCAGCGCGAACACGCGGCTGTTCGAATTCGATCAGACGGGGAAGTTCGTCCGGGAGATCGGCAAGGACTATATCGGGTTCGAGTTCGCGCATTCGGTGCGGGTCGATAAAGACGACAACATCTGGACCGTGGACGAAGGCACCAACATGATCACGAAGTTCAGTCCGGAGGGGCGGATTCTGATAGTGATGGGGCGGAGGCCGCCGGCGGTGGCGGGGATGCTGCCGGCGCCTCCGGGTCCGAATAAACCGGCGGAGAAGTATGTGTTTTGCCGGCCGACCGATATCGGGTGGGACGCGCAGGGGAACATTTTCATTTCCGACGGCTACTGCAACAACCGCGTGGTGAAGTACGACAAGGACGGGCGGTTCCTCGCGCAGGCGGGCAGCGAGAAGGCCGGCAATGCGCTGGGGCAGTTCAATCTGCCGCACAGCCTGCAGGTGGATGGGCAGGGGAATGTCTGGGTGGCGGACCGGTCGAATTTCCGCTATCAGGTGCTGGATAACAATCTCAAGCCGATTCGCGAGATTACGAATCTGGGAGTGGGGTGGACGGTGTGCATTTCGGCGGGTCCGCATCAGTACGCGTTCCTGTCGAATTCGAATCCGAACGGGAACACGCCGGGGAGCTGGGATATCACGGGCGAGATTTACAAGGCTGAACTGGATGGCACGGTGCTGGGGCGGTTCGGGAAACCGGGCAAGCTGGCGCCCAATTTCCAGGTGGTGCACATGATGGATTGCCGGGATCCGAATGGAGTGATCACGGGCGAGATTGAATCGTGGCGCGTGCAGAAGTTTCTGCTGCAGCCGGTGAAGGCAGGGAGCACGAAGTGAGGGAGATGACGATGAAACGGATCATTTGTGTTCTGGGTGCCGGATTGATGGCGGGTGGGGCGGCGATGGCGCAGGCGCAGGAGATCGGGTTCCAGTCCGTGCCCAATGCGCTGCAGCTGCCGGCCGATCTTTATCTGGGCGAAGTGGGCGGGGTGGCGACGAATTCGAAGGGCGACATTTTCGTTTATGCGAGCTCCGGGCATCCGAGCATCACGATCGGAACGGCGCGGCCGTTCGCACATGGCGGGGCGCGGCTTTATCAGTTCGACAAGAACGGGAAGTTCGTCGAAGAGGTGATGAAGAACACGTACGGGTTCATGGTTCCGGCCAAGGTTCGCGTCGACGCGGCGGACAACGTGTGGGTGGTGGATGAGTTCACCAATATGGTGATCAAGATCGATACGAAGGGCGATCTGGCGATGCTGCTGGGACGCAAGGCGGAATCGGAGAATGTGCCGGCGCGCGAGCCGCGCGGCGACGGAGCGGGGGCGCAGAGCGATCTGTTCAACCAGCCGCAGGATGTGGCGTGGGACGCACAGGGGAATATTTTCGTGGCCGATGGCGCGGGGAATGCGCGGATTGCAAAGTTCGACAAGGACGGGAAGTTTGTGAAGTCGTGGGGCAAGCGCGGCTCGGCGCCGGGAGAGTTCGCCAATGTGCTGAGCATTGCCGTGGACGCGCAGGGCAACGTGTACGCGGGCGACGGCGGAAACAAGCGGATTCAGGTGTTCGATAACAACGGGATGTTCAAGACTGCGTATTCTAATGTGGGGAATGCGCAGGCGATCTGCATCACGAAGGGGGCGAATCCGGTGATGTACGTGTCGAATTCGAATGCCTCGAACGATATCGATACGGGCGGCGAGATTTACAGGATGCGGCTCGACGGGACGATCGTCGGGAAATTCGGGCGCGCCGGAAAACGGCTGGGTGAGTTCGGGACGGTGAATGAGATCGATTGCCGGAGCGAGAACACACTGTACGTTGGGGAAGTGGGAAATCTGCGCGTGCAAAAGATTGTGCTGCGGCAGTAGAATTCATTCAGATGTTATGAAGCGGTTTCTCGTCGGAATTCCGGCTCTGTTGCCACTTTTGACTGCGCTGCCCCTGGCCGCGCAGAATGCGAAGCCGGGTGCGGTCACGAAAGCGGACGCGTCGTGGAAGGCGCCTCGCACGGAATACGGGCAGCCCGATCTCACGGGCATCTGGACCAATAACGTGGCCACGCCGCTCGAGCGTCCGAAGGATCTGGCGGGCAAGGAGTTCTTCACCGAGGAGGAAGCCGCGGCGTACGAGAAGATGATCCGGTCGCGGCCGGATTCGAATGCCGACGTGGTTTCCGATACGGAGGTGTGGTGGGAGAAAGGGAAGAGCATCGTCACCACGCACCGGACGTCGCTGATCGTCGATCCGCCGGACGGGCGGATGCCGCCGCTGACGCCCGAGGCGCAGAAGAGAATGGCGGATATCCGGGCCGATCAGAGAAAGCATCCCGACAGCGGGCCGGAGGATTTCGGGCTGCAGTCGCGGTGCATTGTGTGGCCGGCGGCGGGTCCGCTGCCCATGCTGCCCGCTCCTTATAACAACGACTATCAGATCTACCAGACGAAGGATTATGTGGTGATCGAGATCGAGATGATCCACGATACGCGGATCATTCCTCTCGACGGGAGCCCGCATCTGCCTTCGAACGTCGAGCAGTGGCTGGGCGATTCGCGCGGGCACTGGGAAGGCGACACGCTGGTTGTGGAGACGACGAACTTCACGGACAAGACGCGGTTCCGGGGGTCGGATGAGAAACTGCGGCTGGTTGAGAGGTTCACGCGCACGGCGCCCGATGTGCTGACGTATCAGTTCACGCTGGACGATCCCTCGGCTTTCACGAAGCCGTGGACGGCGGAAGTGCCGATGGTGGCGACGCCGGGTCCGCTTTACGAGTTCGCCTGCCACGAGGGCAACGAGGCGATTCCGAACATGCTCAAAACCGCGCGGACTGCCGAAAAAAAGGCCGCGGAGAAGGCCGCTGGAAAATAACGCGGCGTATCCGGCGGATTCGACCGCCATCCTGCTGATCGATTCGCCGGATCAGAAGGGGCTGGTGGCGAAAATTTCCGGCCTGCTTTATTCGCATTCCGCCAACATCATCCACGCGGATCAGCATCTGGACCGCGACGAGGGGTTGTTCTTCATGCGGCTCGAATGGTCGCTTGAGAACTTCGACATGGCGGCGTTCGAGCGGGCGTTCGCCGAACTGGCGCGCGGCCTGAAGCTGCGCTGGCGGATGCAGCTTTCGGCGCGGCGGATGAAAGTGGCGATGATGGTGTCGCGTTACCAGCATTGCCTGGCCGATCTGCTGCACCGGCAGCAGACCGGAGAACTGCATTGTGATATCCCGCTGATCCTCAGCAATCACCGCGATGCGGAAAAGCTGGCGGCATTTCACGGGATTCCGTTTTACGCGATTCCGGTGACGCAGGAGAACAGGGCCCAGGCGGAGGCGGAGCAGATCCGGCTGATCGGGGAACACGCGTGCGACCTGATTGTGCTGGCGCGGTATATGCAGGTTTTGTCGCCCGGGTTTGTGGCGCGGTTCCCGCAGCGGATCATCAACGTGCACCATTCGTTTCTGCCCGCGTTCACGGGGGCCCGGCCCTATCATGCGGCGTTCAGCCGGGGCGTGAAGATCATCGGGGCGACGAGCCATTACGTGACTGATGTGCTCGATGAAGGGCCGATCATCGATCAGGATGTGATGCGGGTTTCGCATCGCGATCAGACGGAAAACCTGATCGAGAAGGGGCGCGATCTGGAGCGGATGGTGCTTTCGCGCGCGGTGAAGTGGCACACGGAGGGGCGCATCCTGTGCTACGGGAACAAGACCGTCATATTCGATTAGGAGGCTGCTGAAAAACCGGGACAGACAGAACTGGGCAGCCTTTT
>Ga0187771_10003756_pt1 | contig 10653 bp, 7 predicted proteins | sample 0116_SJ02_MP15_1_FD_133139 | JGI IMG/M metagenome (GOLD analysis project Ga0187771, IMG submission 133139) | Tropical peat soil microbial communities from peatlands in Department of Meta, Colombia - 0116_SJ02_MP15_10_MG | ecosystem: Environmental > Terrestrial > Soil > Wetlands > Peat | place... | reverse complement strand
TGCTACCTCTAAGCCAGCGTTTATTTTAAAGAATCGGCAATTAATCTGTCGATATTAGCTATTTCAAAGTCTTCAGGCACTCCCTGTCCATTTGTAATAAATGATAAAGGTTTTTTTGTCTGAAAAAGCGATGAAACAACCGAACCCAGGTACATAGTTTCATCCAGCTTTGTAGCGATTATATGAGAAAAATCAAGACATGAATAACTCTCAATAACCAGGTCAAGATCCCTGGGTTTGGTTGTCGCGCTTATTACAAGATGTATATCGAATTTTAATTTTGTTTTTTTCAGCCAGTCTGAAAGCTCCTTTATAACGATTGTATCTTTTGGACTTTTCCCGGCAGTATCGATAAAAGTGTAATGGGTTTCATCATTTTCCAGTATTGTGTAAAACTCTTCTTCTTTATTGATCGGGTAAAAAGGAGCTTTCATCAGATCAGAATATGTTTTTAACTGTGAATCCGCCCCGACCTTGTACCTGTCAATAGATATAAAACGCAGGGATTTCTGGCGGATCACGGCAATATGAGCGGCCATCTTTATAATACTGACTGTTTTACCTACTCCTGTCGGCCCCACAAAAAGTATATTCTTGCCATTTGAGTAGTTTTCCAATAAAATGTCTTCCCTGTTTATATTTGTCTTAAAAAAATCACGTATTGTTGCAATTATCTGAGCTTTGTCGATCAGGATCTCATTTTTCTGAGTCTTAAGATATTCAATGATTTCATGTATAACCAACGGATGAAATTCCCTTTCTCTCAGGAATTCCTCAGCCCACTGGATGTTTTTCTGAGATATTTCTAGATCCTGCATAATCTTTTTTTTATTTTCAAGCGAAGCGTTCCGGCTGGTCTTCATCAAGCCTTCTTTGATCTCGTCGAACTCATTTTTTATATAATTCTGAATCTCTTCCAGTGAACTTTTAAGATTTTTGACCTCCTCCTCAAGTTTTTTACTTTTTTCTGCTCCTGCGACAATAGAAGCAGCCGACCCTCTAAGCACAGGAGAATTCACCATCCTCCTGTATGCGACGTTCTGGGACGAAGGTCCAGCATCCTCATCGTCAAAAAGGGTGGGCTGTATGGTATCTTTCCTGAGGCTCTTCTTTTCCCTGTCAAGCATCCTTGCCTCATCTATACAGGCGGTGGCAATCCATACAGTTTCTTTTCTAAGACCTAAAAATTTTTTCCTTTCCTCCGGATATGTCCTTATAAGCATTGTCTCCTTTATACGGTTTTCCATCCTTGCAGCCATAAACATTTTATCAACGGCTTCCTGTTTCGTTTTACCCTCATAGATTGCGTATTTCATAATTCGCTCTCCTCACAATTTTTAAGGATTAATACTGATTATGCCGATCTGGTCAAGTGAATAATTTGTGGGTATTTCCGAATAGGAAAGCACGCCTATCCCTGGAAATGATCTTTCAATAAGTTCCCTTACAAGCCTGCGAATCTTCTGACTTGATAATATCACAGGCTGGCGCCCTGTCTTTATAACACCATCGATAACCTGGCTCGCTCCTGTGATAAACTTATTTACTACATCAGGTTCAAGAGTGGATACAAGGCCCTGTGCAGTTTCATGGATTGAATCCGTAAAGATCTGCTCTACCTCGGGATCAATAACAATGGCCTTCAATGTGTTCGACTCATCAGCATAACTGGATACAATTTGTTTTCCAAGGGACTGTCTAACGTATTCCGTGATCAGATCTATATTTTTTATTGTTGATCCATAATCCGATATTGTTTCAAGTATAGTAAGCATATTCCTGATCCTGACGCCTTCTTTAAGCAGGTTCTGTAACACTTTCTGAATATCACCTACACTTGAATTTTTCAGAGCTTCCTCTGTTACTACGGGATACTCCTTCTGCAGGGCATCTATCATACTTTTAACATCCTGCCTGGTCAGAAGTTCTCCAGCATTTTTCTTTATGACTTCCGTTATATGTGTAGCAATAACTGAAGGCGGATCGAATATATCGAACCCGAGCGACTCGGCTTTCGACCTTTCTTCGTTCAAAATCCATTTTGCATCGAGACCGAAAGCCGGTTCCTTGACTTCAATTCCTTCGATAGCACTAAGTTCCAGTTTTGGGTTCATTGCTAGGAATCTGTTAACATAGATCTTCCCTCTGCTGACTTCTGAACCCCGGATCTTCAATATATATTCCGAAGCATCGATCCCGACATTATCTATTATCCTTATAGGAGGCACAAGAATACCAAGGTCAAGTCCAATTCTTCTCCTGATCAGTTTTATACGGTCGAGTAGATCGCCTCCCTGTTCCTTATCCACAAGGGGTATCAGATTGTAGCCGATTTCGAGATTCATCGGGTCAATCCTGACTATATCCTCAACAGTGGTAACCTGTTCTGTAGCCTGCCTTGATTTTGATGTTTCTTCTTCCTTTTTCTTTATGTTCATCTCGATCGAACGGTTCATTGAATATCCGATGGCCACTATGCCGCCCCCGATGACAAGGTTGAAAGTCATGGGAAAACCGGGTACAAAACCCATAATAAAAATTGTGGTTCCTGCAATGTATAGAACCATCGGCGTCGCTCCAATTTGAGTGACGACATCTTTCCCGAATTTTTCACGCGACGTTGTTCTGGTTACGATCAGACCGGTAGCCGTTGAAATCATCAGCGCCGGTATCTGGGAAACGAGACCCTCACCGATTGTAAGCAAGGTATAAATTGAAGCTGCTTCACCGATCGGAAGATTATGAACAATAACCCCTGTAATCAGCCCGACTACAATATTTACAAGGGTAATCACGAAAGCAACCTTCACGTTCCCTGATATGAACTTCGAAGCACCATCCATTGCTCCATAAAAATCAGCTTCAAGCCTTAGTTCTTCCCTTCTTTTTCTCGCTTCATCCTCGGTAATCAAACCGGCATTAAGGTCCTCATTTATTGAAAGCTGCTTGCCTGGAAGTGCATCGAGGGTAAAACGCGCCGCTACTTCTGATACTCTCGAAGCCCCTTTTGTAATTACAAGAAATTGTATGGCCAGGATTACTATGAATATCGTTATGCCAACTATATAATTACCCGCTACCACAAAATCTCCGAATGCCCTTATTACCCTTCCATTAAACGCAGGCCCGAGGGTGAGAATTAGCCTAGTTGCTGAAACATTGAGGCCCAGACCGAATACGGTCGAAAGAAGTATGATGGATGGAAATGCCGAGAAATCTGCGGGCTTCTTTACATACAGAGTGCTTAAAATTATCATCATGGATAATGCAAGGTTAAAAATTATAAGTATATCGAGAAGAAAGGTCGGCACCGGTATAATGAGCATTAGAACAACGACAATAAGAGAAACTGCGACCAATATATCAATATTTTGAGTTATTTTGAAAAGACTGCGCCTCGGTGCAGTTGCCATATTTTACTCCTAAATCAGGCCGCCACGCTACCTCTCATCTGATAGACCAGTGAAAGGATTTTCGCTACAGCCATGAAAAGCTCCGGAGGAACTTCCTGTCCAACTTCAACCTTTTTGTAAAGTTCCCTGGCCAGCGGCTTATTCTCAAGAATATATACATTATTTTCTCTTGCTATACTTTTGATCCTCTCGGCAAAGGGCCCTTCTCCCTTTGCAACAACAACCGGCGCATTCATAAAGCTGGGCTCGTATTTAAGGGCAACGGCTATGTGAATCGGATTGGTGATGACGACATCTGCTTTTGGTATCTCCTGGATCATCCTCCTTGAAAGGAGTCTCCTTTCCATCTCTCTGATCCTTGCCTTGATTTCAGGGTTGCCTTCCATTTCCTTGAATTCCTCCTTGATCTCCTGTTTGGTCATCTTCAGGGATTCAGTATAAATAAAGCGCTGGAAAGCATAATCTCCTATTGCGAAAATCAGCAGAAGGAGCCCTGAAAAACTTACAAACTGAAATATTATTGAACAGATAAGGCTGAAAGCATCCACGAGATCCATCCTCGATATCGTTATCATTTCAGCCAGTCTCTCGTTTATTAATATGAATGCCACGGTGAAAACGCCAATAACCTTTAAAATCGATTTCGCAAGATTAAATAACGTTTCCCTGGACCAGAACATCTTCATGAAATTCGGTCCGATGTTTGAAAACATTTTACCAAAATTCAAAGAGATCTTTTTCGTGGAAAAAATAATACCCCCCTGGAGAAAGCTTGCCACTATGGCAGATATAATACCAGCGATCATCAGTGGAAGAACGCTTGAAGATGAAAGCCAGAGCATATCCAGGAAAAATGGAACTATGCTGTCCTTACTTAGTTTAAGGGTAAGAATGTTCTCCATATAATATCTCATAATACGGACAAATGAATTGTATATGAATCCCCCGATAAGTGCCACAGTCCAGAAACCTAACAGAAAAACTATAATCGCGGTCAGTTCCTGTGACCTGGGAATGTTTCCTTCCTCACGGGCCTTTCTCCTTTTGTATTCAGTCGGCTCTTCAGTCCTTCCCTCATCCTCGGCAGCGAAAAACTGCAGGTCGAATCGGAATTGAATCCCTTCGGCCAAACAGTAAAGACCCTTTAAATCTATCAATTCAAAATTATCCATAATCATACCTTTATGCCGGTTTTAATAACCGGATCAATTCATTCGTGTCCTTGAGCATTCCGTTTATGACATTCCCTCCCAGGTCCACAATCGACGGAAGTATCAGCCATATCACAAAAAAACCTACCAGCAGCTTTATATTAAAGCCCATTATCATCACGTTGAACTGAGGCGCTACCCTGGCAATAATTGCCATTGCCATATCCATCAATAGTGTAACCCCTATTATAGGCAACGATATTTTTAGCCCGATATCAAACATCGTCATTACGGCCCCGATAAAACCCTTGACAATAACTGCAACAGATGAAATGGAAAACGCTGCCGTATTTCTAAAACTTTCAACAATAATCTGCATCATAAAAAAATGCGCGTCCGCCCGCAGCAGGAGAAGGAGAATAAGAAGCCCGAAAATATTACCAACGGCCGGTACCTGTGTCTCTGAAACTGGATCAAATACTTCATTCATTCCCAAACCCATCTGGATGCTGAAGATCTGGGCGGAAACCTGGAAAGCAGAGACGATAATATATGTAAACATCCCGACTCCTGCCCCGAAAATAAAACTGGAAAGGCAGTTCAGGCCGAATTCAAGTATATCAGATCCTTCCCTATAACCCATCTGTACGACAAGCGGTACAGCGATCAGACTTGTGAAAAAAGCAAGGGCTAGTTTGAACCTGAGCGGCATGGCCTGGCCTGAAAAAAAAGGAGCCGTTAAAAAAAGACCAATCATCCTGAGCATTATAATCAAAAACACCTGGAAGTATCTTACAAACAAATCGTAAAGGCTATCCATTTCCAATCCCTTTAAATTTTAGCCACAGCTATCAAATTGAACATGTTTTTAGTAAAATCAATAAGATTGTTTAAAAAGAACGGACCGGCAACCATTAAAATTATTATAACAATTATAATCTTGGGTACGAATGTCAGCGTCTGCTCCTGTATGGAAGTCGTTGCCTGGAAAATACTTATTATCAGTCCTACAACCATTGCTGCTCCCAGAAGAGGAACAGACATTAAAAGAATCTCATACATCGTCTGGTTCAAGATTGAAAGTATTAATCCCTCACTCATGATTCTTCCCTACATTCTGAAACTGAGGATCAATTTTTCAACAAGAAGGTCCCACCCGTCGACAGCATAAAACAAGAGTATCTTAAGAGGAAATGATATCATTATGGGGGGAAGCATCATCATGCCCATTGACATCAGGACGCTGGCTACAACGACATCGATGATAACGAACGGGATCAGGATAAGCATACCCATATAAAAAGATAATGTCAGCTCATTTAGAACGAACGCTGGTATCAGGACATAAGTCGGCACGTCATCAGGGCTTCTCGGCCTTTCCAACTTTGACATCTTTATAAACCTGTATATATACCTGTCCGCAGTTTGTCTGAACATAAATTCCCTGACAGGCTGTATAGCCTTCGCATACCCCTCATTAAGCGTGATCTTTCCATCCAGGTAGGGCTTAACCCCATCGTTATAAGACTTGGAAAATACAGGGAACATAACGAACAGGCTTATGAAAAGCGCCAGACTTATCACTATCTGGTTGGGAGGTATGTTCTGAGTTGCAAGCCCCCTGCTCACAAATGACAGAACAATAAATATTCTCACAAAACTTGTAAGTACAATAAGAAGTGTCGGTGCGAGACTTATTATTGTCACCAGGAAAAGTATCTGGAGAGATAAAGCGACCTGCCTGGGCGTCTTGGCTTGCTCGATGTTAAAATTGAGGGTCGGAATAGGAATATTCGGACCTCCTGTCTGTTGAGCGTTCACAGGTGAAGTGAATAAAAAAAAGGAGAATAGTAATAATACCCCGCATTTATTCACGGAACCCCTCCCAATCCTGCAAACACAAAATGCACAGGCAGTGCTTAACTGTGCGCTATATCACCAGCATTAGTATTTTTTTTACTACTAAATTATATTATTACATATGTAAATGAAAAATGCAATACTTTTTATGAAAATATTTCCATTATGCAAGCAGCATGTGACTAGCATTTCCAGCATTAGTTCAAGCTGCGGTACCTGTTCCGCTGTCTGTACAGGGAGCTTCTCCATTTCAAGTAACAACAGTTATTGGCGCGGCACCGGGTCATAGTCCACATCTGTCCTTCATAACAGCAGGCATCAGCAGAAACAAGATATGCAAGAATACTGAGATTAAAACCTTGAAGAAAAAAAGCTTTCGGCTTCGCGGAGAATTGAGTTTAAGCCCCCGCTGATTATTTTCGCAGGGGGAAGAGAATCCAGGAATACGCTACCGTATTTTTTAGTCTTTATCCTGTTGTCTAAAATAGCGATCACACCTTTATCACTTTTACTCCTTATAAGCCTTCCCATACCCTGTTTGAGACGGAGGACTGCACGCGGCAGACTGTAGCTTATAAACGGGTTGATCTCTTTATATTCCATCAGCTTTACCTTGGCCTTATAAATCGGGTCTGCTGGTGAATCGAAGGGTAGCTTTTCAATAATGACACAGCGCAGGTTATCACCCTGTATGTCTATCCCTTCCCAGAAGCTTGAAGTTGCAAAGAGTACTACATTCGCGTGTTTGCTCATCCTGGAAAGAAGCTCACCCCTCGGCGCTTCTCCCTGCTTCAAAGGATACAGGCCTTCTCCAACGAGTTCATCCCTGAGAATTTCATACATCTGGTTAAGCCTTGTATAGGAGGTAAACAGAGCGAGGACTCCGCCTTCACTCATCATCGAAAGCTCTTTTACAAGAAGAGTTTTTTCTTCTGTAACATTGCCATGGTCAAGGTCGTCCTCAAGTATATATATCTCAGCCTGTCTGCTGTAATCGAAGGGTGAGTGAAGCCGGACTTCATCCCTTCCCTTGTTCAAGGCTAGTTGCAGACCTACCCCCTCCGTAAAATAATCGAATTTTTTATTGATCATCAGCGTCGCTGAGGTGAATATGGAGAAATCCTTTTTTGAAAAAATAGAATTAGCAAGAAAATCACCTACCTCAAGCGGGCTGTAATAAAAGTGAATATTCTTCTTCGTGATCTCGATCCATTTGACAAAATTAATTTCATTTTCTGTGTTAAAAATAAGATCATAAATATTCCTCGATTCAGAAAGGCCTGACATTCTATAGCCTATTGTCTGGATTATTTCCAGCATATCCCTTGTGACAGAATTAGCTTTAAGTCTTTCAGCGAGACCTTCGAAATGAACCGTAAACTGGTTTATCTTCTTGAAAATCCCCTCCAGTGCATTAGAAAGAATTAAGAAATCCGGATTATTGATGAATTCATCATCTATACCTATAGAATTAGTCTCTTTTGCCCACCTGCCGAGAAGGCTCTTCATGTCGAACAAAAATTCAGAGATCAGTCTGGTCAGTTCTTTGTGCATTTTAATCATTTCCTCAAATGCAAGAAAATTCTCTGCGTAGGAATCTATATTTCCCCTCTTTTTGAGCAGAGCAAACAACCCGAAGTCCCTCCCTTTCTTTTCGCCATGAAGTTTCCTCAGAAGGTATAATAGAGACTGAACTGAAAAATCTTTTGAAAGTGTCTTTATCGATACATCTTCCAGGTGGTGAGCTTCGTCGAAAACGATTCCTGAAAAAAACGGGAGCATTATTCTCCGGCTCATTTCGTCAATAGCACTGAAAACAAGTGAATGATTCGCTATGATAATATTGGATTTCTCGGCCTGTAGCCTTGCCCTGTAATAAAAACAATCAATGTAATATTCGCATTTTCGCCTGGGGCAACTGTTTGAATCGCAGGCTACCTCCTCCCATACCTCTTCATTTACATATTCGCCGAATTCGCTAATAGTGCCCTCTTCACACCTTTTACACCATTCCCCTATATCAAAAATTATTCTTAAACGCTCCTTTTCCTCAAAAAGCGAATCCTGCTTTTCCTTATCCTTGATCAGGCCATACAGTTTTTTCTTGCAGAGATAATTCCCCTTCCCTATGAGGACAGCATAATTTATATTCTTCTTAAGATAAGCTTTTATAACCTTTTCCACAATAAGCATATCCTTCCCTGCAATTTGCTGCTGTAGATTTATAGTATGTGTAGAAATTATGACTCTTTTTTTGTTTTCAAGGGCCCATACAGCTGCGGGTATCAGATAAGAAAGCGATTTACCGGTGCCAGTTCCCGCTTCGGATACAAGTATCCTGGACTCATTCACAGCTTCTATAACATTTTTTACAAGCTGAATCTGTTCTTCTCTCGATTCAAAATTCGATATGCATTCCGAGAGAATCCCTCCCTCTTCAAAGATATTCATAACATCGTCGTTTTTCAGATAAACTCTGCTTTCCGGTTTGAAAATGACATTGACAAAATCAAGGGAATTATCGACTATGTAAAAACCTATTTTTTTGTTTGCTAATTCTGCGGCCAGCTGTATATCGCTTTCAGAAGCCCGGAGAAGATCTCCATCCGGATCTTCTCCGGGATGGTTATGAATAAGTACATCTCCCTGGAGAGTTTCCATTAATATTACAGGTGCCGAATTATCGTTTCCATAAGCCATAGCCTGTGCTTCATAAATCTTTCCATCATGATCGACATTCCCTACGAAGGAAACTTCCTGTCCCCTATTAGACAGAATTTCGCTTCTTAAATAATCAATCGCTTCGGAAGTAAAACACTCTGAGACAAGTTTTTTCAAGTAAGGCTCCTTGTGATATCGGTTACTGCTGCCTTGTGTTTAATAAACTGTTCATCTCGTCGATTCCTATAAGAACCTCTCTTGGTTTGCTGGAAGTCGTGGAGGGTCCGAGAATCCTCATCCTATCCATAGCATCGATAAGACGCGAGGCCCGGTTATAACCTATCCTGAAGCGGCGCTGGAGATAAGAAGCTGAAATCTCGCCGTTTTCAACTGCTGCTTTGAGAGTTTCCGAAAAGAGCGGGTCATCCCGGTAATCCACATTATAAGAGGTACCAGCTTCACTGACCGGTGCAGACATCAGGTTTTCCACATCGATAAAGTAATCGGCAGTGCCATTTCTCTTAAGCTCTCTGACGAGGGTTTCAACATCTTTATTTGATACATAAGGGGATTGGATTCGCAGCATATCAGTAAAATTCGGTGTCATGAACAGCATATCCCCCTTTCCGAGAAGTTTCTCAGCCCCGCTTTTATCAAGAATTGTTCTCGAATCGGTCTGGGAACTGACCCGGAATGCTATCCTGGAAGGAAAATTCGCCTTTATAATGCCTGTGACGACATCTACGCTAGGTCTTTGTGTGGCTACTACCAGGTGTATTCCGACAGCTCTTGCCATCGCTGCGATTCTTGTAATCAACCTTTCAGTTTCTTTGGGAAGTCTTAGCATGAGGTTCGCAAATTCGTCTATGACTATTACTATATATGGAAAATACTCAAATGATGTCCCCCCCTTTTTTACTTCAGCCGGCCCTCCCTTCCTTACCTCAGTGTTATAATCATCCATGTTCCTGACGCCGAAATCGCTTAACATTTTGTACCTTTTATCCATTTCTGATGAGGTCCATTCAAGTACTGCTATCACCTCTTCAGGCTTTGTAATTACTGGTGCTAGAAGATGGGGGATGCCGTTATAAAGTTCGAGCTCCACCATTTTAGGATCGATAAAAATAAACTTAACTTCATCTGCAGTTTTATTAAATGCAATACCACCGATAAGTGAATTGACATATACGCTTTTCCCGCTGCCTGTTGTTCCGGCTATAAGAAGGTGCGGCATTTCCGTCAGATCCTCTATTACTATATTCCCCGCGATATCCTTGCCCAGCAAAAGCGGCAGCTTGGCTTTTGTCCTGGAAAATTCGGGGCTTTCTATGATCTCCCGCAGCACTACGGTTCTCCTGAATCTGTTCGGCACCTCTACGCCGATTATGCTTTTGTTGCCGATTGGGGCTACTATTCGAATATTTCTGGTTCCCAGGTTCAGTGCAAGGTCTTCCGTGAGATTGACAATATTTTTCAATTTCAGACCCGACGGGGGCACTATCTCATACCTTGTTATCGCAGGGCCACGAGAATGTCCTGATACCCTGATCTCAATTTTAAAACTT
>Ga0187771_10003755_pt1 | contig 10655 bp, 10 predicted proteins | sample 0116_SJ02_MP15_1_FD_133139 | JGI IMG/M metagenome (GOLD analysis project Ga0187771, IMG submission 133139) | Tropical peat soil microbial communities from peatlands in Department of Meta, Colombia - 0116_SJ02_MP15_10_MG | ecosystem: Environmental > Terrestrial > Soil > Wetlands > Peat | place... | reverse complement strand
GATCTTGAGGGACTGGAATGGATAACCCTCTGGAATAGAGAGTACAGAGAGAAAAACCTAGAAAACCTTCCACCCAAAACTACAAGCGATATTGAAGAGAAGATGGAATACCAAATCTATCGTTCAACCTACGAGTTGATGTATGCTTATGAACAAATTGAACGGGAACGCATTAGACGGTTTGGGCATAAAGAAGAGAGAAAGGCTCATTTTGAACGATTACTTAGAGACGCTTTACGGCATGATGAAATAATTTCTCTTGAACATGAAGGATCAAGCCTTAACCTAGTAATTGGCAACATTCTCAAAGATGAGAGCTTAACCAAAAGATTTACGGTTCTTGATTATGCATGATTCAATTCTCAGAAATCAAAAAACCTTCGGATATTCCTGTCTTTCCTCTAGGTTTGTCCTTTTTTGATCCGTATTTGGAGCATTATACCAAAGAAGTTCTGGATGTTGGAGGAGAAGTTTATACCGCTGAAGATTCTGAAAACATTTTGGGAGTTCTTATGTATGATGGTTATGAGAAGACGGGATGCATTTATACTCGGTCTAGAGAAATTTTCGATCATTTTTGCAGGCTCAAGCCTTCTAGTTTTCTGTATGCAGAAATAGATGCTAGCGATATTCCTCGAGAAGTATTCAATATTCAAACGTTGAATTTAGAGGGAGCGACAATAAATCATGGATTCAGATATGAAGTTTCCTCACCAACACCTAAAGAAATCGAACGGTTTATGTTAGCTACACATCCAAATGTAAATCCATTATGGTCCCACGTTGCCTTAATGAATGGTGAGAAGTGTTTTGTTGTAAAGCTTGATGGAAAGATAGTTGGCTGTGCTTGGGTGTCACTTGTCAATAGAATAGGATGGCTACATACACAATACGTGAAACCCCAGTACCGCAGAATTGGAATCGCCACAGATTTATTCTATGCTCGCTTATTATGGCTCAAAATGAAGGGAGCAAAGTCAGTTTTCTCAGAAATCTCGGCAAATAATATCGCTTCATCTGGTGTGGAAAAGAAAGCAAACATGCTTCCTTGCGGTGGTCGTGTTTATATGTACCTAACGTAGCGATAATTTAAGCGCGTGCGCTGAATTAGAGGCAAAGAAGCGGGGTATAAAGACCCTAAAATACAAACAGAAGAGAACTTATGACGATGGTTGGGGTTGGTGAATATGAATACGTTGTTTTATCCTCGCGCGTGCGCTAGAAGTTGCGATCAGCAGAAGCCCTGTGCCCATTCCGAAAATTCCTTTAATCTCCCACGTCCAATAGAAGATGTAGTCCGAAATCGTGAGTGCCCTCATCTCTGGGTTCATGCTTCGAGAAATTGCGTCACTCAGAAACCCTGTTGCAATGAGGTACGTGAACACTCCCCACAGAATGAGAAAAAAGCCTATAAAGATCACTCTTGCTATACCGCCCGTTTCCTCTCGCTTCAGATATCCATACATGTACAGCGCTATCCCAATTATTAAAAGAACTACTACAGAAACGTTCCAAGCCGTCCACGCGGTATCGGTCAGAACATAATTTTGAGATGCGGACTCTAGCCCGAGTACTATCAAACCAAAAGCAAGTACGGATATTACTGGCGTGAACGAGATCAGAATGTAGCCAACGTGGAAATGTCGAATGATCCTCGCCTCAAGTTCTGTTCTTTTCTAGTCGGTCTTAAGCCTTTCCAGCCGAATTTTTGAGGAACGAGAAACAATCATGGAATCCAAGACGGGTCAACATCTAACTTTTTTTTTGTCGAGCGAGCGAGCGCGGAAAATTTTTTAGACGCAGACGTAGACGGGAGAGAGGGTATGAGTGAATGAATGAGAGAGAAAAGGGGTAAAGTTTTATCTTCTCCTCCTCTCACTAACACACAATGGCACAAAATAAGCTATACTACTAACGCGCGCTATATTATTGATCCACTTTCTTTTTTTCGACAAGTTCAACGATTGCGCTGATAGTTATAGGGATTCCTACGCCCAGAAGAGTGAAACCAAAAGCTTGGTCGAAGAACGAAGAGTTGACTTCATCAGAGTCTTGAAAGGTTATCGTGAGAGATGATGTTAGATGGTAATTGAGAGATAGCAATGATTCTGACGGACTACCTCCGTGATAAGGTAATCCATTGTCGAAATTTTGACTTGCAAATTCTGGAAAGCTGCTTGTAAATACGAGACCACCCTTCAACAAGAAACCGAAAGTGATATTTTTTGTAAGGTCAACGGGAAAAGGATATGACGACGTGAATCTTATCTTGTTAGCTACGTTGGGGGAGATCCCTTCTCCAAAAGGAATTGTTACAGTGTAGCTACCACGATTGTCTATAGCCGTTAACTGCGTGAACCTCAAATCAATAAGAACGTTGACGTTATCAAAATACGGCATAGAATAATTATTCGGAATGGGTTTAAGAGTGCAATAGACCACAGAGGCATTTGAGCCGATGTTTTGAATCGACCATTCTATAGAAAAAACCTGCGAATCGGTCGAATTAGCGGGTCGATTCACAATGGATTTAATACAAAAAGGAACAATTAGGATGAACGTAGCGTTGTCGGTACTCTTGTTTGTATAAGCAGATCCCCATAGCACTAGTTCCAACAAGTTGCTGTCCTTGCCAAAAAAGTTTGGAGCAATGTACATCTCGATCCGTGCACCTGAGATAATGTTTGAAGACCAACCAGCATTGACGTTTGTACTCAAAGTGCCCAAATTACTGGAGTAGTCAGACCAATAAGAAATCAAGAAACTTCCACCTACAAGAGTTACCACAATCCCGATAACAAATATCGTAATTTGTAATTTTTTGGTTTTCAAGAATGTAATTAGTATTTCTCGAATTTTCAAAGGATTCCCCTAACTGATAGGGAAAACATTCTTAAATAAAATTAGGTATGTTTGTGGGCGTAAGCGCGCAATATGAATTAGAAATGTCTCGTAAATGTCTACAAGGCAAGTATTTTGTTGTGTAAGATTCCGCGATAAACTTTCCAATCTCAAAACTGCTATGTCTCTTCATACCGATCGCGCGCGCTGCCTGTAAACGTGATGGTAGCTCAGAAGGTGTAGATCTGCAAATAGAAGGCAGAGAACTATTAAAGTTGAAGTGTCCCGTATACGTTGATTGGAAAATTCCTGCTGTGTATAAGAGAAAGGACGGAATACCTATTGATGTGGATTCAAACGCACACTTTCTTTCAATAATAATCATAGATCGTGATATTCCTCTTCGATATACAGAAATCGTAAAGAAAGCGAGAAAACCAAGGTGACCGGTCGCAGCGCGCGCCTGCCACGCTTTCTTGAACGTCCGTTGGCAAGTCTTATTTGGCGTACGGAAGTAAGGTGAACACGTACGCTAGCATGGTGGCTGGAATTTGTCTGAAAACTCACACGGTTTCGACGAGGCAACTCAACGCAGAGCCAGGAGCTATTTTTACGGCAACTTGGCCGTGTCAGTGTGCAAGGGTGTGGTAATGCTGGTCTTGGCGTTGCTGGTGCTTGGCTTACGACTTTCCGTCGACCTGCAGAACTTCGTTCAGAAGTACGTGTCCGAACCCTCTTTGGTTGTCGCTTCCTGTGTCTTGATCGGGTTCGTCGCGTTCTGGCTTGTTTCGCTTCCATTCGACTATTATACGGGATACGTTTGGGAGCACAAGTTTGAGTTATCAACCGAGAATTTGAGCAGCTGGTTCAGGGACAATGCGATGACCGCGATTCTGTACCTGCTCATCGTATTCGCCTTTGTCTACGGGGCTTATAATTTCATGTGGCTCAACGCGACGTACTGGTGGTTGTTTACGTGGCTCGTTTCCGTGATCTTCATTGCCTTTTTCATATACATCGCTCCAGTATGGATAATGCCGCTATTCTACAAGTTTCCTAGGCTACAGGACGAAGAATTGTTGCGCAGGTTGAACGGGCTTGCGGACAAGGCTGGAATAAAGATCATGGGCGTTTATGAAATGAAGGCCGGAGCCAAGACCAAGAAAGCCACTGCTGCTATGACAGGAATGGGAATAACGCGCAGAATGCTGCTAAGCGACACGTTTCTGTCGAGTTCTTCAATCGATGAAATCGAAACCACCATGGGCCACGAAATAGGGCATCACGTGCACGGCGACATCTGGAAATCAATCCCACTCTTCTCAGTGGGCTTCCTGTTCATGCTCTTCATAGCCAACCTAATTCTGCACGCAAGCACAGGTTTCTTTGGCTTCGAAAGCTTTGATTCTAGCGCCTCTCTTCCGCTCCTAGCCCTAGTACTCGGCTTGCTCTATGCCGCCCTCACTCCGCTTGTGAACACGATCAGCCGGAGACGGGAAGCCAAATGCGACCAGTACGCGCTCGATCTGGTCGGAAAACCAAACGCGTTCGTATCCAGAATGATCAAGCTGTGCGACCAAAACCTAAGATACGCGTATCCTAGCCCCATCATTGAATCCTTATTCTACAATCACCCATCCGGAAGGAAAAGAATTGAACGTGCACTGGCCTACGAGAAGACCCACAGTTAGGGATAGTTGAGAGAAGCGCGCAAAAAATAGTAGAGTAGAGGGCTTCATCTTTTCGAGCGCGCGCGCTAACTGTGTGGTTGAAGCCACGCTGAAGAAAATAAGCTGCAATGATAATGAGCAATCCCATGAGGAAGACAGACGCGCCGAAAACCATGGCAGAAGGGCCGACACCGAGATCGCTATGTCCTTTGCAGATATACTGCAACCAAGCTAGAGTACCTCTGCAACCACGAGTCCAGAACGAACTGAGACGCTGCAACAAAAAAGGTGCACCACCCATTTTAGAGTTTGAATAAACCATGGTCTGAATGGTTTTCTTTTTAGATCTATAACATTTGCTCCATGATTGATTAAAACTCTCTCTCCCTCCACGATCCCGTGAGAAGTTATTCTCTTAGAATACTTTTTAAAAGCCTTGAGAACGTTTAGCATAAGGAAGGTCAAATGGACAACGAGGAACAAAGCTCCAGGAAGAGCCTAATTCTTCTAGCCGTATTGTGGCTGGTTTCATTACTGGTCTTCCTTCTAGCGGTAATCATCCTAATCAACACGTTTCTGATCTTGCCAGGACAGAACCTAAGCTTGGACTGGGCAGGCTATTCTGTCGCCTCAGATTTTGCCAATCCCCAGCCAGTTGTGGTTGGCGTAAATAGTTCATGGACAGTTCCCACAGTCAGCGTTTCCCTACAGAATACGTATTCAGCAGCATGGATAGGCATAGGCGGACAATTAAATTCAGACTCCACACTGATTCAAATAGGCACCGAACACGACTGCGTAAATGGCAAACCGACGTATTCCCTCTGGTACGAACTATTGCCTCGCAACTCAGTTTCAATAACCACCGTGAATATAGCGCCAGGAGACGAAATCACAGCCTCTATAACCCTTGCCAATCCAGCCACAAACGAATGGTCCATAGAAATCAGCGACCTGACCAAGGCGCAAAGCTTCGAAAGAAGCGTGACTTACGACTCATCCAGACTCTCAGCAGAATGGATAATAGAGAGACCAACGGTCGGAGATAACCTTGCTGCACTAGCAGATTTCGGGACCATAACATTCACAAATTCGCACACGACATTCAACAATACGATCGGAACGATCAGTAGCTTTCCCCACACTCGAACCATCATGAACAACCGTCAAGATGTACGCCTGGTTACCGTTTCATCTCTAGCTTCAAATGGTTCGAGTTTTTCAGTCAGCTATTTAAATAGTGCTTAAGCAGCGCGCAGGCGTGCGCTTGATACATTCTTATGGGCTTCGAGGTCAGAAGCACAGAACCTAGAAAACGCGCCACTTTAGGCGACGTTCACGTTGACTTCTATGCCACTTCTTACACTCTGCGTCACCGTGCAGTAGTTCTCAAAGATTTCTTTGCACCTGGGAACTCGTGACTTGTCTTCCTCGGCTACGCCCAAGTTAATCTGCACCTCGATGTTCTCGACTCTAAGATAGCCTTCTTTGTTCCTAGCTATTCTTGTTCTGACAGTAGTCTCGATGCTTTTAATCTTCACTCTTGCCTTGAGCAAGCAGTATATAAGACTCGAGCTGAGACAATGACCAACGGCCGCAGACAACAGCCGCGTAGGATTAGGCCCGAGATTCTGACCAGCAGGCTTCTGCTCGTCCAAAAGAAGCTTCGGCATACCCTCAGCATCAAACTCTACACTAAACTCATAACCTTGAAGAAACCTAAGCTTTGTAACCAAAGTCTCAGACAATTTCAACTCGCCTTCCATAAACCTAGTAAGGCATTCTGTCTTAAGCTTAACTCGTCAAAATTACTGCAGTACCTACGAACTTCACAGCTTTTTTCAAAGCATAACGAACAAGGCTTTCCCTCCAAAGAATATTCTTAAAAAGCACAATTCGGTAGGTTAGGTATTAGGAAACAAAGGACCAAAGAATAGCAAGAGTAGCCGATAAGAATGGCTGACAACATGCTTTCTTACCCGATTGAAACTGACATCCCAGCCAACTACCTCAAAAATCTCATGGATTTCATCAACCAAAAATACATACTGCCTCAGACAAAATGGTTCTTGGATGTCTCTCAAAAAACCATAAATGGCGATCCCGCGCTAACTTTCACCCTTCTCGATATGGCAGGAAAGCCCAGTCTACATATCGAAATCGTGGGCCGCAAACCAGTAGAACTGAAAATCCAACGACTTGCAGACACCGTGGCTCAAGAAAAAATAGACAAGGCTAGGCAGGATATCACTATCATCATCAATCTGTTCGAAGAACAGGTAAGAAAAAGCACTTTGTTTTTTGCTTGGCGAGAAGGCGAAGGCATAGTACCTGAACAACTTCGAGGCAACGAGAAAAAACCAATTAATAGGCTGTTTCTTGAGACTCAGATTCTTCTCTTCATGGTCTTTATCGTCGCAAGTATTTTGCTTTTTCAGATCATAGGATGGCTCACGCCAATTGTCCTGATAGCGATACAGTTTGGCTTCATCTTCTATTCTAGCAGGATTATTGCGAGGGCAGCGGATTGGCACATAACCGAAAGCAATCCTAGCATACATCTTCTGGAGTACCGTCTGCCGCTGAACGAGCAGGACGCACTTAGAAAGAAATTTTCAAAAGAAGCGCTAATCGAGCTGAAAAAAGAGGTTTACGAAAAGGCAATCGCCCAAAAAGGAGAGATTAATTGCGACAACGTACACCAAGTGTTTCTTAAATCTGGGCTTAATTGTGGACCCGAGAACTTGAGCGCAAAAAAAGTTGACGTATACCATTTGGTCAAGAAGGCCACGGACAAATTTGGGTACCCCATGCCAGAAGTCGTCGTAGCAAATACAATACTCCCTAACGCAGCAGCCTCAGGCCCTAGTCCAAGTCGCGGCGTAGTCCTGATAACGACGGGTTTGCTCGTCCAACTTGACGAGAACGAAATTCTGAGCGTTCTCGGACATGAGTTGGGTCACTTGAAAGGACGCGACCCCTTGCTACTTTATGGACTATCCTCAGTTCAGTATCTCTTTCTGTTCTACGTACTCTGGTCTTTCATCTATTCCTCTCCGTTTCTTTTCCTCGTGTACTTCTGGGCAGTTCTGACGATCATATACTTCATAGCAAAATTCTTTGAGGCAAGGGCTGACCTTATATCAGCAATAGTAATTGGACAGCCTAAGCTTCTGTCTCGTGCCCTAGAAAAAATAGGGTTCAAAAGACTACTCTACGAAAGGACGCCTTCATTCCGCGTTCAGGAGTGGATAAGTCTAGACCCTCATCCTCCTATTTACTTTAGGATCAATCGATTGGAAAAGATTGAAGTCCCGGTGAACATAAAGCATCCTCTAATTCAATCCGCAAGGGATGTCACACGCGGGTTCTTTGCAAGCTTTTGAGTAAGAGGTTCTCAAAAATAAAAAGGTCAGAATAGCTCGAAGTCTCTCTCTTTCTCTCTCCAGTAACTCATTGGATGCAGCTTCCATTTAGCGTGTGCGCTAATAACCTCTACGCGCGCGCTCGCTGGTGCAGAAGCACCATCAACCTGAAAACTTAAGGCTTATTTCTACAGAAAATGGAGGGAAAAGGCTAGGCTATGTAATAGTCAAGGACTTTTTGCATCCGTTTCGGAGCATGTTTGCGCTGTGAAAGCTGTTTCAGGATTCTAATCATTTGCGGCTGAAACCGTGCGAGATCGGTTAGCGTAACGAGTCCTGTCAGTTTGCCTTGCTTCACGATAGGGAGCTTCTTTATTTTCATCTTAAACATAAGCTTCGCAGCATCTTCTAGCTCAGTATCGGCCTCAACGACTATGAGCGGTTTGGACATTATCTCTTTCACCTTCGTGGTTCTTGGAGACCTAGATTCGCTGATCACTCTTTTCAACAGATCACGTTCAGTTAGGATGCCTATGGCCTTGCCCCTCTTAACTACTAACAAGCATCCAATCTCGTATCGGTTCATCATATCCGCGGCATCTTTGACGCTTTTGCCCTCACTTACGGTTACGACGTCCTTCACCATGACATCTTCAACTTTCAGAGACATAAAGAACCTCTCAAACTTCCTCTCAAAGTGCTCTCTCGATATAAGCTGTTTTGTCCGTACAGATAAAGACGTAGGCACTGAGCAGCGAGTACTCTTTACTGTTTATGCTTTTATTATTCTTCATACAGTAATTATTGCGGCCATAGAAATGAGCAGATTAGTAGTTGTTTCAGCCAAAATCTCGGAAGAAGCCTACCAAGAACTATCGCTCAGAATCCCGAAAAGAGAGAGAAGCGACTTCATTCGCGAGGCTATTATGGAAAAACTAGAGAAGACACCACGACCCGACAGAATATTAGAACTTCAAAGCCGCATGGCTAACGTCGAAACAGAACTGGCCGAGGTAAAGAAATATCTTGCTGAACTCGAAGTCCTAACTTTTGAACGTGGCAAAACAAACCCGCACGCTTTCTGCATCGACGAAATTGACCACAAAATAGTGGACTACTTGCTACATTATAAGGGCGCTACGACTCCCGAACTCGCAGACTACATTAAGACCAACCGTTGGCTAGTGCTCAATCGCCTAAGAAAAATCCAAAAAACCTCCAAGAAGCAACTCGGGAAACCGTTGATCACATACAACGCCGGCGAAAAACAAGGCAAGTACAAGGCTTGGTGGCTCAACGAGGAATTAGCCGAAACATAAGCAACTATTAAATTCCTTAACCCGTTGATTCTGTTTTGAACAAAGTGGGCCCGTGGCCCAGTCTGGATTAAGGCGCCGAACCGCGCTAGACAAAAGAGCGGTGCGCAAGCCTCCGGAGCCGGTGAACCTGGGTTCAAATCCCAGCGGGCCCGCTAATATGGTTGAATTTTTGCGCCCGGAGCGTAAATTCATGTCTTGAAATGTGAGGGTTATCTTTAAAACTGCGAGAGTATAATCTATGGCTATTTGCTTAAGAGGTGAAAACTAGCATGGTTAAAGTGGACGGCTACAATGTTCCAGAGGGAATCTACTACAGCAAAGAGTACGAATGGGCAAAAATCGAAGGCGAAAAAGTGCGAATAGGTATAACTGATTTCGCACAAAAGCAACTTCGAGAGATCGTTTACGTCGAAATACCATCCACAGGCTCCACATTAAAGCAGAACGAGCCCTACGGCACCGTAGAATCGGTGAAATCCGTTTCAGATCTTGTGGCACCGTTAAGCGGAACAGTAGAACAAGTCAACGCGGACGTACAGGGTAAACCAGAACTACTGAACGAGGATCCATACAACAAAGGCTGGCTTCTCATAGTCAAGCCAGATAACATGGATGAGTTGAAGAACCTAATGGATGCTGGCAAAGCAATCGAATGGCACAAGAATCTGATGAAAGAGGCAAAGTAGTTTGCCTCGACGGATCGTCATTATAGGCTCACACGCCGCTGGCGTAGACGCGGCCGCAGCTGCACGAAAGACTGAGAGAACCGCAGAAATTACTCTGATCAGCAAGGAAAAACGTGTTGGGTACTCAAGGTGCGGCATTCCCTTCGTCATCGGCGGTCACATTCCAAAATTTGATGACCTGATCGTGTATCCACCAGCGTATTACAAGATGAATAAACTTGACCTAAAAACCGAAACAACGGTGACTCACGTCAATAAGGATGCAAAGACAATTGAATTAGCAGATAGGGCCAAAAAGACAGAGACATTGCCATATGACAGCTTAATCCTAGCAACCGGCGCTTCTGCAGTAATACCACCGATCAAAGGCAAAGAGAAACAGGGAATCTTTGTCGTTCGCACTTTGGAAGACGGAGAAAAGATAGATGCAGCGATTCGAGCAGGTGCAAAGAACGGCGTTGTAATTGGCGCGGGTCTGATCGGTCTGGAGGTAGCGATGGCATTCGTTGAACGGGGCCTGCAGACCACTGTCGTAGAGCTACTGCCACAGACATTGCCCGCGATGCTCGATTCAGACATGGCTAAGATTGTTCAGGACAAGTTTGAGGAAAAAGGCTTGCGCGTAATCACCGGCACGGGTGTCAGCGAGATTCTTGGCGGCGAGAAGGTGACTGGCGTGGCTGCCGGAAACGAGCAGATTCCCGCCGACATCCTGGTAGTCGCGACAGGTATTAGCGCTAACAACCAACTAGCACAGGAGACTGGCTGCGCTAT
>Ga0187771_10003753_pt1 | contig 10656 bp, 10 predicted proteins | sample 0116_SJ02_MP15_1_FD_133139 | JGI IMG/M metagenome (GOLD analysis project Ga0187771, IMG submission 133139) | Tropical peat soil microbial communities from peatlands in Department of Meta, Colombia - 0116_SJ02_MP15_10_MG | ecosystem: Environmental > Terrestrial > Soil > Wetlands > Peat | place... | reverse complement strand
TCGGAGGCGTCGTCGAAGGGAGGGAGACCGGTGGCAAAGACGAAGAGCACGACCCCCAGCAGCTCTGTCGATCGAAGCGCCTCCCCTAGCCTCCAGCTTCTCAACGGGGCTCCGCGGACATGGCGAGTTCTACTTAAGCTGGGCACAGGTCAGCCTGTTTCATCTTCCTGACTCTATAGAACTCTATGCATTTTATAGGCCATATTGAAATATAGAGCACGGGACGCCACCGGTCGTGAAGACTGACGGCGGGTGGCTGGCTCCCTCGGCCTCCGCAAACGTCGCGATCATAGCGGTGACGGCCATCCTTTACACCATCGGGAAGGGCCTCACTGCCTACATTCCCACACCGTGGCTGGTCGGCCAGGTGCTCGTCGGCATATTCCTCCCGGCTTTCCTTGCGGTGGTATCCGAAACCGTTCCAGTCGCTGTTGGCGCAGGCATAGGCACCTTCGTCGGCGACGTACTCTTCGTGGCCCCTGCTGGAGTGACGAACGCGCCGCTGAGTCTGATAGCTGGCGTCCCGGCGAACTTCGTGGCTTTCCTGCTCTTCGGGTGGTTCGTCAAGAAGTACAGGACATGGTCGGGCTTCGTGGCCGCGACGGTCGCCTTCGTCACTCTAGGAAACCTGATTGCTGCCTTCATGGTCGTCAGGTTCGCGTCCCTCGTGTTTGCTCCTGCGGCCGGGCTTGCCGCCTTCCCCTCTCTCAACCTGATTCTGGGCTACACGGTGTTCTGGAACATGACTGCAATCCCCGCAATCATCATAGCGGTCCCGGTCCTGATACGGGCGACCAGGCCTCTCCTCGGTCGGTCCCAGATAGTGAGGTTTGATCCTCAGTGGTCGGCCGGTTCGCAGAGGAGGCAGTCGATAATCTCCCTGGGCTTCGCGGCCATATTCCTCGCCCTGGGCGCGACATTCCTCTACGGCTACTACGCCTCCGTTTCGGCCATCTGGTCGGGGCTCGACTTCTACGTCCCTGTGACCGCGCTGCTCGTATTGGTATTCGCTCCTTTGGTCAGCGTAGTCGCGGGCACGGGCCAACAGGCGAGACCTCCTGCCAACTAGGCTCGTCCAGGCCTTCGCGCCCGCAGCCATAACCAACTTCTTCGAAATCAGCTACAATTCTCCGAAGCCTGCAGGAGCGACAGGGGGCGGGTACGTCCTGTCGAAAGGCAGCACGACCGCCGCAACCGTCCTGCCAGGCAGGGGCCAGGCTCTGTCCACGGTCGTCAACGGCGATTCTGGCTACGACGCGAGGACGACGAGGAGGGCGGTGAAGCTTCTTCTCTCGGGCTCCCGAGCCAAGGCTGGTCTCTCCCTCGTCCAGGAAGTGCAGGTCCCCATTGGCGCAGGGTTCGGGGCGAGCGCCGCGTCCGCGACCTCCGCGGTGTACGCCGTTGCCCACGCACTGGGCATAGAGCGTCCCCGGCCAGAAATCGCGCTCTTCGCCCACAGAGCGGAAATCCTTGAGCAGACCGGGCTTGGCACGGTATCGGTGATCTTCGACGCGATAGGCGCAGGCGCAATCACAGTCTCCGGGGAGCCCGGCATGGCGAAGTTCGTCATCGTCGAGGTCCCCGACGGCACCAGAATCGTGACGGCCTTTGTCGCTCCCTTCGACAAGAAAGACGCGCTATCCTCGAAGAGCGTAACCGAGAGGATAAACAGACTGGGCCACGAGGCCCTCCTCAACTTCCTGTCCGACCCCGATCTCGACACCCTGGCCAGCGAAGGGGAGCGCTTCTCCAACGCCCTGGGACTTGAATCGGTCGAAGTCAAGAAGCTCATAGGGCTGGCCAAGTCGGCGGGGGCCACATATGCCAGCCAGAACATGATCGGCTACGCGGTGCACTGCGTGGTGGGGCCCGACGACGCAGACAAGGTCGCGACCGCCCTCCTGCGCTACAGCAGGGATGTCAGGGTCGACGTCTTCGAAGTGGGGACCAGAAGGGCGGGTTTCGTCTAGCCGCAGGTCACGAGGTCCTTCGTGTATCTCGTGAGCACCTCGGGCCGCTTCCCGCGCACGATCAGGGTGTCCTCGATTCGGACCCCGAACTTCCCGACGAGGTAGACCCCGGGCTCGTCCGTCACCACGTCGTTCCTCAGAAGCCTGACCCTGTTACCCTTGAAGATCCCCGGCATCTCGTGGATGTCTATCCCCACGCCGTGCCCGACACTGTGGTTCAGCAGCCCGTCCATGCGGTTCCTCTTCAGGACGTTTACAGCCGCGTCGTTCACTGCCCCGCATGCGACCCCTTCCATCGCCGCGTCCAGGGCCGCTGCCTGCGCCTCCCTGACGACCGCGTAGTGCCTCTTCATCTCCGGACTCACCGACCCGATGGCGAACGTCCTGGTCTCGTCAGAATTGTACCCCTGATCCCTGAAGAACAGGTCGGCGACCACGAAGTCTCCTTTCTGAATCTTCCTGTTCGACAGCTCGGAGTGCCCGAATGCCCCATGGGGCCCCGAGGCTATGATCACGGGGCCGAGAGACGAGTCAGAGTTTGACGGGGTCATCCCATTCTCAAGGGCCACCTTCATGACATCAGCGGCCAGCTGCCACTCCGTCTTCCCAGGCCTCAGCTCCTTCTCCAGCTCCTGGTATGCCCTGTCGGTGCCTGCGCACGCCCTGCGGATGAGCTCGATTTCGGACTCGTCTTTCACCCTTCTTGCGTCCAGAAAGAGCTGCGGATTCTCGTTGAAACGCCTCGACTCCAACTCCTCATCGTCGTCTACAATGACGGCTCCCTTCTCCAGCTGACTCTCGACCTCTCTCCGCACTCCTCTCCGTGTCTTCACAATCACAAGCTCCGCCTCCTGGCACAGTTCCCCTGCCCTGTCTGCCTCCAGGGGGGTCGTAATGACTACCGTTTTGTCAGGATAGACGATTGCGGCGCCCCCGCCGAAGAAGGAGGTCAACCAAAACAGATTGGGGGCCGTCATCACGGCGACCTGCTTCCCCTTTGCCAGGGAGAGCAGCCTTTTGCGCCTTTGGGCGTAAACCGTCAACTTCCGGGCTCAAAAAAACCAACGCTTATATCCATTCTCTGGGATGTCCTTCATCGGGGCAAATCGTTCCGTGACGTATATTCGAAGGCTTGAGATGCGAGGCTTCAAGTCTGCTGGCCCCCGGACAGTGGTCGTCAACTTCGAAAGAGGGTTCACCGTCATAACGGGCCCCAACGGGAGCGGTAAATCGAATCTCGCCGACGCCATCTCCTTCGCGATCGGGGAGAATTCCCCAAGGGCGCTGAGGGCGGCGAACAACAGGCTGTCCGGGCTGATTTACACCCCCAAGTCCGAGGACTCCTCAAGCGGAGGGAGACCATCCACCTGCAGGGTGACGCTTCAGTTTGACAACACTGACAGGGCCATACCCGTCGACTCAGACCTAGTAACCGTGACCAGGGAACTCAGGGAAGACGGGGACAACGTATACTACATCAACGGCAGGAAGACCTCGAGGGGTTCGCTCACAGACATCATTGACCTCGCCGGCCTCTCGCCGGGAGGCTTCAACATCGTGGCCCAGGGCGCAGGGACGCGGATGGCGGACCTCACCCCGGAGGAGAAACGGAAGCTCATCGAGAGCGTTGTCGGAATCTCGAAGTTCGACGAGCGCAAGTCCGAGGCCCAGAGGCAGCTGGGTCAGGCGGACCAGAGGCTCGAGGTCGCCATGGCGCGCATCGGTGAGATGAGGAGCACGCTCGAGTCTCTCGACTCGCAGCGCACAGACATGATCAGGTTCAACCTCCTCGAGTCGCAGATCAACTGGCTCCAGGCCATAATGACTTCCAGGAGGATCAAGGACCTCAAGGACAGGCTGGCCGTCCTCCGGTCACAGGAGCAGGAACTGAACGGCAAAATCAGCGACCAGGGGGCAAGGCTCGTCGAGCTGGAGAATCGCATAGGCCAGGTCGAGAACGACAAGACGAGATTCATAGTCGACGTTATCCAGGGGGGAGGGGCAAGCCACGTGGACCTCCAGTTCCAGCTTGCCGATGTCAGGAACGAGCTCGAGTCCCTGGAAGCGGACTTGCTGACTGCGCAGTCGAACGTCGCAGAGCTCGAAGGGGAGACGGTCCCGCAGCTGAAACAGGTCGTCTCCGAGAAGCAGAAGGAAGTCAATTCTGCCAACTCGAACGTCAGGCAGCTGACGGCGGAGATAGAGAAGCTAGACGCCAAGCACGCTGACCTCGCCCAGCGGCTGAAGGAGTTCTTCAAGGCAGGAGAGGAACTCCGCAGGACCATAGAGCAGAAGGGAAAGCAGAACGCGAGGGTGCAGGTCAAGCTTGCAGACCTCGGCCAAAAGATGCAACAGATCGATCTCACGATCAACGCCACCACCGCGAGCCTCGGGGTCGAGAGGAAGAGACTCGACGACCTGAAGCTCAAGGTCGACACCTACTCGGCTTCGCTCGCGAAGCTCGAAGCAAGCACCAACAACCTGTTCGCCCTGTACGACAGCGCCACCAAGGAGCTGAACTCTCTGGACGATAGCCTCTCAGGGGTGGAGAAGAACAGGGAGAAGCTAATCTCTTCCATAGCGTCCGCCTCCAGGATCCTGGAGAGGGCTTCTTCGGAGGTGTCGCGAGAGGAGGCGTTCAAGCACATGTCGGAGAGCCTAGCAGGCGAGAGGAGCGGCCAGCTCAAGCTGCAGGAGTTCTGCGACGAGGGAGGCGTACCGGGGTACGTGGGACGGCTGGGCCAACTCGTGAAGTTCCCGCAGCAGCACTCCAAGGCCGTAAACGCGGTCATGGGCAAGTGGATGGGCGCCTTCATCGTCCAGGACCTAAAGTCAATGACCCAACTCATCAAGGCCGCGAAGTCCCTGAAGGCGAGGAGCTTTTCGGTCATCCCGCTCAGCGAAGTCGAGTCGGTAAGGGCGATCGACCTTGACCGATCGGCCGGTGTGCTGGGTCCACTCTCCGAGACGATAAGGTGCGAAGCAGAGTTCCAGGGTCTCGTCAACTTCCTGGCCGGGGACTCGGTCCTCGTCGAGACCGAGGCAATAGGGTACATTCTCGCTTCCGAGGGCGTAAGGGCCGTTACTGTGGATGGCGAGACATTCGAAACAGGCGGCCGCGCCTTCAGCTACGGCTACCAGGAGCTGGTGGTGAACCTGATGGAAGGGCTTGAAAACATCGAAGGGATCAGCGAGGTTGAGGACGCCGTGGGCGCCCTGAAGAATGCCATCGATCGTAGGAAGTCTGAATTGGAATTCCTCGAGTCGGACTCCCGCAGCATCATGAAGGAGAGGGTCAAGAAGATAGTAGCAACCAGCACCCTGAGGGCCCAGGCGACGACGATCAGGGCCTGGATAAACCAACAGAGGCGCCTCTTCAGGAGCATCGATTCGCAGTACCAGAAGCAGTCGGGCGTCGTCTCTAGGCTCGAAGAGAGACTGAAGGTCAGCCTTGAAAGGAAGGATGCCATCGCAAAGGGCACCGCTTCCCTGCAGCAGGTGGTCGCCAACGCCCAGTCCCTCGGGCTGGACACGATGCTCGCCGAAGTGGACGCAGCCAAGACATCGCTCTCCGGAGAGATAGACACCATTAGGAACAGGATTCAGGACCTAAACCTGAGCCTGGCGCGGGAAAGAGCGAACCTGGACAACGTCCTTCTCAGGGCGCTCGAGGAGAACCAGCTCGACCTTGCGAACGCCAACGAGGACCTGCAGTCCAACAAGCAGTTCGTCCGTGAAACCCCGAGAAGAATCAGGGAGCTGACGGAGCAGAAAAGGTCGCTTGAGGATCAGATCGCGAAGCTGATGGAGTCGTCCAAGAGGAGTCAGCCCGTCCTGGACGAGTTCGACAGCAAGGCCAGGCGTCTCAAAGAGGAGAGAGACGCGGTGTCGCGGTCGATATCCGGGAACCAGCGGGACCTCTTCGCCCTTTCAGGTCAGGCATCGACGACCCAGGAGAAGGTGGAAGAGGCGCTTGGATATCTTCGGATGCTGGGGTACCAGGAGGAGCTCGCGTTCTTCGAGACGAGCGAGTCGCTTCTGGGCGAGCTCCAGGAAGAGTACCAGCAGGTAATTGCATCCGTGAACAGGGCGGCGGACAGGCAGTACACAGAAATGTACGTGAGCTACAAGAACCTCTCCGTCAGGCACAACGAACTGGAAGCGGAGCGCAACTCGATCATCAAGTTCATCGAGAGCGTCGAGTCCGAGAAGAGGAAGGTGTTCATGACCGCCTTCGACAGGGTCGGCGCGGAGTTCAGCGCCATATTCCTGAATCTGACTGGAGGCCAGGCGCTGCTCGAGCTCGAAAATCCGGACGAAATCTTCAGCGGGGGCATAATCCTTCGCGCTGACTTCGGCAACGGCCTCCGCGAATCCTCCCAGCACAGCGGAGGTCAGAGGGCGGTAACGGGGGTCTCTCTGATTCTGGCAATGCAGGCCGTCCAGCAGCACCCGTTCTACCTCTTCGACGAGATCGACGCGGCCCTGGACGCGATCAACTCCACCAGCCTGGCTCGCTTCCTGAAGGAGAAGTCCTCTGAAGCCCAGATTATAGCCATAACCTTGAGGGACGTCTTTGTGGCGGAGAGCGATATGACCTATGGCGTCTACTCCACGGGCGGAGTGTCGCGCGTCGTCCACTACAAACCTGCGGAGGTACCACCGCGTGCCTAGCTCAGCCCTTCTGGGGAGACCTCCGCTCAACGTCCTGATCGATCCCTCCCTGGCGAAGCGTAAGAGCCCCTGGGAGATCAATCTCTCGGAGCTCCTGGACTTGTTCTTGAAGGCAATATCGCAGACCGAATTGATAGACATGAGGGCGGCAGGGACTGCGGCGCTGTCCTCGGCAACCATCTACAGGCTGAAGGTGGAGTCACTCTTCCTGTTCGAGAGGCTGAGGATGCAGAACAGGCTTTTCGACAACTCCCAGCCCCCGCAGTTCATAGTGATGCCCTTCAGGTACGAAATCTATTCCACCAACATCGACGAGCTCTTCGACGAGCTCGGGAGGATTCTCCAGGAGATAGTCATGGAGGAGGAAGGCGGAGAGAACCAGAACCTCCTTGCTCCCGAAGAGCTCGCTCCTGACATCGGCGAGTACGTCATCCCGGTGGAAGTGATGCTTTCTGAGTACAGGAAGATACTGGTCGAAAGACTCAGGGTTACCGGGAAGGCGCTTCTTTCTGAGCTCCTGAGAGGGTTCCGTCCCGTCGAAGCCGCCCGCGTCTTCATCATCCTCCTGTTCGCGGCCAATAATGGCGAAGTCGTGATCAACCAGGAGGAGTCTGACGAAGACGCCCTGGTGGTCTCGGTGGGACAGCTTGAGTGATGCCTCGAAGGACCAAATCCCAAGGGATGTTCTCGCGAAGGTCGAGGCAGCGCTCTACGCTTCTGGACGCCCCCTGTCCCTAGAGGAAATCGCTCGCGTGGCAGGGACGGCATCAGACAGAAAGGCGACGGCAATTGCAAGGGAAGTCGCGAGGGCAGTCAACGGTTCGATGCAGGCAGTCGAGGTGGTCGAGTATGCGGGCCCGAAATTCGCGATGCAGCTCAAGGGCCAGTACACGCAGACTGCGAGGAAGTTCGCCACGAGGCCTCTGCTCTCTCGGGGCTCCCTCAGGACCCTCTCCTTCATCGCCTTCTTCCAGCCTATATCCGCGGCCGAGCTCGTGCTGAGGCGGAGCTCCACGGTCTACCAGCATCTTAGGGAGCTCGAGGATGTGGGCTTCGTCGCAGGAGAGAGGCAGGGGAGGAGCAAGAACTACAGGACCACGATAAGGTTCGCGGAGTACTTCGGGCTCAGCACAGACGTGACCACCATGAAAAGGCAGCTGGAGAGCAGGACTCTGACGCTGCGTTAGACAAAAGGCTTAACATATTGCCAGGGAGGGCGGCACCGAAAGGGTGTGACGCTTTGACTCGACCCATCGAGAACCTTGTCAAGAGGAGACCCACGGGGGGTAGGGCAAAGCCTCACCGGGGGAGGAGGGCCTACGAGAGGGACGGCTACGCCATCGAACCACTGGTGGGTTCCGCTACCAGGAGGGCGATCCGGAGGCGAGGGGGACACGTCACCTCTGGTGCCATCAAGGCAGACTTCGCCAACGTCTCCGACGGCACGGGAAAGGCGAGGAAGTCGAAGATAATCAGGGTGAAGAGCAGCCCGGCCAACAGAGATTATCAGAGGAGGGGTGTCATAACTAGGGGCGCTGTCCTTGAAACGGAGGCGGGGGAAGCCCTAGTTACCTCGAGGCCAACGGCGGATGGCGTGGTCAACGCGGTGCTGACCTCCAAGAAATGAAAGACTACGACAGGCAAGTGTTCTGGCTAGATTACTTCGACTCGGAGCTGAGGCGCAGCGAGGGGCGGAGAGTCCCTCTAAGCACAGCCACCCGGGCTCCGATCCTTGCTGAACTTGGAGAGGCATGTCGTCGACTGAACCTCCAGCCGCAGCCCCAGGCTGCCCGCTATCCCTCCCGTCCGCTCAGAGAATCGGGTTATGTCTCCGTGACAAAGTCCGGCCCAAAACGTGCTCTTCTGATTAGGATAGCCAGGGAGCTCTCCGTCGTCCGCGGACTGGGGCAGAGGCGTCAGGCCCAGGCCCAGTCCGGACGGAAAAAATAACAGAAATTTCGCGAAGGTTTAAAGGCAGGACGAACCGCCTTTGCCTTTCTTGTTTCAAGTCGGCGTCTTTACGCACCAGGCGAAGAGCGGCCGACTGATTGTGAAGCTTTCTAGGGAGGTCAGGCCCGGGGTTTTTCTCTATGGCGAAGACAAGCGGAAGCTTGGAAAGGTGGTCGAGCTCATTGGGCCGGTCAAGTCCCCCTATGCGTCTGTGGCAGTGGTGAGCAGCAGACTGGGGAAGGCCGGGGATCCGGCTTTCGTGGAGGGATAAAGAAGATGAGCCTCTGGAACACGAGCAGGGACGACGGCTTCAGGACGTCATGCCCCGTCTGCGGCAACCGACTCATCGGGGACTCCGAGAAAGGGGAGCAGGTCTGCCCAACCTGCGGCTACGTCACGCTCGCCCCGGCCGACTCTGGCCCGGAGTGGAAGGCCATGGACCTTGAGGAAAAGAACAGGCGGGTAAGGGTCGGGTCGCCGACTACGCTCGCGCTGCACGACTTCGGGCTGTCCACCGAGATTAGCAGGACGATGCGCGACTCTCACGGCAAATACCTTGACCCGGCCATGAGGGCGACCGTAGAGAAGATGAGGAAGTGGCAGAGCAGGACCAGGACCATCAACAGCGAAGAGAGGGGGCTCTCCAACGTGCTGTCGAAGATATCAGAGCTCTGCGAGTCACTGAACCTCCCGGACAATGTCGCCGAGACTGCGGCCCAGATCTACAGGACCTCTGCCAAGATGAAGGTGGCCAAGAGCAAGTCGATTCTTGGCATGACTGCGGCGACCGTCTACCTCGCCTGCCGAAAGTGCGGCGTGTCTCGCACCCTGAAAGAGGTGGCCAGGGCGGCCGGGATGGAGAAGGGGAGCGTCGCACGCTACTTCAGGCTTGTGCTGAAGGAGGTCGAGAAAGACTACGTCCCTCCCCCGTCGGTCGAGAAGTACATCTCGAAGCTCATCAACATGGCCAAGATCGACCCCAGGGTCGAGCACCTTGCCCTGACTCTCTCGCGCAAGACGAGCGACTCGAAGATTTCGAGCGGGAAGGCCCCAGCCGGGCTCGCGGCTGCCTACGTGTACCTTTCGTCGGTCATGGTCGGCGAACACCTTCCCCAGAGGGAGGTGGCCGAGTTCGCCGAAGTCACAGAGGTGACGGTGAGGAACAGGTGCAGGGAAATCCTCGACAACTTCGTTATCAAACAGGAGTTCATGCCAGCGAAATGAAGGAGTCCAACAAGAAGGCGGCCAAACAGCAGCCGAAGCCCAAGCCCGGGAAGAAGCTGGGCAGGTCATCCAAAAAGCAGGCTGAACCCCCCCAGCCCGTAGAGAGGACCGAGGAGGAGCTCGTCGACCTGACCTCTAGGGTGTACAAGCTTGTGGTCGAAAGGGGGCGTGACGGAGTGCTCCAGAGCGAAATCTGGAAGGAGCTGGGGCTCACGAGCAGGGACGGGTCAAGGTTGGCCATCAGGCTGGAGAGGCGCGGGCTAATCGGGAGGGTTAAGGTCCTCGAGGAGGGCAGGTGGACCTACAAGCTGACCCCACTCCGGTTCCCGACCGACATGGCGTCAATAGAGAAGGCGCCCTGCATCGTGTGTCAGTACGAGTCGAAGTGCTCTGTCGATGGCGAAGTGAGCCCCTACATCTGTCCATGGCTGGGCCCGTGGGTCATTGAGGAGGCAAGGGCAGCTCGGGCCCAAATGGCCGAGCCGAGCGCCGTACCTGCCAGGTAGGTCTCCGGAAATTGGCAGGAAAGGAGAAGTTTCGTTCCCTAGTTGAGGCAGCCAAGAAGGCCCGCCTCAACGCCTATTCTCCGTACTCGGGCGTGAAGATAGGGGCCGCAGCACTCACCTCGGACGGCAAGATCTTCTCCGGTTCCAACATAGAAAACGCCTCCTACGGACTTGCGTGCTGCGCCGAAAGGACGGCCATATTCAAAGCGGTCTCCGAGGGGAATAGGGACATTGTAGCCATGGCTGTCGTGGGCAAGTCCGAGGACTTCACCAAGCCCTGCGGGGCGTGCAGGCAGGTGATGGTGGAGTTCAACCCGAAGATGAAAGTCCTG
>Ga0187771_10003752_pt1 | contig 10656 bp, 9 predicted proteins | sample 0116_SJ02_MP15_1_FD_133139 | JGI IMG/M metagenome (GOLD analysis project Ga0187771, IMG submission 133139) | Tropical peat soil microbial communities from peatlands in Department of Meta, Colombia - 0116_SJ02_MP15_10_MG | ecosystem: Environmental > Terrestrial > Soil > Wetlands > Peat | place... | reverse complement strand
CTGCCCTGTAATATAGCCATTTTTCGCCAGCATAACGACAACATCGGCAACCTCCTCTATCGTTCCAAAGCGACCCACCGGGACGACATTGGGTTTGACTGAGAGGTCCCGGGACAACATATCGGTCTGGATCAGAGAAGGGGCCACGGCGTTAATCGTAATTCCTTCTTTCACCAAGAAAGAGGCGTAACCGTGGGTTAACCCCAAAAGGCCGGCCTTGCTGGCAGCGTAATACGGGCCTACCACTCCGCCGGTTGCCGCCGCGCCGGAAGATATATTGACAATTCGCCCCCAACGACGGCCGCGCATGCCGGGAAGGACTGCCTGGGTTACCAGATAGGCGGATTTGAGATTTACCGCCATCATTTCATCCCAGCCTTCTTCGGGAATCTGATCCCAGGGATAGCGCCGGGCAATGCCGGCGTTATTGACCAGGATGTCGATGATCCCTAGGTCCCGCTCAACCGTCTTGATCATGCGGTCAACCTCGGAAGCCCTGGAAACATCTGCCCGGACAGATAGGGCCCGTCTTCCCAGCCGTTCCACGAGGGAACATGTTTCTTTTGCCGCTTCCTCCTGGACGCAGAAATTCACCACAATATCTGCCCCGGCCTCGGCCAGCGCGGTGGCGCACCCCCGTCCGATTCCCCGGCTGGCTCCGGTGATCAGCGCCTTTTTTCCAGCAAGCTTATCCATGTCTCTCCCCCATTACTGGTTTGTCCTCCTGCTTTCCCCTTGCCCTTGTCCCCGGTTTAAAGGCCGACAGGGTAGAGGATTGCCGGGAATGCCAAGTCCCTTGAATCCAGAAAACCTACAGAACGAACAATGGTGGAATATGATACCGGGAATAGGCCGGTCTCATCTCTCCGGATTTGAATACCATTCGCGGTTCCAATAGAAGCGATCCCCGCAGGGACTCGCCACCCTTGCCATCACTGAACAAATAATCCCCTTGCAAAAGGTCCAATACGGTAATGTCCGCAAGGTTTCCTATCTTCAGAGTGCCTCGTGTTCCCTCTTCACCGATGGCCTTGGCCGGGTTCAGGGTGGTCATTTCGATGACCTGGTCTAAGCTCAGGCCGAGGTTTAGGAATTTGGACATCAAAACGGAAAGAGACTGGTTGACCGGCAGCCCCAAGATGGCCATATCGGTACTTATAATCGACGGGATAAAACCCCGGGACAGACCGAGGCGGGCCACGGAAAAACTGAAGTGGTTCAATCCATGGCAGGAATCCAGGTAAACCCCGCGTTTTTTCGCGGCCTCCAGCTCGGGGTATATGGTCCCATCCTTCAGAATCATACCTCCCGGTTCCCAGGTCAGGTAATGGCTCAGGATATCTCCTTGCTCCAGGAGGGACACGGCCGAACGGGAGAAGTCATCCATCCAGTCCTTTTCCATCCGGGGGCGGGTTTCTCCAATGTGGACCATGAGGGGGAGACCCATGTCCGTGGCCAGCTTCTTGGCCGCCTCGATCCCTTTTATCCCCAAGCCTTCGGCCAGCGGCTGGATGGCCCTGACCTTGATTCCCCGAATGAGGTCGCGGTTGGCCTCAACGACCCTCTTGCTGAATTCCACGTCAATGTCATGAGGACCAAAGATCTCTGGCAGGGTAATGAGCCCCGCGGTAGCGAGGTTCAAAAAGCAGACAAAATCCGTTTTCGCTGGTTGGATTATCAGACGCCGCAAGGCATCGAAGTTGGCCGCTCCGGCAGTCCCTCCGTCGCCGAGGAGGGTGACTCCCGTATTCAGGCCTACTTCATCCGGGGGAACCCCCAGCCGGGCAAAGCCAAAGGTTGCGTGGCAATGGAGGTCAATGAGGCCCGGAGAAATGATTTTCCCCCGCAGGTCAAAGACCGTTTTGGCCTCCTCCACTCGGAGGTTCGTTCCCACCGCAGCGATCCTGCGGTCTTGAATGGCCACCGAACCGGTGGCGTGCATTTTCTGCGCTGGATCGATAATCTCTCCGTCTTTTAAAAGTACATCATACATAGTTCTTTCTCCCTTTCGGTGCTGGCGGCAATTCCTTTGCGGCGGCTGTCCCACCATCCCCAGCGGCTGCGATTGTGAAAATCAGATGTCCTACTCGGAAGGGAATAAATCTTGCCTGCCTGTGCTAAACCCCGAATTCTTTTAACACGAAAATGGACCTCATTCAAGGGCTTTATGGCCGCCCCGGGGCAAAGATGCAGGCTCGAATAACAAAAAAGGAGCAAAGAGAAATAGAGAAAGGAATTCTTTGGTCTTTCGGGAAGGTTTTGGGGTATAATCACCAGGCGGATGACCGGAAGAGTAAAAAGGCTTTTCGATCTCCCTGCCTTTGCCGGTAGTAGAGTTGACGGCCGGGACCGATGATGGGGATATGAAAGAGGTTATTTCCCGCTTGATTCGGCTGAGCATTGGCAAGAAATTACTCCTGGGATTTCTTTTCTACGGGAGCCTGACCGTCCTCATCGCCCTGTTTGCCCTCTCCAATCTGGATCAGTTAACCGCCATCAATACCAGTATTACCCAAACGGATATCCCTTTAACCGAAATTGCCGATAGGATGATTGAAAACCTGTTGGCCCAGGAGCTTTTTGCCAGCCGCTCGTCGATTATCAAAAGTGCCGACGTGTTGTCCCTTTTTTGGAAAAGGAACGAAGAATTCAAGCAACTGATCGAACAGATGCGCGCTCTGCCGGGGCGCGGAGAAATCACTCTCGAAAAGCTGGGTCTCCTCCATGAAGAGTATACTCAACTCTTTAAGAATGAATCCAGAAACGAGGGCCAATCCTCCTCCACCGGCAACGGATATGCCCAGCAGATGAAGGCCAAGCACGCGGAGATCCTACGGCTGGTGAAGGAAATCTCTTCCTCCGCACGGGAGGATCAAATCAAGAAGACCCGTATGATTTCCGAGGTCGGGAGCAGGGCCTTCCGGGTTACCGCGTGGTTGTGTATCGCTGGGCTGCTTCTGGGGGTCCTGTTGGCTCTGATGATTACCCGCAATATTGCGGGGCCCATCGGTCAGTTGAAACTTTCTACCCGGGAGATATCGGAAGGAAATTTTGATCATCTCCCCCAAGTCCGAAGCGGGGATGAACTGGGAGATTTGGCGAAATCCTTCCAGGAGATGGCTATAAGACTGAAGCAGTTGGAGGAAATGTATCTGGACGCCAATCCTCTTACCCGCCTGCCCGGCGGGGTGGCCATAGAGCAGGTTTTGAAGACGAAATTGGCGGAGGAGGCTCCTCTAGCCTTTTGTCTGGCAGATCTACGAAACTTTAAGGCCTTCAATGATCGGTACGGATATGCCCGGGGAAATGAAGTCATCTTGGGCACTACCGAGATTCTCCGTAAGGCGGTCAAGGATCATGGAAAAGAAGGGGATTTTATCGGCCACATTGGGGGGGACGATTTCGTTTTTGTCACTTCACCAGCGGAGTATGAAAAAATCTGCAAGGCCATCGTAAGGGCCTTTGACCAGCAGATCCTAAAATATTATGATCCGGAAGATCAGCAGAAGAGGTATATCCAGGGGAAAACCCGACGCGGAGAACCAGTATCCTTTCCGATTATGACGATCGCCATTGCCGTCGTCACCAACGAGCAGCGCAAGCTGCAGAGCCACATCCAGATAGGGGAAATCGCTGCGGAAATGAAGAATTTTGCCAAAAAATTCTCCCAGAGCATTTACGTCGTCGATAAACGGCGAGATCGTTCTACCGAAGCCACTGGAGAGAAGCCCTGAATTTTTCCAAACCCCCACAGAAAAGAGGAAGCATGTTCCATAGAAACAAGGGCCGAATCCCTTTCTTCATTTTCATTTCGATTTTGGTGATTCTTTCCTGCAGCCCGAAATACACAATCCCCCGGACGGAAGAAGAATTTTCGCGGGAAATTTCCAGATTGGAGAAGCTGACGAGAGAGAATCCGGACCCGTCTGTTCAGATCAAATCGCATCTGGAGTTAGCCCGGCTTTACACCCACTACCAAAACCCAGGGCGGGATTATCTGAAGGGGTGCAGGGAATTTGCGGCCTATCTATCGCTGGTTCCCGCGGACCGGAAAAACGATGAGATTCAAAATTGGGTCTCGGCGCTGGAAGAGTTGGAAAAGTCAGAGAAAGAAGCTGCTATCCTCCGGGGGGAGAACACCAAAACGAGAGAGGCTTTGAATCTACTGTCCAAGAGAAATAAGGAACTGCAAGACCGGCTGGAGAGCCTGGAGAAAACGAATCGAAGCTTGAGTGAGGTCAATCGGAGCCTGAAAGAATCCAATGAGAAAATGCAAGAGACGATTGTGAAGCTGAACCAGCTGGACCGCCAGATGGAGGAAAAAAGGAGAAGTATTCGATGACTCGGGGTTGGCCATCCCCAGTTTTCAGCGTGGCTCAGAAGAACCAACCCTTTCGATTTTTCTGGGCACCTGGAGGGAGGGCCTTACGAGGTCGCCAGGGCGAAAAATTCGGAGGGGTGATCCCTCCCTTTCCCGCATCCGCCACGTGGAAGGGGTGGAGTTTGATGGATCCGGAAAGGTCGTCTTCCAGGGCTTTCTCTAAGTGGGAGTAGAATCACCGGCGGATGGAGGCAGGGGGAGAATCATAGCTGAAGGGAGAAGCCTCTCTTGTCGGGCGTTTTCCTGGCCTACCAATTTCAAAAAACGCCTCTGGATGGCCTCGCGCAGCTTCTCTGTTTTTTCGGAAGGAATCCTCTGGATGGGAATCTGTCCCCCACCGGTCCGCCCATGCCCTCCCGCAGTGCCCAATCCTTTGACCATCCGTCGAGCCAATCGTCCCGCCTTTTGATTGGAACGTTTGGTCCGCAGGGAAAAGATCAGGCGGGAATCATTCGTTCCCATTACGAAGCTCCAGGAGATTTCAGAGAACCGAAGGAAGAAATCGGCCATCAGGGCGACCATATCGGTGTTGGTGAGGAATCCTAAATCGCAAAAGACGACCTTTCCATAAATCTCGGCTTCGTGGAGGCCCCGGTCAAAATCGATGAAATAATCGCGGGGCAGGTCGGGATACTCAATCTGGGAGAGAATTTTCAGCAGGACTTTGGGGTAAAGAGCGATAGCCGAGTGGTAATCGACCTCGGTGGCATGCCGGCCAAGGTTTTGCGTGTCCGTTTTGATGCCGAGATAAAGGGCCGTGGCCATGGTCTTGGGGATGGAAAGGCCTGCCTGGAGAAGATATTCGGTGACAATGGTCGCAGAACTTCCGTAGTGGAGGCGAATGTCCGCAAATTCCATCCCTTGAGAAAACCTCCGGGCGCCATGATGGTCAATAACGATGGAGGGCTTTATCCGGGGGGGGAGGCTGTTATTTCCCGCCCGCGGTTGAGTGTCCACCAGGGCGAACACCTCGAAGTCACGAATATTCACTGAATCCAGAAGTTTGATGTCGATATTCAACAGCCGGACCATGGCCCGGTTTTCGGCCCGGGCAATCATCCCGCCATAGGCTAGTTGGCAACTGGCCTTGAACTTTTTGCGCAGCAGATAACTTAAAGCCCAGCCGGCTGAAATGGCATCCGGGTCGGGATTATTATGGGTAAGGATCAGGACCTTTTTATTCTGGGCGACCGCTTTTAGTCTTTGCAGCCTTTCTTCCGTCGTCATGCCTGCCTTCCGTCACTCTAAACCGAACCCATGCCTTTTTGGAATTGTCGTTGAAGGGACAGGGAGGTTTACCAGTGAAATCTTACTCCTGGTGTCGAACTTTCTCAAGGGTTTCTTTTCCCGTGCCTCATGATGAAAACCGAGCCCCGATAAGATACCATTGCCGCGAGAGTCGTTCGACCTGAAGGCCATCGACCCGAATCGATCGACCGAAGCCCACGCCGTACTCGATACAGGGTCTAAACCGGAATGACAAACTGCAACGGACTCATGTCATCATGTATAAATCCCCAATCGCCGGGCGATTTCGCCCACAATTTCTTCGTGGGTTTGAGCCCCACAGGGAATGGTATGGTGAGCGTATTTTTGATAAAGGGGCTGCCGTTCGGTAAACAATTGGCCGAGTGTTTGGCCCGGGGCCATGACCACCCCGCGGGAATGCAGGTTGGTCAATCTGCTTTCCAGGGCGGGAAGGTCCAAATGCAAATGAATGATGATTCCATGGGAAGCAAGATGTTGCATGGCCGCCGCGTGGTAAACCACACTTCCTCCGGTGGCGATAACGCAGGACCGGCAGGTCAGAGAAAGCACATGGCGTTCCTCCAGCCGGCAAAAAGCCTCCGTTCCTTCCCGATCGATGATCTCCTGGAGACTTCGCCCCTCTTGGGCCTGGACATAGACATCGGTATCCAAAAAGTCACGGGAGGTGGCTTTGGCCAGCAACACGCCTACCGTGCTCTTACCGACGCCCGGCATGCCGATCAGCACGAGATTCGTACCCGGTGCTATTCCGGCCATATTCTCGCTTCCTCTTTTCTCAGGTTAAGATCGCGGCCAATAACACGGCCATAATTCCGCTCAGAAATATTCCATCAAAAGTTCCCGCGCCCCCGATGGAGGCGACGGGGGCCCCCAGGTTCCTGATTTTGGAGATATTCAGGATATCCGCGCCGATCAGGGTTCCAAGGGTGCCGCCGATGTAAGCCAGAACCGGAGCGTAATCGTAAGAAAAAATCACCGAGCAGGCCGTAGCGACAATGGGAGGGATAAAGGCTGGCATGGCAATGCCCACCCCCTTGACCGGCCTGGCCAGACGATGGGTTGCAAATATCATGATCGCCGTCACCGCCAGGCCCTTTATCCAGAGCCCGGTCTTGAAAAATAAATAAAATGAAATCAGGCAGGGGATGACCGCGCCCCCGAGGTTTACCGCCAGGACCGTTTCCCGTTTTTCTGCCGCGGGAATGCGGTAGCGAATGCCAAAAAATCTTACCGATCTTACGTCGGTCATTGTTTCCTGGGGAAATTTCTTGAGGGGTATATTGACGAAACTGCCCACTAATATAAGGAAAAGAGAGGTGAAAATGTGCCGGGGGGGAATCCCGATTTTGGCGAACGCCAGGGCAATAACATTCACCTCGATCATGAGAAAAAAGAACACGACGATGAAGAAAAAGAAGACCATGAGCAAGAAAGTCAGAGGATTAAAGAACATACGAGTCCTCCTTTGGAGCCGCCCGGGCTAAATATATCCAATCCTTACCCTTATCCTGCGTTTCCTCTATTATAAAAGAATCCGGGCCGGAGGTAAAATGCCTTGGAAAATCCTTTCCAATAATTGTCCAAATAAACCGCTTGAAAACCATCCCCTTCGGGGGATATATTCTTAAAAGAATCGTTGGATTGGCATCATGAAAAAAAATTCGGGAGGGAACCTATGAAAGACCTATTCAGCCTGAAGGGGAAAGTAGCCATTGTGACCGGTGGCAATGGAGGAATCGGCAAGGGGATCGCTCGGGGGTTTGCCGGGGCTGGAGCAGACGTGGTCATTGCGGCCCGAAATCCGAAGAAGACCGCCGAGGCAGCCGCAGAGATCAAGAAGGAATTCGGGGTGCGGGTGCTGGAGGTGGAAGTGGATGTGAAACAGGAGAGCCAGATCAACGCCATGGCCAAAAAGGTTCTCGATACCCTGGGGCGGATTGACGTCCTGGTGAATAATGCGGGGATGAACATCCGCAAGATGCCCCAGGATCTTCCCGCAGCCGACTATGATGAGGTGCTCTCGACCAATCTGCGCGCTGCTTTTCTCTGCTCCAAAGCAGTCTACCCAGCCATGAAAAAAGTGGGGGGAGGAAAGATCATCAACATCGGATCCATGACCTCCATCTTTGGGGGGGGAAAACTTCTGCCTTACGGAACGAGTAAGGGAGGCATCGTTGCCATGACCCATGCGCTGGCGGTGGCTTGGGCTCAGGATAACATCCAGGTGAATGCTATCCTCCCGGGGTGGATTGATACGGAAATGACCAAGAGAGCGCGGGTAGAATTGGAAGGTTTGAATGAACGAGTCCTCGCTCGCACGCCGGTTGGACGCTGGGGCCGGCCGGACGAATTGCAGGGAACGGCGATTTATCTCGCAACCGCTGCTTCTGACTTCATAACGGGCGTGGCCCTTCCGGTAGACGGCGGTTATTCGGTGAATCTGTAGTTTTCCCGAATGGATTGCTTTTTCCCGGGGTTTCCTCCGGATAGGGAAAAGCCCCGATCGTGTTTTGCAGCCCGACAGAAATGATTCCTCACCGCGTCCCCGTAGGGGCGGCCCGGCGGGCGCATAGCCGGATCACTCCTACGGGGGGTTCTATCCTTGTCTCAGAGGGATAGGAATCCGAAAATGGTTCCTGCCGTGTTCGAGCGGGCAGGAGCGGCCGGAGTTCTCCCGCCACTGATATATGCGATCAGGGGATGCCTACCATGATAATCGGCCATGGATAGATCGCGGGGCGGCAACGGATGATAAAGGTTGATTTGAATCCCATCCTGGTGGAACTGGGTCCCATCCGGGTAACCTGGTATGGGCTGATGTATGTGTTTGGGTTCATCATCTCCTACCTGCTCGTCCGATATCAGGTGAAAAAAAGAGATTTCGGCATTTCCCTGGAGGAGGTAGAGGATTTCTATTTTTATCTCATCCTGGGCCTGATCGCGGGGGCCCGGTTAGGTTACGTCCTTTTCTATGATCTGCAGATGTACCTTTCCAATCCCCTGGAGATCTTTGCCGTATGGCACGGCGGGATGTCTTTTCACGGAGGGCTGATCGGCGTCCTCACCGCTACAATTATTTTTTGCTGGAAGAATAAGAAATCATTCTGGAAATTGGCCGATCTCTTTGTCGTCACGGCCCCGGTCGGGCTGGGTTTGGGCAGGATCGGAAATTTCATTAACGGTGAACTTTATGGCCGGCTCACCAGGGTTCCCTGGGGGATGATCTTTCCCAAGGGTGGGCCCCTTCCTCGCCATCCCTCGCAGCTTTACGAGAGCGCTCTGGAAGGAGGCGCGCTTTTTCTTATCTTGTGGCTGTGGAAAGACAAAAAGCACCCCGATGGTTCCCTTTTGGCGATGTTCATCCTCCTGTATGGAGTATTCCGCTTCTTTATCGAATTCTTTCGAGAACCGGATGTCCAGCTTGGATTCGTCCTGGGTCCCTTCTCGATGGGCCAGGTTCTCTGTGCCTTTATGGTCGTCGTGGGGGCTGCTTTGATGATTTATTTAAAGAGAAAGCCCACCGCTTGACCCTTTTTATTCCTCGTCCCGCGAAATTACTGCCTTTCCGGATTAAGCCTGCCGGCCCGTTGATCGGGCCTCCATTCCCTAACCCCTCATCCCCTGACCCTATTTCCTCAAGACGCGCTTGTCCCCGATGCGCATGGTGAGCTTTTTGCCGTCGAAGTGTTCCAGGAGGGGGATCGCGAACTTGCGGGAAACCTGGGAGACCTCTTTGAACTGGGTGGGAGTCATCTCTTTATTCTGCTGCAGAAAGGCGACCACTCTGCCTTCCAGCTCCTCCAGGGCCTGGCGGTGGAAATAAAGGTCGTCCTTTACTTTGACCAGTGCTCCTTCTTTGGTGAGAAGCTGCAGGACCGGCTTCAGTTCGTTTTCCGTGGCCGCGAGCTCGCCGATGACTTCTTTTACCGTCGGCGGCTGAAGCTTGGCCTTGGCGAAGAGGAGAACGATTTTTTTGTGCAGATCTTTTTCTTCCGCCTTGAGGGAGATGGTGTGTGAATAGAGACGAAGGGTCTCCTTTTCGGCTAAAATCTTTTTCTCTTCGATCAGGGTGGAAAGGAGATGGTTGAAGAGGCGGACATCTACTCGCGGGGGAAGCTTGCTTTTCAGTTCCTCTTTCATGGCCCCGGTCTGAAGGGGGTTTTTCTGATGAAACTCTTTCAAATAGTCCAGGGAGAAGCGCTTCAGATCCTCCAGGATCTGAGGATGAAGATAGCGCAGCCGGTCGCCATTGAAGCGCAGGACTCCTCCCTTGGACACCAGACGATCCACCAGCGGCCTTAATTTAGAAGGGAGAAGGTTGGAGCGCATGACTAGCTCCGGCCAGGACAGGCCGGCGGGCCCCGCTTTCAGGAGGCGGAGCCTGATCTTCTCGTCATCGGATCCTTTTTCCAGGATGGCCATCTCTTCCTTCAATTGTTCGGAGAGGCGCTTATGCCGGGTCGGGAATGCATCCAGGATTTCCCCTCCGCCGATGGTAGAAAGGGGCGAGTAACTTCGGATGACAAAACGGTCTCCCGGAAGGGCGACAACGGGTTCCTCCAGGCGAAGCTGGAGAGAAGCTTCTTCTCCAGGTTTGATTTCTTCCCGGTCCAAAATGATCACCCGGCCCAAAGCCTCGGCCGTACCCACGTGGAAACGAACCCGGGTCCGATTCTTCAGAGGTTTGGGGACCCCGGTAAGCAGTTGAAAGACCACATCCAGAGCAGACGTGGGCTTCAGGCTCTGGGAGGTCACCAGAACATTCCCCCGGTCGACGATATCTTTTTCCAGTCCCTGGAGGTTGATTCCCACGCGGAGGCCGGCCGTAGCCGATTCCACCGGTTCTCCATGGGCCTGAATGCCACGCACTTTGGCTTCCCAGACTTTGGGCAGGACTTCCAGGGTATCCCCGACCGAGACCTTTCCGGCAATAACGGTTCCGGTAATCACGGTTCCAAAACCCTTCATGGTGAAGACCCGGTCGATGGGCAGACGGAAGAGCCCCT
>Ga0187771_10003748_pt1 | contig 10668 bp, 8 predicted proteins | sample 0116_SJ02_MP15_1_FD_133139 | JGI IMG/M metagenome (GOLD analysis project Ga0187771, IMG submission 133139) | Tropical peat soil microbial communities from peatlands in Department of Meta, Colombia - 0116_SJ02_MP15_10_MG | ecosystem: Environmental > Terrestrial > Soil > Wetlands > Peat | place... | reverse complement strand
TACGTGCCGGAATTCGATGCGACCGTGGTGACGCGCATTCTCGACGCGGGCGGCACGATCGCCGGAAAGGCGGCATGCGAGGATCTGTGCTTTTCCGGCGCGAGCCACACCTGCGCCAGCGGTGTCATTCGCAATCCGCACAACCCCGAGCACAGTGCCGGCGGATCATCCGGCGGCAGCGCGGCGCTGGTGGCGGCCGGTGAGGTGCCGATGGCGCTCGGCGGCGACCAGGGCGGCTCGATCCGCACGCCGTCGAGCTGGTGCGGTGTCTACGGTCTGAAGCCGACCTGGGGGCTGGTGCCCACCACAGGGTCGATGCCGATCAGCTATTCGGTCGATCATTGCGGCCCCATGGCCGCTTCGGTCGAGGACGTGGCGAGGCTGCTGACGGTGATCGCGGGCCACGACGGGTGGGATACCCGGACGATCGCCGCGCGCACCGGCGACTATATGGGGGCGCTCGCCAAGCCCGCGCGGGGATTGCGGATCGGTATCCTGCGGGAAGGGTTCGGCCATCCCGAAAGCGATCCAGCCGTCAGTTCGAAGGTCAGGCAGGCGATCGAAGCGTTGGGCAGGGCCGGAATCGACGCCGAAGAGGTCTCGATCCCCTGGCACCTCGACGGCCCGCACGTCTGGAGCGGCATCATTCTCGAGGGTGCGGCGGAGATGATGCTGAAGGGATACGGTGTCGGCAACAATGTCCACGGCTTCTACCCGCTGTCGATGCAGGAAGCCTTCGCGCGAGGCATGGGGACGCGGATCAACGACGTATCGCCGACCGTCAAGCTGGTGCTGATGCTGGGCGAATACCTGCACCGCAACTATCACGGCCGCTACCACTCCAAGGCGCAGAACCTGCGGGTGCTGTTGCGGCGAGCCTATGAGGAGGCGCTGCAGAAGTTCGACGCGCTGGTGATGCCGACGATTCCGTTCACGGCCACGCCGATCCCGCCGGCCGACGCTCCGCTCGACGTCGCCATCGACACCGCGCTCAACATGCAGGCCAACACCTGCCCGTTCGACGTGTCGGGAAACCCCGCCTTCACCGTGCCGTGCGGCCGCGTCAACGGCTTGCCGGTCGGCCTGATGCTGGTCGGACGCCATTTCGAGGAGGCGACGCTGATCCAGCTCGCGGCCGCGATCGAAAGCGGCATCGACTGGAAGCGGAATTGAGAAAATGCGGATTGTCCGGGACGGACCCGGCTTGCGATCCGGCACCGGCAATAGCGATGAAGGAGTACGGACGATGAATATTAGTCGAAGGAATTTTCTGCAGGGCACCGCCGTCATGACCGCCGCCGGCGCCTTTTCCGCGACCGCTCGGGCGGACGAGCCGATCAGCGTCGCCAGCATCCACGATCTGTCCGGCGGGCTCGACATCTACGGCAAGCCGATGGTCGATACCTTGACCCTGGCGGTCGAGGAGGCCAACGCGGCGGGCGGGCTGCTCGGGCGGCAGATCAAGCTGATCAGCTACGATCCGCAGTCCAACATGCAACTCTACACCCAATTTGCCCAACAGGCCGCGCTCAAGGACAAGGTCGCGGTCGTGCATGGGGGCATCACCTCGGCCTCGCGGGAAGTCATTCGCCCGGTGCTCGACCGCTTCAAGACGCTGTACTTCTACAACACGCAGTACGAGGGCGGGGTCTGCGACCGTGACCAGTTCGACACCGGCGTGACCCCGGCGCAGACCGTGGAAAAGCTCGTGCCCTACGCGATGAAGAAATGGGGCAAGAAGGTCTATGTGATTGCGGCCGATTACAACTACGGCCAGATCACGTCGCAGTGGGTCAAGAAGTACGTCACCGAAAACGGCGGAGAGGTGCTGTCGATCGACTTCTTTCCGCTCGACGTCACCAACTTCGGCCCCACCGTGTCCAAGATCCAGGCCGCCAAGCCCGATTTCGTCTGGTCGGCGCTGGTCGGCGGCGCCCACATTTCCTTCTACCGGCAGTGGGCTGCGGCCGGCATGCGCAAGAGCATTCCGATGGCATCGACCACTTTCGCCGTCGGCAACGAGCATATCGTGCTGTCGCCCGACGAGTGCGACGGCATGCTGGTCTGCTACAACTACTTCCAGGATCTCAAGAACCCGGTGAACGAAGCCTTCGTCTCGGCGTTTCATAAGCGGTTCGGGGCCGACTATCCCAATATCACCGAGTTGGCGATGGGAACCTACCAGGGATTCCGGCTCTGGGCCGAAGCCGTGAAGAAGGCCGGGACCATCGACCGGATGAAGGTGATCGAGGCGCTGGAAACCGGAATCAGCATCGACGCGCCGTCCGGCAAGGTGACGATCGACCCGGCGACCCACCACTGCGTGCTCGACGTGCATATCGCCGAGGTCAACAACAAGAAGCTCAAGGTGCTGGAGGATTTCCCGCAGCAGAAGCCGGCCGATACCGCCGCGGTCTGCGACCTCATCAAGAATCCGAACGACAACCAGCAATATGTGATCAAGATTTGACGGCGACTGCGGCCGTCACGTCCTGACGAGGAACGGTGAAAGTGGATCTTCTTGCACTGCTGGCGATCCAGGTGCTTTACGCGGTCGCCGGACTGGCGCTGATCAGCGTCGGACTGGCGATCATCTTCGGCATGATGCGGGTCATCAATCTCGCGCACGGCGAGTTCCTGATGCTCGGGGGCTACGCGGCGATCGTCGCCACCAGCCATGGCATCAACATCTGGGTCGCCATTCTGGTGGTGGCGCCGATCGTGGTCGGCGCCATCGGCATCCTGGTCGAACGGACCATCATCCGCTTTCTGTACGGGAGGATGATCGACACCATGCTGGCGACCTGGGGCCTCAGCTTGCTGCTGGTTGGCCTGACCACGGCCGTGTTCGGCAACACCACCGTCGGGATCTCGGCCCCGCTCGGCAGCATCCAGATCGGGGCCTACCGCACCAGCGCGTACACGCTGTTCGTCATTGCGGTGGCTATTGCCGTGCTGGCGGGCATCTTCGCCGTGCTGCGCTGGACCCGCCTGGGCTTGATTGCGCGCGGCACCATGCAGAATGCCAGCATGGCGGCGGCGCTTGGCGTCAATCCGCCCCGCGTTTATGCCGTGACGTTCGGCATCGGTGCCGCGCTGACGGGGCTCGCCGGTGCCGTGCTGGCCCCGGTATCCGGCGTCTTCCCGACCATCGGTGTCGCCTATGTGGCGAAGTCGTTCATCACCGTGATTGGCGGCGGTGCCGCGGTTCTGAGCGGGACCGTGTCGGCGTCGGCCCTGTTCGGCACGATCAACCAGATCGCGACCTTCGTGACGACGCCGGTGTTCGGCGAGGTCGCCTTGCTGGCGGCCGCCATCGTCCTGATCCGCATCCTGCCCCAGGGCATTACCGGCCGCTTCTTCCGGAGGAGCCTGTGACGGCGCGTGCCTGGAACATCGTCGGTCTCGTCGTGGTCGCCGTCGTCGGCCTCGGTTTCCTCGTCCTGACGCCGCGTCTGGTCGAACTCGACACCGTTCTGGAGCTCACCGTTTACCTGATCATGGCGATCCTGGCCCTCAGTCTGGCACTGATCTGGGGCTATGGCGGCATCCTCTGTTTCGGCCAATCGGCATTCTTCGGCCTCGGCGCCTATACCTATGCAATCGCGGTCTTCAACATCGGCGAGAGCACGGTGCCGTTGTTGCTGGCGATTGCGCTGCCTGCAGCCTTCGCGTCGCTGCTTGGATATTTCGTCTTCTACGGGCGGATCAGCGACGTCTATCTCGGTGTCATCACCCTGACCGTGACGTTGATCCTGTTCAACTCGATCAATTCGACGGCGGGCCCCGAATTCCATATCGGCAGCGCCCGGCTCGGCGGCTTCAACGGCATTCCCGGGATTCCCCCGCTCAACATTCCCGGCAACCGATCGGCAGTGATCGACCTCGAAGGCATGTTTTATCTTGCGACTGCTTCGCTGCTGATCGTCTATTTCGGGCTCCGGCTGCTGCTCGTCAGTCGGTTCGGCCGCGTTATTGTCGGCATCCGCGAGAACGAGCAACGCGCCGAGTTGCTCGGCTACGACTCCAGGGCCTACAAGCTTGCGACCTTCACGATTGGCGGCGCGCTCGCCGGCTTCGCCGGATGCCTGTTCGCCAACTGGGGCAGCTTCGTCAGTCCCACCATCTTTGGCCTGTCGCAGTCCGCCCAGATCATCATCTGGGTGATCGTCGGCGGCCGCGGCACCCTGATCGGACCCATCATCGGCTGCATCGGCATCCAATGGCTCGGCACGGCCCTCGGCGCCAACCAGCCGAGCGGGTCGGGCTCATGGGCCAACATCTTCAGCAATGTGCCGCTTGTTCTCGGCGCCATATTGATCGCGTTCGTGCTGCTGGTTCCGAAGGGATTGGTGCCGACGCTGGCCGATTGGGGATTGAGGATCCTGCGGACACGCCTTCCGGCGCTGCCGCAGCGCGGGGCCGATCGCGTGGAATCCGAACGGCCGGAGAGGGCGTGATGACCACGGCTCTGCTCGAAACGCGCAACCTGAGCAAGCACTTTGGCGGCGTGCAGGCCGTGCGTCACGTCGATTTCACGCTCGCCGAGGGCGAGTTGCGCTGCCTGATCGGTCCTAACGGCGCCGGCAAGAGCACGTTCTTCAAGATGCTGACCGGGCAACTGCAGCCCAGCGCGGGCCAGGTTCTGTTTCGCGGTCACGATATCTCGCGCGCAGAAGCGCACGACATCGCGCGGCTTGGCATCGGCATCAAGACCCAGGTGCCGAACGTGTTCGACGGGCTCACGGTGCGCGAGAACATCTGGCTCGCGGCGAGCCGGATATATCCCGGCAAGCGCGCAAACGCGGTGGTCGACGAAATGCTGGTGCGGATCGGCCTGACGGGCCTTGCCGGGCGGGTGGTCGGCCAGCTTGCCCATGGGCAACGGCAATGGGTCGAACTCGGCATCGTGATGTCCACCGATCCCGACCTCATCCTGCTCGACGAGCCGGCGGCCGGCATGACCCACGAGGAAGTCAACAGGACAGCGGAGTTGATCCGCGAGATCAACCGCAGCAAGGCGCTCATCGTGGTCGAACACGACATGCAGTTCATCCGCATGATCGCCAAGCAGGTCACCGTATTCAACCAGGGGCGGGTGCTGATCGAGGACGCGGTGGAGAACATCCTTCGCAATCCGCTGGTCCGCGACATCTATCTCGGCAAGCAGGCGGCGGCATGATGCTCGAAGTCACCGGGCTGCGCACCGGCTATGGCCGGATCCCGATCCTGAACGGGGTGACCTTCGCGGTTCGGGAGGGCGAGTTCGTCGGCGTGCTCGGCCACAACGGGATGGGAAAGACCACTCTGCTGAAGGCGCTGATGGGCTTGCTGCCGGCCACCGCCGGCCGGGTCAGCTTCGGCGGCAGCGAGGTGACGGCGGCGGCGCCGTTTCGCCGGGCGCGGCTCGGGATGGGTTATGTGCCGCAGGGGCGCGAGATCTTTCCGGCGCTGACGGTGATCGAGAATCTTCGCATGGGATGCGTCAACCGGGACGCGGCGATGGACGGCATCATCGCGCCCGTGCTCGAGGAGTTTCCGCGGCTCAAGCCGCTGCTCGAGCGCCCCGGCAGCGCTCTGTCGGGTGGCGAGCAGCAGATTCTGGCGATCGCGCGCTGCCTGTGCGGAAATCCGCGACTGGTTCTGCTTGATGAGCCGACCGAGGGCATTCAGCCGTCGATCATCGAGGAGATCATCGAGACGCTGCTGCGCCTGCGCGACAGAAGCGGCCTGACGATCATCCTGGTGGAACAAAATCTCGATTTCATCGCCGCGCTGTCGCAGCGCGTGCTTGTGATTCAGAAGGGCGCGATCACGCGCGAAATTGCCCCGAACGATCTCAAGAACAGCAACCTGATCGGCGAATTCATCGGTATCGCGACGTAGAATTCCGCCACTCCCGACACCCAGCTAAAGGAGGATTCCGATGGCCTGGCACGAGAACTCGATCATGGCACGCCGAGGCGTTGCCCGCGGTAGACCCGGCAACAGGTTCAGCATCACGGAAAAGACCCAAGGCAAGTATCACTACGTCTACGGCCCCTATGCCGATCCGGTGCTGGAGGTCGATCCGGGGGCCGTGGTAGCGGTGGAAACCCACGACGCCTTCGAAGGGGCGATCAAAACCGAAGCGGACAGCCCATCCAAAGTCCTGCGGTTTCCCTTTCTCAACCCGCAGAACGGTCCGATCCGGGTCAATGGCGCCGAGAAGGGCGATACGCTCGCGGTCTATATCCAAAGCATCGTGCCGCGCGGACCGCAGCCTTGCGGCACGACGGTCGTGATGGCCGAATTCGGCGGCCTGGTAGGCACCGGCCAGATGCTGAATCCGCCGTTGCCCGAGCGGGTCAAGAAGCTCTACGTGGACGCCGAGACCGGCACCCGCTGGAACGACAAGATTACCCTGCCTTACGAGCCGTTCATCGGAACGATCGGGACCTCGCCGGAAATCGAGGCGATCTCGTCGCTGCAGCCCGACTACTACGGTGGCAACATGGACTTGCCCGACGTCGGGGTCGGGGCGGTCATCTATCTCCCCGTCAACACCAGGGGCGCGCTGCTCTATCTCGGCGACTGCCACGCGGCGCAGGGCGACGGCGAGCTGTGCGGTGTCGCCATTGAGCATCCGACCGTGACCACGGTTCAGGTGGACCTGATCAAGGGCTGGACCATCAGCTGGCCGCGGCTCGAGACCGCGGATTTCATCATGACCATCGGCTCGGCGCGCCCGATGGAGGATGCCGCGCGGATCGCCTACCGCGAGCTGTGCCGCTGGATGGCCGCCGACTACGGCTTCGACGAGATCGACGCCTACATGCTGCTGACCCAGGCGGGGCGGATCCGGCTCGGCAACATGGTGGATCCGAAATACACCCTCGGCGCCTCGATCAAGAAGTCGCTGCTGCGCTGAACTCCGGGCTGCCGTCCGGAGCGCACAACCAAGCGCCGCGAGCATACGGAAAACGCAGAAAGGAGCAGCACAATGGATCTCGGATTGAAGGCAAAGAACGTTCTGGTGACTGGCGGCAGCAAGGGTATCGGCCGTGCCATCGCGGACCTGTTCGCGACGGAGGGTGCCAACGTCGCGATCTGCGCGCGCAATGCCGGCGAGGTGGAGACCACGATCAAGGCCCTGCAGGGCAAGGGCGTGAAGGCTTGGGGCGAGGCGATTGATGTCGCCGATCCGGTGGCCCTCAAGCAGTGGGTCGACGGCGCGGCGAAGCAGTTCGGCGGCATCGACATCGTGGTCTGCAACGTCAGCGCGCTCGCGGTCGGCAACACACCGGAGACCTGGGAGCAGTCGTTCCGCGTCGACATGATGCACACCGTCAATTCGGTGGCCGCCGCCATGCCCTACCTGGAAAAATCGAAGGCGGCGTCGATCGTGATCGTTTCCAGCGTCTCCGGTTTCGAGATCGATTTCGCGGCGGGATCCTACGGCGCGATCAAGGGCGCGCTGATCCACTACGCCAAGGGGCTGAGCAACCAACTCATCGGCAAGGGGATCCGGGTCAACGCGGTGTCGCCGGGCAACACCTACTTCGAGGGCGGCATCTGGCAGAACATCGAGCATGGCTCGCCTGATCTGTTCAAGACGGCCATGGGCCTCAACCCGACCGGGCGCATGGGCACTGCCGAGGAGGTGGCCGTTGGCGTGGTGTTCGTGGCGAGCCCGGTCGCGTCGCGGATTTCCGGCACCAATCTCATCATCGACGGTGCGTTGACCAAGGCCGTGTAGGATGGCGCGCGCTATCCCGCGCGCTCGATCAGGCCTTCGAGCAGGCGCTTGAGATCCGCAGTGGCGCGGTCGCCGTAATTTTCCGCGATATGGGTTTCCTGGCTTTGCGCCAGCAGGCTGAGCCGTTGCGCCAGCACCTTGCCGCGCTCGGAGATGTACATCAGCACCTTGCGGCGATCGTCCGGGTCCTGCACGCGATAGACCAGCGAGTCCGTGACCATGCGATCAATCATTTTGGTCAGCGTCGGATGGTTGAGCAGCACGGCCTCGGCGAGGTCGCCCATGGAGTGGCCGGAGCCGTCGGACAGCACCTTGAGGATGCGCCACTGCTCCACGGGAACACCTTCCCGGCGCAGACGGACCTCGAGCTGGCGGTTGATCTCGCGGCTCGCCTGCGCAAGCAAATAGGCGAGATGCTCGGTGATGGGGGTACTGTTCGCTGGAGATTTGGCCACGGCGCAGCTTTTGGTCGACCGAATGTTTGCAGTGATCCACGTGAGGCCGACGGCGAAGAATTCCGAGTGAATCTTCGGCAACGGCTGCCTCATCTATATGCATGGAAATTGTTGAATATTCAATATTTTCTCTTAGACTAATTAAGGGGCAATTCTCTCGGTGCGCGACATTGGGGCTTGATGCCCAAAGCGCAGCCAGTGCGGTGGATCTGACATTCGCTTCCGTATTGCTAGCTAAGTTCTGCAAGCGAATGTCAGATCCAAAACCGCACTGGAATCTTGTGTTTGCTAGTGTCCCTTTGGTTCTGACATTCGCAACAGAGCGAGCCGCAAAGTGATGCGAATGTCAGAACCGGGACGCTAGCGCGGGAAGGAGGCGGGTGTGAGAGCATCGCTGCGACGTGCGGAAGCCGGAGGCCCGTCCATGCCGCCACCATGGCTGATGGAAGGCCTGGGAGGCTTTTCCTCGGCGCGGAGGTTTTGCGACGCCAAGGAGTCCCCGCTCTTCCTCGATCGCCGCAGCCAGTCCAAGCTGCGCATCGTGAATTTCATAGCGCTGACCGGCTCGGCGGGGCTCTGGGGGCCGGCGGCGGTCAACGCCTCGTTGCTGGCGGCGTCCGAAATCAACCGGCGCGGCGGCATTCTTGGCCGCGAGATCGAGCTGGTGTTTCGCGATGCCGGGGGCGATATCGACGACGTGGCGCGCCAGGCCGCCGAGATCATCGACAACGACGAGGCCGATGTCCTCATCGGATCGCATATCTCGGCGGTACGGCTGGCGCTGCGCAAGGTCGCGGCCGGCCGGATACCCTACGTCTACTGTCCGGTCTATGAGGGCGGCGAGCGCACCCCCGGCGTGATGGCGATCGGCGAGACGCCGCGCAAGCAGATGCGGCCGGCGATCCAGTGGCTCGCCGACGTCAAGCGCGCGGAGCGGTGGTATCTGATCGGCAGCGACTACGTCTGGCCCTGGCTGTCGCATCGCGCCGTCAAGCGTTACATCCGCGCTTCGGGTGGCCAGATCGTCGGCGAGGAATTCGTGCCGATGGGCCAGCACGATCATGAAGCCCATATCGCGCGGATCAAGGCTGCCAACCCGGACGTGGTAATGATCTCCCTGATCGGCACCAACAGCATCACCTTCAACCGCGCCTTCGCCGAGCACGGGCTGTCCGCCCGGATGCTGCGTCTGTGCGGCGCCATGGACGAAACCGTGCTGCTGGGGATCGGGGCCGACAACAGCGAAAATCTCTATTGCTCGTCCGGCTATTTCGCCGGCTTCGCCTCCCGCGACAACGATGCGTTTCGCGCCAGATACGAGGCGGCGTACGGGCGCTGCGCTCCTCCGGTCGGGTCGGTCGCGGAATCGAACTACGAAGGTCTCAGGTTCCTCGAAGCGGCCGCGACGCGGGCCGGATCGCTCGACCTCAGGCCCCTGACCGCGATGGCGAAGAACACCGGCTATCGCGCCGCGCGGGGGGAGGTCATCATCCACGACGGCAGTGCCACCATGCCGATCTACTTCGCCGAGGCGGACGGCCTCGACTTCCGCCTGATCAAGCAGTTCTGAGACGGTGCGCTGCTCGAGCCGAAGCGCGCTTGCAAAATAATACTTGAAAAGGAAAATATTTCCGTTTCTATTAGGTCACGTAACGCCGGGGCGTTCGTTGACAGATTTATTCGACCGGCCGCATCCCCTGCGGACGTGACGACCTCAGGCGTGCATTCAGCCAAGACACGAGGAGGACATCCGTGACCGTCACGCTTCCAACGCCCGATCAGATGCGCGCCATCGCCGATCAATGCGGCCTGTCCCTGACTGACGAAGACGTTGCATCGTTTCGCGGACTGATGGCGGGCTCGATCGAGGCCTACAACCTCGTCGCCAGCATGCCGGACGAGGTTCCGGCAGTGAAATATCCGCGCACGCCCGGCTACCGGCCGTTGCCGGAAGAGAACCCGCGCAACGCCTGGTATCGCAAGTCGACCGTCAAGGGCGCGGCTGAGGGCAAGCTCAAGGGCAAGACGGTCGCGCTGAAGGACAACATCATGCTGGCGGGCGTGCCGATGATGAACGGCTCGTCCACCATGGAAGGCTACATGCCGGACTTCGACGCCACCATCGTCACCCGCATGCTTGACGCCGGCGCCGAGATCAAGGGCAAGGTGCACTGCGAGCACTTCTGCCTTTCGGGCGGCAGCCACACCAACTCCGCGGGTCCGGTGCACAATCCGCACAAGATGGGCTATTCCGCCGGCGGATCGTCGTCGGGCAGCGGCGTCGTGGTCGCGCTCGGCGAGGTCGACATGGCGATCGGCGGCGACCAGGGCGGTTCGATCCGCATGCCGTCGTCGTTCTGCGGCACCTACGGCATGAAGCCGACCTGGGGCCTCGTTCCCTATACCGGGATCATGCCGATCGAAATCTTCGTCGATCATACTGGCCCGATGACCGCCAATGTCGCGGACAACGCG
>Ga0187771_10003747_pt1 | contig 10670 bp, 8 predicted proteins | sample 0116_SJ02_MP15_1_FD_133139 | JGI IMG/M metagenome (GOLD analysis project Ga0187771, IMG submission 133139) | Tropical peat soil microbial communities from peatlands in Department of Meta, Colombia - 0116_SJ02_MP15_10_MG | ecosystem: Environmental > Terrestrial > Soil > Wetlands > Peat | place... | reverse complement strand
GTCCAGGCAGTTCACCGAGACATTGAGCTTTCCTCCGATAAACCATTTGATGTAGGGCTTGGTAAAATCATAGTCCAGCACCTTGTCCCATTTTTTGTACCACGTAAGGTTCTTCTCCGCCATTTCTGCCCAAAATTTATCGGGGTTTTCGACGGATTGCTTGTAAAGCTGCTGATATTCCTTCATGCTCTTGATGTGAGCTTTTTGGCTGAATTCCTTCGACGGCGGAAAGTGCCGCTTTTCCGTCGACAAGACTTGGAAGCTGTCGGTTGACATTCCTTTCTCCTCCTTGATGTCGTTCTATCATAACACCGGGCAGAACCCGATTTGCCCGACGCACTCAGGACATACATAACAATGATGCCCCGGCGATGTCGGGCATCGTCCCCCAGATACGTCGTTTTTCAGCTCCGTCCTGAAAAAAAAGGAAGTGAATCGGTGTTCGTGGAGGTGGGGGTACGCTCCACGTGCTCATCACCGATTCACTGTGTTACCGCTGATTCGTTACCGCGCTGCGAGGAGCAGGCTATTCCGCACCGATGCCCACATACTCCCGGACCTTCTCGGAGTCGAACTTCTCCTGAGCTTCTTTTTCCGGCGCCATGAACGAGACGAGAATGCCGATCAGGAAGGCCGCAATCATGGAGAAGATGCCAGGGTTCCTCATGGGGAAGATCGCCTGCGGCATCTGGGCTGCTACGTCCTTCTTTTTCGCGACGAGCGCTGCCTTGTCGTTCGTCTTCGCATTGACCGACGCCTGGATTTCCGCGTTCTTCTTCTCGGCAGCGAACATGTCCTTCTTCTTCATCTTGGCGATGACATCGGCGGCCACCATCGTTTTCTGCAGATCGGCGATCTGGGTGTCGATCGCGGCAGAGGCCGTGTCGATATCCTTGAGTTGTGTCTGCACTGCCTTCACATCATCCTTATGCACGATGTCTACCCAGACCGTGGGGCTCAGGATGAGGAGGACGACCGCGACGATCAGGCCCGTGTAGATGCTCATCACCGCTCCGTACGTCGTGAACTTTTTCCACATGATCGACATCAGCAATGCCGGGAAGTTGGCGCTCGCGGCGATTGCAAAGGTCAGACCGACCAGGAAGGCGACGTTCTGTCCCTTGAACAGGATGCCGAGGAGGATGGCGAAGACGCCGAGGCCGACGGTGGCGATCTTCGCGACCTTCACCTCTTCCTTCTCATTCGCGACGCCGCGGCGGACCACGCCCACATACAGGTCATGGGAGAGCGCCGAGGCACCCGCAAGCGTGAGACCGGAGACCACGGCAAGGATCGTGGCAAATGCGACGGCTGACAGGAAGCCGAGGAAGATGTTACCGCCGAGGACCTCCGCAAGGAGGGGACCGGCCATGTTGCCGCCCGCGTCAATGCCCATGATGACCTTCTGGCCCACGAGAACGGCGGCGCCGAAGCCGATCGTCACGGTCAGGATGTAGAAGTAGCCGATGAACCCCGTCGCGTAGAACACCGACTTGCGTGCCGCTTTCGCGTCAGGCACGGTGTAGAACCGCATGAGGATGTGGGGGAGGCCTGCGGTGCCGAACATGAGGGCAAGGCCCAGGGAGAACGCTTCCAGCGGGCTGGATACAAGCCCGCCCGGCGAAAGGAACTTGCCGGTGTACAATTTTTCCGCCTGGCTGAAGAGATCGCCGTAGCTGAACCCGAACTTGTTGAGCGTCAGGATCACGAGGAGGGTCGCGCCGCCCAGGAGCAGGCCGGCCTTGATGATCTGGACCCAGGTCGTGGCGATCATGCCGCCGAAGAGCACGTAGGAGATCATGAGAGCGCCCGTGATCACGATGGCCAGCTCAAAGGGGAGGCCGAACATGAGCTTGATCAGCGTGCCCGCGCCCACCATCTGGGCGATCAGGTACGTGAGCACGACGACGATCGAGCCCATTGCCGCCGCCGCGCGAATGGGCCGCTGCTGCAGCCGGAAGGCGACAACGTCCGCAAAGGTGTACTTCCCGAGGTTGCGGAGTGGCTCCGAGATCAGGAACATGATGATCGGCCATCCCACGAGCCAGCCCACCGAGTAGATGAGCCCGTCATATCCCTTGGTGGACACGAGGCCCGCGATACCGAGGAACGAGGCTGCGCTCATGTAATCGCCCGCAAGGGCGAGCCCGTTCTGGAAACCGGTGATATTTCTGCCTGCCGCGTAAAAATCCTTCGTCGTTCTTGTCCGTTTTGCCGCCCACCAGGTGATCAAGAGGGTGGTTATGACGAAAAGGACGAAAAAACCGATTGCAACTGGGTTAGCTTGTCCAATGAGTGTCTGATGCATGTTATCCTCCTACCTTTTCTATGACTTTTTTGACCATCTCGTCATATTTTGCGTTAGCCCACCAGATATAGATGCCGGTGAATATCCATGACAGCACGATGGTTCCCACCGCGATGGGGATCCCGATCGTTGCTGAGCCGCCTTCGCTCATCTTTTGCGCGAGGAACGGCTTGTTGTACGCAACCAGGGAGATGAACCCAAAATAGAGCACCAATTCCAGGATCGTCAGGATAATCGAGATGGTGTCCTTCTGACCGGACAGCTGTTTGAAATCCGGATCATTCAAGATATCTTCCTTCTTAATGTTAGCCATGCTTCCTCCTCCTTTTAATAAATAGTTAGTACCGGGTACTAGAAATTACTGAATTCGTTCGTTAGTTTGAAGCTATCACCCCCTTTAAATGGCGTTCCTCTTCGAAGGAGATCCTTGATGTCGAAGACCCCTGCTTCAATGAGAAGCGGAAGGAACCGCTGAAGCAGCTGGGCCGTGGCAAATGCGTCCTTAAAGGCGTTGTGGGCGCCGTTCACCGGGATGCCGAAACTCTTCGCGATGTCGAAAAGCCTGTACGAGTCCGGTGCAATCTCAAATCCGGTGTGCTGCAAGTTACGTTTCAGGAGCCATTCGTAAATGCTATAGGTATCAATCACGGGATTCGAAATTGCTGCCCTCCCCGTCTGCAGGAGCTCCCGGTTGAGAAAATTCAGATCAATGGATACGAAGTGTCCGACCAGCACCGCATCAGCGCAAAATGCAAGAAAATCGTCCAGGATGGACTCAATGCCCGGCTCTGCTTTCACGTCCGACGGTGTGATCTCATGGATCACCACACTTTCGGCCGAAAGCGCAGTACGCGGGCTAATGAGACGGTAAAATGTGTTGCCGAGCTCGATCCTCCCCCCGAACATACGGATGGCCCCTATCGAAACGATGGAATCCTTTGCTTCGTTCAGGCCGGTGAGTTCCGTGTCCACCACAACATAGGGCACCTCCTTGATCGACGCGTTCTCCCTGATGCCCTGAAGCTTTATTTTCTTTCCGCGGAACAGGCTGAACATGCCAGGTACCAGGGCAACGGTCGTGCCCCTTCCTTTCAGGGCGCCGGCTGATGAGGACTGGTCCGGAGCCATCACCAGATGAGCGACTTATACCGCTCGATGATCTGGTCCTGTACTCTCGAAATAAGATGGAATGCTTCCCTGATCGAACGCTTTTCAAGGTTGCTCAGCAAGTTCGGGTTGATGAAGTTATCAGCCGGCTCACCCGAAGTGATCTGCTGGTACTGGTTGTGGATCCGAAGAAGCATGATGAATTCAAATGCGTGTTCGAAATCGTCTGCATACTCCTCGACAATCGTATGCATGCTTCTGAGGGTCGCAATCCTCTCAAGCGTCGAGGTCTCGCGGATCCTTTTCTCGAGGGCAAAAAGCCGGACGATGTCGACAAGCGGCGCCAGTCCCTTGACCTTGAGATTAAGCTCATTCTTGTGCACGCCCCCCTTTTCGACGACGAAAGACTTGAAGAATCCGACGGGCGGTGTATTTTGGATGGCCGTGTTCGCAAGGTAGCCCAGGAAAACTTTCTGATCAATAAGCAGCGCGTCCATCTCGTTCCGGAGTGCTTCGGCCAAAACAATGTCACCGTACATGGGCCGGAAATCGAAAAAGGTTAGTGAATTCAAAACCGCATCCGGGGTCGGATTAGCAATCCACGTTGTATAATATTTTTTCCAGACCTTCAGCGGCTGGCACCACTGGGGATTGCTCGCCATGTAGTTGGCTGGACAGGAGGGAAACCCGCACTTGAGGAGGTTGTCCCGCACGTCCACGGCGAATGCCGCAAAATAACTCTTTGCGGCCGCCGCCTCGGCCTCCGTCGCCGGATCGGCATAGATAATGGCGTTGTCCTGGTCCGTCTTGAATGTCTGTTCCTTGCGCCCTTCGCTCCCGAAAGCGATCCAGCAGAAGGGGACGGGAGGCTTACCATGCTTCCTCTCGGCAAATTCAAGGACCTTGCGCACCAGCCGGTCGTTGATCTCGGTAATGATCTTGGTGATGTTGCTCGCCTTCGCGCCTTCCTTGAGCAGAAGCCCCACGATCCCGTTGATCTTCTTCGCAACCGGGATGAGGCCTTCTATGGTCTGCTGGCTCTCGATGTCCTTTGTAAGCGAAAGCGGCGAGGTGCCCTGCAGCATCATAAGGTCATGGTTCGTGATTACGCCCATGAGCTTGCCTTCACTGATGACGATGATGTGATGGATGTTATATTTGATCATCTTGAGCACAGCCTCGAAACAGTAGTCCCGGGCATCGACCCGGATCAGGGTGGTGCTCATGATATTCTTGACAGGCTCCTGGACACTTCGGCCTTTGGAAACGATCTTTTCCCGGAGGTCTCGGTCCGTCACGATGCCCGAGGGGAGGTTGCTCCGGTTCATGACTAAGATCGAACTGATACGGTTCTCAGTCATGATCTGGGCTGCCTCGCGGATCTCCGTGTCCTCCTGTGTATAAATCACGTCCTTGATGGATAAGTCTCCGACCTGCGTCGTGAACAAGAGACGATCGCTTCCTCCGTAGAATATGCTCTTGTCTTGCATCTCTTTGTACGTACGGTCGAGGTATCTGGTGATGTGGAACTTCAGGAAGTATTCCGTGAAGGAGGGTTGTGAATCGAGGAGCTTTTGAAACATCTCCTTCCCCAGCAAGTAGCAGAGAGTATCGTCCACGGCAGTGACGTTCGACCGAACGCGGTCCTTGCCGACCATCGACAGGAAGCCGAAGGTATCGCCTTCGCCGCGGTAATCGATCACAACCTCATCTCCGCTCTCTGATAGCCTCGATACTTTCACACCGCCCTTCTTAATGATGCGGAGAGCGTCGCTCGGTGGCTCGTCCTGTTTCAGAATAACCATATCCTTGGGATAGAACTCCAGGGAAAGGTTACGTGCCACGGCTTGCAGTTTTTCGTCATCAAGAAACTGGAAAGGAGGCACTTTCTTCAGGAAGACAATAACGTCTTCCAGGAGCATATTACTGCCATTATTTTGTTTTACAACGGAATGCATGCCCAAAAAAGTAGCAAAATAGATACCAATTTTACGCGCTAGGCGCTGGAAGGCTTACCAGGTGATTGGATAAGGAAATGTTATTCATTTATGCATTAATTGTTGCATAATATTTAAACAAAAATCCTGTCGATTGGTGATGGCACAGCAGTTCATTAAATCAATATTTTTATATTGTTATATATTTTTATTCAGATTCAGGTGCAAAAAAACAAATTATTTATAAAATTGTAATTTCACATAATATTACACATCATAAATTGATACTTACCGTGTTTTTTTTACAATTGATTTGCAGATAATTTCTTCTACATCCACAGCCTTAGAATCGCGTAACGAAAAGTAATCTCATAGGACCGGCACGAGATACGAAAGGTAACCAATTCGAAGTTCAGTAATTATGCAACTAACTATGCACAAACTGGTTTTTGTACCTTTATATTGACCTTTTTTTAATTGCGAAAAAACTAATCACACAGTTTGCGGATAGTTGGCGCCGATCAAGCCAGATGAATTTACATGACCGATGCGTCCGCTTTCTCACCCTGTTCAGATTATTCATTCGGCATCTTTCCCGGATTCTTTTAATGCTCACTCCGGTAAGATCAGGCAGCATCATATAACCATCGTGGTATACTGTTTGACATGATGGTTTAAGATGACGTCGTGTGACAATGTGAACGTCATTCTTCATGATGAGATCAAAGGGAGAGATGGTACCAGGACATGAAACAAGCAGAAGTAACCGATATGCATAATATCAAGGCATTTGCGTTCGACGCTTACGGAACGATATTCGACGTTTTTTCCGTGACTGCATTGTGTGAACAGCTGTTCCCCGGCAGGGGAAACGCCCTGTCGCAACTCTGGAGAGCGAAACAACTGCAGTACAGCCTGTTGCGAAGCCTGATGGGTCGTCACAGAGACTTTTGGAAGTTGACCGAGGATGGGCTCGTCTATGCTGCCAAAAGCCTTGAGCTGGATGTTACTCCCGATAAGCGCAAGCGCTTGCTGGAAGCCTACCTAAGCCTCGCAGTGTTTCCCGATGTCAAACCTGGCCTGGTTGCCTTGAAGAATAAGGGGCTGCATCTCGCTATCCTGTCCAACGGTGAACCGAAAATGCTGGAAGCAGCGGTGAAAAATGGCGGCCTGTCCGCTTTCCTGGACAGAATTCTCAGTGTCGAGGAAGTAGCGATCTATAAACCAAGCCCGCGGGTATATAACCTTGGCCCCGAACGAATGAAGGTGAGTCACGCCGAACTGGGCTTTGTATCTTCAAACTCGTGGGACATCAACGGAGCAGCGTCCGCTGGACTGACCACATTCTGGGTACGGCGTGGTCAGGGAGAACCGCCGGAGGAACTCGGGTTTACAGCTGATCGGATAGTGGAAACGATCACCGACCTTGCCGCCATGGTGTGATATTCAGCGAAGGTACCGGCTCTTTCCTGGAATCAATCGAAATAAGCTGCTCACCGCAGAGGGACGAAGGCGCGGGAGTAACGAGTAGAAAAAACGCGTGTCCACGGCTATTCAAGATTGTTCCGTGTTAATGTTGTTCGGCTTTCCCCTGTGTTTATCTGCCTCTCTGCGGTGCTAGTTTATCTTGCCGCGCAATGCATGCCCTCATGAACGGCTATTTTTCGAACAGCTTGGCATACTTCCCATAGCCGTCCTTTGCCAAATCCTCCTTCGGAATGAATCTGAGAGCCGCTGAATTCATGCAATACCGCAGGTGAGTAGGAGCAGGACCGTCATCGAACACATGGCCCAGGTGAGAATCAGCGTGTTTGCTCCTGACCTCGGTCCTGACCGCGAGATACCACGTCCTGTCTTCCTTTGTCACGATATTGCCCGGTTCGAGCGGCTTGGTAAAGCTTGGCCACCCCGTGCCGGATTCGTATTTGTCGAGTGAACTGAATAACGGCTCGCCTGATACGATATCGACGTAGATGCCGGGCCTGTGGTTGTCCGCGTATTCGTTGTTGTAGGGAGGTTCTGTTCCTCCCTCCTGCGTAACCTGGTACTGCAGGGGCGTGAGGCGTTTCTTAAGTTCCTCCTTGCTGGGTTTCACGTAGGTATCGTCAGGCATTGGTGGATCGGCCATCGATGTCTGCATGGGATGCTCCTTCTCCTTGCCCCAGACCTTTTCAAGATACTGATCGCGTCCCGAATTGTAGCGGTAGAATTTATACCGGATGGGGTTTTTCTTCCAATAGTCCTGATGATACTCCTCGGCCGGATAGAAGGGACCGGCAGGCAGGATCTCGGTCACGATTGGTTTGTCGAATCGTCCTGACTTTGCAAGCTTCTTTTTCGATTCCTCGGCAAGTCTCTTCTGCTCCTCGTTGTGATAAAATATGGCGGACTTGTAAGATGAACCACGGTCCACAAACTGGCCATCCGCATCAGTGGGATTGATCTGCATCCAAAACACATCGAGCAGTTTCTCGTAGCTTATTTTCGAGGAATCGAAGATAACCTCGACAGATTCCATGTGACCTGTTGTTTCCGAAGTCACGTCTTCATAGGTCGGGTTGACCGTGTGGCCCCCGGTATATCCGGAAATCACTTTTTGCACACCGTCCAGCTTTTCGAAGGGTGGCGTCATACACCAAAAGCAGCCGCCTGCGAACGTGGCCTTTTCCATATGATCCATAGTGCCTCCCCCCTTCATGGAACCCGCATTAACATTCATTGCCATGAACGGCAAGATTAACAACGTTCCGAGAATGATTCTGTATACCATAATGATACCCTCGCTTTCTCCTTTATATTATACTTCTTTTGAGTCTCCCTCCTGAAAATTTTCATTTCACGATTATTCCCGGATAGTTTCCCGGTACGTTCCGGCGCTTTTCAGGGTTTTTTCCATCTCCTCTATTGTAATGAGGTTCGGATCATAATAAACCGTATTGATCTCCCGAAAATTCCGGAAACCCCGTTCAATCTTTAGTATTCCCTTCATCCCTGTCAGTGCATTACGACCTTCGTCATAACAATGGACGACAAAGACTATTTTCGATGGATGAGCTTCACCAGCGACTGCGTTGTCGTTACTCGTCAGGAAAGACTTTAACGCGCGCTCCACCTGGTGGGCGTTATGCATAACGAGGAGAAGAGCCAATACGCTGAAGGAAAGCCATAGCACAGCAGACTTATTTCTCATGGGATACCCCTTCTTAGATAATGTAGCTGCCATCGACTGATGATAGAATACCACGTGATGGTCACGGCAAGGTCACAGAGATATAACATGTTCGTCACAGAAAAGGGATGCCTCGGGGCTTACTGCGATCAGGCAAGCCTTGCGCTCAGGGTGAAGTGCGGGAGATAGGAAGGCTGAACGTGAATGTGGTCCCGCCAGGGACCACGCTGGTAACCGAGAGATCGCTTCCATGCAGTTCCAGAATACGTTTTGTAATGATAAGTCCGAGTCCTGAGCCTGCATTTGGGTTCTTGCGGCTGCGGTCCCTGCGGTAGTACCGGTCAAAGAGGTGAGGAATATCGTCCTGCGCGATCCCTGCACCCGTATCCGTAACTCGCACGCTGACGCGATCCTGATCTCGTTCGGCTTGAATATGGATTGAACCGCCTGCCGGCGTATACCGGAGTGCGTTATCGAGCAGGTTCTCGAACACCCGCTCGGCGAGCCCGATATCTGCCTGCACGTGTGGTACGTTGTTCGCGATGTCCATGCGGAGGGTGATATGCTTCTGATCGGCGGCGAGCCGGAACTTCTGCAGGATGTCCTGGATGAGTTCGTCAAGCGAGAAGGATTCGGGACGGACCTGGACATCAGGTGAGTCAAGTTTCGCAAGCTCGAAGAGCGCCTCAACAAGCTTCCCCAGCCGCTCAGAATGTTTTACAGCCGTGGCGAGATAATTTCGCTGTTCGTCGTCCGTGAGCCGGCCCAGCTTCATGAGCAGGGTTTCCAGATACCCCTGAAGGGAGGTGAGCGGCGTTCTAAGGTCATGGGCGATATTGGCGATAAATTCCCTGCGGAGCCCGTCAGCTTCCCTCAGGCCCTTGATCTGGTCAGCGATCCGATCCGCCATCTGCATGAATATCGTGGAGATTCTGGCGATTTCGTCATCAGGGAGATCGCGGAGCCCTGCCGGCAGGTTTGGGGGTTCGGCAAAGCCTCCTTTCCGAAAATTCTCCATGTAAACAGCAAGCTGCCGGAGCGGTCTGGTCATGCGGCTGAAGAGAAGCAGTGCGGTCAGGAGCGCAAACAGCAGCCCCCCCGCCACGGCCCAGATGCTCAAGCGGAGAATATAACTGCCTTGGAGCATCTCGGCTTCGGTCTCGAACGCTTCACCTCCCAGGATGATGTAGAGATATCCCTCAAGGCGGCCGTCGCGGTAAATGGGAGCGGCGGAAAAAATTTTTTCCTGATGCAGGTCTCGCGGATCGTCGCCCAGCACAGGGAGAGCCGATGTTCCGCTTAAGAGCCGTTTGACGGGATCCAGGGAAACGGACTGCCGTTTTACTTTTCCAGGCGGCGCCGAGTAGGACAAGATGGTGCCCTTCGTGTCCAAAAGGTATACCTCGATCACCGGGTTTACAACCATGAGCATGTGAAAGATATTCTGCAGGGCCTTATTATCCACCTGGCCGTTCTTGAGCAGGATGTTTTCCGAGACAAGATGCTGGGCCAAGATACGGTTAAGCTTCTGATTTACCTCCTGGAAATAAAGGCGGGTCGTATAGACCGTCAGAACAATGTACAGAAGACCAATGAGGAGAAACAGGCCGAGTAAGACGGCAGACAGCCGCTGATAAAGATTCTTGATCATGCGCTACCTATGATTGATTTCGTCAAGATCGGCAAACTTGTATCCTATTCCCCGGACACTCAGCACATAACGCGGATTTGCAGGGTCTTCCTCAATTTTAGCCCTCAGGCGGTTAATGTGGGAATTGACCGTATGTTCATAACCTTCGTACCCGTATCCCCACACCTGATTCAAAAGTTCGAGCCTCGAATAGACGTGGCCGGGATGCCGTGCGAACTGCAGGAGGAGGTCAAATTCCTTGGTTGTGAGAAATATCTCTTTCCCGCTGATCGTAACCTTACGCTTTCCCACATCGATGACGAGTTGGTCAGCCTCTATCACTTTCTGTGATTCAGGTGAGGCTTCGGACCTGATCGCCTCTTCGCGACGGAACAGTGCTTTTACCCTCGCCAGCAGCTCGGAAATGCTGAAGGGCTTGGTCAGGTAGTCATCAGCACCCATCTCCAGACCAAGAACCCGGTCGACCTCGGAGGAACGGGAGGTAAGCATCAAGATCGG
>Ga0187771_10003746_pt1 | contig 10671 bp, 10 predicted proteins | sample 0116_SJ02_MP15_1_FD_133139 | JGI IMG/M metagenome (GOLD analysis project Ga0187771, IMG submission 133139) | Tropical peat soil microbial communities from peatlands in Department of Meta, Colombia - 0116_SJ02_MP15_10_MG | ecosystem: Environmental > Terrestrial > Soil > Wetlands > Peat | place... | reverse complement strand
GATCGGCACTGCAATGGCGCCGAGCCAGCCGCAGCCGAGGATGGTGAGCAAGAGTTCGGCGCGATTGCCGCACATGATGGCGACGCGGTCACCGGCTTTGACGCCGGCGGCGGCGAGCGCGCCGGCGTAGCAGGCGGCGGTTGCGCTGACGCCGGCATAGGTCAGGCTGGCGCCGCCGATTGTCACCATCGGCCGCTCGCCGTGTACTTGCGCCTGGCGCGCCAGCATTTTGGGCAGCGTACGCTCGCGCGGCGCAAACAGTTGGGGCAGCGCCGCTGGACGCGTCGGGCCTGCATCGCCATGCGGCACGCTCGCGGGCACGGACATCGGCGCGAACCTCCTGGGCGCAGGATTGCGTTAGCACACGGCGGAGCGTTAGTTTAGGCTTAAAGTATCACGCGCCGCTAGCCGATGGACAAGACTCACCTTTGCCGCTCGCCGAGCCCGGGTGGAAGCCCGAATGGAGCCGGGAGGCGCCGATGCCGCTAGATAGCGTGATCGAAGTCGTACTGCGGCGTTCCGGCCTGACCTTCCTCGTGCCGCCGGACAAGAGCATCCTGCAAGTGCTCATAGAGGAGGCGGTCGATCCGCTGTACGATTGCCAGCGCGGCGAGTGCGGCATCTGCCAGGTCGCCGTGCTGGAGGGCGTGCCGGACCACCGCGACCACATCTTGAGCGACGAGGAGCGCGCCAGCAACAAAGTGATGCAGATTTGCGTGTCGCGGGCGAAGACACGGCGCCTCGTTCTTGATATGTAGAAATTAAGCGACAGGAGACCGCGCATGAGCAAATACAACGCCAACGCAGCGGCGGTTCGCGACCTGGTGCGGGAGACCGAAGTCCACCGCGACGTCTACATCAACCAGGAAGTCTTCGACCTGGAGATGGAGCACCTGTTCGCCAATACCTGGATCTATGTCGGCCACGACAGCCAGGTGCCCAATCCCGGCGACTATTACGGCACCGCCATCGGCAAGCAGCCGGTGCTGATGGTGCGCCACAGCGACGGCATGGTGCACGTCCTTTATAACCGCTGCCCGCACAAGGGCACGCGCATCACCATCGATACCTGCGGCAACGCCGGCAAATTCTTCCGCTGCCCCTATCACGCCTGGTCGTTTCGGACCGACGGCTCGCTGCTGGCGATTCCGTTGCGCAAGGGCTACGAGCACACCGGACTCGAGCAAAGCCATGCCATCAAAGGCATCGCGCCGGTGCGCCACGTCAAAAACTACCGCGGCTTCGTATTCGCCAAGATGAACGACGTCGGCGATGATTTCGAGGAGTATTTCGGCGAATCCCTCTCGACCATCGACAACATGGTCGACCGCTCGCCGGCCGGCCGCCTCGAAGTCGCCGGCGGCGTGCTGCGCTACATGCACAATTGCAACTGGAAAATGCTGGTCGAGAATCTGACCGACACCTGCCATCCGATGGTCGCCCACGAGTCCTCGGCCGGCACGGCGATCGAAGTGTGGAAGAAGATGACCCCGGGCAGCAACCAGAAAAAGCCGCCGGCGGTCGAGATCTATGCGCCGTTCATGTCGCCCTACGAGTTCTTCGAGAAGATGGGCATCCGCATCTGGCGCAACGGCCACGGCCATACCGGCGTGCACCATTCGATTCATTCCGACTACTCGGCGATCCCCGGCTATTTCGAAAAAATGGTTGCCGCCTACGGCGAGACGCGCGCCAAGGCGATCCTCGACGAGAACCGGCACAACACCTCATATTTCCCCAATTTCACCGTCAAGGGGCCGATCCAGGCGACCCGGCTGTTCAAGCCGCTAGGGCCCGACCGCACGCTGGCGGAGTCCTTTACCTTCCGCCTGGTCGACGCCCCCGACCAGCTCCTTGAGCGCACCCTCACCTACAGCCGGCTGATCAACGCGCCGACCTCGATCGTCGGCCACGACGATCTGGAAATGTACGAGCGCGCTCAGGAGGGGCTGCATGTCGACGCCAACCCTTGGGTCAACGTCCAGCGCCTCTACGATCCGGCGGAACGCGAACAAGAGACCGCGGTCGTCAACGGCACCTCGGAATGGCAGATGCGCAATCAGTTCCGCGCCTGGTCGAAATTCATGACCATGTCGATGTGACGGACTCTGCAATGACCGCGCCGACCGACCAGGAGCTGATCGGCTTTGTCTTGCACGAGGCACGATTGATCGACCAGCACCGCTTCGAGGAATGGCTCGATCTGTTCGCCGAAGACGGCTACTACTGGATGCCGCTGGAATGGGGCCAGAGCGATCCGCGGCTCGCAACCTCACTGATGTACGAGGACAAGCTGTTGCTGCGCATCCGGATCGAGCGGCTCAAAGGCAACCGCACGTTCTCGCAAAAGCCGAAGAGCCGCTGCCATCACGTGTTGCAGGTGCCGCAAATCGACCGGCGCGACGAGGCCGCCAACGAATACGTCACCTGGACGCCGATGCACTATGTGGAGACGCGGCTCGACGAGCAGCAGCTTTATGCCGCCTGGGCGACGCACACGTTGACCATGGTGGACGGCAAGCTCAAGATCAGATTGAAGCGCGTCGATCTGGTCAATTGCGACGCCGCGCTGCGCAGCATTCAGCTGTTCATGTGAGCGAAGAGACATGAGCAAACGCCCGGTCGCCATCGTCACCGGCGGCAGCGCCGGCATTGGCGCCGCGATCTGCCGCCATCTGATCGAGGCCGGCCACGAGGTCGTGTCGTTGGCGCGCCGCAAGCCCGATTGGTCGCACGCGGCGCTACGCGCCGTCGAAGTCGACCTCGCCGACGCGCGCGCCACGGCACAAGCGGCGCAAGACCTCGCCGAGCGATACGCGGTCGCAACCGTGATCCACAATGCCGGCGCGATCCGGCCGAACCTGCTGCCCGACGTGCGCCAGCAAGACCTGCACGACCTCGCGCAACTGCATCTCGGCGCCGCGATCCTGATCGTGCAAGCGGCGCTGCCGGGAATGCGCGAGCGGCGGTTCGGCCGCATCGTGCTGATCTCGTCGCGGGCGGCGCTCGGCTTGCCGACGCGCACGGCCTATTCCGCCACCAAGGCCGGCATGGTCGGCATGGCGCGGACCTGGGCGCTCGAATTGGCGCCGTTCGGCATCACGGTCAACGTCGTGGCGCCGGGACCGATTGCGGACACCGAAATGTTTCGCGAGGTGATCCCCGCAGGCGACGCCCGCGAAGCTCAACTGGCGAAGGCCATTCCGATCGGACGTCTCGGGGCGGCCGACGACGTTGCCCGCGCCGTGATGTTCTTTGCCGATGCGCAAAATTCCTTCGTCACCGGGCAGCTGCTCTATGTCTGCGGCGGCGCAAGCGTCGCCAGCATCAGTCTTTAGCAAATAATTGAGGATGCAACGATGGACCCGATCCGCATCTGGTATCAAAGCTATGTCGACGAGGCGAACGGCAAGCTCTATTGGGACCGGCTGCGCCGGCATCTTGCGGCCATCGTCGATCCCGGCACCACGGTTGACATCAAAGGCATCACGCCGCACGACAGCTACGCGCACCCGATCGTCGAGTTTCGCTGCGCGCGTGAGGTGATCTGCAACGCGGTCAAGGCCGAGCGCGAAGGCTACGACGCCTTCGTCGTCGGCCATTTTCAGGATGCCGGGCTCTACGAAGCGCGTTCGGTGGTCGATATCCCGGTGGTCGCATTGGGCGAAGCCTCGATGCTCTATGCCTGCCAGCTCGGCCAGCGCAGCGGGATCGTCACCATCAATCCGCGCTATATTTCCTGGTTCCATCACCAGATCGGCAAATATGGATTGGAGCGGCGCGTCGCCGGCGTGCATGCCATGACCTTCGAGCCCGGCCAGATCCTCAGGGCTTACGAGTCGGAAGCGCTCGCCGCCGACGTCGCGCGGCTGTTCGCCGAGCAGGCGCGGCCGCTGGTCGCCGCCGGCTGCGACGTGCTCATTCCCGGCGGCGGCATTCCCATGCTGCTGTTTGCTGCGATCAGAGAGCACGCCGTCGACGGCGCCCCGGTGATCAACGGCATCCCGATCGTGGTCAAGATGGCCGAGCTCGCAGTCAAGCTCAGGCGCTTGACCGGGCTCACCGTCAGCCGCGTGTCGGACTACATCAAGCCGCCGCCGCACATCATCGAAGAGTTTATGACCAACCCGAAGGGGCCGTAATTACGCTTCGAAGTTTGCGCTCGCGCTCGAGACTACTGCATGAGCTTCCACTTGCCGTCGACAAGCTTGACCAGCACCAGCGCCCGCTTGTCGACGCCGAAGCTCTCGCCCGGATGAAAGTTGTAGACGCCGTGCGTGCCGACCACGTTCGTGGCGGTCGTGAGCGCGTCGCGCAAGGCGGTGCGGAATTCCGGAGTGCCGGGCTTGGCGCCGGTCGCCAGAGCGCGCTTGGCCGAATCCAAGAGCACCAGCCAGCCGTCGAAGGCGTACGGGCCGAACGCACCGCGTGCCGGCTCGTTGTTGGCCTTCTGATAAATCTCCTGATATTCGAGCGAAATCTTCTTGGTCGGATAGGAATCCGGCAATTGATCGGCCACGACCACCGGTCCGCAGGACGCGATCACTCCGTCGACCGAGGAACCGCCGACGCGAATGAAATCCGGATTGATGATCGCCGGTGTGCCGTATATCTCTTTCGCATAGCCGCGTTCGCGCAACGCAATGAACGGCAAGGCCCCCGGCGTTCCCGATCCGCCGGTCATCACCGCGTCCGGCGCTGCCGCGACGATGTGCAGCGCCTGAGCCGTCACCGACGTGTCGGTGCGTGCGTAACGCTCGTTGGTGAGGATTTTGATGTCGTCCGGGCCGGCGGATTTCTCCAGACCGGTGTAGACGAGATCGCCCCAACCGTCGCTATAGCCGATATAGCCAACGGTCTTCACGCCGGCCGATTTCATGTAATCGACCACCACCGAGACCATCAGGTTGGGCGGCTGCGGAATCGAAATCATCCACGAGCCGGGTTCGCCGGGCATGTTCACCGGCGAGATGGTGATGCAGGGGACTTTCAGCTCGTGGCAGACGGCGGTGATGGCGATCGAGCTCGGCGTTGAGCCGGAGCCGATCAGCACGTCGACCTTGTCCTGTTCGATCAGCTTGCGGGCATTGCGGGTCGCCGTCGAGGGGTCGGTTGCGTCGTCGAGTTGGATCAGCTTGAGCTTGGTGCCGTCGACCTCGTCCTTGTAAGCGACGCCGGCCGCCGCCCCCTTGGCGTAGGGGATTCCGATCGACGCGCCCGGACCCGTCAGGGCGGTGATGAGACCGACGTTGATATCGGCGGCCTTCGCCGGCATCGCGATCAATGCGATGGTCGCGGCGCCCGCGAGGATGCGCAGAGAGCTTCTCACCGGGGACCTCCTCCCGATTGGGCGAATTTGGGACGGTGCTTTGTTCAATCGGCGTTCCAGGCGGACTTTTTAAGCTTGAAACAATTATGGCGCAATGGTCTTCTTGCTGCTCGGCCGGTGCGAAGCGACGCAGGCGCCAACCTCCGGGCACGCATGACACCCGACATCGGCCTCATCCTTGGCATCGACGGCATCGCCACCGGATCGATCTATGTTCTGGTTGGGCTCGGCCTCGTGCTCATCTTCTCGGTCACGCGCGTCGTCTTCGTGCCGTTCGGCGACATCGTCGCCTTCTCCGCGCTCACGCTCGCTGCCATGCAGCTTGGCCGCATGCCCGGCACCGTTTATCTGACCGCCACATTGGCCGCCGTGACCTGCCTGGTCGAAACTGGCCATCATTGGCGGCGCGGCCAGCCGCAACGCATTGCGCGCGGAGTTGTCATCTACGGCGTGTTGCCGCTCATCCCGGCTGCCGTCGCTTTTCTCGCCGCCGGAACAGCGCTGCCTGCCTTGGCGCAAATCGCCCTTGCCATCGCACTGGTCGTGCCAATTGGGCCATTGATCGAGCGCATTGCGCTCCGCCCGCTGGCCGACGCGTCCATCCTGCTGCTGCTGATCGTTTCCGTGGCGCTGACCTTTGGCCTGTCGGGTCTCGGGCTGTTGTTCTTCGGCGCCGAAGGCTTTCGCACCCGGCCGCTGACCACCGAGATCTTCCGCTTCGGCACGGTGATCGTAACCTCGCAAACGATCTTAATGGTGGCGAGCGCCGCGGTCTTCAGTCTGCTGTTGTTTCTGTTTTTCGAATACACCCTGCCCGGGAGGGCGTTGCGTGCGACGTCGGTCAATCGCATCGGCGCCCGCATCGTCGGCATCCGGCCCGCCTCGACTGCAACACTGGCTTTTCTGCTCGCGTCGCTGCTTGGCGCCATCTCCGGTATCCTAATCGGCCCGACCACGACGCTTTATTACGACTCGGGATTCATTATCGGCCTGAAAGCCTTCGTCGGCGCGATCATCGGCGGGCTGACGAGCTATCCGGGCGCGGCGCTTGGTGCCCTCTTCATCGGCGTTCTCGAAAGCTTCGCCTCGTTCTGGAACAGTTCGCTCAAAGAGGTGGTGGTCTTCAGTGTGCTGATCCCGGTGCTGCTGTGGCGCTCGCTTTCGCTCGGCCATGTCGACGAGGAAGACGCGGAGGTCGAAGGATGAGCCGGCGCGCGGCAACGGCGCTGGTGCTTGCTGCGGTCGTTGTCGTGGCGGCAGCGCCACTGTGGGCGGCCGAGTTCACCATCACGCTGCTCAACTATATCGGCATCTATGCATTGGTCGCGCTCGGCGTCGTGCTGTTGACCGGCTTCGGCGGATTGACGTCGTTCGGCCAGGCGGCGTTCGTCGGCATTGCCGCCTATGCCACCGCCTGGTTGACCGCGGTCGAAGGCGCTTCGCCCTGGCTCGGGCTTCTGTTCGCGCTCGCTCTCACCGGGCTGGTCGCGGCGCTCCTCGGCGCCGTCACCCTGCGTCTGGGCGGGCATTACCTGCCGCTCGGCACGGTCGCCTGGGGGCTGGCGATCTTCTTTCTGTTCGGCAATTTCGAAGCGCTCGGCCGCCATAACGGCATCGCCAACGTGCCGCCGATTTTCGTCGGCTCGATATCGCTGGAGCCGACGGCGGCGATTTTCTACCTGATCTGGGGCGTGCTGATCATCGCCACCATCCTCATTGCAAATCTTCTCGAATCGCGCGAAGGCCGCGCCATCCGCAGCCTGCGCGGCGGCGTGACGATGGTCGAGAGTCTCGGCATCAGCGTATTTCGCATCCGGCTCATGACCTTCGTGATCGCCGCCCTGCTGGCGGGACTTTCAGGCTGGCTCTATGCCCACATGAGCCGCTTTGTCAGCCCGACGCCGTTCGATCTGCGCATGGGCATCGAATATCTGTTCATGGCGATCCTCGGCGGCTCCGGCCACATTCTCGGCGCAGTGGTCGGCGCCGCTCTGCTCACGCTCTTGCAAAACGCGCTGCAGGACATTCTGCCGCGATTTGCCAGCAACGGGCAGCAATTGGAAGCCATCGTCTTCTCGGTCATTTACGTGCTGGTGTTACAGTTCGCCCGCGGCGGCGTGATGCCGTTGCTGTTGCGCTTTATGCCGCGCGCGGCGTTGCCGGCGATCGCCAGCGCGGCGCCGCTGCCGCGGCGAGCTATGCCGAATGTAGGCACGCCGCTGCTCGTCGCCGAAGGTCTGGTCAAGCGGTTCGGCGGCCTGGAGGCCGTCAGCCGCGTCGGCTTTCAGGTTTTTGCCGGCGAGATCGTCGGCCTGATCGGGCCAAACGGCGCCGGCAAGACCACGCTGTTCAATCTGCTCACCGGCGCCATCCGCAGCGACGACGGGACAATCTCTTTTCTTGGCGAGGACATCAGCCGCGCCGGCCAGCGCCGCATCGCCACGGCCGGGATCGCCCGCACTTTCCAGCATGTCAGGCTGCGTCCGCGCATGTCGCTCATCGATAACGTGCTGCTTGGAACCTATTTGCGTACGCGCGCCGGCTTTCTGCAAAGCGCGCTGCGGCTCGACCGCACCGAGGAGGCGCGCGCCCGCGCCGAGGCCTTGCATCAGCTGCAGCGGGTCGGGCTTGCGGCCGATCCTTATAACCTCGCCGGCAACCTGCCGCTCGGCCGCCAGCGCCTCCTCGAGGTCGCCCGCGCGCTTGCCACCGATCCGGCGCTGATCGTGCTCGACGAGCCGGCCGCCGGACTGAGCCGCCCGGAAAAGCTGGCGCTCGCCGATTTGCTGCGCGCCTTACGTCGGGAAGGCGTTACCGTGCTTCTGGTCGAACACGACGTGGAGTTTGTCATGGGCCTCGTCGATCGCATCGTGGTGATGGATTTCGGCTGCAAGCTCGCCGAAGGCGCGCCGGCCGCGGTACGGGCCGATCCGCGGGTGCAGGCAGCCTATCTCGGAAGCGTGGCGTGAGACCGCTGTTCGAAATCAAGGATTTGCACGTCGCCTACGGCAAGGTTGAAGCCGTGCGCGGAGTCAGCCTCACGATGCAGCCGGGGCAGATCGTGACGGTGATCGGGCCGAACGGAGCGGGCAAGACGACGCTGCTCGCCGCCGCCGCCGGATTGCTGCGTTCGCGCGGCAAGGTGATCTATGATGGCCTCGATCTCGGCGGCCTCGACGTCGAGGAGCGGGTCGAACGCGGCTTCTGCCTGGTGCCGGAGCGGCGCGAGTTGTTCGCCGACATGACCGTCGACGATAATCTTCTGCTCGGCGCCTATGCGCGCGCGCGCAACAGGAACGATGTGAAGGAAAGGTTGCAGCACGTTTTCAGCCGCTTCCCCCGCCTGGCCGAGCGCCGGCGCCAGAAGGCGCACACGCTGTCGGGCGGCGAACGGCAGATGCTGGCGCTCGGTCGCGCCTTGATGGCGCAGCCGCGGCTCCTCCTGCTCGACGAACCGAGTCTCGGACTTGCGCCCATGATGGTGCGCGAGATTTTGCGCATCGTCGCTTCGCTGCGCGAGAGCGGCGTCTCGATCGTGCTGGTCGAGCAGAACGCCCGCGCGGCGCTGCAAACCGCCGATTACGGCTACGTACTGGAAATGGGCCAGATCGCCCACGAGGGTCCGGCCGCGGCGCTCGCGCACGATGCGCGCGTCGCTGCGACCTATCTCGGCGGATCGGCCTGATGGCAAGGCGCGCCGCCTATGACGACGTGGTGCTGGCGGCGCCGGTGACGATCCGCTATATGCGCTACTCGATCAGGAGCGCACATTGGTTTCTCGGCCGCGCCATGGCCGAGCTTGTCGCCGCCGCCGACATCGCCAAGGCGCGCATCGACGGCCTTGCGGTGGCGAGCTTTACGCTTGCGCCCGATACCGCGGTCGGCCTCACGCAGCATCTCGGGCTGACGCTGCGCTGGCTTGATCATGTCCCGATGGGCGGCGCCTCCGGCATCGTCTCGATCCGCCGCGCCGCGCGCGCGGTCGCGGCCGGCGACGCCGAAATCGTCGCCTGCATCGCCGGCGACACCAACCACACCGACAGCTTCCGCCGCAACACGGCGGCGTTCAGCCAATTCGCTCAGGACGCGGTCTATCCCTACGGTTCGGGCGGACCGAATGCGAGCTTCGCGTTGCTCACCGCTTACTACATGCGGGCGCATGGCGCGCGGGCGGAGGATTTCGGCAAGCTCTGCGTCGCACAGCGCAACAATGCGCTGCAAAATCCGGTGGCGCTGTTCAAAAAGCCGCTGACGCTCGACGAGTATCTCAATGCCAGGATGATCGCCGACCCGCTGCGCCTCTACGACTGCGTGATGCCGTGCGCCGGCGCCGAGGGTTTTCTGGTCATGCGGCGGGCGACGGCCGAGAAGCTCAATCTGCGCTTTGCGCGTCTCATCGCCGCCGTCGAACGGCACAACGCCTTTCCCGACGATCCGGTGCAGTATCGCGGCGGCTGGGCGATGGACGCCGACGAACTCTACGACCAGGCCGGGATCGGGCCGCGCGACATCGACTTTGTCGAGACCTACGACGACTATCCCGTGATCAACGTGCTGCAATTCGAAGGCCTCGGTTTTTGCGGCCAAGGCGACGGGCCCGACTTCATCCGCGCCAACAGCTTCGAGACCGCGGGCACGTTTCCCATCAATACATCGGGCGGGCAATTGTCGGTCGGCCAGGCCGGAGCGGCCGGTGGACATCTCGGTATCGTCGAGGCGATCCGCCAGTTGACCGGCGAGACACGCGGTGCCCGCGTCGCCGACGCCCGGCACGGCCTGGTCTGCGGCTTCGGCATGATCAATTACGACCGCGGCATTTGCAGCGGCGCCGCTGTGCTCGCCGCCGCGTAGGCGTTCTCGGTCAGGAAATTGAGACCATGGCGTCCGAACCTCTCAAGCGGCCGAAACGAAAGAACCCGGTGCTGCGCACGCCGCTTCCCACGCTGCCGCCGCGCGCGCGCAGCCGCGTCGCGCTCGGACTGACTGCGGCGGCGGCCCGCGGGCGATTGCTGCTGCAGGTCTGCCGCGACTGCAGCGCGGTGCAGTATCCGCCGCACGAAGTCTGCCGCGTTTGCCTGTCGCACCGTCTCGTTTGGCGCGCGCAGGACGGCCGCGGCGAGCTGATGACCGAAACCGTATTACGCCACGCCCAGGAATTGTTCTTCCGCGAGCGCGCCCCGTGGCGCACCGGCATCGTGCACCTCGATGTCGGCGTGAACGTGATCGCCTATGTGCACGCGAGCGTCGGCGCTGCGCCCAGCCGGGTGCGCGTCGAGGCGGCGCTCGACCGCGCCGGGGAGGCGGTGCTGGTCGCCGTACCGGAACAAGGGAGGGTCCAATTG
>Ga0187771_10003745_pt1 | contig 10672 bp, 10 predicted proteins | sample 0116_SJ02_MP15_1_FD_133139 | JGI IMG/M metagenome (GOLD analysis project Ga0187771, IMG submission 133139) | Tropical peat soil microbial communities from peatlands in Department of Meta, Colombia - 0116_SJ02_MP15_10_MG | ecosystem: Environmental > Terrestrial > Soil > Wetlands > Peat | place... | reverse complement strand
CGTTGAAGCATTGTATCTTGACCTTCATCGCAACCCAGAGCTTTCGTTTCACGAGCAGCAGACCGCCGCAAAACTGGCTGAGCACGCAAGGGCGCTAGGGTATGAAGTCACGTCGAATGTTGGCGGGACGGGCGTGGTTGCAGTGCTGCATAACGGAAAAGGGCCGACGGTGCTGTACCGCACTGATATGGATGCGTTGCCGGTGGAAGAGAAAACTGGCCTGCCTTACGCGAGTCACGTAGTGTCCAAGAACGATGCGGGCGTGGCCGTTCCAGTGATGCATGCGTGCGGCCACGACATCCACATGGCAAGCTGGGTTGGAACCGCCAAGCTTATGGCCGACAACCGTCAGCAATGGCACGGGACGCTCGTGATGGTTGGCCAGCCAGCCGAGGAACTCGTGCAAGGTGCATCGGCCATGCTCAAGGACGGTCTGTTTACTCGCTTTCCGAAACCGGATTTTGCGCTGGCGGTCCACGACGATGCCGGCCTGCCTGCCGGACAAATCGGCTACGCGCTAGGTTACGCGATGGCAGCCGCAGATGCGGCCGAGATCACCATTTTCGGCCGAGGTGGCCACGGCGCCCAGCCGCAGAACACGGTCGATCCCATTGTGATCGGAGCGCGCACGGTGTTGGCGCTGCAGACAATTGTCTCGCGCGAGAACAATCCTCTTGATCCTGCGGTCGTGACCGTAGGATCGTTTCAAGGCGGGACGAAGAGCAACATTATTCCGGACGAGGTAAAACTCGAGCTTACTGTACGTTCCTATAAGCCTAATGTGCGCAAGCATCTGCTGGCGTCGATTGAGCGGATTACGAAAGCGGAGGCGCTGGCTGGCGGAGCGCCGCGCGAGCCGCTGGTGAAGATCACGCCAGGCGCGAACGCGACCTACAACGATCCTGAACTTACCAAACGGCTGGTTGCGACGCTGCGTGATACGCTGGGGCCGTCGAACGTGGTGGAAACGCCGCCGAAGATGGGATCGGAAGACTTCTCGGAGTTCGGATTAGCTGGCGTTCCCGCGACCATGTTCTTTGTCGGTGCGGTCGAACCCGCGAAATTTGCCGAAGCGCAAAAGTCGGGAGAGATTCTGCCCGGTCTGCATTCGTCCTTGTGGGCACCCGACTATGAGCCGACGCTGAAAACGGCTATGCGCGCGGAAACTGCAATGCTGGTGGAACTGCTGCAGAACTAGAGCACGGATGCGTTGTGAGTGATCTCGTTTATGTTCCGCTCGTTGGTGGGGATGCAGACTGCTGGCGACCGGTTCACGCGGATCGGATAGACGGAGACATTTACGAGATCACAGTGGACAAAGAACCGGACGGTGAGCGCTGGGCCTTTCCGCCACGCTCTCGCGTCCGGTGCCGCCAGCATGTTTTTTCTGATGGAAGGGTCGGGCTGGTCGCGGTTGAGATCGCCTGGGTCCTACTGCCTGTAGACTTCTCTGCGATGGCCGATGCGAAGGACGAGGACGAGAAGGCGGTCGTGCTCTAGCGAGCAGATGATGCGGTAGTCGCCGACGCGGTAACGCCAAAACTGGTCGAGAACTCCGTGGAGAGGTTTGCCGATTTTGCGAGGATCGTCGAGTTTGCCGAGCCGTTCGTAGAGAAACTTCAAGATGCGGCGGGCGATGGATTTGTCGAGCTCAGCGAGTTCTTTTTGAGCGGATGGATCGAACTCAATCGTCCACTTCTGGTTTGAGGCCATAACGGCGCATTACTTTTTCGAGGGGAATGGTACGAACCCGCCCAGCGCGGATCTCCGCGAGACGTTTTTCAGCTAGATAAATATCTTCCAGATTGTCGAGATGCTGGAGGATGGCCTCGCGGGCATAGTAAGTCTTGGTGCGGCCGGTCCGCTTGGCAAGGCGGTCGAGACGTTTTTCGATGGTTTCGGGAAGGCGAATGGCAAGCATGGATCATCCTCTGCTATACAATTATAGCAAGGATGAGCCTTTCTCTCGCATTGAACTAGGTGAGGAGGGATTTGTCGCATCTCCACGAGTTTGTCATTCCGAGCGCAGCGAGGAATCCCAAGGGCCAGTAGAATGCATGGTGGGAACACAAGCGTTCCCGATTGGTATAGGGATTCTTCGCTTCGCTCAGAATGACAAAGGATTAAAGTTGGTATCAGGGCATGCCTCGGGGCGTGCCACAAGAGATGCTAACAGACGCCTTTAGGCGCTGAGGAGGGCAATCTGGCGAGGATCGCCATCTTGGGTTGGGGATCGTTGATTCCAAAGCCCGGGAGTCTCCCGTTGCAGGGACGTTGGGAGCCTGACGGACCTGTCTTGAAAATCGAGTTTTCTAGAATCTCAAAGGACGGACGGCTTTCGCTGGTTATCGATCCCGCCGGATCGGAAGTCAAAACGTATTATGCTTTGAGCTCAAGGACGGAACTCGATGACGCGATTTGCGATCTAATGATTCGGGAGGGTACGACCAAGGAGAACATAGGGACTTGCATCAAGAGTCCTGGGGAGAGCTATTCCAAGAACCATAAGGATGTCTTGCGCGTGGTCGAAGCCTGGTTAGACCGACGAGATATCGACGCGATCATTTGGACTGATCTCAAGAGCAATTATAAGGACAAACGTGACGTTGAGTTCGACGAATCGGACGCTCTTGAGTACCTGAACAGCCTCCCGCCCGTCTGTCGGGCGAATGCGCGTGACTATATCCTTCAGGCTCCCGCGCAAACCCGGACGAAATTTAGAGAATATCTACAATCGAAAGGTTGGCTTTGATTCTCCAATGACCTACGAAAACATACTTCTTGAAAAGAAAAACTCCATCGCTTACGTCACCGTCAACCGGCCCAAGGTGCTCAACGCGCTCAACATGGCCACGATGGAAGAGCTGCGCGCGGCGTTTCATGACATCAAGAATGACGCCAGCATTCGCGTGGTCATCTTCACCGGAGCAGGCGAAAAAGCCTTCATTGCCGGCGCCGACATCGGCGAGTTGGCCAAGCACGATGCAGTCAGCGGGAAAGAATATACGCATCGTGGGCAGTCGGTGCTGAACCTGATCGAAAACCTCGGTAAGCCGGTAATCGCCTGCGTCAACGGCTTCGCGCTCGGCGGCGGATGCGAAATCGCCATGGCTTGCACCATGCGGATTGCTAGCGAGAATGCGAAGTTCGGACAGCCGGAGGTGAAGCTGGGCATCATTCCCGGCTACGGCGGCACGCAGCGGCTGCCGCGTCTGGTGGGCAAAGGCATCGCCATGCAGCTGGTGCTTACGGGTGAGATGATCACGGCGCAGGAAGCGCATCGCATCGGCTTGGTCAACGAAGTGGTTGCGTCGGCGGAACTGATCCCACGTGCCGAAGCCATTGCCCAGAAGATCATCGCCAACGCGCCGCTGTCTGTGCAGTACGCCATGGAAGCGGTAAACAAAGGACTGGAGATGCCTTTGGCCGAGGGCCTGTATCTGGAAGCAACGCTGTTCGGCGTGAGCTGCGCGACCGAAGACAAGAAAGAAGGAACAACGGCGTTTCTGGAGAAGCGGCCGCCGCAGTTCAAAGGGAAGTAAGAAGTCAGAAGTCAGAATGCAGAAGTAGTTTGAAATTTTCATTCTGACTTCTGCAATCTAGAATCTACAATCTATGCTCAAATCTCTTCATATCGGGCGCTACACCAAGAAGGCGGAAGAATTCCGCAAGGCAATTGAATTTCTTGCAGCAATCGGGTTCGAACGTGTGGCTGCAAACGACAGCCACTCGGCGGTCTTGTCTGCACCGTTAGGATTGCTCAGCATCAACGCGCTTTCCCCAAAATATGCGCCGGAAGTGCTCGACCGGCTAAAAGACGTAGCGCAGTTGATCGTGCTGGAAGTCACCAACCCCGATGATGTGTTCGCGATCGCGGAAAAAATGAAGCTCAAGGTACTAGCAGATTCCATGTCGGAGTCTGGCCGGCGTAGCTTTTCGTTGGAGTTACCGGGGGAGATCGTCGTGACCGTCCACGGAGAACCCGAGCCGGCAATCGCTGCGACCGAAGGCAAGCTCGACGCGAAGGGCAAACGGTTTGCCATCGTCGTTGGCCGGTTCAATTCCTTCATTACCGAGCGGCTGCTGGCGGGTGCGCTGGATGGCCTCACTCGCGCTGGGGCAGCGCAACAAGACATACGCGTGGTGCGCGTGCCGGGCAGCTTTGAGATTCCGTCGGTCGCCAGAGCGCTTGCGACACAAGAAAAATATGACGCCATCATCTGCCTCGGCTGCCTGCTGCGCGGCGGGACGGCACATTACGATGTGATCGTCAACGAAGTTACGCGCGGCATCGGGCAATCGGCCCAAGAGACCGGCGTGCCCCATGCCTTCGGCGTTCTCACCTGCGACACGCTGGAGCAGGCCATCGACCGCGCCGGTCTGAAGATGGGCAACAAGGGCTTCGAAGCCGCACTGGCGGCGATAGAGATGGCGAATTTGAGCAAGGCCGTCAGCTCTCGTCCATCAGCTCTCAGCAAGAGCCAAAAACCCGTACCTGCCCGCTCCAAGAAACGCAGGCGTTAACATGCTGCCATGCGACCTCCTGTAAACTGAAGGCTCACGGCTGATAGCTGACAGCTTTCATGGGCACCCGACGCAAATCCCGCGAATTCGTGCTGCAAATGCTCTTCCAGGCGGACATGGGGAAGCAAACGCCAGACGAGGTCCGAGGTACCTTCTGGCATGAGCACAAAGGTGTGACGGACGAAGCGAAAGATTTTGCTGAAGAGCTGTTTCGCACAGCCATGGACCGTTCCGCCGAGGTGGACGAGCTCATCGAGCGCCACGCTCAACATTGGCGCATGGACCGCATGGCCGCCGTCGATCGCAATGTCCTTCGAGGTGCGGTCGCAGAAATGATTGCTTTCCCCGCAACTCCGCGAGCGGTCGTGATCAACGAAGCATTGGAAATCGCCCGCAGGTTTTCAAGCCCGGAGGCAGTGCAGTTTATTAATGGAGTGCTGGACAGCGTCGGCCGTGACTTGGAAACGCTGAAGGCAAGCTCCTAGCTGCTAGCTCAGAGTCTTTTCTCCCTGCTTCCTCCGCTGTTCGCGCCCCCACTGGGCAGGCGACGCTCATGCCGATAGAGTACCAAGGCAGTGGCCTACGGCCGCACAGCAATTAGATTCGGCTTGCAGGTAAATGGCTCGTTCTCTCCCGAAGAAGTCAGGCAGAAGTTCTGAGGAAATGTGATCTGCAGGATATCAGCGCCCAGGTTTGTGTCCAGCACGTGCACGGTGCCGTCGCTGGCAGCGACGTAGAGGTGCCCACCGTCCGGAGTGAGGGCAGCTTGCACTGGGGTGACGTTGCCGGTGAGCGCAATCGAACTGGAAGTCAGACCGGTGGTACTAAAGACCGGAATATCGTTCAAAGAGGGGCTGATTATGTATGCCCTCGAACCGTCCTCCGATACCAGCAACTGGCTGGCGGTGAAGTTCCCATGGCCAAGGTTATAGGACATGACGTCGCCTGTAAGCGTTGGCGTGCAACCAGTCGGAGTGGTGTTGACGCTGATGATATCGATATTGGGAGAGTCCAGCCCGAGGAAGTGGTAGTTGGGTGTGGTGTCAAATGGTATGAGCCGGGAAGCGCCCAGCAGAGGGCGGATGAAAGTTGGCGTGGGCGTTGTAGCAACAGGGAATGGGCCGTCGTCGTCGCAGGTTCCGAACGCGGTGATTCCGGATGCTGACCCGCCGGCCAAGAGTCCAAAAGCACCCTCCGGCAAGAACGAAACATCAGTGGCTGGAGCTGACAGGTTGATAGTCTGCACGTGATCCAGCTTCGAAAGAACATAAAGGGTGTCGCCCGCCACGATGAATGCCTTCAGGCTGTCAGGGGAAAAATCCGCAGCCGTCGCGCCGGTGATGGAATAAGCCGTGAAAGCAGAAGTCGACGGAGTCACGACGTAAACTTCGTTGGGGGTGTTCACTGTGTCGGAGACGATCACCGTTCCCCCATCCGGCGAAACTGCCAGAACCCTTCCGGGAGCCCCGGAGACCTGGGTAGTGGTCGGTGTCGATCCGGTGACGCTGAGAATGGTGAGTCCGAAGCCGCCGGAGAGAATGCCAGAGTTGGTTCCCAGGAAAGCCTGGCCGCCTTGGGGGGCAAAGACGAGGGAATTGGGCGCCGGCGTTAGCATGCTAAGCGCCCCTATGGTGTTTGCCGGGTAAGCGATTGGCACGAGCGCAGTGAAACAGTTGTCGACGTTGGTGCAGCCGGTGCTGGTCACATAGACCGTGCCGCTGGGAGCGGTGGTTCCAGAGACCACCTGGGTCACCACATTCTCAGGGTAAACCGGCAAAGAGGGGGTGAACCCGATGTTGCAACTTGGCGGTGTGCAGGAGGCAATCACGGTGGCGGCGCCTCCTGCGCCCGACGTAGTGCCGACGTTCCCGGTAGCGCCAACGCTTACGGATGCAGGCTGCGAAGAGCTGTAAGTCAGCGGCACGTTCAGAATCGTGTTGCCCAGGCTGTCAGTGACGGTAGGCGTAATCTGCTGGGACGAACCTGTGGAAGTAGTTACCGCCAGAACGATAGATTGCACCGGGCAGGTGACGAAGTTAACCGGAACACTTGACGCGGTGCCTACAGTGGCGTACAAGGGAGTGGTTCCGGGGATGCTGGCCGTAACCTGAACCTGGTTCAGCGAGACGCCATTCACCATGTTGGCCAGGCCGGCGGCCGTATTGCTTAGCGTGGCCACCCTGCTGTTCACGACAGTCCAGGAAAACTGGCCCGCCGTGGAAGTGATGTCGTTCCCGCGGCTGAACGCGTGTGCTTCGTAAATGAAGGTCTGGCTGACAGACTGACACGGGCTGGTCTGCTGGTTGGCCGCCGGCACCAGCGTAATGCTGTCGATGTGCTGGTGGACGTAAACGGTTGTCGTAGGGCTCGTCACCCCCTGGGCGGTCACGGTGATTTGCGCCACGCCCACCCGGCCGGCAGTGCAGACCGTGGGATTGGTGGTGGAATCCCAACTGCCGGCACAAGCCAAACCGTTAGAGGCAACCGTAACCACGGTCGGATCGCTGGATTGAAAGTACAGTGGCTCAGTGAGCGCTTGTCTGGCCGAGTTCAAAGCGGCGGCGGTAAAGATCAGAGTGGAAGCCACCTCCATTGAGGTTGCTGGCGTGGGAGTCAACGTTATGTTCGCGGGAACCGGGTAAGTGACCGTCCTAATCGGACTGCTGCTGCTGCAGCCTACCCATCCAAGCAGAGCGAGCAAACAAACAAGGACTGACCCGCCAAAACCCGACCTACCCATTCATCCTCCCCGCCTGTGTGCGCTAGGCGATCAAACGCTTGTAGGAATTTTTCAGTGTAGAAGGTGACCACCGCTTTCGCAACCTTGGACCGCAGGTGGTTGACAGTTTCCTCCCCCAGTACTTGGCGGCTGACTATGCTATTAGATGCTCCGCTAGATGCTCCGGCAGGCTCGATGGAAGGCGGTGCTCGCGTCGAGAGTTCTTACTCCTGCTAAGAGGCGCATAGTCTGGTCCGAGTCACGTTAACCGCGGGTTCTGGCAGGCTAGAGGGCCGGACAACCATAGGCGGGCAATCAGGGGTTGACGTTTCGGTCTGTGGATTGCTATATTTAACAGGTTCCGCGAGTTTTTTTCAGGCTTGTCTGTGCGTGTGTTTTGTGTGTCCGGATATTTTCGAGCACTCAACAGCTTTCATTACAGTTAAGCCGTAAAGATACACATCTTCCAGCGTGAACGGAAGGTGCCCTCGCTGAAAGCGTTCTGCGCGTGCTTCTCCCCGGTGGGAAGATTATGCAGAGCGGAGCTGGCGAAACGGAGTGCCTCCCGTGGAAACGGGCGTGGCGTCACCGTCGGCAGCCTTAGTCCGAAGGTTCAGGAAAATTTTCCGCTAAGATTTTTCCCGCGGAATCATGGTTGGCGGTAGTCAACCAGCCCCGTTGAGCGGGTCGATTTACACGGAGCAGTTGTGCGTCCGCATGCACGCCAGCGGGCGTCGAGGGAGCAAGAGTGCCTACTTTTAATCAATTGGTAAAGTCCGGCCGCGAGCGGCCACGCTACAAGACGGCCAGCCCGGCATTGCAGGGATGCCCGCAGAAGCGGGGAGTGTGCACCCGCGTGTACACGCAAACTCCGAAGAAGCCCAACTCTGCGTTGCGTAAAGTGGCTCGAGTGCGGCTGACCAACGGCATTGAAGTGACGACGTACATTCCCGGCATTGGCCACAACTTGCAGGAACACTCGATTGTGCTGATCCGCGGCGGCCGCGTGAAGGACCTGCCGGGTGTGCGCTACCACGTAGTGCGCGGAACTCTGGATGCCGTTGGCGTGGCCAATCGCAAGCAGAGTCGCTCCAAGTACGGAGCGAAGAGACCGAAATAGCAGTCGCCGGCGGTCAGTTGCCAGTAACGACGCTGATAGCTGATGGCTGAAAGCTGAGAGCTAAAAAATGCCTCGTAAAGGACATATCGCGAAACGGACCGTGGAGCCCGATGCAGTTTACGGCTCGGACCTGGTGACCAAGTTTATCAACTCCATGATGTGGGGCGGCAAGAAAAGCAAAGCGGAGGGCATCTTCTATTCCTCGCTGACCCGCCTGCAGGAGAAGGGTGGCGACGAGCCCCTGAAGCTGTTTACCAAGGCGGTGGAGAATTGCAAGCCGCTGCTCGAAGTCAAGACCCGTCGAGTCGGAGGCGCCAACTATCAAGTGCCGGTGGAAGTGAATGCCGACCGGCGCACGTCGTTGGCGATCCGTTGGCTGCTGACGTATTCGCGAGGCCGCGGCGAAAAGGGAATGATTGACAAGCTAACCAACGAACTGTTGGATGCGGCCAACGGCAAAGGCGCCGCGATCAAGAAGAAGGAAGACGTACACCGCATGGCGGAGGCCAACAAGGCTTTCGCGCATTACAGGTGGTGAAAAGAAGCTATCAGCTTTCAGCCATCAGCTTTCGGCTCCAAGACCGGCGGCTGGTGAATCTGAGAGCGTGAAATCGCAGGTTTAGCTGAAGGCTGAGAGCCGATAGCTGAAAGCTAATATCGGAGCCCCAGAAAGCTGAGTAGACAGAGTCGTGCCTAGAACAGTTCCATTAGAGCGATGCAGGAATATCGGCATCATGGCCCACATCGACGCGGGTAAAACCACGACGACGGAGCGGATCCTTTTCTATACGGGCCGCACGCACCGCATTGGCGAGGTCCACGAAGGCACGGCGGTTATGGACTGGATGGAGCAGGAACAGGAGCGTGGCATCACCATCACCTCCGCCGCCACTACCTGCACCTGGCGCGACATCCGCATCAACATTATTGACACGCCCGGACACGTCGATTTGACCGCGGAAGTGGAGCGATCCCTGCGCGTGCTCGACGGCGCAGTGGCGGTGTTTGACGCTGTCCACGGAGTGCAGCCGCAGTCAGAGAAAGTCTGGCGGCAGGCCGACAAATACGGCGTTCCGCGTATTTGTTTCATCAACAAAATCGACAAGATGGGCGCCGATTTCGAGCATGCCATCGACACCATCCGCAAGCGCCTCAATGCCAAGCCAGTCGCCATTCAAATTCCCATCGGACAAGAAGACAGGTTCAAGGGTGTCGTCGACCTGCTGGCGATGGAAGCTACCGTATGGAAGGACGAGACTTTGGGAGCGGAATACGTCACCGAGGAAGTTCCCGCCGAGTTAAAGAAGAAGGCGGAGGCGTTCCGCGCACAACTGGTGGAGACGATCGCGGAGAACGACGACGAAATTCTGCACAAGTTCTTGGAAGGCGAAGAAATCACTAATGAGGAGTTACGAGCCTCGCTGCGCAAGTCGACCATCGCCCTGAAGGTGTTTCCGGTTGTGGTGGGGACTGCTTTCAAGAACAAGGGCATACAGCCCCTGCTGGACGCGGTCGTGGACTACTTGCCATCGCCGCTGGATGCGGGCGCGGTGACGGGCACGAATCCGCAAAACGGAAAGGAAGCCGTCCGCCAGCCATCCGACGACGAGCCTTTCTCAGCGCTGGCATTTAAGATCATGGCCGACCCCTTTGTCGGTCAATTGACTTTTATCCGCGTGTACTCCGGGCAGTTGAACTCCGGCGAATCCGTGTTGAATGCTCGCACCCAGAAGCACGAACGCATCGGCCGCCTGCTGAAGATGCACGCCAACAAGCGCGAGGACATTCAGGAGATCATGGCCGGCGATATCTGTGCCGTGGTGGGCCTGAAGAACGTCGGTACCGGTGACACCATTTGTGAAGCCAAGCACCCCATCATGCTCGAGTCGATCGAGTTCGCTGTGCCGGTAATTTCGGTTGCAGTCGAACCGAAGACCAAGGCTGACCAGGAAAAAATGGGTATGGCATTGGCGAAGCTGGCGCAGGAGGACCCGACTTTCAAAGTGCACACCGATCCCGACAGCGGGCAAACGATCATTAGCGGCATGGGCGAGCTGCATCTGGAAATCATCGTCGACCGGATGATGCGCGAGTACGGTGTTGAGGCCAACGTGGGCAAGCCACAGGTCGCGTATCGCGAAACGATTCGCAAGAGAGCGGAAGCGGAAGGCAAGTATATCCGTCAAACCGGCGGTCGCGGCCAGTACGGTCACGTGAAGATCCGCATCGAGCCACAGGCGCCTGGCAAGGGATACGAATTTGTTAACGAGATCGTGGGCGGCGTAGTTCCCAGGGAGTACATCAAGCCT
>Ga0187771_10003744_pt1 | contig 10673 bp, 13 predicted proteins | sample 0116_SJ02_MP15_1_FD_133139 | JGI IMG/M metagenome (GOLD analysis project Ga0187771, IMG submission 133139) | Tropical peat soil microbial communities from peatlands in Department of Meta, Colombia - 0116_SJ02_MP15_10_MG | ecosystem: Environmental > Terrestrial > Soil > Wetlands > Peat | place... | reverse complement strand
GTCTCAGTTTGTTCTAGGGCTGGTGGTTGCGGAAGCGCGCTACCCTGGTTACAGTATATCTACGAATTACATAAGCGATCTCGGTGTCGGGCCTTCTGCGGCCATCTTTAACGCGTCTGTTTTCCTTATGGGATTGCTGATAATCATTGCAGCTTATTTTCTGCAGCGCGGCTTCAACTACAAAGTCTTAACCGTGTTGCTCGTCCTGACAGGGATCGGCGCAATGGGAGTTGGCGTGTTCACAGAACATTACGGTAGCATTCACGGCGTCGTGTCATTAATCGCCTTCTTGTTTGGTGGGCTATCGGCGATCGCGTGCTACAGATTGCTCAAGGTACCATTCTCTGTGATAGCGGGAATATTAGGCTTGATGTGCCTGGGATCGTTGATTCTCTTCATGAGCAAGGTTTACCTAGGCTTAGGTGAGGGTGGAATGGAACGCATGATAGTATATCCACTCTTGGTGTGGGGAGCCGGATTCGGTGGTCACTTAGTCGGACAGGCTGAGAAACAGACTTCCGACAAGCCCTAGCACTCGCACGTTCAAGAAACACCTGTAGACAGCCCAATTGCAAAAAACTGTTAATCTCGCGTGTAGTTGAGAGACTTCAACGTCGTACTCGTTGTTTAGCAGCTGCGGTAACTCTGCGCTCGATAGGACAAGCTTCTGACCCACGCGCGTAATGCATCACGAAATCGTAATAGCTCTGAGGAACAATGCCCATATTCTCATTCGATCAATTCTTTGGTTACCTGATGAATCTATCTGAGCAACGACCGTTTGGAGCGCAAGACCAATACGTGTTAGCACGCGTACTGGGCGTTGAGGCAAAGCGTAAATATAATAATAGTGGTAATAATCCGACACCTCAAAAGGCTCGATGGTCGTTATGTCACAGGATGAGAGTGAATTCCACAAGAAAACTGCCGCAAAATGCTTTAATGGAACTTGAGATTATCTCGATAAGAAAAACAGAACCGCAGATGACGAGCAACAGATGCTGCATCTAGCCCACACGGCTCGTTATCACAGGAGTTTTGTTGGAGCTCCTCTAAACTTTGCCAGAGGAGACTGGCTGATCTCTCGAGTCTACGCGGTGCTTAATGAGCCTCGCCTCGCCCTTCAGTTCGCCAAATCATCCCTTCAAATCACTGAGAAGAATAACGTGTCCGAACACCTGCCCAGTGCATATGAAGGAATGGCAAGAGCATACGTTATAACTAAGGAAAACCGACTTGCAAGAGACTACATCAAGAAGGCTCGTGAGGCTCTGAAGGCAGCTGAAATGAGCGCTGAAGACAAAAAGACATACTCGGATCAGATCGACGAGACCGAAGCACTCTTGAAACAATAGCACGTAATCCGAAGCACTTTCCGCAAAGAATGGGCTTGACTTCTCGTTTATTGACGCTGATAACCAAGGACTTTAACGTCAACGCCATTGTCTAGGAGCTTCTGCACCTCTTTCGATAGACTTGTGTGAGTCACGCGAGCCATAGCGTTGCGGAGATGAGGCAGGTCGACTTTTCCGTTGGCATCGTGTTGTGGCAGATTCCGGTTTGTCGTAGGCACCATTTTGCCTTCGCTGTCCTTCTCGCCCTTTACAACCAATGCGAAAGCCGAGTCTGGCAGGTCATTCATGTCCTTAGTTGTCCACTTCGCAGCTCTGAAACTCAATTTTCAAATAACTCCATAACGATGATAGAAACAGCAGCGACGTACACCGCGTCTTTGAGACTTGGCGTTGGAAAAGTGGCGTAATCTATAAAAACTGTCGAATGCAGATTAATGCGCTGGTGACTGGTCATGAGAGTTTTGGTTGCTTACCTGTCTCAGACTGGAAATACCAAGAAAGTTGCGGAAGCCGTCTATAGTGCGATTCCCGAACCAAAAGAGATCAAACGAATCGAGGACGTGACTTCACTTGAAGGCTACGACCTCACATTTCTAGGTTTTCCAATGCATATGTTCGGTCCAGATGAAAAAGTGAAGACTTTCTTAGGGACGCATACCAAAGATAGGGCAATAGCGCTCTTTATTACTCACATGGCACCTGAGGGTTTCCAGCCCGTGCAGGTGGGAATTCAGAAATTCAGGGACGCTGCTGCGGGAGCCAATATAGTTGGCGTTTTTGACTGCCAAGGACAAGCCTGTCAAGAACTTAAGACAAACATGCTGAACAGTCCTAGTCCGCAACTTCGCATGTTCGCCCAAGTTGACTACAGTCAAGGTCAACCTGATGCAACACGATTAGAGCGAGCAAGAGCCTTCGCAAACGAAACGATGAACAAGGTTAGACCCTAGTTTTGCGCGAGACGCGCGCACCTTATGACTCTGACAGAGTAGCGTCTGGCGGAGCGCCGCTGCAAAAGATCTATCTGTGAGGATTCGCAATTAGGGGAAAAGCAGGATCTAGCATGAGAAAATCTTATGAGAAAATTAGTCCCACTGCCAAACTAGTGGCCTATCTTCGAGCGTTCACAGATATTCCATATGCTAAGGAAATAGCGAGGGAGAGTGGGGCAGAGAAGGCTTTCCATGAATTATCTGGTGAAAGTGCGGAATCAATGATTCGATTCGTTCCTTTTGGGGCTTGCGGGTTCTAGATGAGCAATGCTCTATGCCGTAGTTGAAGCGGCCTGCCAAGCTGTAATAAGAACCGCCGTGATTAGAATAATCCGAGTATGATTGCCAATAGCAGAGAAGAAGTAGCGGCTTCTGCTGATACTGTCTTGATTGCACCGTATAAGAGTAATATGCCAAGGATGTTTCCAAATACGTTTCCTATTGCAAACTGCGTGTGAGAGAAATACGCTATAACATTCCTTAATTACGTCCATGATTGAGAACGAAGCAATAAGCTATGCCATGTTTAGAGCGCTCTTTGCGGAACTTGTTGAATTAAGGGTGGTTACAAACACGCCAAAGACCGGTTCTGAAACTGGTGCAAATAGTCCTTCTATAAAGCCAGAAACAGTCGGTGGATAATCGTTGCTTCTTGACATGAAGTTTAGAATGGTTTTTTCTGCAACGTTTTGGCTTTGCCAACACGAAAAAGTAAAAGAGCATGCTAAAGAAAAGCGTGCGCGATAGAAATCGATCTTTCTGTCGAGTTCTGGCGCTAAGGTCAAGTTTCTTAACAGTCTTCCAAAGCGGCAATAATATAAATTACTTTTTCTTTGACAGGATACGCGGTGAGTGGTTTCTTTGGCTGCGATAGTGGCCGAGTTTCATTATTGGGATTACGGGGAATTCTCGAAGACGGCGATGGAGCCCCGTCCCGAAATAAAGAATGATGAATTGGAAAGGATAGCTCGGCGGTTCAACGTTAAGGTTGAAGCTGAAAAGGTAGAAAAGCCTTACAGACGCTTTTCGAGCAGTCCGATGCGACTGCCGATTTTTTACCGACGAGTTGACATCTTGGTTTCAGGAGAGCAGAGCCGTGATGTTAAAGGCTGCGTTGGCGAGATTTTTAAGCTTTATGGCAAGCCTGATGAAGTTCCTAGAGCAATGTTCGGAAGCAAGAAAGCGGGAAAGAAAATCGTTGATGAGGCCCTCAGAGATTTCGATCAAACGAGCAGCTCGGGCTTTATCCGATGACCGGATTATCAAGATTAGCGCGCGCTTAGAATATGCAAGATGACGAAGGTCTGTCGGCTCATTGGAGCTGCCGAAACTCAAGCGTAGCGTGAGCAGCGGCATCTTTCAACATCAAAAATCACAGAATCCATGGCGATTTCTTAGTCTGGTAAAACCGTGCTGGTCTTGATTCACGAGCTTCTGTCTTTCATAGCCCATTCCTTCTAATCGTTTAGCATCCGCATTAGAAAGCATCATTTCAGTTTTTTCACAACGCACTCCGCAACTCGAACAATCCGTGAGCGGATTCTACTCTAATCTTCTTCTATTAGATTTTTGCGCGCGTCTCTGTTTAGCGTGTGTGCTAATGAAAAATATGGTTAAATGTTGAATGAAATCTAGTCTAATTCTGAAAAACTCCTTAATAAGTCGCCTTATTCTAGTCGGGTATGATAATGAACAGGGAGATAGTGAGATTGGAAACAAAAAACACAAGAAGCCCACCCTCTCAATTGCAGGACGCTCTCAGGGACGAACAGAGAACGCGGATCGAGGGCTGTTAAAAGAGATAGCGCGCGCGCCCATACAGACGAAGGATTAGATGAAACGTGATCCGAAATGAAGCTCTCATCCCTTCAGATAATCTTCTCAATCATCGCGCCGCTGATCCTCGTGGTTTGGCTCATGATTTCTATCGCTACTCGAAAGGAAATCAAGTAACAGATCCCACTCTGAATAGAGCGCGCTTCTATGTTAGCGTTGCACACGTAGGTTGCCGCTTGATTTCATCTCGCACACCTTTTGCTCAATCATATCCCACAACTCCTGCTCAGAGACAGGCTGAAAGTCTGGTCCAAAGCGCTCTTTCGCAACCTCGTAAATAGTTTCGTTAATAGGCGTAGGGAATCCCGTCCGCCGCGCGAGGTCCAGCATGTACCCGTTCAGCGTTTCCAACTCTGTGGTAGTCCTGCCTCCGAAAACATCCTGAGCCATGCTGTTCAGACCGAGTCTTTTTGTGTTGAGACTATAGAGGGCGCTCGGTATGAAGGCTGGCAAGGTGGCCCCCATTTTGATCAATCTCCACGATGGAATCCGCCCGAGGGAGTGTTCATGGAACCCCGCTGCTTGAAGAAGCTGGATACCTTCCGAAAAGAGCTTCAACGTCATATGCACTAAGAGGTTCAAGGACCTGATTGGGCGCCTCTGAAACCCCACGAGAGTCATTAAGGCATTCGCGAGGTTGATCACCAATTTACAGTGGACTGCGTCTTGGAAGCGATCCGTGGTAACGCAGTCCAAGCCTAACGCAAAGATCCTCTTGACCGCCTGCACCTCGTCTTGCAGATCGTTTGCAGGCGTACCCAGAATGACATACCCCTTAGGCTCGTGCCCCACTTCTCCTGGTGCATCCCGCCAAGCGTTGTAGCAGACGACGCCGTAGACCACTTTAGCAAAATATTTAGGCAGAACCTGCTGGTTCTCGATGCCGTTCTGCAAAGCTACAATGATGGGTTGATGATCCCCAAGTTGTGCCCGCAGGTCGCGGGAAGTAGCGTCAAGGTCGTAACTCTTCACCGTGATGACGATGATATAGGGCAATGCAATCTCGGCCAGCGACCCTATAGCATGCACAGGCAACGCTGCCGTCGTGAATCTCTCGCCTTTCACGTAAGACTTCAATCCACTGTTCTTAACGACATCCAGAGTCTCGCCGCGCGCGAGCAGGTACAAATTCTCGTACTTGGACGCAATCCAGCCAGCGATGGACGACCCAATAGCTCCAGCTCCAACCACGACAACGCCGGGTCCTTCGCTCATATGTGCCACTTGTTTGATTTGATCTCGGTACAAGCTTTAGATCTTGATCAGTATGTTTTCGTTTTCGATCTTCACAGGATAGGACGATTCGTCTCTTATCTTAGGGTGGAAAAACGCCACTTTCGGAGGCGAAATCACCTTGCCATTCGTGACGTCAAATTTTGCTCCGTGTCTTGGGCAGGCAACGATGCTGCCTTGCAGAGAGCCCTGTGAAAGGTCTCCGCTCATGTGAGTACACTTGGCTTCGATAGCGTAATAATTGTCGTTTACGTTGGCTACCAGAATCTCTTTGCCTTGCAAAGTGACCTTCTTCATCTTGCCAACGGGAATCTCCGACTTTTCAGCCACCGTAATATAACCTGATTCCAAAAACTTCACCTCCATTACTGTTAAACGCTTAGTCGCATGGCACGAAGTAAAGCTTCCGTTACATTTCTTTTGCCCATTGTGATTATGTAAGGTCCAAGCTTTGGTCCTTGTGAAGCGCCCAGGAGAATTTTGTAGAGTGTTTTGAAGAATTGTGCCGGTTTCATATCGTTTTCCTTCGAGATCGTGAAGATAGCTGTTTGTATCTCGTTTTCGTCTTCTGTTTTTTCTAGGGCCCGTACTAACTGTTCTATCGCCTTGATTTCTAGTGGCTTCAATTTGGTGGTTGTCTCTATTATTTCCTCAAAGTCTCTGATCCAGTTGGATGCATAGTTTATTCGTTCAATCAACTCGTTAGGCAGTTCATTTTTTATGTAACCGTACTCTCGTAACTTCTGTGCGATGTAGTCCTTCTCTGAGATTTTCGGTGCGACTTTAGCCAAGAATACGAGTAAGTTGTAGGGCACGTGTATAGCTGGTTCTTTCGGCGGCTTCAGCATCCAGCAAAACTCGTACAGGCCCTTCAGCTTTGCCAATTCCTTTTCATCCGGAATCTGTGTTCTTCCGAAGTAAATGTCTTCCAAGGCATCCAGTTCGTTCATGTACTGCGGAATTTCAGTGACTGAGAGCGTTCTTGTGCCAACGAATCGTTTCAGCATGAGCAAGAGAAGCGACTGAGGCGAGCCGTACCTAAACCAAACCTGCGGGGTGAACACGTTGCCCGCGGATTTAGAGATTTTCTTTCCGCTCTTGTCAAGAAACATTTCATACTGAGCGTGCATGGGCGGCTCGTAGCCTAAGATATCTCGACATATTCTGTCGTTTATCTTCACCGAATCGGATATGTCTTTTCCGTACGGTTCGAACCGTATATCCAGCGCTTTCCAGCGTGCTGCGAATTCCACTTTCCAAGCAAGTTTCCCCTCGCCTTTAGTGTAGTCTGCTTCACCTTCATGTCTGCAACCTTCGAACCATTGCCCTTTGACTTCCATCCCTTCGCAGCGATAGAGCACTCTGTGCTCTTTTGGCTTGAAATCATACGCGCTGGTCGTGTAGATCCGGCCACAATTGCTGCAAATGGCAAAGTACGGGAGTTTCTCCTCAAACTTTTCCTGTCCAATTTCCTCCTTAATCAGTCCACCGACTCGTTCGGCGTTCTTCAGTATGGTCTCAATCTCTTTGTTGAAAACGCCTTTTCTGTAGGTCTCGTCCGCAGACATTAGCCTATACTCGATTCCGCACTTGTCAAAGGCTTCTAAGAGCAGGTTAATCATGTGCTCTGCGAAATTCTCGTGGCAACTGAACGGGTCAGGAATGCTTCTAACCGGATAGCCTAAGTACTTTTCCAGCTCAGAGGGAAGTCCAGCTGGAACTTTGCGTAAACCATCCTTGTCGTCAGCGAAGGCCACCATTTCCGAACTGTATCCTTGAGCTTGGACCGCGAGAGTCACAGCATAAGCCCGAGAAGCATCACCGATGTGACCTATATGGGGTATGCCTGAGATTCCGATGCCCATCTCAGTTCTTATAAGATCGAGACTTCGACCCAGCTTCCGCTCTCTTTCCAGCAGTTCAGCAGCCGTTTTGTCGTACCACGTGCCACGACCAATGATTTTTTCTAACATACTTAACCATTATAATGCGTGCACGTTTAATAAAAGATGTCTCACTACAGGGAGATTATGGGTTCATGCCATTGCCTTCGTTGTACGATGCCGTTGCTCGGCACAAAGTAGTAGAAGATCTCGTGGTGCGTGATGCCGGAGCATTGCAACAGCGTAAGTACTGGCGTTTCCGTTGTGACCGTTGGTATGGCGGAATAGCCACTGCAGATACCGTCGGATGTGGGCTGGCGTGCAAGTTTTGTTGGGTTTCGGACAAGCTGACACTTGACCCAACAAAGGTCGGCAGGTTCTACAGTCCAGACATTGTGGCTAACATTCTGTTCAACATGGCGCGGAGACGAGACCTAGGCCAGATGCGCGTGAGTGGGGGCGAACCAACTATTGGAAAGCGGCACTTGCTGCAACTCCTTGGTAATCTTGAGGGTAAAGATCTTCGGTTCATTTTGGAAACAAATGGCGTCCTGATTGGAAATGACGCGACCTACGCAAAGGAGTTTTCCAAAAACGATTTTGTTCACGTGAGAGTGTCGCTTAAAGGATGCAACGAAGACGAGTTTGCAGCACTGACTGGCGCCAAACCTGAAGGATTCGCGCTCCAACTTAAAGCATTGGAACATCTTTTGCGTGCAAACGTCTCTTGCCACCCCGCGGTAATGATTTCTTTCTCAACGAAGAGAAGCCTACAAGAATTGACTCAACGTTTGAGGGCAATTGATTCGACCCTCGCCGACAACCTTGAAATCGAGGAACTCATTCTCTATCCCCGAGTGACACAGAAAATACTCAGGCATGGCTTGAAGTATCGCATCGCCCACACACCATCAAATGTTCCTAAAGAACAGGTATAAACCGCAGGAGCCTATGCGGAATTGAAAGACAACCACGTTTGGCCCTACGTTCTCCCATTCCCAGTTGAAGCCAAGAAACGTAAGTCGATTCTCGCCATACTCCAATCACGAGTTGGCATGAGCATATTAACTGGGATAAAGACCGATGCACACACTTTCCAACATGACCTAATCAGCCGATCAGGCTGCTCAAACAAATCCGCAATCACTCACTTGAAGCAGATGGTCGATGTGGGCATTCTCGAACAAGGAATGGAGCAAGTTGTAGAAAACGGGAAGGCGACCTGGAGAAAATGGTACTCCCCAACCGGCTTGGGACGATGGATTATACTCTTCTTAAAGCCACCTGGAGAAATCCCACCTGAACTGGCAAAACAAACGATCGAGGAGCTGTTCAGGCTCTACTCGTCAAGCGTTGTCGAGGTCTGCGAAAAATATGGCTTCACGATCGATTCGTTCCGGCAGGTCTTCAATCAGCAATATGTGAAATCGACAGTGATGAAAGGAAAGAAGATTAAGCCTAAAGTGGTTGTCTACGGCAGCGCTGCCTTGGACGTTTATGGCGATCTAGAAAGGCTCCCAAGCGCTGACGAGACTGTCTACGTAGCGGAAACAGCAAGATACGCAGGTGGCATGGGCGCGAACGTTGCGGTTGCACTGGCACGACTAAAGGTTCCCGTGGCTTTTGTTGGAAGAATCGGGAGTGATTCCATTGGAAGAACCCTGCTCGAAAGCTTGGTAAAAAACGGGGTTGACGTTTCTAACGTCGCTATCACTATCCAGAGATCATTGCAAACTCTAATCTTGCGCAATAGTAAAGGAGGCCGATGGCTTCTTGCGCTAGGTTCCCCAAATCATGCGCTTTCCGTGGCATCGCCGTCTGAAATCAATTGGCGCCAACTGGATCAGAGCCAAATCGTTTACGTGGGCGAAGTTTTCACAGAAGTTGCGTCAACAATAGCGAGTTACGCCAAAAACAAAGGAAAAACTATCATCTATCGACCAGGCGCCCCATACCTTCGACTAGGCCTGGAGAAGCTTCAAGGCATACTTGAACACGTGAACATGTTTATTCTTAACGAGGCTGGCTGGAACTCGTTACAGAACTCATCCGAGAAACCGTTAAAAACGCCCCAAGAATTGCTTGCGTATGGTCCCGAGACAGTAATCTTGACGAAAGGCAAGAAAGGCTCTACCGTGCACACGAAGAAGGGCAATTACGTCATGCCCGTCTCGGCTGACATGCGAGCTAGATACAAGACTGTTGACCCTACTGGTGCAGGCGATAGCTTATCGGCTGGGTTAATCAAAGGATTACTGCAGGGTTGGGAGTTGGAGAAGGCGATCTCTTTCGGGCAAGCGGCAGCCTGCATCAAGTGCGCAAGAATGGGCACAGCTCCAGCCTTCCCAACACTCGATGAAGTGGAGGTCGCTTTGAAGAGAAATTATCAGTAGGCAAAAAAAGGAAAGAATGTCAAGTCTTTTTTCGCGGGCTCCTCAGAGCAGCCACGAGTCCAAGTATGCCCAGCAGCAATATGACCACGGCTACGGTATATATCCAGCTTAAGCCTCTAACGTTAAGAGCCCATCCAAACCCGATCGCTGCAAGCAGCATTCCCCAGCCGAATGTACTAAAGGCACTGCGCGTATACTTGGTTTGGTACCGGGTCCCTATGCCAGCGAATACTATGAACCAGCAACCATAAAAGGCAATTATTAGCGGGACTACTTCCCACCAAGAATTGGCAACTAACCCGCCAAAGATGATTACCAAGGCAGCGATAACTAGGAGCACAGCGAGGTTCAGGAGACCCCTTTGCGACCTTAACATCTAGTTTCCTCTTACTCGAACTTTGTTCCACATTCTGGACAGAACTTGGCTGTAGGAAGAACTGAGTGTCCGCATTTCGGGCACTTCTTGGCTTGCTCCTCGGGTGGTGCGAGTTCGGTGCCGCAGTCTGGGCAGAATTTGGACGTAGCTGGAACCCTTGCGTTGCATTTTGGACAGATTATCAATGCAGCGGCGGGCGCTTGAGCTGGTCCGGTCGGTGTCATTATCTGGGGTATAAGCACCATTCCCGTGCCCAATCCTGCGCCCCCAGATGATTTGCCCAATTCCTCGGCAGATCGTCTCACGGTTTCCATGCGCAGGACTTCGTCTGATGAAGTGCGTCCTGTTCTTAACCAGAACAAGCGTTCGCGGTATTCTGGCGTCGTGTCGATGCCTTCAAAACGCAGGTCTGTAAGATCAAGGCCGATTCTTCGGAATGATTCAAGAATGGCGGTCTTGGATTCGACTGAAGTTTGGTCAAGTTTCGTGAAGACTGTTAGTAGGTCGTATCTTGAGAGTTCGTCGATGATTTTTTCATTCAGAAAGCCGCGAAGATATTCGTTCACTTGGTCGGTTGAGTAAGCGTTTTGTCCCCCTACGACCTG
>Ga0187771_10003742_pt1 | contig 10673 bp, 9 predicted proteins | sample 0116_SJ02_MP15_1_FD_133139 | JGI IMG/M metagenome (GOLD analysis project Ga0187771, IMG submission 133139) | Tropical peat soil microbial communities from peatlands in Department of Meta, Colombia - 0116_SJ02_MP15_10_MG | ecosystem: Environmental > Terrestrial > Soil > Wetlands > Peat | place... | reverse complement strand
GAGACCGATCGCTTGCAGGCATTCCGCATGCGCGAGTTCGTGTGCATCGGAAACGAGAAACAGGCCTTCGACTTCCGCTCGCGGTGGTTGTCGCGGGCGGGAGAAATTGCGCAACAGTTGGGACTGCCCCATAAGGTTGCGCCCGCGAGTGACCCGTTCTTCGGCAGGGTTGGCAAGCTCGCGGCGGTGATACAAATCGAGCAGGCGTTGAAGTTCGAATTGCTCATTCCGGTACAGTCCGAACAGGAGCCGACCGCCTGTATGAGCTTCAATTGCCATCGCGATCATTTTGGCGCCGTCTGGGATCTGCGCACCGCGGACGGCGCTACCGCGCACACCGCCTGCGTTGCCTTCGGAATGGACCGGCTTGCCTTGGCGCTGTTCGCAACGCACGGCCTCGATCCGCAAAAGTGGCCGGCCGCCGTTCGCGACACCTTGTCCATCTGAGTGTCCTGCGGCTTTGATGTAACACTCTTCGGCGTGCTGACGAAATGCCGGTAATGGACGTCGGCACGTCTCTAATCACAGGCTCCCCGCCGCTCTCGATCCCCCGCGCCGGTACTCCCTCCCGCCAAGCTCATTCACATACCCGCCTTTCTTCGTTTCCTGCAATTACGTAAATAATAGTGGTGGCATCGGTATGGCTCGGGCTCGGATGGAAAGCGCGAGTTGCGCGGTCGATTTTGACGTACGAGATATAAAACGTACTGGGTATTCTAGTAGGTAGTCTCATTTCTGAAGCTGGGGAAAAACCGGAAAACCGCGCGACCGTCAGCGCGCACGATCGTGCCCCTGCTCCGCTCAAAGCGTGGTTGCGCGCGCTCGAGACCACAGCGCCTATTCCTCAAAATCCGTCCCTGACGTTCCCGGTCCTCGTTGAGAAACTGGCGGACCGCTTCGGCGCAACGACCGCTCTCGACTCCGAGAGCGGATGCATGACCTATCGCGAGCTTGCGGACAAGTCGAATCGATATTCGCTCTGGGCGCTGAGTCGGGGCCTCACCGCGGGAAGCGTCGTTAGCCTGATCATGCCCAACTGTCCGGACTACATCGCGATCTGGCTCGGGATCACCCGCGTCGGCGGGATCGTCGCCCTGGTAAACACGAACCTCAAGGGGCAGGCGCTCGCGCACTCTCTCAACGTCGTAGCTCCAAAACATATCATCGTTGCCGCCGAGCTCGTCGACGCGGTCGCCGAAGTGTTGCCGCGACTCGCGCCGGACATCCAATGCTGGGTGCATGGTAGCGGCGGCGACCGCTTTGCCCGAATCGAAGATCAATTGCCGCAAAGCACCGATGGCCGGCTCGACGCTTTTCCCACCCATCAGCCGCCGTCACTCTCGGACTGCGCACTCTATATCTACACCTCAGGGACGACCGGGTTGCCCAAAGCCGCGAAGGTCAGCCACTTTCGGGTCATGCAATGGAGTCATTGGTTTGCCGGCATGATGGACACGGGCCCGAGCGACCGGATGTACAATTGCTTGCCGATGTACCATAGCGTGGGCGGAGTCGTAGGCACCGGAGCCACACTGGTCAATGGCGGGACGGTCGTACTGCGGCGGAAATTTTCAGTGAGTCATTTCTGGAACGATATCCTTGAATCGAATTGCACGATCTTTCTGTATATTGGCGAGCTGTGCCGCTACCTGGTCAACGGCCCGCCCCATCCGCACGAAACCGATCACCGGCTCAGGTTGTGCTGCGGCAACGGACTGCGCGCCGACATCTGGGAAAAATTTCAGCAACGCTTCCGCATACCGCAGATTCTCGAATTCTACGCCGCGACCGAAGGCAACTTCTCGCTCTACAACTGTGAAGGCAAACCCGGCGCCATCGGCCGCATCCCGTCGTTTCTCGCCCACCGCTTCCCGGTGGCCTTAATCAAATTGGACGTCGAGACGGCGGAACCGCTCCGCAGCAACGGCGAGGGCTTCTGCATTCGATGTGCCGCGGACGAGACCGGCGAAGCCATCGGCAAGCTTCCCGGTGATGGATCGAGCCACGGAAGCCGCTTCGAAGGCTATACGGACAAAGCCGCCTCCTCGAAGAAGATCCTGCGCAACGTGTTCGAACCCGGTGATGCCTGGTATCGCACCGGCGACCTGATGAAGCGAGACGCAAAAGGTTACTTCTATTTTGTCGATCGCGTCGGCGACACCTTCCGATGGAAGGGCGAGAACGTCTCGACCGCCGAGGTCGCCGAAACAATCTCGGCATGTCCTGGTGTGACCGGCGCCGTCGTCTACGGTGTGAATGTCCCCGGTACGGAAGGACGCGCCGGTATGGCCGCCGTCGTCGTCAGCGACAACTTCGACCTCCAGATGTTCGCCGAGTATCTCGCGCGGAGTCTGCCCGAGTATGCGCGTCCGCTCTTCCTGCGGATTCGTAACGAAATCGCGATGACCGAGACTTTCAAACCCAGGAAGCTCGATCTTGTGTCCGAGGGTTTCGATTCTGCCGCGATCGCCGATGATGTCTACTTCTACGATCGTTCCTGCCAGGCTTTCGTAAAGCTCGATACCGCCCTTCGGGAGCGCATTGCGAATCGCCAGCTTCGCTTGTAGACCCCGCCCTATGCCGTGCTGCCGGCATCGACGGTCAGTACGGTCCCCGTGATATTTCTGGCCCCGTCGCCCAGCAGGAACTCGACCGCGTTGGCCACGTCCTCGACCTCGGTAAGGCGCCCCAGCGCGCTGCGGCGCGCAACCTGGCCCCGCTGCTCCTTGCTCAGCCCTTGGGTCATTTCCGTATCCACAAAGCCGGGCGCCACCGCATTGACGTTTATCCCCAATGGCCCGACTTCTCGGGCCAGTGATCGCGTAAAGCCGATGATCGAGGCCTTGGTCGCGCTATACGCGGAAAGGCCGCTGTATCCAGTGAACGCGACTATCGATGCGACATTGACTATTCTTCCGCCGCCATCAGCCATCATCGATCTGACTACGTACTTAGTCATGATCATCGGCGACAGCGTATTCAGCCGGACGATCCGCTCGATGTTTGCGTCGCGCATCGTGGCGAGCACTCCGCTCGTTCCCAGCCCGACATTGTTGACCAGCCCGTAGATCGAACCGAATTCCTTCCTTAACTCTCTCACCATCACCGGAATATCGGCGGTCCGTTCGAGATCGAACGGCTTGAAGTGCAGCGCACCCTGCTGCCCGCCCTCCAACTCCCGCACAGCCGACGCTATCTGCTCGCTCTCCTTCCTCGCGATCGCGATCACTCGATAGCCGCTCGCCGCCAGTCTGCGCGCGATCGCTAAACCCAATCCCCGGCTTCCACCGGTCACGATTACGCTACGCATCAGCCCTACAATTCCGTTTCGATTGACCGTGCTCTTCCCGCCGATCTCATCGCCACTATAGTGGCAAAGTTCCCCGGATCGGGATACTCGACCAGGCCGTTCAGGGCTCGCCGCTCACCCGACGCGGGCTTCTCGCAGTCGTCGCATCAGACTGCAATTGTCCGGGAAAATGAACCTTGACAATTTGCTTAACATTTGCGTTAAATATTTTATTATCGGTTAAGGAGATTGGCGAATGGAAAATCCATATAAGCGTCCCACCTTCAGTTCCGCCGTCTTCTATAAGGATCCCCTGGCCGCCCTGGATTGGCTGGAGAAGGCCTTCGGCTTCGAACGTTCGATGGTAATCACCGACCGCGATGGAAAACTGGCCCACTCCGAGATGAAATTCGGCGACGGCTACATCATGGTCGGGAGCGAATGGGCGGATTTTGTTGCTAGCCCCAGCTCCGTCGGCGGCAAGAACACCCAGACCATCCACGTCCATCTGGGCCAGGGAATCGACGCTCACTGCGATCGCGCTCGGGCCGCCGGAGCCATCATCATCAGGGAACTGGAGGATCAGTTCTACGGGGACCGCACCTACATGGCGAAGGATCCCGAAGGCCACGTCTGGAGCTTCGCTCAGACCCTCCGCTATGTCTCGCGCGAGGACGCGGAAAAAGCGAGCGGCTTGAAGATCGAAGGATGGGTTTGAGCGCGCGGGCAAGTGTCGATCGCGTCCTGGCTGCCCTCGCCGATCCGCATCGACGCCAGGTGGTCGAGTTGCTGCGCGAGAGGCCGCGGACTGCGGGCGATCTCGCTCGCGCCGTCGGCCTCAACCCTCCCGCGTTGAGCCGCCATCTGCGCAGCCTGCGCCGCAACGGACTGATCGAAGAACACCATCCCGAGTTTGACGCGCGAGTGCGGGTCTACTCGTTGAGGCCGGAGCCGATGGTCCATCTGAAGAAATGGCTCGAGGAGACCGAGCGCTTGTGGAGTTTGCAGCTCAGCGCGTTCAGAGAACACATGGAGCGCGCGCGGTGAGCTCGCGTATCCTCGTATCTCTCCGTGTGCCCGGTCCACCCGGCCGCGCTTTCGCCGTGTTCACCAGCGAAATCGCACAATGGTGGCGGCCCAATTCTTTGTTCCGCTTCGCACGAGGCTCGCCCGGTGCTCTCGCCTTCGAGCCGCGCGTCGGCGGACGCTTCATCGAGACTTCACCGAATGGCGAAATCTTCGAGATCGGCCGAATTACGGCGTGGGAACCTGGGGCGAAACTTGCCTTCACCTGGCGGCAAGAAAGCTTCACGGCCGAACAGGTCACGCGCGTCGAAGTCCGCTTCGAGCCGATCGGCGACGAAACCCGCGTCACGGTCGAGCATCTCGGGTGGGACTCCATCCCGTCCGATCATGTCGCTCGCCATGGTTTTCCCGACACCGTCTTCCTGCAACGCCACGGCGAATGGTGGCAAACGCTCTTGCGCTCCTGCGAATTGCTACTGCGATGAGATCCAGCCGCCGTGCTTGACCGCGTTTGGTACCGACTAGCCCACAGTGGTACCTTCCGGACCATCGCCTCTCGTTGATGGAGAAGACGCCAATGGCGGCAAGCACGTCGATAGGTGGTTCGCCTTCGAAATCCGCACAGGTGCGCGCCCGGCTGAAGCATCCGGTCATCGACTCGGACGGCCATACGGTCGAATTTCAGCCCGCGCTGCGTGACTATATCCGGCAGGTAGCCGGACCCGATCTTGCCTCGCGTTACCGGACCGAGGGCGCCGGCTGGTATCGGATGACGTGGGATCAGCGCCGTGCGGAGCGCCCGCTGCGCCCGCCCTGGTGGGCCCTGCCGACGAAAAACACCCTCGACCGCGCGACCGCGACCTTTCCGAAGCTCCTCCACGAACGCCTCGATCAGACCGGTATCGACTTCGCCGTGCTCTATCCGACATCCGGCCTCGGCGCGCCGCACATCCGCGAGGATGACCTTCGTCGCGCGACCTGCCGAGCCTTCAACACCTTTCACGCCGATATCTTCCGCGAGTATTCCGACCGCCTGACTCCCGCCGCTGTCATCCCGATGCATACGCCGCAGGAGGCCCTCGAGGAGCTGGAATTTGCGGTCAGGACCCTCGGCCTCAAGGTCATCATGATGGCGGGCCATGTGCGCCGGCCGATCCCCGCCGTCGTCCAGAACATGCCGCATCCGACTCGCCACGCCTATTGGCTCGACCTGTTCGCGCTCGACAGCGCGTACGACTACGACCCGGTATGGGCCAAATGCATCGAGCTCGGCGTCGCGCCGTCCTTTCATTCATCGGGTATGGGATGGGGCAGCCGCACTTCCATTTCCAACTACATGTTCAACCACATCGGACACTTCGCCGCGGCCGGCGAAGCGCTCTGCAAGGCGATGTTCTTCGGCGGAGTCACTCGCCGATTTCCGAAGCTCAGGTGCGCCTTCCTCGAATGCGGCGTCGGATGGGCGACCAGTCTCTTCGCGGACATGATCGGCCATTGGCAAAAGCGCAACCGCAAGGGGATGGAAAACTACAACCCGGCCAATCTCGACCGCAAGCTCTTCCAGGATCTCGCGCGACGCTACGGCGGCAAGATGGTTGCCGAAAAGCTCGAAGGACACGGCGAGGGCTGGGGCATCAGCGGCACCGACGAGGACCCCGACGCGCTCGACGATTGGTCGCGATGCGGCATCGAGAAGCCCGAGGATATCCGCGACTTGTTCGTGCCCAACTTCTACTTCGGATGCGAAGCGGACGACCCGATCAACGCGATGGCCTTCGACACGGGCAAGCTTCCCTTCGGCGTGAAGCTCAATGCCATATTCAGTTCCGATATCGGCCATTGGGACGTCCCCGACATGTGCGAAGTGACGGAAGAGGCCTACGAACTGATCGAGCACGGACTTATCACCGAGGACGACTTTCGCGATTTTGTCTTCGCCAATCCTGCCCGCTTGTGGACCAGCCTCAACCCGGATTTCTTCAAGGGCACGGTCGTCGACGGCGCCGTAAAGAGACTCGCCTGATTTGCCGGTGCGCAGGAACTTTCTTCTCCGCCCGGTCTTGATTATCGCGCTCCTGCTGATATCGGCATCGCGGTTGATCGCTCAGGATCGCGTGGGCTCGATTACCGGGCTGGACGGTGAATCGACGCTGGAACGTGCCGGACACCAGTCACCCGTGGCCATTGCGATGGAACTGAGAAGTGGCGACAGGTTGAGGACCGGCACGCATTCTCATCTCAACATCACGCTCGTCGACGGCAGTCAGCTCACATTGTTTGAAGACAGTTCGATGGTGCTCGGCGGCATTCCTTCCACGCATCGCACTACCTTCACCAACTTGTTGAAGGGCCGCCTGCGCTCGCTAATCAAATGGTCCGCCTCCTCATCTTCTTCGGCCGCTTTCGAGGTGCGCACCCCCAATGCGATCGCCGGTGTGCGCGGAACCGACTTCGAGACTGCCTACATCGAAGGCAGGCCCTGTCCGGGCTTTCCCGACTGTCTGCGCTACACCGACGTCGGCGTCTACAAGGGCATAGTCGAGGTCCGCAATCCGACCAGTACCAGTCCTGTGACCGTGCTCATCACCGAGGGTCATGAAACCAAGGTCCCCTGCGAGCTCCCGCCGACGGCCTCCGCACCGCTCGGACTGGGCGAGATCGGCGGCCCCAGTTATCATTAGCCATTCGCGATCGATTCCCTGTGCCGAAGCTTCGTGCCAGCAGGCCTGCCTCACTTGCTATAGCGATTCTCGCGATCGCGTTCCTGTGCGAAGCCCCTCCGTCCAACGCCGCTACGGATTTCTTCGATCTGGCAAATCCCCAGCGGCTTAGTCTCACGCTCTTTGCGAGCGGTTACGGCAGCGAGAAGTACGGCACCACCCACGGCGGTTTTCAACTCGAGCAGACTCTGACCCGCTATCTGTCTATTGCCGCAAGCGTTTCCGCTTACCAGGTTTATCAGGGCACCGGATTCGACAGCCCCCTCGCCCCGGCCTCGCGCAGCGCCACGCGCAACTTCGGCCGCTTCGAGGGCGGCCTCGACTTCACGCCCATCGAGGGCACCTCTCTCCTCGTGATGGGCGGTCACGACGTCGGCGACAGCCACGCGCCCGTCATCGATAGCCAGTTCTCCTCGTGGTTGATTCCCCACAGCCTCCACCCGCTGAACGTCTCGTTCACCGCCGCGCACTACTACAACAACGGCGTCACCAGCGGCACGCTCGATTTCCGCGGCGTCCTGCTCTCGACCGGAAGCTTCATCCTGCTCGGCGGCGCAGGCTCCGCCATCTGGGGCGGAGGTTCCGCCGCCAACGCCAAGGCGCAGGCCGGCCCCGACCTCGGCATCTTCGTCCGCGATTTGCATCTGCGGATCAATTTCCAGGGCGGCTACGGCAGCTCGCGCACCTACGGACTGGTCAGCTTCTCCCGCACCTTCGCCTGGGACGAGTAACTGGCGCGCTATCGAACTTCCTCGGCGCGACCCCCTTCAAGGGCCTCCCGACCGGCGTTGATCCTCGCCTCAAACCGGACTACTACGATTGTATTGGACTGCTCGAAAAACCTGACTGCTGCCTCAACGCCTTGGATCGGGGACGCCACGGTGCCAAACCCCAGGAGCGCCACCGAGCGCACCCCTGCTGGAGGATCATGAGATGCACTACGACATAATCATCCGTAACGGAACCATCGTTGACGGCTCCGGCCTGCCTCGCTATCGCGCCGACGTCGGCATCGCCGACGGCCGCATCGCCTCGATCGGCAAGGTCAGCGGCCCCGCCAACGAAACCATCGACGCCGCAGGCCGCGTCGTCTCCCCGGGCTTCATCGACGGGCACACCCACATGGACGCCCAGATTTTCTGGGATCCCATCGGCAGCTGCTCGTGCTGGCACGGCGTCACCTCGGTCGTGATGGGCAATTGCGGGTTCTCGCTCGCCCCCTGCGCCGAAAAGGACAAGCTCCTCGTCATCCGCAACCTCCAGCGCGCCGAAGATATCTCCCCCGCCGCGATGGAAGCCGGTATCAAAAAATGGTCGTGGAGCGACTTCCCGCAGTATCTCGACGCCATCGATAGCATCCCCAAGGGCATCAACTACGCCGCCTACGTCGGCCATTCCGCGCTCCGCACCTTCGTGATGGGCGAGCGGGCGTTCACCGACGAAGCCGGCCCCGAAGACCTGCAAGCCATGAAGCGCGAGCTGCGCCAGGCGATCAGCGCCGGTGCCGCCGGTTTCAGCACTTCCCGTACGAAGAACCATCAGACTCCCGACAACGGCCCGGTCGCCAGCCGTCTCGCCAAATGGGACGAGGTCAAGCAACTGGTCGGCGTGATGGGCGACCTGCACGCCGGCGTCTTCGAGATCGCGCAGGAAGATATGGACCGCGATCCGGCGACGATGAAGGATTTCCTCGGCCGCCTCAAGGCGCTCGCGCTCGAAACCGGCGTCCCGACCACCTTCGGCGGTGTCTATTCGCGCCGCGCTCCGCACTTCTGGCGCCCGCTCTTCGAATTGGCCGACGAGACCGTCGCGGCGGGCGGCAAGATGCTCGTCCAGGGCACCAGCCGCTGGATCAGCACGCTCCTCTCGTTCGAAACCACCACGCCCTTCGACAAGGCCGAGGTCTGGCGCGATATCCGCAAGCTCCCGCTCGCCGAACAGGAAGCGGCGCTCCGCAATCCCGAGATGCGCGCCAAGCTCGTCGCCGCCGCGCGTGAGCACATGAACCAGCCCTCGCATGCGGTCGGCGCCGAGGCCCGCAGGCCCGACTACGACTGGTTCTTTGTCCTCGACCGGCCGACTCCGCCCTACCGTTCGATCGCCGAGATCGCGAAGGAAACCGGCAAAGACCCCTTGGACGTCATCATCGACGCGGCCCTCGAAAAGCACCTCAAGCAGTTCTTCATCCAGCCCATCGTCAACGAGGACCAGGAACTGGTGCTCGCGATGATGCGTCATCCGCGCTCGGTCGTCACCTTCTCCGACTCCGGCGCGCACGTCTCGCAGATCATGGACTCGTCGATCCAGACTCACCTGCTGAGCTATTGGGTGCGCGACCGTCAGGCCCTGACGCTCGAGCAGGCGATTCGCAAGATCAGCTTCGACCTCGCCTCGTTCTGGCGTCTCACCGGGCGCGGATTACTGCGCGAAGGCTACAATGCCGACGTCGTGATCTTCGATCCCGACACGGTTGGGCCGCAGATGCCGACCCTCGAGTACGATCTGCCCGGAGGCGCCCGCCGTCTCAAGCAGAAGGCCAACGGCATCCTCGCGACCATCGTCAACGGCGAGGTCTTCATGCGTAACAACGAACATACCGGCGCCCTCGCCGGCCAGTTGCTGCGCGGCCCCCTCGCTCAGTAGCGGCCCGTCGCAACGTCAGTCACACAGGGCGGGCGCGAGGTCTACCTCGCGCCCGCCCTCTCTTGTGGGCACGTCCCCGGAACATATCCGGTTGCCCGCGCCCTCACCGGGATGACCCTTGTATCTGGAAGACAACGTCGCAATATTCTTCGCGCGGTTTCGGCGAAGACAAACTGACAATCACTCGGAAAAGGTGCCGCTATTTCGAGTAGCCCCACCCCTTGCCGCTCATGCCAGCGCGGAGATTTTGTCGCCAGCCGGTCCAGATGCTCTCGTCGCGTATCGGGAACATGGCTAGTTCAGAGTATGCCTGGTCCCCTAAGCGCGGTTGATGCGGTCCCTTGAAGTACTTTGGCCGCGCATCGATATACTTGCCAACAAGCCCGCGCATCGGGCCGTTCGAATCGAGGACAACCACCGGGAATCCGCTCTTGGCCAGGAACCGTCCCAATGGGCCTGCGAATCGAACGAAGTCTGCCACGTCACGGCAATAGATGAGGTAGGCGAACGATATCACGCCGAACTTCCGGCGTGGCACGAAGACAAACGGATAAGTTCGGTTCTTGGCATTGCAGATCACGCTTATGCATCCGTAGTTTGCATGCGCTACCAGCAATTCCTTCTCGAACGGTTGCAAGTCCTTATCGTGGCAAATGTCCGGCGCGACTAACTTGACGCGAGCAGCATCCGGCGATGCGGATAGTGCTGGCACGGCCGCAAACCAGCCTCGGCAATATCTCACGTACCCCTGCGCTTCCAGTATGGGCAGCGTATGAGGAGCAGGCGTGACGTTAAAGAAGGTTACATCGTTGCGGTTCCGCCCGTGTGAAGTGAGCATCGTCGCATGGCTTCTGAATGCGGGTTCCACATACCAGCTGGAAAGATTGCATCGAATTCTGGGCTCTCCATTGACCGGAATCGATGAGTATATGTGAAGGCTCACGCCGACAGGCCTGCCGTTGCACTCCAGGAGGTAGCCGCACTTGGGGAATCCG
>Ga0187771_10003741_pt1 | contig 10673 bp, 8 predicted proteins | sample 0116_SJ02_MP15_1_FD_133139 | JGI IMG/M metagenome (GOLD analysis project Ga0187771, IMG submission 133139) | Tropical peat soil microbial communities from peatlands in Department of Meta, Colombia - 0116_SJ02_MP15_10_MG | ecosystem: Environmental > Terrestrial > Soil > Wetlands > Peat | place... | reverse complement strand
GGAACGAATGGCTGACGCCGGCTTCGAGCGGGGTAGCAGGCAATCCCATTAAGTTCGACGCTTACGGCAACGGACGGCCACCTGAGTTTACCGGATATTACGCGACGACTGCCGCGCAATGGAGCAATACGAGTGGCAACGTGTGGCAGACGACGCTGAGCCTGACGCAGCCGGTTTCGCAACTGAAATTCGTGCAGTTCGGGAGCATGTGGGGCAATGCCCAGGGCACACTCAGCGCCCTGGGCCATGACCGCGACTGGTACTACAATCCGGTGGCGCAGAATTTGTATGTGTGGTCGGCGGCGGGGAATCCGGTGACACATTTTGGATCGGTGACGCCGATGGTGTTGAGCGGGCAGTCACTGATCAATATCAACAATGTGAGTTACGTGGAGATCCAGCACATCAAGCTGGACTGGTATGACGCCTATGGTGCACAGATTCAGGGCGCGAGCGATCACATCTGGCTGGCCAACATTCTGGCGGACAGCCAGGTGCCGAATGGGCCGGTGCCGATTGGATTTTATGTGCATCCGACTGGGACGCCGAGCGACATCCACATTTACAACACCGACGCGCACAGAAATTACATCGGCTACCGGTTCGACGGCACGGCGACCGCGCTAGAGCTGAAGAACTGTCGTGGATATGCGAATCGAGTGCTTGGCCTGATGGACAACACGGGCGCGGCCACCTATTCGTACTGTCATTTTTATGCGAACAATCTGGCGACGGGAATTTCGACCGACATAGGCGGAACGCCGGGACCGATCAACGGCGGGAACAATTTGCCGGTGGATACACCGCCGAATGTGCGCGGGTTCATGCAGTATCCAGCGCGGATCACGCTTACGTATGACGATCCGGGATTGGTGGATGGGTCGCATCAGTATCTGGAGTCGGTGCTGCCGGTGATCCAGTCGCGAAACGTGCCGCTCAGCATTGCGGTGGTGACAGGCTACGACTTGTCGCAACAGCTTGTTTCGACGTTTCAGTCGTGGATCAATGCCGGTTGGGATGTCAACTGTCATTCGGTTTCGCACCAGTATTTTGTGTATCCCAATGCGTTTACTCTGCAGTACACAGGTACGGCGGCGAGCAGCGTTACGCTTTCGATCAGCAACAAACAGTTCACCATCAGCGCGCCGGGCGATCCGGATGCGCAGGTGAGTTGGAACTTGGCCAGTTCGGAGACCGACATGCAGCCATCGGGGCTGGATACGCTGGGTGGCATCATTTACACGCTGCAGCAGCGGGGAGTGTTTACGGTTACGGCCGATCTGAACATGAAGACCGCGGTGAAAAGCGAAGACCTGGCGGATGTGAGCGGGCAGGACATTAAGACTGCACCGTATCTGTTGCTCACCGACAAAACGCGGCTGATGACCGATGAAATCAACTGGTCGATGGCGTGGATGAATGCGAACCTGACGGGGCTGCCGGCGCAGCGGGTGTATGTGTATCCGGGAAGCTATGAGGATACGTCGACGGAGGCAATTGCGGTCGCGGCGGGGTATGCGGGAGGGCGCGGGTCGGGAACGATGCAGCCTTCGCCGAACGCGGCGACGGTGCTGGCGAGTGGAATCGATGTGCAGAACATTTTGAGTCTGGGCAGCGTGCCAACGTTTCAGAACATCAGCGATGCGCAGATGGCCAACAAGCTGCAAGCGCTGGTATTCAAGTCGGCGGTGTGGGGAGTGCCGGTTGGAATCTTCTGGCACATGAACGAGCTGACAGCTGATCAGGTGGGCGTGCTGATTGACACGTTGAAAAGCGCCGGGGCGACTCTAATGACGAACACGCAACTGGTGAACTACCTGCTGGGGGCGACGCAGAATCCCGGCACCACGTTTTATGCGGATTCGACGAGTGGACCGGCGGTGGATGTGCGGCCGACACCGGCGTCTCCGGTAGTGGATAAGGGAACGGCGCTGTCGAGCGAATATCAGTACGATCTGATGGGCATCAATCAGACTTTGTTTGGAACGACCTGGGAGATTGGGGCATTTGCTATGGTGCAAGAACAGTCGGGGAACGTGACGAGCCGGTAGGTCCGTGCGAATGAAAAATGCGTTTCGTTTATTGTGCGACGCAGACGTGACCAGCCCGGAGATGCTGATTGGGCTGGGACGCTCTCTGGACGCTCCCCTGCAAAGTTCGACGGAAGCTGGGACGCGCACTGAGAAGCCAAGCGAGATCAAGGTTCGGACAGTGCGGGACCTGATGATCGGTGACTTCCTGAAGATCCGAAACAAGCACCGGAACCTGGTGTGCTTGCGGCTGAACCGGGCGCAGCAAGAGTACTCATGCAACTGCACCCAGCGCAACATTGTGTTGAAGGCGCGGCAAGTGGGAATTACGACGTATGTGGCGGCGCGGTTTTTCATACAGACCATCACGCAGCCGGGGACGGTGAGTCTGCAGGTGGCGCATGATCAGGAGTCGGCCGAACAGATTTTTCGGATGGTGCATCGCTTCTGGGAGAACCTGCCCATAGAGGTGCAGCAAGGGGCGCTGCGAACGTCGCGCTCCAATGTCCGCGAAATGGCGTTTCCACGCCTGGACAGCGAGTACCGGGTGGCGACAGCGGCGGACGAGGATGCGGGCCGGGGGACGACCGTGCATAACCTGCACTGTTCGGAGGTCGCCCGCTGGCCCGGCGATCCGCAGGAGACGCTGAGCTCGTTGCGGGCCACGGTGCCGGAAGGTGGGCATATTGTCTTGGAATCGACGCCGAGCGGCGCAAGCGGAGCGTTCTACGAGGAGTGGCAGCAGGCGGACGAGACGGGATATACACGGCACTTTTTTCCATGGTGGTATGACAAAGCGTACCGGGTGAAAGTGGGCGACACGCTGGCGGACCCGCTGACACAGGAAGAGCAGGCTTTGATGGAGCGAGCCGGGCTTAGCCTGGAGCAAATCGCGTGGCGGCGAGCCACGCATGCGCAGTTGCATGGATTGGCTTGGCAGGAGTACGCCGAGGATCCGACAACATGTTTTCTGCAGTCGGCGGAATGCGTGTTTGACCTGAAAGCGATTGATCAAGCGAGCACGGCAGCGCGGGATCCGGTGGAGGTGTGGGAGAATGAGCGGCTGAGAGTCTGGTTTCCGCCGCAAAAAGAAAAGGAGTACGTCATTGGTGTCGACCCGGCCGGGGGTGGACGGGACGGAGATTATTGTTGCGCCCAGGTGATTGATCGGGAGACGGCGCTGCAGTGCGCGGAGTGGCATGGGCATTATCCTCCGCGGGAGTTCGCGGAAGCTCTGGTGAGGTTGGCGAAGCGATACAACAATGCTTTGCTGGTGGTGGAGCGCAATAATCATGGATACGCGGTGCTTGAGTGCCTGAAGAACGCTGGGTATGAGAACGTTTATCACGAGGGGAACCAAGGTGGATGGCTTACTTCGGCGGTGACGCGTCCGGCCATGATTGAAGATTTGGCCGAGGTGCTAGCCGCGAAACCGGAGCTGTTACAGAGTACGCGGCTGATGGGTGAGTTGTTGACCTTCGTGAGGCAACGGGATGGCAGCGCGGCGGCGGCCTCGGGGGCGCACGATGATTGCGTAATGGCGATGGCGATCGCGCTGGCTGGGCGCAAGGCGGTTGCGGGAGAAAAGTGGAAGCGGGAGTTGGTGGGAACGTGAAATTCCCCACCCTAACGCCGCACAGAACGCGGCGTTAGGATGGGGCCCCCGGCCTCAGGATGACAATGAAGGATAACCGTGAGCGCGGCCGCTGCCGGGCGTTGCCGGGTCGGCAGGCGAGGGCGCTATTGCCACGCTTGCCTTCGCATCCCGAAATGGGAATTGGGCGGGCGGAAATGCAGCCAGGGTGACCGGGATCACATCGTATAAAGAAGACCGTGGATAGTTCTAAAGCTGTGTCGGATGGGGGCAAGCGCGATTGGCGGTGACGGCGGTCCAGCATGTGCGGCGGATGCGTGGTGGCGCGCAAGGCCATTTGATGCGCTGCTCGGATGGGCACTTTTATGTTGTAAAGTTCCGTAACAATCCCCAGCACACGCGTGTGCTTGCCAATGAGTTGCTGGCGACGCGATTGGCGGAGCGGGCGGGACTGCCTGTACCGGTGACGGAAGTGGTGGAGACTGGGGCGTGGCTGGTGGAGCACACGCCGGAGCTGAGCATTCAACTGGCAGGGAGCACGATTCCCTGCCAGCCGGGGCTGCAGTTTGGATCGCGGTATGTGGTGAGTCCGCTGGAGGGGCAGGTGTTTGATTATCTGCCGGTGGAGATGCTGGAGCGGGTACGCAACCTGGAGACGTTCGCGGGAATTCTGGCGGTGGACAAGTGGACGGGCAACGCGAACGGGCGGCAGGCGGCGTTCTGGCGGAAGATGCGGGAGCGGAAGTACACGGCGGCGTTTATCGATCAGGGATATTGCTTTAATGCGGGGGAGTGGACGTTTCCGGATACGGCGCTGCGCGGGGTTTACGCGCGCAATGAGGTATACGCCGAGATTTGCGGGTGGGAGTCGTTTGAGCCGTGGCTGTCGAACATCGAGAGCATGGATGAAGATTTTGTTTGGGCGGCGGCGGGAGAAATTCCTCCGGAGTGGTACGCGCATGATTGGAACGCGCTGGAGACGCTGGTGAAAACGTTGCTGGAGCGGAGGAAACTGGTGCGGGAGTTGATTACGGTGTTCCGGATGTCAGCGAGGAAACCGTTTCCGAAGTGGGTGGATTAATTGATTGAGCAATTGAGAAATCGGGTAATTGGCTCCTGGCTATTGGCCTTTTGCTGTTGGCTGAAGGCTAAGAGCCAATAGCGCATGGCTGATCTGCGGCAACTCGAATTCTTCCTGCTGCGGTATGTGCCGGACGCGGTGAAGGATGAGTTCGTCAATATCGGCGTGGTGATGGTGGAACCTGCCGCTAATGGCGCGGGATTCGCCGATGCGCGCTTTGTGCGGGATTGGCGACGGGTACGGTGCCTGGATCCGCAGGCCGACATTGAAATGCTGGAAGCGCTGGAGCGGGAGGTTCAGAGTCAACTAGCGCAGGCGCAGGATCGGGATGCGCTGCTGAGAAGGCTGCAGGATTCGTTTTCAGGTGCGGTGCAGATTTCTCCGCTGAAGGCATGCCTGGCGGCAGAGCCGGCGAAGGAGATCGAGGCGCTGGCAAAGTTGTATTGCGAGGGGCGCAGGCCGGGCGTGGAGCGTGAGACGAGCGGCCGACGGCGGATTTTGGGGCGGATGCGCGATGCATTTGAGCAGGCGGGTGTATGGCAATTGCTACGGAAGGAGATTGCAGCGGCGCAGTACACGCACAAGGGAGATCCGCTGAAGATTGATTGCGGGTATCGGCCCAATGGAGTAATAAAGATGTTTCAGGCGGTTTCCTTGGCAGCGGGGCCGGATGCGGCGAAGGTGCTGGCGTTTAGCTATCCGCAACTGGTGGCGGGGATTGAGCGGGTAGAAAAGGCTTCGGCGTTGCTCACTGCGGTGGTGGAGGACGATCTGCCACGCTCGGATGAGGCAGTCGGATTCGCGCTGGCGACACTGGAAATGAGCAAGATTGCGGTGGTAGAGGCGCGGGAGATGCCGCGGCTGGCGGAAGTGGCGAGGAGAGAGCTGAGAGGGTGAGGGAGGTCCAGAAAACGCGAGGTCTCTCCACTTCGCATTTCCTTCCGCGAGCGGAAGGAAATGCTTCGGTCGAGATGACAGCTCTATAAGCACGTTGCGGATCCCTGGCGGGGGCTGCATTTGAATCGCTGCATGTCGTAGCACGAGCGGGGACGCTCGCGCCTACACAAGAAAAATCATGAACATTACAGAAAAAGTACGCGGCGCGATGCGCCGGATCGCGGGAGTGTCTTTCGACCCTAGCAAGCCAAAACCGGGCTTGCTAGGGGCCCCGGGGCTGCGTCAACCGAGACAAAAGGTGGGCTTGCTGGAGGCCATGGGGTTGCGGCAATCGAAGGCAAATGGCAAGCGGCGGACGATTGCACTGCCGTCCATTCTGACGACATATGGGCCACGGGCAGACGCGATGCCCAAGCCCACGCCAATCAATTTGCGGCGGTTTTCCGAGACGCCGGTGGCGCGGCGGGCGATCAACGCCATCAAGGACACGATCGCCGGCATGCGTTGGCGAGTGCAAGCCAAGCCTGGGCGCACGCCCGATGATGCAGCCAGTACGGCAGGGAGAGCGCAGATCCTGACGGAGACTTTTGAAGCTCCGAATCCCGATGATTCGTTCCGTTCATTGTGCGAGCAGGTGCTGGAAGATGTGATTGTGGGCGGATTCGGTGCGATTGAGATCGAGTCCACAGGCAATCCGCAAAGACCGCTGGCGATGTGGGCAGTGGATGGGGCGACCATCCGCATGAAGTCGGATTGGGATGGGCAGCCGGGATCCGTACGGTACGTTCAAGTGACGGGCAAAGCCGGGCCGGAGGGGATGATCGAGCTGAAGGATGATGAGCTGATCTATTTGCGGCTGAATCCGCGGACGTTCACGCCGTTTGGGTTGGGACGGCTGGAAGTGGCATTCGAGGCGGTGAACGCGTTTCTGGGTGCGCACCGTTATGCCACGAAGCTGGCGTCGAATTCGGTGGTGGAGTATGCGCTGTGGTTGCAGGGCTTGACGCCGGAGCGCCAGGAACGGCTGATTCGGTGGTGGCAGGACGAGATTGAAGGCACGGGGCGGGTGCCGATTCTTTCGGTGGAGAGCAAGCCGGAAGTGCTGCGTTTTGGCGGTGGGACGGACGCGGATCTGCGGTTACAGTGGCAGGAATTCTTACTGAGGGTGATTGCCGACGCGTTTGATTTGCCACCGCAGTATTTGGGGATTGAGCGCGATGTGAATCGTTCGACCGCGGCCGAGATGACCGACCAGGCGTTTCAGCAGGCGATTGTGCCGACGGCGCGGCTCTTTGCGGAGTATCTGACGCGCGATGCAATCGCGAAGAAGCTGGGATGGAATGATCTGGAGTTCGTATTCACCGACGTCGATTTGAGCGGAGATGAGATGGAAGAGGCGCAGATTCAGGCGCTCCTGCTGCAAAACGGCGTGATGACGGTAAATGAGGTGAGAAGGATGCGGGGGCTGCCGCCGCTGGAGGGTGGGGGCGACACCGCACGAGCGGGGACGCTCGCGCCCACATTGAGATCTTCGAAGTAAATCAGAGAGTGCACATGCAGATTGAACTGGAATCGATGGCGATTGAGATGCCGGAAGTGGCGGGGCATCCAAACCGGGAGCGGTTTCGCGGGGTGCTCACGCTGGTGGATGTTCCGTCGGACCGCTCGCCAGCAGGGGCGCGCGGGCATCGGGTGGTGCTGACGCGGTCGGCGGCGGAGGCGGCATTGCCGTCGCTACTGGGAATGGGACTGGACTATTCGCCCACGCTCGATCGTCACGACACGCGGCGAAAGGTTGGGATGATCACGGGGGCCGAGATCGTGGGGAAGAAGCTGGAATTGGGTGGGCATTTGTTCGCGAAGGATTTTCCCGAGATTGTGGAGGCGGTGCGAGGGAATGCGAAGATCCGCGGCGCGTTGGGAATGTCCTACGAAATTGCTGACGCGAGAGTCGCCGACATGCGCGCCAAGTTTTGGACACTTACGCATGTGACCTTCACCGGAGCGGCGATTCTGCGCCGCGATAAGGCGGCGTATCGGGAGACGTGGATTGCGCTCGAGGGGCGGTAGTCAGTTATCACTCAGCAGTTTTCCCAGTGCGCGACATGCAAACACTCCACGCCAGATCCCTCGCCCCGCTGGGGAAAACGCGGAGCTTCGGGATGACATCACTACCGAAAGAAAAAAACAGGGGACTCATCTGCGCTCAGGCCAAAGCCCGGGCGTGTCCGCCTCTGGTGATCGGTTACGGGCATTCGCGGGCAGGAATGCCCGCGCTACACAAAACACTTGCGGGCGAGGGCGCCCGTGCCACACGAAATAAGGAGACGACATGAATGAAGAAATGACGCAGCAACTGGTGGCGACCGCGGAACGACTGGCGAGCGCTGCTGAAACTCTAGACAGGGTCCTGGAAAAACTGGACTCACAGCAGGCCGCCCTGAATGCGAAGGTAGACCGCATTGTGGCAGCTGTGGAAGAACGAAGCGACGACGTGGTGAGTAGCCTCTCCGCTGAACGCTCGCAAAAGTTGGAAGCGCGGGTGGCAGAGCTGGAGAAGGCGAACAACGATTTGAAAGCGCAGGCGGCGCGGTTGACGCGGAAGACACTTTCTCCGCTGGTGACGGCGCTGCTGGCGAAAAGCGGCGCGGAATCGGGGGAGCGCTTGGAACCGGCGGCGCTGGACAAGACATTGCAATCGCTCAGCGTGGAGCAGCGCATTGCGGTGAAGGCGGAGATGGCAAGAGCGGGGATGATCGAGTAAAACAGCTTCTGGCCTCCAGTTGCTAGCACGCTGCGGAGCTGCGCTCCGCTGGGCGGACGGGGGCGCCCGCCCCTACGTGGTTCGTTGCCTATATTCGCGGGCAAGGGCGCCCGCGCCACACAAAAACAATATTCGCGGGCAGGAATGCCCGCGCTACACGCACATAACTTTTGGCGGGCCCAGGCGCCCGCATGACAGCCGCAGACACGGCGGCGCTACAGGGCAAGGCAACTTTTTTCCTAGGAGAAAACATGAACGCAAGATTTATCGATTTGAACGCCGCAGCGGATTACCTTGGGCCGGGCGCGATTGAAATTGACCGGTATCAAACGGAGATTTTCGATATTTGCCGGCGGCGCGGCGTATTCGGGCAGCGCATCAAGCAAGTGCCGGCGACGGGGCAACCTTCACGGTACTTTGAAGAGACGGCGATCAACTCGCCGACGGCGGCGCAGGCTTTCGTCGATCCGCGAAACATTCAGGCAACCATTGGGGCACCCACGCGTGTGGAACGGTGCGTGACGCTGAAGGCGCTGGTGAACCAGATCAACTACAACTTGTTCGACTTGGAAGTGGGGGCGCAACAGAGCCAGTTCGCCTACTTGCAGGCGAAAGACCTGGCGGATTCGGTCGATGGCCTGATGCGCACCCATGATGTCGCGCTGTGGAACGGCAACGACACGTCGCTCAGCGCGCCGACCACGTTCCAGTACATGGGCGCAATCGCGCAGATTGAAGCGGGTGGAAACTCGACGACCATTCCAGTGGGCGCGAGCATTGTGGACGGGATCAAGGGCACGATTGCGCAGATGGTGTCGAACTCATCGTATGACGTGCGGCCGACCGCGATTTATGCGAACCCGGTGCTGCTCGATTTGATCGACCGGGAGATGAAAGCCGAGTTCAACGTGGTTTTGTCCACGGCGGACATCACTGGCGGGCTGCGAGTCAAGACGCTGACCACGCAGGCGGGCGAATTGCCGCTGATTCCGGAATGGACCCTGCCGTATACCGGCACGCCGGGCAGCGGTAATGCGGTGCTGCCAGCTTACATCGTGACGGAGGATCTGATCGAGTATCACTGGCTGTCGGATGCGAATCCGCGCGTATTCCAGTTGGGACTGATCGGCAACCTGGCGTCACAGCTAGTGATCGTGAAGTTCGGAGCAGTGGTGGTGAAGGGCGCGAACTACGCGCATTACGAAGTGAAGGTGGACAGATAGCTCCGGATCCTACGTTTTGCGAAAACCGCGACACGTGGGGTACCCGGCGGTAATGCAAAGGTCCTTCGTCGGGAGTCGTTCGCGTGCGAACGACTCCACTTCCTCAGGATGACAGTGTCATTGCAATCATCGAGAACTCTTCATGGACTACTACTTGGCACCAACAGAATACGCAACGTACGGATTGGATCCGACGACGCCGGCGGCGCTGGTGGCGGCTGCTTCGGCGATGATCGACTCACACTGCCGGCGAACGAGCTTGGCGATCACGCAGTACGAAGAGCGGATCCGCATGGCTCCGGACGTGAATACGGTGCGGCTGACGTACTTGCCGCTGGTGGCGGTGGCTCCGGCGACGACGCCGATTGTTTCCGCGCAGGGACGGTATTGCATTCCGCGGCGCGGTGAGTGGCCATTTGACGATCTGCGGCTGGACGTTGCACTCATGTTCGGCTTGCCGGGAGTGTGGACGGCGATCGACGCAGCAGCGATCGATTATTTCGCAGATACCGGCGAACTCACGTTGCCGCTGAACATTCTGGGGCTGTGGTTCAGCGAAGTAGATGTGGTGTACACGGCGGGATTCAGCGTGTTTCCTGATCCGGTGAAGTTCGCCTGCGCGCAGATCATACGCAACATGCAGGCGACACCAGCGATCAACGTGAAAGCCGAGCACCTGGAGCGGATGCACCTGCAGTATTTTGCGAACACGCTGATTGATCAGGATGTGACAGCGATGCTGGCGCCGTACGTCGCGCAGAAAGTGGGTTGAGATGGCAAGCTCGGGAGTGGGATTCGGAGGGACTGGCGTTGCACTGGTGCGCGCGGCGGACGCTATGCTGCGGGCGCTGGGCGGCGACACGATTGTGGTGGTGTTTCCGCTGGTGGGGATGCCGGACGATCCGAGCGCGCAGTTGGGTTTGGTGGACCCGGGAGTGCAGCAAGTGCCGATGGCTCCGGTGGTGATGCGGGATTTGACGACGGCGGGAAGCGGGCCACGGCGACGGCTGGAATTTCTGATTTCGAGTTCCGCTGTCGCTGCAGAGTTAGCGCCAATGAATGCGGCAACGGCAGAGGCACTGTT
>Ga0187771_10003740_pt1 | contig 10677 bp, 8 predicted proteins | sample 0116_SJ02_MP15_1_FD_133139 | JGI IMG/M metagenome (GOLD analysis project Ga0187771, IMG submission 133139) | Tropical peat soil microbial communities from peatlands in Department of Meta, Colombia - 0116_SJ02_MP15_10_MG | ecosystem: Environmental > Terrestrial > Soil > Wetlands > Peat | place... | reverse complement strand
ACGTCGACAATCAATTCCAATGGGAAGGGACGAGCATCGAAGGCCTTTACCTCACCCAAGGGATCTACTCACCGCCAGCTTATGACCTCGAAAATGCCCGATATATACTCTCGTTTAGTTCGGACCTTCTCGAATCATACTGGTCTCCTGTCCAGGCGCTGAGCGCCTACGGCTACTTCAGGAGGGGAAGACCCGACCAACGGGGGAAACTGGTTCAGATCGAACCACGCCTCTCTATAACGGCCATCAAGGCGGACGAATGGATTCCCATCCAGCCTGGCACGGAAGGAATACTGGCCTTAGGCATCGCCCACATGATCATAAGGGAGGGGCTCTACAATAAGGAGTTTATCACCCGTCACACGTCCGGGTTCGAGAATTGGACAGACGCAGAGGGCAAAGAACACCTCGGCTTCAAGGAGTTCGTGCTTTCGGAATACGAAACCAGTCTCGTGGCAAAGAGAACAGGGGTTGCGGTCGATACGATCATCCGGTTAGCCCGTGAATTTGCTTCAAACCAACCTTCCCTTGCGGTCGGTTATCGAGATCGCCCTTTTTATCAGGTGGCTGTCTCCGCTCTCAATGGATTAGTTGGAAACATTGATACACCCGGGGGCGTCCTGATTCCAAGAACCATTCCATACCAACCCCTTCCTCCTTTGAAAAGAGACGCCGTCGCAAAGAAGGGATATTCGATGGAGAGGATTGATGGAGGAAGAGAAGCACCGATAGCAACCCATCATCCCTACCTCTTTGCAAAGAATGTGATCTCCGGAAAACCCTATAAGCCAGAAGTTCTATTTCTCTATTACACGAACCCTCTCTTTTCAAATCCCACCCCGGATTTTTTCGCAAGGACATTCGCCGAGATCCCCCTGATCGTCAGCTTTTCCCCTTACCTGGATGACAGCACGCACTATGCAGATCTTGTTCTTCCGGACCACACGCCTTTGGAGCGGTGGCAGGACGACCCCGTCTTTTTGAACAATGGCTTTCCTGTTCTCGGAATCCGTCAACCCGTGATCGAGCCCCTTTACCAAACAAAGGCCACAGGGGATGTCCTGATCGCACTTGCGAAATCCCTGGGGGACGAGCTTCAGAAGGCCTTTCCGTGGAATGATTTTAAAGAGGTTATGATGTATGGCCTCAAAGGGGTCTTTGATGCAAAGCGAGGGGACACCTTCGGTCTCCCGTTCGAGGAGGGCTGGACGCGGCTCTTGGAGAAGGGGGGATGGTGGGCTCCTTCCTATAAGACCTTTGAGGAGTTTTGGAAACAACTTCAAGACAAGGGGGGATGGTGGGATCCCATTTACGATTTTCAAGAATGGACTCGAGTTTTCCAGACTCCTTCAAAACAATTTGAATTCAATGCCCAAGGGTTGAAGCAGATTTATCCTGCCTTTTCTTCAAAGGATTTGAGAGATACGCCCCTCCTGCCGCACTGGGAGGAACCAAAGAAGACGAAGGTTCAAGAGGAATATCCCTTCCACCTTCATGTATTCAAAACGGGTGCGACGACAGGGGGCAGAAATGCCAATCAGCCTTGGCTCCAATCCATTGCAGGCTCCTATCTCTTTGAGAGATGGGAGACCTGGGTAGAAATCAATCCGGAAGCGGCAAAAGGCCTGGGAATCTCTGATGGAGATTGGGTTTGGGTCGAATCTCCTGTCGAGAAGATCAAGGTGAAGGCCAGATTATATATGGGCGCGATGCCCGATGTACTGAGCATCCCTTTCGGGGAGGGTCACCGATCAGGGGGCCGCTGGGCGAAAGACCTCGGCGAAAACCCGTATCGACTCCTCCAGGATGATCTCGACCCAATTACGAATTATCCAATTAGTGGGTCCACTCGGGTCAAGATTTATAAAGCCTATTTCAAATGATAAATGTTAAAGCTCAAATGGGAAAGTTCAAATCAATGTTAAATATTAAAGTTTAGATTCTAAAGATTTGGTTCGCTTGACGTTTGGTATTTTGGCTTGATTTGACATTTGGATTTTGGAATTTGAAATTATGGGGTTACTTATGCATCGATGGGGAATGGTAATCGATCTGGATAAATGCTCAGGATGCGCGGCTTGTGTCGTTGCCTGTCAGGCGGAAAATAACGCTCCCATCATCGGACCAGAGGAATCTGCAAAGGGCCGCACCATTCACTGGATCGAACTGATCCCCTATATCGAGGGAGAATATCCTCACATCAAAGCCCGACTCCTTCCGAGGCCTTGTATGCATTGCGACCATCCCCCCTGTACAAAAGTCTGCCCGGTCTATGCCACCTACATCAATGAAGAAGGTCTCGTTGCACAGATCAATCACCGGTGTATCGGTTGCCGATACTGCACCACGGCCTGTCCCTACACGGTCAAGTATTTCAACTGGTATGAACCCCGCTGGCCGGAGGAGATGAAGGGTTCATTGAATCGTGACGTCTCCATCAGAACAAAAGGGGTGGTAGAAAAATGCACCTTCTGCCATCACCGGCTTCTCAGGGCAAGAGAGAGGGCAAGGGCCGAAGGGAGGGACCTTCTCCCCGAGGACTATATCCCCGCATGTGTCCAGGCATGCCCAAGTGGCGCCATGTTCTTCGGCGACCTGAATGACCCCTTCAGCAACGTGTCCAAGCTGTCTCGGGAGAGAAGGGCCTTCCGTCTGATGGAAGAATTAGGAACAGAGCCCAAGGTGATCTACCTGTCGGAGGGAATGTGATAGAAGAAAAGAAGGTTGGATTGGAGGAGGATGCTATCCTATTCGACCCCATCAGGAGGACCGGGAGACCTTTTTACCTTACCCTCTCTATTCTGGTCGCCGTGATCCTCTGGGCGGCATTGGCCTACAATTATCAGTATCGCCACGGCCTTGGCGTGACCGGACTTGCCAGACCGATCTTCTGGGGGGTCTACATCACCAACTTCGTCTTTTTCATAGGTATCAGCCATGCAGGGACACTGATCTCGGCGATCCTCCGCCTCGCAAAGGCAGAATGGCGAAGATCGATCACTCGATCCGCAGAAGTGATCACTGTCCTCGTCCTCTTCTTCGGTGTCGGGAATATCCTGATGGATTTGGGAAGGCCTGACCGGATGTTCAACATCATCAGATATTCTCAATTTCAATCCCCGCTCCTCTGGGATGTGTCAAGCATTACGGTTTATCTCACCGCCAGTTCTGTCTATCTCTTTTTGCCTCTGATCCCGGATATTGCCCTGCTCAGAGATCATGCCGGGAAATGGCACTGGTTTTACCGGATCTTTGCCCTCGGTTGGAATGGAACAGAGAGACAGCACCGCCGCCTGGAGAAGGCGATTGCCTTCATGGCCATTCTTGTCATACCCGTCGCCGTCTCTGTCCATACAGTTGTTTCCTTTGTTTTTGCCATGACGATCCAGCCCATGTGGCACAGCGCCATCTTCGGCCCCTATTTTGTCGCCGGCGCCATCTTTTCGGGGATCGCAGCCTTGATCGTGGCAATGAATGTGATTCGGAAGGTCTACCACCTTGAAGATTATTTGAGGCCTGTCCACTTTAATAATCTTGGCATCCTCCTCTTGATCATGACGCTCCTGTGGTTTTATTTCACCTTTACCGAATACATCACCGTCCTCTATGGAGGAGAACCCCTTCACATGACCATCTTCTGGTCGAAATTTACTGGAAGGTTTGCTCCCTATTTCTGGGGGATGTTCGTCTTCTGCTTCGCCATTCCCTTGCCCATTCTCGCGTTTAGAAAAACCCGAACCATCGCAGGTACATTAATTGCTTCGATTTCTGTCATCATTGGTATGTGGTTAGAGCGCTTTGTGATTGTCGTGCCCACATTGACGACACCGAGGCTTCCCAATGAGACTGTCCTCTATTCTCCGACTTGGGTGGAGTGGTCCATTTTGGCTGGCTGCGTCTCTTTTTTCATCCTCCTCTATATGATTTTCACCAAGGTATTTCCCATTGTCTCCATCTGGGAGGTGAGGGAAGGAAGAGAGAAATCGATGGCCGAAGTCCAAGAACGAATAAGAACCTATTTGCCCGGAATAGGCATCGAATAAAGATCAATGAACAAACGGAACTGCGGTTATCAGGATACAAGGGAATCTGGATGCAGGACACCAACGACGGGGAGAAACGATGACGGGGCGACGCGGTGATCTTTCTCCGTGCCTGCGCGCTGAAGCGCTTCGGCGCGCAAGCGTGTCCCCGGGCCACCGCATCACCGTGTCGTCCCGGTGTCAACTTCCTGACAGCCTGATATTCTGATATCCTTCAACATGGAGTCTTTATGAATAAAGCAGTTATCGTTCTGGGAGCTATTATTCTTCTCATGCCTTCATTTGCCTTTGCCCAGGTTCTTCCCGAAGATCCTGCTAAAGGAGCTCGCCTCTTTGTCAGCAAGGGGTGTGTGAGGTGCCATGCCTTCAAAGGTGAAGGGGGGAGGATTGGACCTGATTTTGGAAGGGTGGATCTCGGCGATACCCAGTTGGATCTGGCCTCAAAACTTTGGAACCATATTCCCTCCATGATTGCGGGAATGGAGAGGGCGAGGATGATCAAACCGAATCTGACCGGCCAGGAATTTACCGACATCTCCGCCTATCTCTACTTCCTCAAGTTCTTTGATGAGCCTGGAGATTCGGCTCCAGGAAGGTTGGCCTTTACCGAAAAAGGTTGCAGCACCTGTCATCCCCTTTCCGGGAAAGGCAAGGAAGGCGAACCAGGTCTGGATCAATTTCCACAAAATATCTCACCGGTTTACTTGAGTGAGATGATTTGGAACCATGGGCCCGTCATGATTGCCCAGATGGTGAGACTTGGAATGAAGTGGCCGACCTTTGAGGGAACGGAGATGATGGATCTCTTGGAATATATCAAAATCAATGCAAGGGGGCCGAGGGAAGCCGCTTTCATCACACCTGGAAACCCAAGGGAAGGTAGGCAAGTTTTTATGGGAAAGGGCTGCGTGAGATGTCACGCTGTCCGGGGCGAAGGTGGAAAAGGAGGAGAAGACCTCGGCAAGAGAGCGAAGACATTTTACAAAAGCCTCACCCAGATTGCTTCCAGTATGTGGAATAAAGGGCCGACGGTCTTGGCCAAAATGGCCCAAACCCAATCCGGCATTCCAAAATTCACTCCGAAGGAAATGGCGGATCTCCTCGCCTATCTCTACTTCCTCCATTTTGTCGATGAACCTGGGAATCCGAACAATGGGAAAAGGATCTTTTCAGAAGCGGGATGCTCAAGATGCCATGGTCTGGACGGGAAGGCGGGCGAATGGATGAACATCAGCCTCGCCAAGTACCAGAGGGCTGTCAATCCCATGGACATCGTTGCTGGCATCTGGAACCACAGCACAGAGATTGAACGGGCGATGAAGGAAAAGGGGATATCGTGGCCAAGATTCAAGAAAGGGGAGATGGCTGATCTTCTCGAGTTTATCCGCACAAAAAAATAGTGCAGCTTTGCCGGCACCCCCGGCAAAGAAAAAATCTTGTCTCTGTAGTGAAAACATATTTTATGCTCTGGTTGATAAAATAGGAGATCCTAAATGAAATACATCACCGTCCACCTCGTCATCAGCTTTCTCTGTTTGGGAACAGGCGCCATCCTATACCATCAAATTTCAGAGGCCGCAGTAAAAGAAGATTATGTCCTCCCAGGAAATGTAAAAAGGGGATGGGAGGTTTTCACAGCCAAGAAGTGTGGTTTGTGCCATTCCATCTGGGGAGAGGGAGGAAAGGGAGGACCTGATCTCGGGATCCTCCCGGAATCTTATGTCAGCCCATCGCAGCTCGCGGCCCTGATGTGGAGCCATGGACCGGAGATGTGGGGAAAGATGAGGACAAGAAGAATTCCCTCCTTGAAAATAGACAAAAGGGAGATGGCCGATCTCTTCGCCTTTCTATATTTCATCCGGTACATGGATGAGCCGGGAGATGCGAAAAAGGGACAGATGTTGATGGAATCCAAGGGCTGTGTAAAATGCCATGCCGTAAAGAAAGGCGAAAAAGAAGATCTTATCCGCTGGGGGATGTATGTGAACCCCATCCTCTGGGCTGAGATCATGTGGAATCACGCTCCTCAAATGGGAAAAGAGATCGAGAGATCGGGGATCTCTGGGGTTGAATTCAAAGGCAGAGAGATGGTCGATCTCATTGCCTATATCCGAAGCCTTAGGGGCAACATCGAAAAGGTTTACCTCTCCCCCGGAGATCCAACGTCAGGGGAAAAAATCTTCACCCAGAAAGGCTGTATTCAATGTCATGCTCCCGGCGGGAAGATGGATTTGGGGAGGAGAAAGGATTTTCCAAGGACCTTGGCTCAGCTGGCTGGGACGATGTGGAACCACTCCAACAAAATGGGGAAGGAGATGGAGGCAAAAGGCATCATCTATCCCTCCTTCTCTTCCCAGGAGATGGCTGATTTGATCGCATACCTCTTTTCATCCAGATATTTTGATGAGCCAGGGAGCCCTGCTCAGGGGAAAACCGTCTTTGCCGTAAAACAGTGCATTCTCTGCCACGCGAAGGGAGCTAAAGGACCAACCCTTTCAAACTTGAAAGGTCAAATCTCTCCCATCTTTATGGCCCAGGTCATGTGGAATCATGGGCCGGCAATGTTGGAAACGATGAGCAAGGCAAAGGTGCCGTGGCAGAAAATTAATGAGAAAGAGATGGTCGACCTGATGGAATATCTGAACCAAGGAATGCCATAGCTCAGATTTCATTTGAAATTTGAACTTTGACATTTGAACTTTCTGGAGGGAGAAGATGGTCTCTGCAGAATGGTTGAAAAAGACGGAATTATTTGGGACCTTGGATGAATCCCAGCTCAATGCCGTGTTGGCGCATTCTGCCGTCAAATCGTTCTCAGATGGGGAAACGATCTTCCTGCAGGGAGAGGACGCGAAGCGCCTCTATATCCTGATTGAAGGCACGGTCAATCTTGCAGTCAAAACCGAGGAAAAGATCGACCTCATCACATCCAAGATCGAGAAAGAAGGGGCTGTCTTCGGAATGCCCTCCCTCATTGAACCATTTCAGTATAACGTGACGGCGACTTGCTTGAAACCATCAAGAGTGCTGGTTATGGAGGCTGACCATATTAGGACGGCGATCAACAAGGACCCGAGAATGGGTATGGAGATCATGAGAAGACTTGCCTCGATCTATTTCAATCGCCTCAATGAGATGCGGGCAGGAGTCTCGAATTTTCTCAAAGCCTTTAAGACTAAGAAGCCATAACTTGCTCCAAGAGACAGGGAAACAACTTCATTGAAAGATAAAGCTGATCAAAATCGGTTTCGCGTCCAGATCCCGGACCAGCGCTGGTTCGAAGAGAATATCGGTTGTGAAAGTGCCTGTCCTGTCAACACCCGTGCCCCCCAATACATCTCTGCAATTCGGGAAGAGAATTACAACCTGGCCTTCGAACTCAACCGCGTGGATAACCTCTTCCCTGCCATCTTGGGTCGAATTTGTGTTCACCCGTGTGAGGCGAAGTGCCGAAGAGGACTCCTCATCGATTTACCCATCTCCATCTGTTCATTAAAGAGAGCCTGTGCCGATTTTAAGGTCCTTTCCCGTCATGAGAAGAACCCGACCAGAAAGATGGATAAGAAGGTCGCCATCATCGGCGCCGGTCCTTCCGGACTCTCCGCTGCAAACGATCTTGCCAGGATGGGATATTCCGTGACCATTTATGAGTCATTCCCCATCCCTGGGGGGATGCTCAACGTTGGAATCCCTCCTTACCGCCTTCCCAGGGAAGTGGTAAAGCAGGCAACTGAGGAGGTGGAGCGATTGGGAGTGAAGATCCTAACGGGAACGCCCATTGGAAAAGAGCTGAATCTAGAACAATTGCGAAAAGAGTATGACGCGGTCTATATTGCGGCCGGTGCCCATAAGGCTGAGAAATTGGGCATCCCTGGAGAGGACTTGAAAGGTGTGATCCACGGCGTAACCTTCATGCGAATGGTAAACCTGGGAGGGGATCTACAAGTGCAAGGGGCAAGAGTGGCTGTCGTGGGCGGCGGCAATACTGCAATGGACACTGCCCGCTCATCCTTTAGATTGGGGGCGAAGGAGGTCTTCATCCTCTACCGAAGGACACGAGAAGAGATGCCTGTGGATCAGAGGGAATTGGAGCAGGTTGAGGAAGAAGGGATCGAGATCCATTACCTCACTTCCCCTGTTCGGGTCCTTTCCAAAGATGGGGCGAGGGTTTCCGGGGTTCGGTGCGTTCGTAATCAACTGGGTCAACCTGAAAAGGATGGCCGTAGAAGGCCGATCCCTATCGATGGATCTGATTTTGAGATCGATATCGATCTTCTCATTCCTGCTGTCAGCCAATCTCCTGACATCTCCTTTCTTCCAGAGGAGATCGGCCTTGAGATCTCCCGATGGGACCGTCTTGCGGTCAATCCGGAGACCTTTCAGAGTAATATCCGTGGCATCTTTGCAGGGGGGGACTTTGTCACCGGACCGAGAGATGTGATTAGGGTGATCGCTGATGGACGGAGGGCAGCCCTCTCCATTCATGCCTATCTCAGTGGAGAGACATTTAGGAAGAGGCCTGCTTACTTCTCCCATGTCCCAGAGGTCGAGATTGAGCGGGATCTGGAAAAGATACCTCGGCAGAAGATCGATACCCTTTCACTAAAGGAACGAAAGTCAATCCATGAGGAGGTGGAGCTGGGGTTCTCGAGGGAAGGTGCTGCCAAAGAGGCCATCCGATGCCTTCAATGTCACATCTTCACCATATTCGACCGCTCCAAGTGCATCCTTTGTGGTGGATGTGTGGATATCTGCCCAAAATCCTGTTTCCGGATGGCAAGGTTCGAGGAGATTGAAGGAGATGAAAGGCTCTCAGCAGTGGTCAAGTGCCTCTACGGGATTTATTTGGAAGAAGCGGAGAAACGCAACATAGCCACCGCCATGATCAAGGATGAATTCCGGTGCATCCAGTGCGGCCTCTGCGTTAAACGATGTCCAACGGGTGCGATCACGATGGAAGAGTACCATCGTGAATCAAGCCTCTACAGAGAAGAGGGATGATGAGAAAAGGGCTCCTTCAGCGCATCTCAGATTCGGCTCCATGGCGTTCCATCTTCCGGACCGGAATACCGGATACGGATCTGAAAAGATCCCTGCTGATCTATAACAACTTTTTCCTCCATATCTTCCCCGCGAAGATAAAGCGGCACGGCCTTCAATTCTCTTACACCTTCTGCCTCGGAGGAATCTCTTGCCTCCTTTTCATCGTCCTCACGGTCACCGGTATCCTCCTCATGTTCCATTACACCCCCTCCATCGAGAGGGCTTATTTCGACATGCAAGCCCTTGCCCTCATTTTCAATGGTAAGATTTTAAGAAACTTGCATCGGTGGTCTGCTCATGGGATGGTTGTGACTGTCTTCCTCCACATGGTCAGGGTATTCTATACTCGTTCATACCGACCTCCCCGGGAGTTCAATTGGGTGCTTGGAGTGCTCCTTCTCATTTTGACTCTCGGCCTGAGCTATACGGGCTATCTCCTGCCTTGGGATCAATTGGCCTACTGGGAAATTACGGTGGGGACGACCATAATGAGTTACACGCCCTTCATTGGGAACGATGTCCGGTTCTTTGTACTCGGAGCGGATGAGGTGGGGCATGAGGCTTTGCTTCGTTTTTATGTGCTCCACTGTGTGGTTCTTCCCTTTCTTGCCGGCCTGCTGATGGCCATTCACTTCTGGAGGGTGAGAAAAGACGGAGGAATATCAGGACCGCTCTGACATATAGAATGCGGAATGCAGAGTGCGGAGTGCGGAATTAAACTCTATTGATAACAGGTTCAAGAACCTCAAGGAGAAACTCCGGAATCCGAATTCCGAAATCCGAACTGGATAGAGGAGTGAAAATCAAATGGATCGGGACACGGACAAAGTCTTTATCAAAGGCCCAAGCAAGACTTACGGCATCATGGAGATCGTGGATGGAACTTCACCGATGGTCGAAAAGGCTCCTGAAGACACAGTGGAGACCTTTCCGCATTACATCATCCTTTTAGCCATTTCCTCTTTAGCCGTGACCTTCGCCCTGTTGATCATTTCTCTCTTCTTCGATGCTCCGTTGGAAGACCTGGCGAATCCCCTCGTCACCCCGAATCCGGGTAAGGCACCTTGGTATTTTACAGGGATTCAGGAGTTAATCCACTACACAAATAAACCGGTAATCCCTGCGATTATCATTCCCGTTCTCATTTTCATCTGGCTTTTCTTGATCCCTTATATTGATAAGAAACCTCAAACACGGTTCGCTTCACTCGTTAATCGGATCTTTATCGGCGGTGAGAAACGGAGAATATTGATCACCCTATTTACCATATTCACCTTTGCAGCTCTTATCTTCACAATCATCGGGTCCCTCTTCAGAGGGCCGAATTGGAGCTTTATCCTGCCATGGAGATGACGCAAAAAAAATGGAACCCGAAGTACAGGCTGACAAAAAAAGCGTAACACGGAGAAGATTCATTGGTTATGCATGGATTGTCGCGGCGGCCGTTGTGGTCGGTGAATTGATCGGTGGCACGTTCGCCTTTCTCTGGCCAAGACGAAGGGGGGCGAAAACTGAAAAGATCTTCATTGCTGGAAAGGCTGCTGATTTCAAGGTGGGCGAGGTGGTCGACTTCCGTAGAGAAAAAACTTTT
>Ga0187771_10003739_pt1 | contig 10678 bp, 14 predicted proteins | sample 0116_SJ02_MP15_1_FD_133139 | JGI IMG/M metagenome (GOLD analysis project Ga0187771, IMG submission 133139) | Tropical peat soil microbial communities from peatlands in Department of Meta, Colombia - 0116_SJ02_MP15_10_MG | ecosystem: Environmental > Terrestrial > Soil > Wetlands > Peat | place... | reverse complement strand
TCTTCGGGTCCAGCAACGAGCGGTAGTCGTTGGGAAGGACGCGCTCGACCTCCTCGTAGGTGCCGATCCCCGGTCCGGCCAGGTCTGCGAGCTTGCGTCGTTCGACTTGAGCGTCCATCGATGCCGTTCCGTCGTCTGGGTCGATAAGGCGCCCGTCAAGCCTGCTCGACCTGGGGGTTCCTGGGCGTCGCCGGCACCTCGGGCGTCGCGCTCCGCGAAGGGTGCCGAGAGGTTCGTTACGCTACGCTAGCTCGTCGGTCCTGCCGGCGGGGCCGCCGCCGGCCCGGGCGCCCGGCGTCGTCCCGGGACCGTCACGCCCCGGAGATCACCGTCTCGACGATCCGGACGGGCGTGCGCGGTCGGTCGTTCCCGTCGCGCGGCACGGCGGCCAGCTTCTCGACGATGTCCTGCCCGCCGCGGACGTGGCCGAAGATCGCGTGCTTTCCGTCGAGCCAGGGGGTCGGGGCGAGCGTGATGAAGAACTGGCTCCCTCCGGTGTTGGGCCCGGCGTTCGCCATCGACACGACGCCCGGACTATCGTGCCGCAGCCCGGGGCCGAACTCGTCCGCGATCTTGTAGCCGGGGCCCCCCGTGCCGTCCCCTTGAGGGCAGCCCGTCTGGACCATGAACCCCGGGATGACCCGGTGGAACGTCAGGCCGACGTAGAACTGCTTGCGGGTGAGCGTGAGGAAGTTCTCCGCGGTCTTCGGAGCCCGGTCGCGGAAGACCTCGATCCGCACATCGCCCAACGTGGTCCTGAGGGAGACGGTGGGGTTCGCCATGGACATCCCAGTCCATCGGACAGGAAAACAGCACGCCTCGCCGCGGCCGGCGCGTGGGGCCGGCCCGTTTATCAGGCCGGCCGAGGCTAGCGCGACGGGCCGCCTGCCGCCATGAACCGTTCTATCGCCTGGGTCGGCGTGGGAGCGATCCTCGCCGGCATGGGGCTGGTCGCGTTCCCCATCGTCGTCACCGGCCGCGAACAGCTCGACCCGGAGCAGATCCTCGGCTTCCTCGTCGCGCCGGTCGGGCTGTTCATCGTCCTGATCGCCGCGGTCTCCGTCGACCCGTACCGAACGACCGTGATGGGAACGTTCGGCAACCCGGACGAGACCTCCGCCGACACGGCTCCTCCGGGGGTCGCCTCGGGGCCGTCCCGATACCTGAACCCCAACGCCTCGGTCCATTGTCGCGCCTGTTACGCGATCATCACCGCGGACCTCGCGACCTGCCCGCGCTGCGCCCGGGCGAGGGAGTGCCGAGGATGCCGGCGGCCTCTGGGGATGGTGCTCGACCGACCGACCTGCCCTACCTGCGCTCGCGCCGAGCCGTTCTGCAACTGTCCTATGCTCGCTCGCCCTCCGCGACCCCTCTCGGGAGGTACCTCGCGAGGGTCGGCCCTATGACCGCATCGCCCGACGACCATGCCCTCCCCCGGGGGGTCGCCTCGCCCCCCTCGGGGCCGGTCCACGTTCACTTCGATGGCGCCTGCGAGGAGGTCGGGGGGCAGAAGGTGGCGGCGTACGGCTATACCCTGGAGGGCCCCGGCCTGCGGCACGAGGATTTCGGCCTCGCCGTCCCGCCGGGACATCCTCGGGCGACGAACAACGTCGCCGAGTACGTCGGCGCGATCTGCGCCCTCGAGTGGCTCTCGCGGCAAGGGTTCACGGGCGAGGTCCAGCTCTCCGGCGACAGCCAGCTGGTCCTCCGCCAGATGACCGGAGAGTACCGCGTCCTCGCCGAGGGCCTCAAGCCGTACCACGAGCGACTCGAGCAGCTCGCCCGGTCGTTCCGTCACGTCTCGTTCGACTGGGTCCCGCGGGAGGAGAACGTCCGGGCGGACGATCTGTCGAAGCGTGGGGTCGCCCTGGCACGACGGAGCCGAGCTCCCGCTCGAAGCGACGGCGGAACGACGTCAGCTTCCCGTCCCCCGAGCGACGAGGAGCTTACGGACGACGGCTAGCGCCGTCGGATGCGGCCTAGCCCCAGCGGACCGTGTAGACCAGGGTCCGGCCCTCTACGGCCGCCCGGGCCCGCGCAGAATCGACGTAGGTGGCGAACGCCGCTGCGGCCTCAGGGGACAGCCGCGGAGGGACTCCGTAGCCTCGCGGGACACCGACCCCGAGGGACGTCGGCGGGAGGCGGGAGACCAGGGGCGGGCTCGGTCGCGCGCCGACGCGGGCCGCCATCAGGGCTCCGCCTCGATCGACCGACGGGCTGCCGACCTGCCGAGGGTCCTTGCGAGGTCGAAGACGCACGGAAGGACCGCCAACGGTGTGGGATCGGGGGGTTCCGCTCCGAGGGGCGCCGAGATCAGCTCGGCCCATCCGGCCCGGATGTCCGACATCGTCTGTCGGGCTGTGTCAGACGGACGTCATACATAAATCCGTAGCTCCAGTGGAAACCGGGGGGTCCGGGGGCTCGGTCCCTAACGGAGATGGGTGGCGGACAAAGGGCAGACCCCTCGGCGGCCCTGGCGCGTGCGTCCCGGCGGCCCCGGGCTCCATGCTCTTGTAGGCCGGACGCTCCTCCCGACCCGGGGGTCTGAGCGTGGCCGCCGGAGCGCCGGGCGATGCCGCAAGCCGTTTCTTCGCTCGGGCCGAGCAGGAGCTCCTGAACGCGGCGGTCGAGTCCCAGCGGGCCGACTGGGTCTACTCCACGTTCATCACGCCCGACACCGAGGAGCTCTCCTCCTCGGCGCTCGCCCGCCTCATCGCGTTGACCGTGCGCGAGGCGCGGGAAGCGGCGCAGCTCCCCCGCGGCGCGTTGGACCGGGCGAACGCCCGCAAGGCGAAGATCCTCCCGCTCTCGCTCCCGCTGCTCGCCCCGGCGGAACCGGTCCTCGCCCAGGAGCTGACGCGGCGGGTCGCGTCGATGCAGGGGAACTACGCGAAGGGCCGCCATACCCCCCGCGGGCAGAAGGAGGCGCTCGACCTCCAAGGGCTGTCGCGCATCCTGACCGAGAGCCGCGACCCCGCTCTGCTCGAGGACGTCTGGACCGGCTGGCACCAGGTGGGCCGGACGATCCGACCGGAGTTCGAGCGGTACGTCGAGCTCGCCAACGTGGGGGCTCGCGAACTGGGTTTCCCCGACACGGGCGCGATGTGGCGGTCGAAATACGACATGGAGCCCGAGGCGTTCGGCCGTGAGGTCGACCGGCTGTGGGAGGCGGTCCGTCCCCTCTACCAGGCCCTCCACACGTACGTCGGGCACCGGCTTCGCGACGTCTACGGTGCGGACCTGGTCCCTCCCGGGCGCCCGCTCCCGGCCCATCTCCTCGGCAACATGTGGGCCCAGTCCTGGGAAGGGATCTACGCGATCCTCGCGCCCCGGTCGGGGGGGGCCCCGTACGACCTGACGAAGCTCCTGGTCGACCGGCACACGACGCCGGAGGAGATGGTCCGCTATGCCGAGCGGTTCTTCGTCTCGCTCGGTTTCGAACCTCTCCCGCCCTCCTTCTGGGAGCGCTCGATGCTCGTCCGCCCGCGCGACCGCGAGGTCGTCTGCCACGCGAGCGCTTGGGACATCGACTTCGTGCACGACCTCCGGATCAAGATGTGCATCGAGATCACGGCCGACGACTTCCGGACGATCCACCACGAGCTGGGCCACAACTACTACCAGCGAGCCTACGGCCATCTGCCGTACCTCTTCCGGGACAGCGCGCACGACGGGTTCCACGAGGCGGTCGGCGACACGATCGCGCTGTCCGTCACCCCGGGCTACCTCCAGCAGGTCGGTCTCCTCGACAAGGTGCCGCCGGAGGACGACGTCGGGTTCCTGCTCGAGCGGGCGCTCGAGAAGGTCGCGTTCCTCCCGTTCGGCCTCCTGATCGACAAGTGGCGATGGGAGGTCTTCTCCGGCCGCATCCCGCCCGCCGAGTACAATCCGAGCTGGTGGGCGTTGTGCGAACGCTACCAGGGCGTCGCGCCGCCGCACGCCCGGGGGAGCGACGAGTTCGACCCCGGCGCGAAGTTCCACGTACCCGCCAACGTCCCCTACATCCGGTACTTCCTCGCGCACATCCTCCAGTTCCAGTTCCACCGCGCCCTGCTGCGGGCCTCCGGCTACGACGGGCCCCTCCATCGCGGGTCGATCTACGGCTCGAAGGAGGCCGGCGAGCGGCTCGCGGCGACCCTCTCGATGGGCGCGAGCCACGAGTGGCCCGACGCGCTCGAGGCGCTCTCGGGCGACCGCACGATGGAGGCGGCCGGTCTCCTCGAGTACTTCGCTCCGCTCCGCCGCTGGCTCGACGACCAGAATCGCGCCCACGCCGGCGGAGGCTAGCGCCGGCCGCCGACCGCGGCGCCGCACGCGAACGCGCGGGGACCTCACGGAAGGGGGCGGTCGACGATGCTCCTCGGAGCACACGAGACGGTCCTCCGCAGTGCCTACGCGGTCGTAGCTTCCGGTACGGGCGGGGGCCCGCGACGGCGGCCCGGGGTCCTCTATCTCACGAGCGAACGGGTCGTCTTCGAGGCCCCCGCCTCGCGCGGGATCGTGCGCGACCTCGTGGCCGGCCGGGAGACGGAGATCCTGGTCGACGAACCCCTCGCTCGGCTGCGCAACGTCTCGGTGCGGAAGGGCCGTTGGGCGCGGCCGCGGCTTGTCGTCGACCGTGGGGAGCACCGTGCCGCCTTTGATGTCCTCGAGCCGGAGGAGTGGGTCGTCGCGATCGCCGAAGCGCGGCGCCGGGCGGAGCTCGTCCACGAGGCGGCACGCGGCGCGCTCGCCCCTCCGGGCCGGTCGGTCGTCAAGGTCCGCTGCCGGTACTGCGGCGGGCTCGGAGATGAGACCAGCGACCGCTGCCCGTCGTGCGGGGCGCCGTTCTAGCGTCGAGCGGGACGGGCGGGGCCCCCGGGGCCCGTCCGGGTCAGTTCTCCCAGCCTCTCATGGCGGGTCCGAGGGTGAACGCCCGGATCGCCGCCACCGGCTCGAGCGCCGGGGTCGGGGCTGTCGCCGGACGGAGCGCTTCGGCAGCGTGGTAGAGCAGTTCGTAGGCCGCCTCTTCCGCCTCGGCCGGGTCATCGTGGTCACGGGACGCCGGGACGAAGACGCGGACGACGCCCCGCTGCAGACCGAGGAGGACGAGCCCTCCGCCTTCCCGCCGCGCCCAGGCCAGGAGCTCGCCCTCGGGGCGCTCGAGCAGGCCCACCCACCGCAGGGTCCCGAACCAGCGGCCCGCGAGCCGTCCAAGGAAGGCGTGGGGGCTCGTCCCTGGGGGGAGGTCGATCTCCGCGATCGACCGGAGGTCGCGGTCAGACCTCGCGTCGACCGTCGGAGGGCGGGCGAGCGCGCGGTAGCCGCCGTCGACCCGCTCGACCAGGCCCTCCCGTTCTAGCCGACGCAGGGCTCGGGAGAGGGACTCGGGGTGCGTGCCGAGGACCCGGCGGAGGCCGCTGAACGCGAGCCGTCCCGACAGCCCCTGGAGCGTTGTGAGGACCCGCTCGTCCAGGTGGCCGCCGTCGCCCTCGCTCACCGTGCTGCCGGTGCGGCCCATCGGGGCCAGGACGGTCGTACTCCGTTTAGCGGGCCGGTTACCCGGAGGCCACCAAGAGCATCCGCCGGGGCGAGGGGTCGCGCGGTCCCGGTGTGAGCGGACGTCGCTCGAACCGGTCAATATCCTCAGGGGCCGGCTGGACGTGGCGATGTCCGAACGGACCAGGAACGGGAACGCATGACCGACGACGATGAGGACTCCGGGTCGCACGCAGGGCGGGGCCGCTACGGTCCCTGGGTCTGGACCGCCTACCGCGCCTACAACGAGCTGCTGCGCGAGAAGGTGAAGAAGCGGTTCGAAGCCCAGGAAGGGCCCTGGCTGGACCAGGTCGCTGACCTCCTCGTGGCGATCGTGAACGCCCGCTGGGAGGGCGGCCGCCGGAAGGAGAAGGAGCTCGAGGGACTCTACGCGAAGCTCGAGCGGGCGCTCTCGGAGTGACGGCCGTGACGAGAACGATCCCGCTGCCCCTCCCGGGACCCCCGATCGGGCCGGAGCCGTCGCTCCCCTGGCCCGGCCGCCTGCGGGCGCTGTAGCGGAGGACGATGGCGCTCGCCGATTTGGAAGCGAGGATCGCCTCCGCGGTGGAGACGGCCGCGCCCAGCGTCGCCGCGGTCGAGACGCTGCGCGTCGGCGGCCGATGGCGCGGACCCGCGCTCGGCGTCCCGTCCCAGGCGACCGCGCTCGTGACGGACCAGGACGGCTACTTGGTGACGAACCAGCACGTCGTCGAGGGGGCGGCCCGGCTCAACGTACGCCTCGCGGACGGCCGGGAGCTTGCCGGGGAGGTCGTCGGCGGGGACGAGGTCACCGACCTCGCGGTGGTGAAGGTCGACGCCTCGGACCTGCCGGCGGCCCGTCTCGGGGACTCCGAGGCGCTCCGCGTGGGACAGTTCGTCCTCGCGGTCGGCCACGCCCTCGGGCTGCCCGGCGGTCCCACCGTCTCGCTCGGTGTGGTGAGCGCCCTCGCGAGGCCGCTCCCCGGGACGGACTTCGTCTTCGAGGGCCTCGTCCAGACGGATGCCGCGATCAATCCGGGGAACAGCGGCGGACCGCTGGTCGACCTCGCCGGGTCGGTCGTCGGGATCAACACCGCGATGGTGCCGTTCGCCCAAGGCGTAGGGTTCGCGCTGCCGATCCACGCCGCCCGGCGGATCACCGCCGAACTGCGGCGCACCGGCAGGGTCGTCCGTCCGTGGATCGGGGTCCAGGTCGCCGAGCTCACCCCGCCGCTCGCCCGGCAGCTCGCCCTTGAGCCCCGCAGCGGCCTCTTCGTCGCGGAGGTCGTCGCGCGTTCCCCCGCCCATCGTGCCGGGATACGGGCCGGGGACGTCCTGACGGCGGTGGGTCCGTTCCCGGTCCGGACCGTGCGCGAGCTGCTCGAAGGGCTCGCCCGCTTCCCCGTCGGTTCGGACGTCCAGCTCGGGTTCCGACGCCGCGGCGGCGCGCTGTCGGCGAGCGTCCCGCTCCAGGAGAGCCCGGAGGCGGTCGCGGTCGGGCGCTGAGCGGCCGGGACGCCCCCTTCGCCGCGTACCGGGTCTATATGGAGGGGGCGTCCTCCCTGTCCCGCGATGTGGACCGATTCGTGGGGCCGGGCCGTCACGGACATCCGCATCAGCGTCACGAAGCGGTGCAACTTCTCGTGCGTCTACTGCCATGACGAGGGCCTGGGACCGGTCGACCGGCCCCGCTCCCCGCACGGGGAGGAGCTGACCGTCACCGAGGTCGAGCGCCTCGTCTCGGTGGCGCGGGAGATCGGCATCCGCTCGGTGAAGTTCACCGGCGGGGAGCCGCTGGTCCGGGACGACCTCGAGGAGATCGTCGAGCGGACGGTCCTCCAGGTCCCCGACGTCTCGCTCACGACCAACGGCTCGCTCCTGGCCCGCCGCGCCGAGGGCCTGCGCGACGCCGGCCTGAAGCGCGTGAACGTGTCGATCGACTCCGTCGACCCGGAGGCGTTCCGCGCGATCCGTCACGGGGCCCTCGCCCCCGTCCTGGAGGGGATCCGCGAGGCGATCCGGGTCGGTCTCACCCCGGTCAAGCTCAACATGGTCGTCTTCCGGGCGACGGTCGGGTCGATCCCGCAGATGATCGACTATGTGTCGGGCCACGAGGGGCTCAAGCTCCAGCTGATCCAGTTCATGCCCGAGCTGGTCCACCACGAGCGCTTCTCGGTCGACCTCGCGGAGGTGCGGCGCTGGCTCGAGGACCATGCCTCCCGCGTGCTGGTGCGCGAGATGCACCACCGGCGGATCTACCTGTTCGACCGGACGGAGGTCGAGCTGGTCGACCCGGTGCGCAACCCGGAGTTCTGCGCGAACTGCCACCGGATACGGGTGACCCACCGCGGCGAGCTGAAGGGATGCCTCAACCGCAACGACGACCTGATCCCGACGCGGGGGTTGGACGACGGGGCCCTGCGCGACGCGTTCCGGCAGGTGATCACGCTCCGGGTCCCCTACTACGGTGGCTACATCACGGACCTCCGGCCCATCGGTGCCGGGGTCCCGTCGTCCGCTCGGCCCGACGTGCGCGCGTCGGCCGCGTCGCCCGAAGGTCCGGACCGACCGTAGGCGGCGCAACGTCCCCGTCGCAAGCCCTCATAACACCGTCACGCCTCCCAACCCGAGGTTCGCATGACGGTCGATTTCGCCTGGTCGAAGAGCCCGAGCCTGCGTGTGGCGGCGATCGCCTGGACCGGCCCGTGGAACGAGCGGAAGATCCGCTCCCAGTTCGAGCGGGTCGAGCGGTGGGCGAAGGCCCGTGGGGTCCGCACCGGTCGCTGGATCTTCCGGGAGCCGGGCGAGCGACGCTGGGAGGTCGCGATCGAGCTGAAGGGCCGGGTCCGCGGGTCGGCGCCCGTGCGGACCAAGACGCTGCCCGCCGCGACGGTCGCTCGCGTCGTCTTCGACCCCGAGGTCGTCTCCCCGCGGCTGGTCTACCACGGTCTTTCGGATTGGTTGCGGTGGCGCCGCAAGGACAAGGAGATCCGCTCGGTCGTGTCGACGCGGGAGATCTACTCGGGCAACCCGTGGACCGAGCCGAAGGCCTGGTCGCGGACCGAGGTCCAGTTCCTGGTGCGAAAGTGAGCCGGTCCGCCGGCGGCACGGGCGGTCGCGGCCAGCGGACGCCGTGCGGCGGGGATTGAGCCTCATGGGAGGCCCGTCGTCGACCGAGGAGGCGAAGGCGTCCACGCTCTTCCGGTGGGGAAGCCTCGCGGCGATTCTCGGCTCCGTGGTCGCGCTGGGGGCACCTACCGTCCTCCTCCTGCTGGCCGCAGGCCGGCGGGCGGGCCTGTCCCTGACCTCGTCGAAGGTCCTCGAGGCGGAGAGCCTCCTGGTCGTCGCCGGCGCCGTCCTGCTGCTCCTCGCGTTGTTCCTCTACCGGCGGGCGTTCGTCCGCCTGAAGCACGTCGACCGGCGCCTGAGGCCGGTCGCCGACGTGTGCCTCGTCGGCACCGTGGGGGCGGTCATGCTCGTCGTCGTCGGCGCGGTCGTGGCCGACGGCGCGTCGTCGCTCACGGGGTGCCTCGGCGGGCACGCGGCCCACGCGCTCGGCTGCCTCCGCTCGGACGACCCGACGGTGGGCTACCTCGCGATCGCCGGGTTCTGGCTCCTCTGGGCCGGCATGGCGGCGGTCGCCGCGGGGCTCATCCTCGCGGGGCGGCACTTCGGCCGGCGAGCGATGACCGCCGGAGGGGCCGTCTACGCGATCCTGGCCGCGGACGTCGCGGTGCCGTTCGCGGCGGTCCTCGTCCCGCTGTCGGCGGCGACCGCGTACCCGTTGGGGGCAGCACCCGTCCTCGCTGTCGCGGCCGCAGGGCTGGTCTACGTCGGGGCCCGTTCCGCGCTCGCCCACGACCGTTAGTGCGGCCGGGCCGAACCGTCAAGAACCCCACCGTCTCTCGAGACGGCCGATGTCCTCCGGGGCCGCGCCGACCCGCACCGAGACCGCCGTCGTCGCCGGGGGTTGCTTCTGGTGCTCGGAGGCGGTGTTCTCGGAGCTGCGGGGCGTGAGCTCCGTCCTGCCGGGGTACGCCGGGGGGACGGTGCCCAACCCGTCCTACGAGCAGGTCTGCACCGGCCGGACGGGCCACGCCGAGGCCGTCGAGGTCACGTTCGACCCGTCGGCGCTGTCGTTCCACGACCTCCTGGTCGTCTTCTTCACGACGCACGACCCGACGACGCGGGACCGCCAGGGTCCGGACGTCGGCTCGCAGTACCGTTCGGCGGTGTTCTACCGGACCCCGGAACAGCAGACCGCCGCCGAAGCGGTCGTCCGGGAGATCACCGACGAGCGGCTCTACTCCAAGCCGGTCGTCACCCAGATCGTCCCGCTGACGAAGTTCTATCCGGCGGAGGAGTACCACCGGGAGTACTTCCGCCGTCACCCGGAGCAGGGCTACTGCCAGGCGGTCATCGCGCCCAAGCTCGCGAAGTTCCGCAAGGCGCATGCCTCGCGCCTTGCCTTCACCTAGGCAGCGGCCCTCGCCCAGGTCGAAGGGCTAGTCGGTCTCGAACGTCAGCTCCGACGGCGAGCCCGCGACCTCGGCTACGGCCAGGCCGGCCGGAGCGTACCAACGGTGCAGCTCGAGCAGGAGCCGGCCACCGCGCACGACAGGGTCGGACCGCATCAGCTCCTCGGCCCGGGCCACGGAGTCGGTCCGGAAGATCAGGATCCCTCGGAGCTCAAGGTCCCCCTCCAGCGGGCCCGTCGCGATCGTCTCGCCCGACTCGCGGAGGCGCCGAAGGTGGGCGAGGTGCGCCTCCTGGAGCCGATTGGCCTCCTCTTCGGCGAGCGCGGGGAGACCGTGCGGGCGGCGCAGGAGCCCCAGAACGTAGTGGGTCATCGGGGGCAGTCGGTCGACCTCGGACGGCCGCGCTCCTCCCTGCGACATGTCCCCCCGTGACCCGGAGACCCTCGGACGCCCAAAAGGCCGCGGTCTCCCCCGACACGGCAGCTCCCCGGCCCCGGCCGTGCGTCGCCGGGGAGCGGGGACCCTGTCGGGGCCTGCCGCCGGGCCTGGTCCCCCCGCCGTGCTACCCGAGCGAGAACAGCACCACGAAGTAGGTGGCGAAGGCGAGCAGGATCCCGGCCGAAACGTACCGGACCCCCCTCTCGAACGACGGGCTCCGGCGGGCTCCAGCGTGGACGAGGCGCGGGAAGGTGACGACCCAGACG
>Ga0187771_10003738_pt1 | contig 10678 bp, 10 predicted proteins | sample 0116_SJ02_MP15_1_FD_133139 | JGI IMG/M metagenome (GOLD analysis project Ga0187771, IMG submission 133139) | Tropical peat soil microbial communities from peatlands in Department of Meta, Colombia - 0116_SJ02_MP15_10_MG | ecosystem: Environmental > Terrestrial > Soil > Wetlands > Peat | place... | reverse complement strand
CCAGGGGCCAGACCGGCAAGGAGTGGCTTCTGAAGAAGAAGAAGGACGGATACGCCGATCTTTCCTGGACGCTGAAGAGTGACCTCACGCCCCAGCGCCTCAAGGAGCTGGCGGTAAAGGTCCCGCCCTGCGAGACATCATAACCCCGACATAAAACCGCCAAGGACACCCAGGGCCAACGCTGGGTACCCGGAACGCCAAGCCCTGAAGACCCTCCTGAACCTGAGTAGATCCTGAGATCCTCACACCCCGAAGAATCCAGTTGCCTCTTCCTCATCAGGAAAAGGAGTTGTCCTGTCCTTGGCGACCATGGCGACTTGGTGATTGGCGTCTAGCCCAGCAACCGGCCGCCGTCAACGATTATGACGTCGCCCGTCATGAACTCGCCGCGGGTCGTGAGGAAGAGGGCGGCGTCCGCGATCTCCTCCGGCTTTCCCACTCGCTTGAGAGGCGCCGCCTGGATCGCCTTCTGGGTTGTTGCCTCGAGATTCGGCCGGCCGACGTTCCACCGGGTTTCCGCGATGAAGCCGGGGGCGATCACGTTCACCCGGATCTCCGGCCCCAGGGTCCGCGCCAGGCACTTGCTCAGATGGATGACGGCCGCCTTGGAGGTCGCGTAGGCGATCGAACTTCCCCCGGGCAAGATGCCGGCGATCGACGCGATATTGATGATCCGTCCGTGCCCTTGCTTTCGCATTGCCGGCACCACAGCACGGCAACAGAAGAACGTCCCCTTCACGTTGATGTTGTACAGGCGATCCCAAACCTCGTCGGTCAGTCTCTCCAGGTCGGGAAAGTCAACGAAGGCCGTGATGCCGGCATTATTCACCAAGATGTCAACGCGGCCCAAGCGATCGAGGGTCTCCGCGACCATGGCCCGAACCTGCCGATCCTGGGCGACGTCCGCCCGGATCAGCAGGGGCTCGCCTCCCGCCTGTTTGACCAGGTTGGCTGTCTCCTCGGCCTCTTTTTGGGATTTCGAGTAGTTCACGACGACCTTGGCGCCCTCGCGCCCGAAGGCGACTGCGATGGCCCGGCCGATGCCCACGGCTGCGCCAGTCACAATTGCCACCTCGCCGGTCAGTTGCCCCATGCTTCCCTCCTGTCTACTTCTTCCATTCGGTGTGGAACGTCCCCTCGCGATCCACCCGCCGGTAGGTGTGCGCGCCGAAGTAATCGCGCTGGGCCTGGGTGAGGTTGGCGGGCAGGCGCTCACTGCGGTAGGCGTCGAAGTACGCCAGCGACGCGCTCAGGGCCAGGACCGGGATGCCCATGCCCACGGCCGCCTGCACGACGAACCGCCAGGCGGCCTGTCGGCTCTCCACCGCCCCCCGGAAGGCATTGTCCAGGAGGAGGTTCACCAGGCCCGGGTTCCTCCGGTACGCGGCCGTGATGTCGTCCAGCAGGGTGGCCCGGATGATGCAGCCTGCCCGCCAGATCTTGGCGATCTCACCCGGGCGCAGGTCGTACTCGTACTCCTCCGAGGCGATCCTGAGGAGCCCGAGCCCCTGGGCATAAGAGATGATCTTGCTGGCGTACAGGGCATCCCGCGCCGCGTCGATCAGGCGCCGCTTCTCACCGGTGAACCGGATTTGCGGGCCGCGGATCAGGCGGCTGGCGTTCACCCGCTCCCACTTGAGAGCCGAGATGATCCGGCTCTCCACGGCGGCGTTGATGGTCTGAAGCGGCGCCCCCACATCCAGCGCGTTCTGGCTGGTCCACTTGCCGGTTCCCTTCTGTTGGGCTTCGTCCAGGATCAGGTCCACCACCGGCCGGCCGGTCTCCCCGTCCACCTTGCGGCAGATGTCGGCCGTGATCTCGATGAGATAGGATCTCAGCTCGCCGGTGTTCCACTCCGCGAAGATGTCGTGCAGTTCCACTGCCGAGAGCCCCAGGCCGCGGTGCAGGACGTCGTAGGTTTCGGCGATCAATTGCATATCGCCATATTCGATGCCGTTGTGCACCATCTTGACGTAGTGGCCGGCCCCCCGCGGTCCCATGTACTCCACGCATGGCTGGCCGTCCTCCGCCTCGGCCGCAATGGCGCGGAGGATCGGCGCGAGGTGCTCCCATGCCTCGCGCTGGCCGCCGGGCATGAGGCTCGGCCCCCACAGGGCTCCCTCCTCCCCGCCCGAGACGCCCATCCCGACGAAATTAAATCCCTCGACCTCCAGCTCTTTGTTGCGACGCTCGGTGTCCATGAAGAACGAGTTGCCGCCGTCCATCAGGATGTCACCCGGCGCGAGGTGCGGCGTCAGATGCGCGATGGCAGAATCCACCGCTTTGCCGGCCGGCACCATCATCAGGATGCGGCGGGGTTTCTCCAGCGCCGCCATCAACTCCGTGGGCGAACTGGCGCCGATGATCGCCTTGCCGGCCGCCGGTCCAGTAAGAAACGCCCGGGTCTTGGCGGCATCCAGATCGTACCCGGCCACCGGGAACCCGTTGCGTTCCATGTTGAGGGCCAGGTTGTGGCCCATGACCCCCAGCCCAACCACGCCGATCGCGTAGGCCATTGCCGTCTCTTGCACCCGCCTGCGTTCCCTTCGTGTCCTCCCCGCCGCCGCCGCGCGGGCCCGGGCGTGCTTGTCGTTTACGGGGAGAGCTTACAGTGCCCGCTCGAAAATGGCGCGCGCGTCCTCGGGCCGGACCTGCCGCGGGTTGTTGACCAGCAACCGGGTCATCTTCATGGCCCCGTCCACTAGCTCCTCGATGTCCTTGGCTTTGATCCTCACCTCTCGCATCGTCTGGGGGATCCCGATGTCCTGCGACAGCAGGCGGCAGGCCTGTGTGCTGCGGGCCGCAGCGGCCCTGGGTGATAGGCCGGCAATCGGCTCGCCCAATGCCTCGGCCACGCTGGCGAACTTGGACAGGTTACTCAGGGCATTGAACTCCATGCCGTAGGGCAGGAGGAGGGAATTGGCCACGCCGTGGGTCACCCGGTGCTGCCCCTGGAGGGGATAGGCCAGCGCGTGCACGATATTGGTGCCGGCGTTGCCGATGCCGATCCCGGCGTACATGCTGGCCCTCAGCATGCCCTCCCGTGCGGCCAGATCGCCGCCGTTCGCTACGGCCGTCCGCAGGTGGGCGCCGATCAGCCGGACGGCCTCCAGGGCATACAGGTCCGTGAGCGGCGAGGCATTCAGGGAGGTGTAGGACTCCACCGCGTGGCTCAGGGCATCCAATCCCGTGGCCGCCGTCACCGCGGGAGGCACCGTCAGCGTCAAGAGGGGATCGAGGAGGGCGATGTCAGGGATGATGTGCGGGCTGACGATGGCCTTCTTCTCTCGCGCGGCCGGGACGTAGAACAGGGCGTTCGGGGTGATCTCGGCGCCGGTCCCGCCGGTGGTGGGCATCAGGATCGAGGGGACCCCGCGCTGCCGCACCAGCCCGATCCCCAGGTAATCCTCCGCCTGGCCCGCGTTCCGCGTCAGCGCCGCCACCGCCTTGGCGGTGTCCAGCGTGCTGCCGCCTCCCAGCCCGATTACGAGATCGCACCGCGTCGTTTTGGCTGCCGCCGCTGCCGGGGCCACGCTCTGGACCGAGGGCTCGAACTCGATCTCTGCGTAGACCGTCGGTCGGACCCCCTGCGCCGAGAGCGAAGCGACGATCCGGTCGGTGACGCCGAGCTTCTGGAGATTGGGGTCGCTCAGCACGAAGGCCTGACTTGCCCCCAGCCGCTTTGCCTCTGTCCCCACGGTTTCGGCCGCGCCGGTGCCGAAGATGATCTGACCCGGGATCCTGAAGGTGGCCACCTTGCCTGCCATGGAATCTCCTCCTCTCCCCGTGGGGCGGCCGAGGCCCACCCGTGGATCACATCCGCCGGCCTACTGCCTTCACAAATGGGCGGAGACCTCTCATGAGGCCCGCAAACTGCCTGGGGTCGAGCGACTGGTGACCGTCGGAGAGGGCCTCCCGGGGATCGTAGTGCACCTCGACCAAGAGGCCGTCCGCGCCGCACGCCACGGCCGCCCTGGCCATGGGCGTCACGTACTCACGGACCCCCGTTCCATGGGATGGGTCCACAATGACCGGTAGATGGCTGTGGGTCTTGATGTGCGGAATGGCATTCAGGTCCAGCGTGTTCCGGGTTGCCGTCTCGAACGTTCGGATTCCCCGCTCGCACAGGATCACGTTGGGATTGCCCTCCGAGAGGATGTACTCGGCGGCCAGCAGGAGGTCCTCGACGGACGCCGCCATGCCTCGCTTGAGGACGACGGGTTTCCGGCTCTGGCCCAACGCCGTGAGCAGGCGGAAATTCTGCATATTCCGCGCACCGACCTGGAACGCAGAGGCGTAGCGTTCGACGGCGGCGACGTCCCCGACCTCGACCACCTCCGTGACGGCCGGCATCCCCAGTTTCTGTGAGACCTCGTGGAGGATCTGCAGGCCCTGCAATCCCAATCCCTGGAAACTGTACGGACTCGTCCGGGGCTTGTACGCCCCACCGCGCAGGCACTTGGCGCCCGCCCGCTTCACCGCCCGCGCGGTCAGAAGCATCTGCCGCGGGTCCTCCACCGCGCAGGGTCCGGCGATCACCGTGAAATGCCTTCCCCCCACGGGGACCCCGCCGATCCGGACGATCGTATCCTTGGGGTGGATCTCCCGGCTGACCAGCTTGTACGGCGTGAGAACCGGGGAGACCCTCTCCACCCAGGGATGATTTTCGATGCGCAGCTTCCCGAGGATGCGCTCGTCGCCGATCGCCCCGAGCACGGTGCGCTCCGTCCCAGGCATGTAGAGGGGCTTCAAGCCTACGGCCGCGATCTGGCGAAGGATCTCGTCCGCGTCCTTCTTGGTTGCCCCCGGCTTGAGGATGATAATCATGGGCGCCTCTTTCGTTCCCTCAGGGGTGTTGCCGGTCTGGACGTTTTCCGGTGGTAGCTCCCAACCCGCGATCGCTTAGGCGGCGCATTATAACACTCATTCCCTGCGTTTCTACTCCTTAATCGGCTCCCCCATCTCCGCTAGAACCGATAGATATCGCACGGAATCCATTCTGCCCTATAATCGGACCGTCGCGTCAGAAACCAAAGCCTTCCCGATAGCCGTAGATGGGAGATAACCCATGCGTTTTGAGTTCGCCACAGCGACGCGTATCCTCTTCGGGCCAGGCAGACTGACCGAGGTTGCTCCAGCCGCAGCCGCGCTGGGACGCCGGGCACTGCTGGTCACCGGTCGCAATGTCGAGCGTAGCGCGCCGCTGCGAGAGGGGTTGAACGCGCAGGGTGTTGTCGCCGTGACTTTTGCCGTGGCCGGCGAACCGACGGTGGATATAGCCCGGGCCGGCGTTCAGCGGGCCCGCGAGACGGAGTGCGATCTGGTCATCGGCCTCGGCGGCGGCAGCGTGCTCGATACCGGAAAGGCGATCGCGGCGTTGCTCGCCAACGGCGGCGACCCTTTGGATTACGTCGAGGTCATCGGCCGAGGGCAGACGCTCACCAAACCCTCGGCGCCGTACATCGCCATCCCGACGACTGCGGGTACCGGCGCGGAGGTCACGCGCAATGCCGTGCTGGCCTCGCCTGAACACCGTGTCAAGGTCAGCCTGCGCAGCCCGCTCATGTTTCCGCGCCTGGCCGTGGTTGATCCTGAGATGACGTACTCGCTGCCGCCCGCCGTCACCGCGAGCACGGGTCTGGATGCACTCACGCAACTGATCGAGCCGTTCGTGTCAAACAGCGCGAATCCGCTGACCGATGCCCTGTGCCGCGAGGGCATGCGAAGGGCGGCACCCTCCCTGCGCCGGGCATATGAGAATGGAAGGGATGCGACCGCGCGGGAGGACATGGCACTCGCCAGCCTGTTCGGCGGGTTGGCCCTGGCAAACGCCAAGCTGGGCGCCGTGCACGGCTGCGCCTCACCGCTGGGCGGGCTCTTCCCCGCGCCGCACGGGGCGATCTGCGCCCGATTGCTGCCCCACGTCATGGACGCGAACGCGCGCGCACTCCAGGCGCGGGCGGCCGGTTCCCCCGTGCTGGATCGCTACGCCGAGATCGCACGAATCGTGACCGGACGATTTGACGCAACGATCGACGATGGCATCCAGTGGGTGCGGTCCTTGTGTGCCGACCTGGAGATCCCCGGCCTGAGCCGGTACGGGGTGACCGAGGCGGACATTCCAGCCGTGGTTGCCGAGGCGCAGAGAGCCAGCAGCACGAAGGGCAACCCCACCAAGCTGAGCGACGAGGAACTGACTATCGTGCTCCAGCAGGCATTATAAGCACGCCTCTGCGCGAGCCGGCGGGACTATGGGAGAGGGGGTTAGAGTCTTGCTTGCACGATCCCACGCTGCCCGTTCACCAGCCAGGCGGGGTCTTCCACTTGCAGTCGTTCTGCCTCCCCGGGCTGCAGCCCGACGATGATCTCTGCTTTCAACGTGCGTAGCGCCACGATCGGGGCGGGGAAGTAGCTCGTGGCCGACGCAAATGGTGTCGTTGGTGGCCAGTGAGCGTCGCCCAGCAGGCGCCGGTAGTTCGCGTCGCCTTTGACGAGAACCAGGTCCATGCCGGCCAGGGCGCTATGCAGGTCGTCGGGCAACTGGAAGAAGAACAAGCTCGTGGCGTAATGCCAGTGGGTAAAAAAGTATAGGCGCCTGTTGGCGATGTGAGTCCGGAGGCGTTGGGCCAGCGACAAGGCGACGTCACCTTCCCGCCCCAGTGCGTCCAGCCCAGCAGTTACATCCTGGGGGATGGCATCGGACACAAAGAAGGGCTGCGGCTTCAGGTGGAGGTGAACCTCGCCAACCAGGTTCTGGCCCAGCAGATAATCCGCAAGCGCCAGGTCCAGCAGTAGCTCTGTCCCCGCGTTGTCGGCCAGGATGGCGAGGCGGCGGCACGGCTTCGTCCGCAGAAAATCCCACAGGTGAGCCGTGTTATCAATGACCAAGTTGCTACGCTCATCGCCGGCACCGGTGGGGCGCCCCAGGCGCGATGCCGCCTCGTAGCTGAGGTCCATCCGGTTCCCCCACAAGCTGGCGTGCAGCAACATCTCAAACCGAGCTGCGGGATCATCGGGCAAGTGCCGCAGGAGAGCCTTCGCCGCGTCCGGTGCTGCCTCCGGCACCAATTCGGTCGCTTTCTTCGAGCCAAAGGGATCCACGCCCCGCCAGGGGCAAGGCTGGAAGTAGCGCACGGCCTCGAGCAGGCGACGGTAGAAGTAGGCCTCGGCCCAGTACCAAGGGACGTCCAACCAAGTGCGGCCGATGTAAGGAGCGGACACCGCATTCCAGAAGACCCGGTCCGGCGCGTCCTCCCGCAGCTGGCGGATCACCCCGCCGGTGAGCTCGGCGTGAAGTTCGTCCATCGCCTCTCGAATATCGTCCGGAAAGGCGTTCAACGCGACAGTCTCCTGGACGATCCCTGGCACACGCTCCTTCAGTGTGTAGCGCGCGAAGGAGCCGGGCTCCGACGTCAGGATGGCTGGCGGCAGACCGGCAAGCTCAACCTGGAAGGATGGAATAAGAAACCTGCTCAAGGCACACGTCTCCCCTTGCCTCGAATCGCCCCCATGGAGAGCAATCCACCTCTTCTATTGATCCTTGGAATCATCGGGAGTGTGCGCCTCGGCGACCACGGCCGTGTCGGTGTCGATCGCCCCCACGACCTTCTCGCCCGCCTTGACCCTTGCCAGGATGCGGACGACCTTGCGCGCCCCGCCGACGATTCCTGCAATCTGCATGGATCGTCCTCCTGTCTATGGCATCCAGATGGATGAAACGCAGGCCTTCCGCAAACAGGTCAGCCTCGTTGGTCAGCGCCGCTTCCCGGATTTCACCTTGTTCCGCGCCTTTTCACGCCCCGCTCGGCCTTGCCGGGCTGCCCGCACCTTGGTGACTGCACCCCTCCGTCCTCGTCCCCCGCGGTCGACTCCACGGGAAAGCAATGCGGTCAATTCCCGCACATCGCGCAAGTCCTCGAGCCCCCTCACCAGCTCGATGACACGCTCCGCCCTGTCGCGGGGCCACCGGCTGAAGGCGGCGCATTCGCGGAACTTGTCCGCCACCTCCTCATAGCTCATGGGGTTCGCCGGGCTGCCCTTCCCGAAATCGGCCCGTCCGGAAATCCTCCGGCCGTCTTTCAACGCGATCTCGATAATCGTCGTCATCTTGTCATAGCCGGCCGCTTCAGCGTCCGGATGCACACCGAAGTCCACCTTCTTGATCATGGCCTGGACGTCCGGCCGGTTGACGACCTCATCGGTGAATTCGGGCAGGCCGGCCTTCCGCTCTAGGAGCAGGATAGCCATGCAGAACTCCATGCTGAACTTGGCCTGCAGCTCGGTTCTTGGCTGGTGGTGGATCAAGGCGTTGGGCATGTTCTGGTTGGTGCCGACCTTCACGCGCTCGACTTGGTCCGGCCGGATGCCGTGTTGCTTGATGAGCGAGAGCATGAGGGTCATGCCGGGGTGGGTCAGCGATCCGGAGGGATGCGGCTTGATCGAGATCCCCGGATTCGCGAAGGTCCAGGGGTTGCCCAGGTTCCCATGGATCGCCCCCTCGTCGTAGCCACCGCCGGCCGCGCGGAAGAACCCACGCGGCGCCTCCAGGATCTGCGGGGTTGCCGTAAAGCCCAGGGCGGCGAATTCGGCCGCAATCACGCCGCTCTCCGCGGCGCGACCCGCATGGAAGGGCTTCATCATGGTCCCGAAATTCTCCCGGAGCCCGGCCGAAAGGCTCCCGGCGATCCCGAGGGCCGTGCGGGCCATCTCCGCGGACAAGCCCAAGAGGTTCGCCAATGCCGCAGCAGCGCCGAACGTGCCGCAGGTCGCCGTGGAATGGAACCCGTGCTGGTAGTGCCGCGGGTTGATCGCCTCGGCGATCTTGCACTCTACCTCCACGCCGACGTGGTAGGCCGTCAGCATGTCCCGCCCGGACCGGCCCTCCCGCTGGCCAACCGCCAGGACCGCCGGGAGCACCGGCGCCGTGGGATGTGTAAGCAGGCCGTAGACCCGGTCCTTGGCTACTGCCAGTTGCGTGTCGTCGTAGTCGTCCGCATGAATCGCGGTGCCGTTGGCGAAGGCCGCGAAGCGTGCCGGCACGCGCAAGTCGGATCCGATGACGCTGGCCGCGCCGCTCCGAGGGAGTCCGTGGTCCTGCCGACCGGTGTATCCGAGACCCTGGAGGTGGCGGCGGACCAGTGCTCCGCTCTTCGCCACGGACCCGGCCAGGGCCAAACCCAGGCCGTCGAGGATGGACTTCTTCCCCAGGTGCGCTACCTCCTTCGGCAGGTCCGAATACTTCGTGGAGGCAATGAAACCGGCGACGTAGGTAGTGAGTGATGCGGGTTCTGCGGCGACTCGTTCTGTGCTCATGCTCGTCTCCTTGATGTGGTTCTTCTCCTCGTTTCACTCCCAGACTGCACCTTCCCCCGTGCGGGCGTCACACGCTGTCTCAGGACCGCCTGCGCCCCCTCGATATGGGCTTGCATCAGGCGTTCCGCCTCCCCTCCGCGGCCGCTCAGGATCGCCGCGGCAATCCGGCGATGTTCTCGCAGCGAAACCGCCGGGCGCTGGTGTACCGCCAGGGACGGGCTGCGAAACCGGGTCACCTGGTACGTTAGAGATTGGTACATGACTTGGAGGCGCTGGCTCTGCGAGAGTGCAAAGACCGCATCGTGGAAGCGCCCCGCTGCCTCGTGGTAGACGCGGTAGTCAGAGGTCTTCTGCGCCAGCTCCGCCAGGATCGACTGCAGTGCGGGCGCCTTGGCCGGATCAGGATTTTCCGCGGCCTGCCGCGCCGCATCCAGCACCGCCCGAGGCGGGGGTGGAGCGAAAACCCCGTTTCGTCGGCGAACACGAGGACGGCCCGTTCCCCGCTCAGGCTGGCCTGGCATTTCTTTTGAGCCCCCGCCGGAAGCGGCGGACCCCCTGGCCGCCCGCTTGGACGAGCCGGTAGCCCGGGACCTTCAGGACCAGGCCCAGGCGGTGGAGCCAGTTGCGGGCCTGCCGCGGCTGGAGCCGCACGCCACAGACCGTGCGGAGATACTCGACGACGGCCAGGCCATCCCAGCGGCTGCGCGACACCCCGGCCTCGGTGGGAGGCCGGTCCAGGGCCGCGGCTAAGCGCCGGGCGACCCCGGGCGTGACCCGGGGCGGTCGGCCCGGCCGTGGGCGGTCTTCGACGGATGCCGCCCCCCGGGCATTCGCGTCCCGGATCCAGGCACAGGCCGTTACGCGGCTCACCTGGAACAGCCGAGCGATGGCCGGGGCCCGCCAGCCGGACAGCATGAGCAGCAGCGCGGCAATCCGGAGACCCGCCCACGCCCCCGGGATCGCCGAGGCCTGGCGCAGGAGGGCGGCGGGCGTCACATCGGGGCGCGTGATCGTTAGCGGTTTTCTCATGCAAGCCGAGCATAACAGCTATCCCAGGTAAAGTAAAGTTATTTAGTGCCTTCAGTTTATTGCGCCTGGTCGGGCCTTGCGGCTCGTCTCAATCGTTGCTCTGATGGGAGCCATCCTTCTACTAAGGTGCTTCCTACCCCCGCGGCTGCCCGAGATTGGTTTGAGGAGTTTGAAAAAAACTTGACCTGGGACAGGTTTGTCCAGACCTGCGCTCGCATTCTTGGTGAGGAGGGACACAGCAAGCGAAACTTGGGAGGTCCGATCGGGAATTGGATGCGGCGTGGGGGGACATACCTCTCTCTACTCGGTAGAGTACAGCCCAAGCCGGTCGAGGTGG